>WNGG01002991.1_pt1 | contig 20069 bp, 18 predicted proteins | sample 5400661 | NCBI WGS metagenome assembly WNGG01 (sample SAMN13153372, study PRJNA577476) | soil metagenome | isolation source: 100 cm soil or saprolite under Garry oak tree replicate 1 | place: USA:California | collected 2016-06-15
GCTCGCTTAGGCGTGAAACGGTCCACGCTTCAGGCCCGGATCCTGAGGCTGGGAATCGCTCGCAATAGGTGAACAACTCTGAACGTGGAACGCCGAAGGCTCTCGTAGAGATGGTCACTAAGAGAGCAACGAGCTTCAGCAAGCTGATCGTTCCCCTTCAGGCGGAGGGACACGAAGTGATCACCGCGCAGTACGGCCTCAACTCAACGGCAGAGGACGTCGCCTTAACGAAAGCAACGATCGGCCGGGTCAGCAGCCCGGTTATCCTTGTCGGCCACTCCTACGGCGGAAGCGTCATCACCGGCGCGGGAACCGACGATCGCGTTGTCGGCCTGGTTTACATCTGCGCGCTTGCTCCGGACGCGGACGAGACTTCGCAGACGCAGCAGTCCAATTTCCCGAGGACAGCGGTCTTCTCCCACATCGACGTCAAGGACGGACGCATCTGGTTGCTTCCGGACGGCATCGATGATTTCGCCGGCGATTTACCCGAGCAGGAGAAAAAGCTCGTTTTGGCGACGCAGGGTGTTCCGAAACCCGACCTGTTCGAGGCAAAAGTCGGAGGAACCGCCTGGAAATCAAAGCCCAATTGGTACATCGTCGGCAAAAAAGACCGCACGGTTCATCCCGATCTCGAGCGCTTTTTCGCCAAGCGCATGGGCGCTACAACCTACGAGCTTGAGAGCAGCCACGTCCCCATGCTCTCCCAACCGGATCGCGTGCTCGACGTCATCCGTACCGCCGGAAAGGTGGTTCAAGAATCCACAGCGGGTAAAGTAGCGCGGGTGACCGGGCGATAAAGAACTGTCGTTTGGGACGGTGACGACGCGGCGTCGCCGTCCTGCACGGCTCGCCTTACGCCCAAACTGGGGGTCAAAGATGTCGCAGATTGAGTCTAACCCAGCAAAAGCTGCAAACGCCCAAGTGAATCCAACACCGGCGCTAGGCTGGGACGTGTTCGTGACGCCGGGCATACCCATTGTCACCATTGACCTGCCTCCCGGCATAACGCAGGCATATTTTCAGGCGATGGCGTCGACCCTCATCTATGGCGCGCGGGACGCGGTGCTTGTGGATGCGTTTATGACGGTCAAACAGGCCAACAAATTGGATTGCAGCGAAAGGCAAGAACCTTACTACCATCTACATTACACATGCCCACGGAGACCATTGGTTTGGAGTCGGCACTCTTCTGGAACGATTTCCGAACGCCAGTCCCGACGTTGTGAAGGTTATGCGTCAGAATACGTCGCCGGAGTTCCTGGATAAGGTCTGGAAGGCGGCGTTCCCAGGCCAGATTCCGGACAACGACGACAATCCCAGGATTATCGAAGAGACGCGGCAGTACATCCGTGATCTCGACCGTCTGGCGGAAGCGACGAGAACCGCTCAAGAGCTCTACGACAAGATGCTGGAGCTCTATCCGAACCGGGTCAATCCTTGGTGGGCCCTCTGGAGTTCGGTACGCGCAGTCAAGTCAGGAAATAACCAACACTCGTCATAAAGGGTTCTCCACGACGAAATAATTACGTTTCAAACTCCTGTCGAGCGAGGGCGAATGACGGCAGAACAGGTGTTTCAACTCCATTCGGAGGGCTTCAATCGAGCATTGAAACAGCAGGACTATGGCGCATTGGAAAGAATCTACTCCGATGAATATATCCTCGTGCGGCCTGACGGCTCTGTATTGAACAAGCAACAGGTTCTGAGAGACCTGCGCGAACAGGGATTGACATTCCACTCTATCGATCTTAAAGACCCGCTCGTCCGGGTCCTGGGTTCGGCCGGAATCCTGATGGCCGAAAGCAGAACGGTGACCTCGCGCAACGATAAGGAATCCAAAGCGCATTTTCGCTTCGTCGCTGTATATGCCCAGGAGGGTGAGGCAATCCGCCTTGTCCATTTTCAGAGCACGACGCTCAGCTGAGAAAAGACTCCAGGGAGACGTGTCCCGAAGGGGGACGCTGAAAAGAATGCCCTGCGCTCAAGGAGAGAGGACATGGCAATTACAAAAATCGCGGTCGAACGTGTCAGCGTGATCTCTTCGAAGCCGTTCGAGGCGGTCGTGGGGGCGCTTAAGGCCGCCGTTGGGCGGCCCGATATGATCGAATTCACGAACACAGGCAAGCGCGCGCAGACGTTCACGGAATTAAAAAGCGTGGTTAAGAGAAGCCTTGGAAAGACCGGCCTCATGCTGTTCATGGAACTGGATCAGGGCGCGGTAATCCGCAAAGAAACCGGCATGGATAATCCCAAAATTGTGCGCCTGGTGATCGGCAATCCGCTCATCATGAAAGAAATGGCGAAGCACGTACCAGACGCTGGGTCATACGCTCCGGTAACCGTCCTAATAGACGAGCGGACAGATGGAGTGCATTTGTCCTATGACCGGATGGTCAGCTTCCTGGCTCCATATAGAAATTCGGAAGCCCTCGCCGTCGCCCGAGATCTCGACTCGAAAATCGAGACACTCCTGCGAGAGTCTGCCGCCTGACGGAAGACGCATCGTTTCCTGGTGGAGGGAACCCACGATGCCCATGATTGACTTTTACGCTGCTGCCGGAACTTTCCTGCTCTTGGGAGAATTGTCGGCAAGCCGGAAGTTATCCAGAAACGGGGTTCGAGGAGATCGACGTGCGAACAGCACTCCGTACCGCCCGCATTTCCTCCAAGCGGACTTATCGGGACTTAGTCACACGGATAGATGAATTGGGGGTAATGCGCATCTGCTCTGAAGTCGCTAAAGTTGGTCAGGGCAATCTGTAGCTTGGTTTTGCCCCGCAACGCGGCACTCGGTATGCGAAGTCGATAAGGAGCCGCGATGCTGGCGTACCAATCGGCGAGGAAGTTTTCAAACAGTTGAATTTGCCCCGGACGTTTGATGTCCCGCAGACTGTGAAACGAGATGAAGTATCCGGTTGCAGCGCTTACATCAGCCAACTGCGGGAAGGTCACGCTTGCGGGTAATCGAGCATTCGGGTTGAAGCCCGGCGGAAGCCTTCCTTCAAGCGGGCTGGAAAGACTAGACCCGTAAAATCTCAGTCCTTCTCTCAGGATCGCCTCTTGCAACATATCGATATCCGTCTTGCTGCCCACATCTTCAGCACGACCAATCAAGAACACGGCGTCGCCAAACGCCGGCGGATTGAAGCGAATGGCGGCTTGCATCAGGGCGTCATAAACTCTCTCTGTGGCGTCGGCGACGGTCGGGCGGGACGATAGTAGCCGTCGCAACTGTTCCTGCACTTGAGCGCGGGACAGAAACAACTCGTTGTTATTCTCCGCCCCGACCAACTCGAGCACAAACGTGTCCGAGGGCCGTGCGTTGCTGGCGAGGCTGACCGCCAGTTCGATTTGTAATTCCCATTCGTCTCGTGGGATATTGGCGCTCGCGTCAACCACCAGAGCGACGCGCTTCGGGCCACTGTCAAGCATCGCGCTTTCCGCGCTCTCGGGCACTCCCGCAACCTGGACAGCGAAGTTGCTTGGGCCAAGATCTTTTGCAAGTTCTATGGTCCCTGACGTCCGATTGATTTGAGTGACGACTACAGTCACGTCGCACGATTCGCTTGAGCCGCTCTGAGCTGCCGATTGCGCGGCGCATAAAGCCAACAGCACGAGGCAAAGAGCGAGCGACACCCCCTTATGACTCAGGCGGGTCTTCTGCATGGTAGTAAGCTACGCCGTGACGTATCCCGAGTAAAGGGTGAGAAGTCATCTTGCCTGGGTCAACTCCTGATACACGGTGTTCGCGGAGATCAATGGCGATATCCTCGAACTGGACTGCCGAGAATGGGTCTAAAACCGTCCCTTAGTGCACGTCACTTCTTTGTGGAGCTGAGACGCCGGCCTCCCAAACTCTAGTTAGGAACTCCTGGAGAGCTGTGCGGTATTGAGTTGGGGCGATGAGGGAGGACTCTTCGTGGCAGTAACTGTTGATTTGAAGGAAGTGCTTGGGAGGAAGGGCTGCGTCATATACTTCCTGGCCGAATTGAAAAGGAATAACGGGATCCTGACTGCAGTGGACGATTAGAACGGGAGCGTGGATTTCCTTTAGCCAGACCCGCGTATCGAACTGCCCATGTGTAAGAAGGCTAATGCCTGGAAGAAACCAAAAAATCTTGCGGGCGACTCGAGAAGCGGAAGGAAATGCGGCCTCAAGCACCACACCAGCGACTTGGCGGTGAGTTGCCAAGTGAGTTGCGACAGCAGTGCCGAGGGATTGTCCGAAGGAAATGATCGCTTTGGGGTCGGTACCTTTTGTGTTCACAAGGTATTCGTAGGCCGCTTCCGCATCGCGGTAGACGCCGGCTTCGCTCGGCTTCCCTTCGCTGTGACCGTAACCGCGGTATTCCAGGGCAAATACGTTTGCATGTGTGCTGCGGAGAAATTCATAGATGGGTGCGCGGTTGGCGATGTTGGAGGCGTTACCATGAAAGGCGAGGAAAGTAAATCTCGCCTTGTCGCCAGGGATCCACCACGCGTGGAGCTTAACACCGCCAGAGGCCGTGAGCCAAACGTCTTCCACATTCAGCCCAGGAGGATGCCAGTCGCCGTCGAGGCGGCCGGGATAGTTGGGGAAGAAGATCAGGCGCGATTCGAATATGCGGACGAGTGCCAGGACCAAGAGATAGGCGACAACGATGGTGAGGAAGTGGCTCAAGAGACGGCGGTGGAAAGGTCTTCTTGAAGCATTCAGGTTTCCCATTGGGGTAACGCGAGAGTAGTTTAACGAGGCCGGGAAAGTAAATGCACAAGTTGAGGGAAGGCTAGGTGGGGCAACTCCGGGATGACGCGTAACCGTCCATCACTGGCCAGAGACGGGGTTGTGGGAAGCCACAGCGAGGTTTGTGGCGAATCCTCGGCTACTCGGAGACTGACCCGCTAAGAGCCTGGAGTTTGCTTCTGTCGCGTGAGTCTGCTAGTTTTTTCTGCTCTGCGGACCCGCTTTGCCTTAAGTCCAAGCAGCGATACACAGCATCACCGGGGATAGATTTGGCCCTCTTTGATACGAGAAGCGAAGAACCGGACTCGAAACGGCTCCGCTACGCGGTAAGCAGCGTAGCCCTGGTCATTCTGGTTGCTTTTGGCACGTGGTACTTTTTCCTGCGCTTCATCAGCGAAAAACACACCGTCGAGCATTTCATGGACGCAGTGGTGGCGCAGGATTTTCAGCGCGCTTTCCAGATCTGGAAATCCCATGGCTCGTATGCGTACCAGGATTTTTTGGCCGATTGGGGACTCGACGGCTACTATGGACCGATCAAAAGTTACCGCATCGAATCGGCCTCCCTGCCTCCGAACGGGGGCAGCGGTGTGGTCGTCGTCGTTGAAGTGAGCCCATTTGCCCCGTTCCCCGAAAATAATGATCCGCGCAGCGGCCGGAACAAGGAAATCCGCTTGTGGGTGGAACGCAGCGACCAGTCGCTTAGCTTTCCGTTATGAAGATTGCGGCGCTGCGGATTCGGGTTTCGCTTCGTCGCGGATCATGACCGGAAAACCGTCGCGAATCGGATAGACGATCCGGCAAGTGGCGCAGCGCAGGCCTTTTTCGTCTGCGGTTATTTTTACCGGCGTCTTGCACACCGGGCACACCAGCAAATCGAGCAATTCCTGGCTGATTGCCATTTTTCCATTCCTCGGCTTCTGAATTTAACAAAGGGCGCCGGCGCCGGCAACGGCATCAGAGACTCCGCGCCAGGCGAAATTCTCGAGCCACGCCAGCGGGATCGCGCTGCTCGGCATCAACGGCGTAGTTCATCTGACGCATCTCCGCATCGGAGATCTTCCCGCCCAGAACGTCAAGAGCGCCCCTCAGGTCCGGATGATCATGAAGAGCGCCACCCCGAAGAATGGTGACGGCCTGATAAGGAGGAAAGAAGTGGCGGTCATCCTCCAGGACGACCATTCCGAGCGCGATGATGAGGCCGTCGGTGGAATTGCCGGCGACCACATCCACCTGATGTTCCTTGAGTGCTCGGTAGAGCAAGCCCAGATCCATGATGCTCGGCGCGGCGGCGAACTTCAATCCATAGGCGCGCGCCAGGCCCGGGTAACCGTCGGAGCGTTCCATGAATTCGTAGCCAAAACCGGCGCGCCATCGGGGAGCGTGAGCGACGAGGTCAGAGACGGTGCGCAGTTTGAGTTTCTGCGCGTCTTCATTGCGAACCACAATGGCAAACGTATTGTTGAATCCGAGCGGCGGGCCAACGTCAAAACCGAAGCGATCCCGGTAGGCATCTCGAACCGTGCGGTAGACCGCCTCGGTATCATTGGAGGAAGGTTCGGCCAAGATGGCGGTGAGAGCCGTGCCCGTATATTCGGCGTAGAGGTCCATCTGGCCGGCGAGCATGGCTCGGTGGCAGATAAGCGTGCCGCCCAGATTCAGCCGGCGATCGACTCGCAAAGTTGTATGCGCTTCGATCTGCTGGGCCAGCAACTCGGCGAGGATGATCTGTTCGGTGAAATTTTTGGAGCCGGCAACCACGGTGTTTTGGCGCGCGCGCCGGCAACCCCCGAGAGCCGCCAAGGCTCCGCCGAACAGCGTCAGGGCATCCCGTCTCGTGAAGCGCTCGGCCATTTTGCAGTTGAGATGGTCTCGCGTCCCTAGGGTGTGAGTTTTTGCTCGACCAAGCCGAGGAGCAGATCTACGCCGATCGCCAGCAGAGCCGCAGGAATCGCCCCGGCTAGAATCACGGAGTTGCTGACCATGGCCACGCCCCGAAAAATAAATACGCCCAGCCCGCCCGCACCGATCGCCGCCGCAATGGTAGCGACGCCTATGCAGATGATCATGGCCACCCGTACTCCGGCTAGAATCACGGCAATCGAGAGCGGGAGTTGCACATCCCAAAGGATCTGCGCCGGGGTCATGCCCATCCCGCGCGCGGACTCGAGAACGGCTGGGTCGACGCCCGCGATTCCCGTATAGGTGTTGCGCAGGATCGGAAGCAAGGCGTACAGGGCCAAAGCGATGATCGCAGTCCTTGCGCCAATGCCGCCCATAAAAGGAACCGGAATCAAAAATCCGAATAGGGCCAGGCTCGGAATCGTCTGGATCACGTTCGCCGCGCCCAGCACCCAGCGCCGCAAGTTCTGCCGCCGAACCAGGGCAATTCCCACGGGAATTCCGATCAGCACGGCCGCCAGCATCGCTGCGGCGACCAGCAGGAGATGTTCCAAAGTGCGCGAAAAGATTTCCGCGCGATAGTGAACCAGAAAAGTCCAGAAACTCACGCCTTCCTCCCTCTAATCGCACTTCGGCGAACTTCGGTCCCTGCCGTGCTCGGTCCCGAGCGAATCGACAAAAGCCCGCGCTTCGGCATCGCTGGAGTGCAAGAACTCGTCGGGCTCGTAAATTCCGGCCAGCCGCCCTTCGGCGAAGAGGCCAATGTGCGTGCCGATCAGCAGAGCCTCGCGCAGATCATGAGTGACAAAAATGATGGCCTTGGCCAGCCGTCCCGCCAGCTCGCAAAATTCGCGCTGCAGCTCGGCGCGAGTCACCGGATCTAGCGCGCCAAACGGTTCATCCATCAACAGTATGGGAGGATCGGCCGCAAGAGCGCGGGCGACTCCCACGCGCTGGCGTTGTCCGCCGGAAAGCTCGCTGGGCTTTCGCGCGGCGAACTTGGCCACGTCGAGCCCAACCAATTCCAGCATTTCCCGGACCCGCCGGCGGACACGCGACTCAGGCCAGGATTCCAGGCGCGGCACCATGGCCACATTTTGCTCCACGGTCCAGTGCGGGAAAAGGCCGACGTCCTGGATTACGTAGCCGATGCGCCTTCGCAGTCGAATCGGATCCCATTCGAGCTGCGGGCGGCCCTCGATGAAAATTTCGCCGGAAGAAGTTTCGAGCAGCCGGTTGATCAGTTTGAGAGTCGTGGTCTTGCCGGCTCCGCTGCGCCCTAGCAGCATCAAGGTTTCGCCCGGAGCCACTTTGAAACTCACGCCGCTGACGATCTGCCGCTTCTCGAGAGAGTATCCGACATTTCGCAGTTCGACCGCGAGGCCATCGGCATGAGGCGCACGGTTCACGCGCGGCTCTCGGCTACGACCATGTGGTGCGGAACCATCGCTGCATATGTTAGGCTGCTAGGGTATCCTGGGCAAATCATCCTTCGGGCCACCGAAAGAACACCTGAGTGCAACCGGTTTGCACCCAAGGCATCGAATGTTGGGGAATTAGATGGCATCCTCCACGCGTATTTCGGGGTGCAACTCTTTGCTGCTGGAATTGTCGCAGGCTCGGGCACGGAGCGACGCGTTATTCGAGATCGTGCGTCCCGAGGCCTTTTACGAACGCCCCATCGCTGAAAGACACCGGATTATCTTCTACTTGGGCCATCTGGAGGCTTTCGACAGGAATCTCTTCGGGCGCGAACTCGGCGGGCTGCAATCGTTTGCGCCGAGCCTTGACAACCTCTTTTCCTTTGGCATCGATCCGGTAAACGGCGAGCTCCCCGACGATCAACCCGGCGACTGGCCCGAGCGCAAAGAGGTCCTTCGCTATAACCAAGCTGTGCGCGCGGCGCTCGATGACAAATTGCCGGCTGCCCTGGAAGCACCCGAGGACCGCCAGCGAACGCTTTCGCAATTTCTCCATGTAGCCATCGAGCATCGTCTCATGCACCTCGAGACGCTCTCCTACATGCTCCATCGTTTGCCCCTCAACCTCAAATGCGCTCGGCAAGGTTCCCCGGCGCCTCGCGCGCCGCAGGTCCGGCCGCAAACGACCGGAATTCCCGCCGGGATCGCAACGCTCGGATTGAGGCGCGAGGATGGAGTTTTCGGGTGGGACAACGAGTTCGAGGAACACAGCGTCTTCGTCCCGGCGTTTCGAATCGATACCTACAAAGTGACCAATCTTCAATATCTCCGCTTTGTGGCCGAAGGCGGCTACCGCGAGAGGTCCTTCTGGAGCGACGCAGATTGGGAATGGCTGCAATCGAGCGGCACGCTACACCCCGCATTTTGGATTCAGCGAGGCAACAAATTTTTCTTTCGGACCATGTTCGACGAGGTGCCCCTGCCGCCAGATTGGCCGGTGTACGTGAGTCATGCGGAAGCTACGGCCTACGCCCGCTGGGCGCGCAAGCAGCTGCCCAGCGAAGCCGAGTGGCATCGCGCTGGCTATGGCACGCACAACGGCGCCGAGCGCGCTTATCCTTGGGGCGACGACCCTCCGCGCGCTGGCCTCGGCAATTTTGATTTTCAGTATTGGGACCCGGCTCCGGCGGCGGCGTTCCCGGCTGGGAGCAGCGCGTTTGGAGTTGCCGATCTCCTGGGCAACGGCTGGGAATGGACGCGCACGGTCTTTGCTGCGTTCGATGGATTCGAGCCGTTTTCCTTCTACCCGGGCTATTCGGCAAATTTCTTCGATAACCGGCACTACGTCATGAAAGGCGGATCAGCGCGAACCGGCGCATGCCTTTTGCGCCGATCCTTCCGTAATTGGTTCCAGCCTCGCTATCCGTATATCTACGCGGGTTTCCGCTGCGTCGAACACTGACCCACGCCGATTTCGTCATTGGGGGGAAAGCATGCTCGTCGAAACGCCGGCGCAAGACTCCATCGCTGAGTTCGCCATCGATGCGCGCCTGGGACTGACGAAAAAAGGCCAGAAAGAAATTCCCTCGAAGTACCTCTATGATGAAGTGGGCTTCGCTCTCTTCGAGGTCATTACCCTTCTGCCCGAGTACGGCCTGTTCCGGGCAGACGAACGTTTGCTGCGGGAAAATGCCGAGACGATTGCTGCGACGTTGGAGCCTGAGCGCGTTGTCGTAGCCGAACTTGGCAGCGGCAGCGGCAGAAAGACTTTGTGGATACTCGAGGCCCTGGCCAAGCGCCAAGCGACGGTCTACCACCCGATCGAGATCTCACCAAAGGCGCTGGATCAGTGCTCCCGGGAATTGAGCCAACTGCACAACGTCAACATAAGGCCTGTGCGACAACCATACCTCGAAGGGCTGCTGTCGGTCGCTGCGGCGCGCAGGCCGGGCGACCGGCTCCTCGTTCTCTTTCTGGGCAGCACCATCGGCAATTTCAACGGATGCGCCGCGCAGCGTTTTCTTACCGAGGTGCGCCAGCTTCTAACTGCGGGCGATGCATTGCTCCTGAGCGCCGATCTCGAAAAGCCGCTTTCGCAGCTTTTGCCGGCCTACGATGACCCGCTGGGCGTTACTGCTTCGTTTAATCTGAACGTGCTGGCTCGCATGAATCGTGAACTGGAATCCGATTTCGACCTTTCCGCCTTCCGCCACCTGGCTCGATATGACGAGCAGGAACGGCGCATCGAAATGCACCTCGTTTCCACGCGCGCACAAATTGTGACCATTCCGCGGGCCGGCTGCAGCGTCTCTTTTGCCGAGGGCGAAACCATCTGGACGGAAAGCTCCCACAAGTACCGGCCAGGTGAACTGATGAAGATGGGGCGGCGCAGCGGATTTCGCCCCTTGCGGCAATGGCTCGGCCGCGAATGGGCCTTCGCACAAACTTTGTTTGTCGCCGATTAAAGATCAGCCATTGGGGATAGCCTTCCGTCTATTCGCGATGCGCATGGGGTTCCGCCGCGCGCGCCGCTTTCACGTGCAGGCTTATTTCTCCGGTCCAGGGATCGCCGGCGGCGAGTTCCAGGGGCCAAACCGCCAGAATCTGAGAACCCTGATAGACACGCTCGAAGCCTTCCTCGGATTCGGATATGGTCTCGATGGGTGTGATCCAAAGCTCTTTGGCAAAAGGGGCCTTGATGGTGGCGGCGACGTTCTGCCACTCATCGACAACTCTTAATCGCGATCTGATCTCCGGTCCGGATACCGCCGCGGACCAGTCCAGGGGATGCCGGCCCGACGGAATTTCAAAGTAACGGTTTTGCTCGCGGGGCGCCAGAAAGTTCAAGACGATTTCCACGCCAACGAGAGCGGCGCGCGCTTGCGTATTGGCGCAAGAGAGCCTGGAGGTACAATGGAGATGGTAGCCTTTGCTTCCCGCAGCAAAAGAAAACCGCTTTGTGCAGCGCATGAGTTCGACTGGTCCGCCACCCGCGGCACAATCCGGGCAAGGCACTTCGCATTCCAGGCTGATGCTCGTGGGTCCGTTCTCCAGGACGGCATAACTCCCGGATGCCAGAGCAGCATTCTCTTCCAGCCTCAGTTCTTCGTAATCCTTGAAAGTCTTATCCGAGGAAAAGAGCAGGAGACGAAAAGCATTTCGGGGCCAGCGATCGTAACGCAGAAAGCGCTCCAGCCCGTCTTCCTTGCTGCGCGCCTGATCGTGGATGGATGCGACCTGGCTCGTCGCGCCGGACGAGGCTTCCCGCAGGCGGCGGTGATAGGCCTCCGGCCGGCGCTGCATAGAATTGACCAGCGTGACGCCACTCGGCCGGAAATCCAGCGCCATCAGCGTGCCTCCATCGGCTGGCCGCAGCAAGGCGGCTAAACTTTTCGAGGTGACGTAGAGTTCCTCGCACCCATCGGCGTCCAAGTCGGTTTGCTCGATGTGCACTCCGCCGGTGCGGCCGCGGCGCAGGTCATCGAGCAAACTTTCGGCGCGGATGAGCTCGCGCCAGAGCTCGGTGCGCAAGTGCGGTGCGTAGATGCCGCCGAAGACTCCGTGCCAATAGGCGTCATTGCATTGCGCGCGCAGAAGATGCTTTTGGGCCAGCGCATACTTGGCGCTTTTCTCTTCGCTCATGCGTTTCGAAGCGAGGTCCCGGTGCCTTTCTGATACGCGCAGCATCTTTTTGTGCAGCAAATTCGACTCCGGATATTTGCTGAAGAATGCCCTCCAGTGCCCGCCTCTTAGAAACCGTTGTACGTCGGGACGGTTGGCAAACTCCTGGCTGATGGCATGAAAGTCGCTGCGCGCCTTTATGGGCAGAGTCCATTCCATCATTTCGGAGTAGGAGGCCGTGGGTAGATCGGCGCGGCCCAGCGGCTGGCGTTCGCGGATGTACTCCCCGGGGGGCTTCACGGCGAGCCACTCGGCGGATTCCTCCAGGGCCGTGAAGAAGCGGTCCAGCCAGCCCTCGCGGTAGCAGTGATCGTAGGTCCCGGGCCAGCCGCCGAATTTCTCGCAATCATCTCCCATGGCGGCCATGCCGCCAGGATGACGCCGGGCGCTCTCGCGAAGGAAAGCGATTGCCTCTTCACAAGGGCGGAACGGCAGCAAATAGCGCAATGCCTTCAGGCCGGGAAAAACCCGCACGGTTCGCCCGCGATCTTCGGCCACGTAGTCGCCATGCAGTTGATCGAGTTCAAAACCGGCGGCGAGAAAATGCACGTCGTCCACCAGCGTGTATCGAACGCCCGCCGAAGCCAGCGCATGAGGCAACTGCGGCTCCCAGACGCGTTCGGCAAGCCATGCGCCTTCCGGCGTCCGGCCGAACTTCTCGCTCAAATAGTCGCGCATCAACTGAATTTGCTGCCTCTGGTCCTCGGGCGGGATAGACACCAGAATAGGTTCGTAAAATCCGCCGCCCACCAACTCGATTTGCCCGCGCGAAGTCAATTCCTGAAGCTTGCGGAAAAACTCCGGGTGGCGCTGCTCGCACCATTCCAGCAGCGGTCCGCTGTAGTGCAGGCCCAGGCGAACGCCTGGATGCCGAAGCAAACACTCGATGAACGGCAGATAAGAGCGCCGGTAGGTTTGCTCCAGTACAGCATCGAAATTGCCGACCGGCTGGTGTCCGTGGATCAGGAGAACGAGACTGAACTTCGTCAACGTAGAACCCCGCACAACTGGCCCATGCCATCATACTGCGACTTGGGAAAGTTGCAACGAAGCAGCCAGCGAATCAAATTTGGTTGTCACCCACAAAGCAGAAGACTTCCTTTGCAAATTTCGAGACTCACTGGATTTGATCGCTTACCTCCGATTTGGCCGCGGACCGACTGGTACGCAGTCGCCTGGCATTTCTTTGGGTTTGCCGTTCGGGCCAGCTCGATTCTTCCCGTGTGTGGGCTAGTAATAACCGCCTATGGCGCGTCGGAACAAACGTGCTCGACTAAGCGTCGGCTGCGCGCCGGGCTAATTTCCGCCGGAACCGGAAGCTGCGGGCATCGCTGAAGCGGAGGGAGCAACAGGCGGGCGGAGCGCAAAATAATTGCGCCCGAAGGCCGCTTGCGCGCCTCCCGCTTCCACGACCACCGCCTGCACGGTGTAGCGGCCGATGGCCACCGTGTTCAGCGGCAGGCTTATGCGGAAAGATGCGGTGCGCGTCTTATCATCTACTTGAGCCGGGCCGACGATCGGCGTTTGGCTGATGCGCGCCCCATTGCGGAAAAATTCCAGCCCGGCGCGCATTTGGTTGAGATCCGTTTTTTCAGGTACGTAAGCCTGAAAGAAAATATAGAGCATCTGCTGATTGGTGAAGACGCGCGTCACGCTGGGAATGATGCGCTGTCCGGCAACGTCCAGCGGCAGTTCTTTGAGCTTGGCATCGGGCGCGAATCCTTTGGTCTGCACTTCCGAGTTTTTCTGCACCTCGACAATCTGGCTCGAGAGCACAACGGAACTTAACTGCATGCGATCCGGCTGCACAGCCGGCAGTTTCAAATCATCCTCAAAGGTGCCGATGCGCCCGGATTCATTTTCCCGCGCCAGAAACTTCAGCTTGTAATTACCGGGCGGCAAAATAATGCCGCCCTGATACACCAACGCGTTCTGCTGCAGCTCTTCGTAACGTTCCGTATCGAGGCGCACCGTAATGGTGTCGCGCAAAGCCCCGGCGATACGCCCCGATTGCGTGTCGCGAATCTCGGCGGCGAAATCAAATTCCACCTGACGCCGTCCGCTCTTTTGCGCCCACTGCAGCGCGCTGGAGGCGAGCTTGGCGGAAATGGGAACGAAGATCTGCTTGTTGCCGAGCCGGAAATAGGCGGTTTCCACGGCCATGGGCAGTTCCACGGCCGGCGTATCGGAACGCATCGCATCTTCCAGTTGGCGCTCGCGATCTTCGGTCGTATAGACGCCGAAATCCTTGGGCGCGTAATAGCCCTGACGGTAGCGAACGCGCGCGCCGGCCACTCCGGCGACTTTCACGCGAATGGTGCGCCAGCGGCCGTCGTGCTGCGCGTTCGTGCTGTAGTATCCCAGCAGGTAATATCCAGCCGTATCGGACTGCACGGAATGGAAGGCCTGGCCCAGGTCTCCCAGATCGAAAAAGCTGCGGCCGCCCGTGTCGGAAGCGAGCGTGGCGAGAGTTTCGCGCGAATTCTGCCGCGCCCCGCTTTGCTGGAAGACGGCGGCGCCGGTATACATGGCGTTTCCGCCCGCCGCCCCGGCGCTGGCATCGCCTCCGGGGATTTCCGCCAGCAAGCCGCGTGAATCCACCGTGTAAATGGACATATTGGCGCGATTGGCGGCATCCGTGGTGGCACGAAGCTGCGAGCGATTGTCTTCGCCGGTTTGCGTGATGCCGCTCGTGAATTGCAGCACGGACTTTTTCCCTGGAATATCTCGCAGCAAGTCGCCCAGAGACTCGAGCGAGGCCAGCTTGCGGTCCGTATTGAAGGCATTGAACTCAGTATCATCCGCGGTGAAAGCGGCGTTAGTCTCTTCAGTGACCGCGGCGTCAATGCCCGTGGAAGTGGCCGCGGCCAAGGCCGCCAGCTGGGCCTCTTTGCCGGGAAGTAGCGCGTCCACCGCGCTATCGAGCAGGTCGCGATCGTTGGTGAAATCAGCGATCACGCGGAGCTGATTTCCGAACGCCACCACGCCGACAAGATCGGCGGAAGTCATCTGCTTGCCGAGGAATTGCTTCGCCGCCAGCGTGGAGCGCGTCAGATCGTTTGGCTGCAAAGAAGTGAGGTCGAAGAAAAGAACAATCATGCGCCGATCCCGCGCCTGCTGCCGCACTTCCTCCGGCGGAGCAACGGAACCGATGGGGATGGTGATAGGCGCGGTCTCCGCGGCATCGGCCTTTTCGAGTTTTTCCACGTCGTAGTAATCGAAGCTGGAGATTTTCTGGTCTTTGCCGTCTTCGGCGATGCTGAATTGATCCTGCCGCAAGCCTTTCAGGAGCTTGCCATCCCGATCGGTGACCGCCACATCCACTTCCACTAAATTCACCGCCGCCTTGATGGCGCCTTTTTGATTAGCAGAAACTCGTGGCGGCGCTGGCGGCGCGGCCGGCTGTTGCGGATTCTGAGCCGATCCCGCGGGCGCCAATAACGCGGCGACGGCAAGAAATGCGACGAGGCGGCGGGTTTCATATCTCATCTTGCAGCTCTCAGAAGGTAAACCGCGTAACCACATTCATGGCGCGCATGGCCGAAGCGCCCGTGACCTGCCCAAACGTGGTGGAATTCACCAGCGTCGACAATCCCGTGAGGTTGGGCGTATTGGTCACGTTGGTGATCTCCCAGCGCAAATCCAGGCGATGCTCGTGGTCCTTGCCAAACGGGATCGTTTTGCCGAATTGCGCGTTCCAGGTAAACATGCCCGGACCGATGATGGTGTTGCGGGCGGCGTTGCCCAGTCCTGTCTTGGGCACGAGGAAACAGGATTTATCAAAGAAATCCAGCGGAGCGCGCTCCCCGGCGGGCAGATTCGGATTGCAAATCTCGTCCGCGCGGGTGGCGAAGACGCCGCCGCTGCCTGTGTTCGCGGCGGAGGTGCCCATGACCTCCGCCGTATACGGCGTGCCGGTCTGCGCGCCGATATTGCCGCTGAATCGCCAGTTGCCAAAAAGCGCGGCAGTCAAACCCTTTTGAGCGAAGCGATGACCCTCCCCGAAAGGTAATTCGTAAAGATAATTGAGCCGCGCCTGGTGCCGGATATCGAAGGAGGAGAGGCCGTACTCGGCCGCTAAATCGTTCGCATCCTGCACCACGATGGGCGTGCCGCCGCCAATCGAGCTGGCATCGTCAATGGATTTTGCGAAGGTATACGTGCCGTTGATCATGATTCCGTGAGACAAGCGCTTCTGCACGCGCACTTGCAGCGAGTTATAGATGGAATTCGCGCCGGAAGTGTCATAGATGAAGTCGCCGGCGTTGGCCACGGGCCCTGTAGGGGAAAGACTGCCGGGCGCCGTGCGGTTCGGCGCATACAGCAAATCGAGATTGCTTCCTTTCGTGCCCGTGTACGTCAGCACCAGTGCCGTGTTATTGGCGACATTGGTCTCCACCGAAAGATTCCAGATCTGCGCGTAGCCCGTCTTGTAGTTCGGATTTACGGCATACGTATTTTGTATGGTGTTTCGCGCCGCCACCGTGGATGGGAAACCGTCCTCCAACGTGAGCACGTCGCTCGCACTGGTAAGGCTGGTGAAGCTGGTGATGCGCAATTGAGAAGTCGACCAGGGCGGCTGGTTGGCCAATTCAGAGAGCAGTTGGCTGTAAATCGATTCGTTATAGAACATGCTAAAGCCCGCGCGCACAACCGTGCTGTGATTGGCCTGCAACGCTTTGATCGGCGGCCTCCAGGCGATTCCAATGCGCGGCGCCCAATTGTTGTAACGCGGGCGGATGAGCGAGTCGGGCAGGGCTCCGCTAAACGGCGCCATCTGGGCAGGGAGGCACATGGAGGAGGCATTTTGCGGACAAATCAGCGCCACCTGCGAAGTACTGGGGTCAAAGTCCAAATTTGAAAGATGGCCGTAGAGTTCCGTCGGCGGGGTGAAAAACTCGTAGCGCACGCCCAATTGCAGAGTGAAGTCCGGGCGAACTCGCCAGTCGTCGCTCGCGTAGCCGGCGGTCCCCCAACTGCGAAAATAACTGCTGGGCGTTCCGAAGCGCTCGTTGGTGGTGTAGGGATAGCCGAGCAGAAAATCCGCAAAGTCAAAACCGGCGACCAGGCCGCTGAAGGTGAATAGGCCTTCCGGAGTTTGGTCCGAATTGGTGTTGTTTTCGATGCGGCGAACTTCCGCTCCGAAAGTCAGCGTGTGCCTGGCGAGCATATAGGTCACGGCATCGGCGAAGCGATACGTCTGATTGCGCACCAGCGAGGGCACCGCCGGCGCCGCTTTCGTGAAGTTATTGAAGCTGAGCTGTGGCGGGCCGTAATCGATCGGGTTGTTGGAAACGCCGTTGATGCCAAGGTTCTGGGCTACGGGGTCCGTAAAAGCGAAGTTGTCGAGCGTCTGCACGCGGTTGCGGGAGAAGATCAATTGCGAATCGTTGATCCAGCTCCGCGACAAATTTTGTGTAAGGCCCAAGGTGACCGACTGGCCGCGCGTGGCCGCGTCGCTCTCAAAGTCGGGGAACGACTGGAAGGCGTGATTGGTCGATTGGCTGAAGCCATAGAATATGCGCGCGTTCAGCTTCGGCGAGATGGAATGCAGGAGGCGCACATTCAGTCGATCCTGCTGCGTGGGCACTTGCGTTTGCAGATGGAAATTATCGACGACGCCCGGAAGGTTCGGCTCGGGAATGAATTGCAGCAGTCCGAGTGCGGCGGGATTCAGCGACGAGGAGGGAATCTCGCAGCCAACGGGTGTGCGCGGCCCGGTGAGATCGGCAGGATTGGGAATATTGAGCTGCAGCTGTGGGTCCTGGTTGCAGAAATTTCCCGACCGTTCCGCCAGCGTGGGCACGGTAGAAAACTGATCCACGGCATTGCGCGCCCGGGTGCTATCGAAATTGACGAAGAAAAATGTCTTATTGTGCCCGTCATAAACGTGAGGAATCACCAGCGGCCCGCCGAGATTTCCGTCAATCCGCTCGCTCCACGTGGGAATCTTCGGTGCATTGGGCTGGTTGAGCGAATAAGGACGCGCGTTGAACACCGAATTGCTGTACTCGTTGTAGAAACTGGCCCGGACCCGATTGATCCTTTGCCGCAAGACGCGTTGCATGCCGAAAAGCGCTGGGACGCCCTGCGGTGGCGCGCCTCGGCCCCCCGGTCCGGGCCGGCCTCCGCCCTGCGGTCGAAAAGCGATCACGGGCCCGCCACCCGGGCCACCGCCCGGTAGGCCCGGAGCACCTGCGCCGCCAGGATTGGCCACCGGAGCTCCGCCGTTAAAGGCTCCGCCTGTTCCTCCAAAGCCGTTTTGGCCCGCATTGCCCGGTCCTTGCAAAATGACGCCGCCTGGCGGAAAACCCGCGCCGAAGCCGGCATTCTGATCCCCGCGGCCCACGGTGCCGTTCATGAGGAAAGCGTCGGACGCGGATGCTTGCCCGAGCGGCCCCTGATCGTTGGGTGCTGCGCCCTCCGCCTGCTGCCCGGGCTCTTCCTCCTGAGCCTCTTCGCCAGTCTGATTATTGAGGTTCACCTGCTGGAAGGCGCCGCGACGCCCGCCGGAATCTTGTCTCCCGGCCCCAGCACCGGCGGGGCTCGTCGCAGCGCCGCCTTGCGCTGCCGCGCCATTTTGACTTTGGTCGGCTCCGGGCGCGCCTCCGCCGCCCGGGGCGCCGCCGGGAAATTGCCTGCGCCGCAATCGCCCCGCACCGGGCTCTTGCCCTGCCGTTGGTGCGTTGATGCCGCTGCTGCCGCCGTCGGCGGCGGCAGCATTTCCACCGGGATTGGCCGGCGCTCCTGCGCCCGCGGGAGCCTGGCTCGGATTTTGCGCCGAAGCCGCCGCAGCTTCGAGGTTTTCGAGCGACGCTACTTTGAGCGTCACATTGATCGCGCCAGGCGCGCTCCCGAGATCGAACTCTTGCTTCGCGCTGTCAAATCCCAGTTGGCTCACTTCAATTCGGTAGTGCCCCGCCGGCAATCCCGGCAAATCGAAATGGCCGTTTTCGTCTGTCCAACTGATCCAAGCCCGGCCGGTGCTCGTTTCCACCAGACGAAGATTCGCGCCGGGAATCGGCACACCATTTGCCGTGCGAACGGTACCCGTAGCTCTAGCCGAAGGCGCCGTTTGCGCTGCTGGCGGTCGCTCCTGTGCGCTCAGCACAAGCGCTGGTAGAGGGAAAAGGAGTAAGAGTGCGAAGCCAAGTCGGCCTATTCGGATGCTAATTTGTTTCGGCAAGAGACCCCGAACCTTCTGGACCCGGCGATTAGAGTTAGGCCCCTCTTCTTATAGGATGGCAAAGTTTTAGACGCGAGGATACGGCCAAACGTTACCCCGGCCCCGCGCGGTTTTTGCGCCGCGGCGGGTTTTGCGAGGCGCCGGGGTTGATTTTGCAGGACGCCCGGGTTGGTTTTGCAGGACGCCCGGGTTGGTTTTGCAGGACGAAGGTCCGCGTGCGAAAATGCGCGCGCATGGATGCATGGCCTTTTTTCGCGTTGTCGGCGGCGGGAGCTTGCGCGGGAGTGGCCGCCTGGGGCGCCGTCTCTGCGACTTCACAGCTTTTTGGTCCCACGCTGCACCACACTCCGGATGCTTCTCTCCTCGCGCTCACCTTCGATGACGGTCCCAACCCGGCACATACGCCCCAGCTCCTGAGCCTTCTGGAACGTTACGCGGCCCCCGCCAGTTTTTTTCTAGTGGGCCGCTTCGCCCGCGCTTGTCCGGAACTGGTCCGGGAGATCGCCGATCGCGGCCACAGCATTGGCAACCACACCGAAACGCATGCCAATCTTGCCTTCTTGCCTCCCGGACGAATCGCCCAGGAACTCCGCGCCTGCCAGGAAAGCATCCGTTCCGCGCTGCGCCCCTCGGATCAAGATGCCCAGGATGCTTTGCCCATCCTGATGCGCCCGCCCTTCGGATGTCGCGGCCCGCAGCTTTGGAGCGCCATTCGCCGTGTCGGTTTGCGCGGCGTGGCCATGTGGTCGCTGAAGTGTTATGACTGGAAACCGCAGCCTGCGGCGCGCCTGATTGAACGCCTCGGACGCGTCGCCGAACGCAGCCGCCTACCCGCGGCAGCGGTGACAGAAAAAAAGTCCCATCACGGCGGAGAGATCGTCCTGCTGCATGATGGCGACGCCCGCCGCTTGGGAGCGGATCGCCGCCACGTGCTGGCCGCTCTCCAATTTTGGCTGCCCCGCTGGCGGGACGCCGGCTTCGAGTTTGTTACAATGAACTCGCTCGCGGGCGCCTCTTCGCCGCGAACGTCATGGTGATCAGGAGCTTCGCGGCGTTAAAAAAGTGACCATCCGACCAGGATGGTCATCCCGAGCGAACATCGTGAGCGAGGGATCTCTCATGCACTCGTGGCGTAGAAAGGGCACGGCATAGG
>WNGG01005087.1_pt1 | contig 20040 bp, 21 predicted proteins | sample 5400661 | NCBI WGS metagenome assembly WNGG01 (sample SAMN13153372, study PRJNA577476) | soil metagenome | isolation source: 100 cm soil or saprolite under Garry oak tree replicate 1 | place: USA:California | collected 2016-06-15
CTGGAAACCGTGCAGGACCTGCTGCTCAACCTGCCGCGCCGTTACGAAGATCGGCGCAAGCGCCGCACCGTCGCCGAGGCGCCGCTCGGCGAACGCAGCGTCATCGCCGGCAGCGTGGCGTGGATCGACGAAGTGCGCGCCAGGCGCGGGCGCCGCCTGGAGGTGCGGCTGCGCGACGACGAGGGCGGCTACCTGATGCTGCTCTGGTTCCACTACCGGCCCTCGCTCGTGCAGCGGCTGCGCACCGGCGCGCGGATCGTGGTGAGCGGCGAGGTGCGCGCCGGCTGGCGCGGCGGCGGCAAGACCATGTCCCATCCCGACGTCGAGCCGCTGGAGGCCGGAGGCGGCGACGCGCTACCGTTCGATCCCGCCTCCGACGACTCGTTCGGGCGCGTGGTGCCGGTGTACACCGAGCTGGAAGGCGTCCCGGCGCGCACCTACCGCCGGATTGCGCGCCGCGCCGTGGACGAGTACGCGCGCCACCTGGCCGACGTGCTGCCGCGCGGGGTGCTGGAGCGCCGGGAGCTGTGGCCCCTGGCCGAAGCCGTGCGCGAGGCGCATTTCCCCGATCGCAGCGCCGAGGTGGCGGCGGCCGCGCAGCGCCCGGCGGGAGAGCCGCACCGCCGCATGGCGTTCGAGGAGCTGTTCATGGTCCAGCTCGGGCTTGCGCTCCGGCGGCGCGGCGTCAAGGTCGAGCCGGGGATCCCCTTTCGCGCGACCGAAGAAGCGATCGAGCGGATCGTGAAGTCGCTCCCCTGGCCGCTGACGCGGGCGCAGCGCCGCTCGGTGGGCGCCATTGCCCAGGACATGCGCAAGCCCGAGCCGATGAACCGCTTGCTGCAGGGTGACGTAGGCAGCGGCAAGACCGCGGTGGCGCTCTGCGCCGCGCTCCTCGCCGTCGAGGACGGGTACCAGGCGGCGCTGATGGCGCCGACCGAGATCCTCGCCGAGCAGCACACCCGCTCCTTGCGCCGGCTGCTGCTCCATCGCCGCGACGTGCACGTCGAGCTGGTCACCGGCAGCCTCGGCGCCCGCGAGCGCGCCCACGCCGAGCGCCTGGTGCGCGGCGGCGCGGCGCACATCGTGGTCGGCACCCATGCGCTGGCCGAAGAGGACACCGACTTCCACAAGCTCGGCCTCGCGGTCATCGACGAGCAGCACCGGTTCGGGGTGATGACGCGCGCCCGCCTGATGAAGAAGGGGGCGCGCCCCGACGTGCTGGTGATGACGGCGACGCCCATCCCGCGCACGCTGGCGCTCACGCTCTATGGAGACCTCGACGTGAGCGTGCTCGACGAGCTGCCCCCGGGCCGCACTCCGATCGCCACCCGCGTCTACCGCGACGCGCAGCGCGACCGCGCGTACGACGTCGTCCGGCGGGAGCTCAAGGCGGGGCGCCAGGCCTACGTGGTGCTGCCGCTGGTCGAGGAGAGCGAGAAGCTCGCCGACCTGAAGGCGGCGACCAAGGAGCGCGACCGGCTGGCGGCCGACGTCTTCCCCGACATCCCCATCGGGCTGGTGCACGGCCGGCAGAGCGCGCAAGAGCGCAACGACGCGATGGACCGGTTCCTGCGCGGGGAGGAGCGCATCCTGGTCGCCACCACGGTCATCGAGGTCGGCGTCGACGTGCCCAACGCGACGGTGATGCTCGTCGAGCACGCGGAACGGTTCGGGCTCTCGCAGCTCCACCAGCTCCGCGGCCGCGTGGGCCGGGGCGCGGCGAAATCGCACTGCCTGCTGCTCACCGGGACCTCCGGCGCCGAGTGGGGTCCCGCGGCGCGCGAGCGGCTCAAGGTGATGGAGGAGACCACCGACGGCTTCCGCATCGCCGAGGTCGACCTCGAGCTGCGCGGCCCGGGCGAGTTCCTCGGCACCCGCCAGAGCGGGATGCCCGACTTCGCGGTGGCCGAGCTGACGCGCGACCAGGCCATCTTGCAGGAGGCGCGCGAGGAGGCGTTCGCGCTGGTGCAGTCCGATCCCGACCTGCGCAAGCCGGAGAACGCCGCGCTGCGCGACGCCTTCCAGAACCGCTGGCGCGGCCGCCTCAGCCTCGCTCGCGTCGGCTGATTCCCGGAACGGCGGCTACCCCTCCAGCCGCCAGTCGAACAGCACCTTGAAGTCCTCGTAGCAGGACTCGCAGATCCAGCGGCGGTCCTCGGTGTAGAAGCCTTCGCTGGCGCACCCCTCGCGTCTCTGCGGAACGAACGGGGTCCAGCAGAGCTCGCAGCGGTCGTGCCTCCACCCGGGACGGGGCGGCCGGTAGGGCGCGTACCGGAGCAGCTCCCCGTGCAGGTAGTTGGCCTGGTTGCCCGTGAGTCGCCAGTCGTGTTTGTGGATCATGGAAGTCCTCTTCTCCCTCCCCCGAGGCATCTGTGCAAGAGGATTCACGGTCCGCGAGCAGGCGGGCGCACTGTGCTAGAAAAGAGGTCGCGCATGCGCATCGGCGAGATCCTCATCCGCGAGGGCCACCTCACGCAGGACGGGCTCGAGGAAGCGCTCGACTGGCAGGTGCTCTACGGCGGCCGGCTGGGGACCAATCTGCTCGAGCTGAAGCTCGTGGAGGAGGAGCAGGTCGCGCGCGCGCTCGGTAAACAGCTCGGGTGCGAGGTCGCCTGGGGCGAGCTGCAGCCGCAGCACGACGTGGTCCCGCTCTTTCCCAAGCACGTCGCCGACCGCGACGAGATGGTGCCCTGGAAGATGGAGAAGCGGCGCCTCAAGGTGCTGTGCACCGAGATCCACCTCGAGAAGCTGGACCAGCTCGGGTACAAGCTGGGCCGCGCCTGCCTGCCGGTGATCGCGCCCGAGTTCCGCATCTTCCAGCTGCTGCGCGCCAACTACGGCGCCACCCGGCAGATGCGCGCGCTCGACTTCGGGGTGGTGCCGACCGAAGGACGCCGGCGCAAGAAGCAGCAGGAGGCCGCGCCCCAGGCCGTGGGCGAACTGATCGACGAGACGGCTTTCAACGACATCTACAACCGCGTCGTCCAGGGCCGCGCCCCCACGCCGCCGGAGGGGACGGCACCCGTGGCACCGCGCGCGCAGATCGTCCCTCCGCCGGCCGAGGCGATCGAGGCGCTGCCGGAGGACGCGATCCTGGGCGAGGTTGCTCCCGAGCCGGCCGCGCTCGAGACGCCCGTCGCGGCGACGCTGCAGCCCGCGGCGCCCTTGGAGGAACCGGCACCGCCGCCGCAGGCGAAGACCGAGGACGCGCCGATCGATTTCAAGGAAGCGCTGCGGCTCCTCGAGGGCGTCTCGGACCGCAAGGCGATCGCGCACCTGGTGCTGCGGGCCTCGCTGAGCAAGGCGAAACGCGCTCTGCTCCTCCAGGTCCAGGGTGGCGTGGCGCTCGGCTGGGACGGGCTGGGCCAGGGACTGGAGCAGGCGGCGCAGATCGTCGCCATCCCCCTCTCGGCGCCCAGCGCGTTCCAGCTGGTGGTGAACACGCGCAGCCACTTCCTCGGTCCGTTGCAGAGGACGCCGCTCAACATCCGGTTCCTCGCGCAGCTGGGCAAGAAGGTGCCGCTCTCGTCGATGATCGTGCCCATCCTGCACCGCGGCCGGGTCTCGCACCTGCTCTACCTGGACAACGGCCACAAGCAGCAGGCGCCGACCGACGTGGGCGAGATGCTCATCTTGAGCCAGCGCATCGGCCAGACGGTCGAGGCGCTGGTGGAGAAGAAGCGCAAGGCCACGCACGCCTGACGCGCGAAGGAGGGTTCCCCGTGCTCCGCCTGCTGCCGTTCGCCTTGCTCGTCCTCGTTCCGCTCACGGCGCGCGCCGAGGCCACCGGTGAGATCGACTGGCAGCGGCGCGTCCTCAAGGCGACGGGGCAGGGCGCGCCCGACCTGAACGCCCCCTCCATCGCCGTTGCGCGCCTGGGGGCGGAGCGCGCCGCGATGGCGACCGCCCAGCGCAACGCGCTCGAGACTCTGAAGGGGGCGACGCTCGAGAGCGGCGGCACGGTCGGCACGCTGCTGCAGAACGACAGCGCGCTGCGGAGCAAGGTGCAAGGCAAGTTGCGCGGCGTGCGCGCGGTGAAGACCCACTACTACTCGGACGGCGGCGTCTCGCTGGACGTCGAGGTGCCGCTCGACCAGCTGCCGGCGGAGATCGCGCAGAACCTGAAGGCGCCGGCGGGTGGTGCGGCCAAACCCGCCTCGCCCTCGCCCTCGAGTGTGACCGCGCCCTCGACCCCTGCACCCGACGCTGGAGCCAAGTGATGCGCACGCTCGGGGTCCTGGCGCTCGCCGCCGCCCTCCCGCTCGCCGCGTCCGCCGCCGAGGACGTCCAGGTCCAGGAAGCGACCGGCCAGGCCGCCGTGCTGAGCGGCGACAAGCCGGCGGCGCGCGAGAAGGCGATCGACGATGCGCTCCGGCAGGCGGTGAAGATGGCCGTCGGCACGCAGGTGCAGAGCGTGACCGAGGTGCAGGAGTTCCAGACCAAGATGGACACCGTCCTGGAGCACTCCACCGGGTACGTGAAGCGTTACGAGATCCTCAAGGAAGGGATGGACGGGGAGGTGGTCCAGGTCACGGTCCGCGCGCAGGTGAGCCTTCTGGCGCTCGACAAGGACCTGGAGGCGCTCGGCCTGTTGATGGCGCGCAAGAACTTCCCGCGCACGATGGTGCTGATCGCCGAGCAGAACATCGGGATGACCGCTCCCGCCCGACCGTGGCTGCGCAGCGAGCAGGTCTCGGCGGACCTCCGCGTGGCGGAGAACGTGGTCCTCGACGAGCTGCGCCAGCGCGGCTTCCGGCAGCTGGTCGACGCCGAGATCGCCGAGCAGAAGGCCGCCTCGGTGGGCGGCTTCACCACCACCCTCACGGCGGCGCAGGCGCGCAAGCTGGGCTCGCTGACCCGCGCGGAGGTGATCCTCCTCGGCCAGGTGATCGTGAGCCAGCGCGCGCCGCTCGCCGAGCTGGGCCCCGACTGGCACTCCTGCAGCGCCAACCTGTCCGCGCGCGCGGTGAACACGGACGACGGAAACGTCCTCGCGACGGTCGAGTCGACCCAGAACGCGGCGGCCCTCGACGATCTCTCCTGCGGCAAGCAGGCCATCAAGAAGGCCGCGCAGAAGCTCGCCGAGCAGGTGGTCCAGAAGGTCGGCGCGCGATGGTCGGAGGACGTCTCGGGCGGGAACGCCGTGCACGTCACGGTGCGGAAGGTCGGCTCGCTGCGCGCCGCCAGCGACTTCAAGGGGGCCCTCACCCAGCAGGTCCGCGGCGTCCGCGCGGTCGCGCAGCGCAGCTACTCCGGCGGCACGCAGGAGCTCGACGTCACGCTGGTCGGCTCCACCGAGCAGTTCGCGCAGGAGCTGGAGTCGAAGAAGCTGGGCCGCTTCACCGTCCGCGTCACCGGCGTGACCGCGAACACGGTGGACGTCGAGCTGGGCCCGTGACGGGCCGCCTGCTGCCCTGGGTGGTCGCCGGCGCGCTGCTCTGCGGCGCCCGGCCCATCGGGGCGCAGGCGCGGGTCCGGGCTGCGACCGTGTCCCTGGCGCACTTCGAGCGAGGCCCCGCCCGGCGGCAGCTCTCGGTCAGGCTCTTCTTCGGCAAGGTCTGGGCGAAGGTGACCTCGGTGGCGGGCGGCGAGCAGAGGTTCCAGATCGAGACCGAGAACGCGGTGGCCGGCGTGCGCGGCACCACCTTCCGGGTCGACGCGCACGAGGACCGCAGCGTGCTCGTCCGCGTGTACTCGGGCACCGTGGCAGTCCGGCGCAACGCGCCCGGCGACGCCCGGCCCGGGGACGGCGGGCGCCGCGAGGTGCCGGGGCCGGAGGAGGTCAGCCGCGACGCCTGGGAGAAGCTGGTCGGCAGGCAGATGCAGATCCTGATCTCGGCGGACGGCACGCCCGGCGTCCCGGCCCCGTTCACCGAGGCCGACGAGGCGGGGGACGACTGGTCTGCCTGGAACCGGAAGCGCGACGAGCAGGCGAAGTGAACGTCCCCAACCTCCTGACCGGCGCAAGGCTCGTCGCGGTCCCCGTGTTCGTCGGGCTCTTCCTGCGCGGCGACCGGAAGGCGGCGCTGGCCGTCTTCGTGGGCGCGATGATCACGGACGCGCTGGACGGCATCCTGGCGCGCGCGCTCAAGCAGTTCACCCGCATCGGCGCGCTGCTCGATCCGGTCGCCGACAAGGTGCTGGGCCTCGCCGCCCTGGTGTTGCTCTGCTGGTCCCGGGCGCTGCCTTGGTGGCTCCTGGGCATCACGCTGTTCCGCGACGTCTGCATCTTCACCGCCATCTGGCTGCTGGAGCGGACCGGGCACAGCTACACGGTGCGCCCGACCCGGTTCGGCAAGTACGCGACCGCGGCGCTCACCGCCACGACCGTGCTGGCGCTGGTCCAGGGGGCCACCGAGGTGGCGGCGCCGACCCGGCCGCTCTTGGTCGCGCTGGTGCTCGTGGCAGCCGAGTGCGTGCTGGTGAGCTGGGCGCAGTACCTCTGGCTGTTCGTGCGGCTCATGCGGCTCCCGCCGCAGAGGGTACAGACGTGATCCTCGCGCTGGTCGTGCTGCTCCTCGGACAACAGGCCGTCGCGCGCGGAGACCTCCGCAAGCTGGACCCCGACCAGGTGCGCGTGGTGGTGCGCCCGGGCAGCAGCAACCTGCTCTCGGAGACCGCCGTCCGTGAGCTGCGCGCCTGGCGCGGCCAGGTGGCGATCGAGCTGCGCATGCCCGTCTCGCGCAAGGAGGCGGCCCGCCTCAACCGCGTGCCGCGCTTCTCCGCCCGCGTCGTGCAGGGCAGCGTGCGCGACCGCTCGCTCCGGCGCGTCCACGCCGAGTCGGTGAAGGCAGTCCCGGGCACCCCGTTGCCGGTCAAGGAGCGGCCCTGCCCCGACGCGACCCTCCAGGGACGCTCCGGGGTGGACGAGGTGCTGGTCGCGCCCTCGGGCGTGGACGCCTGCATCCTCGACTGGCTGGCCCGGCGCCGCGCTTGACCGTGTCGGAGGCCCCTGCTAAATCCCGCAACCCGACTGCGTCCTTAGCTCAGCGGTAGAGCACCACCTTGACACGGTGGGGGTCGCTGGTTCGATCCCAGCAGGGCGCACCAATTCCTTCGTCTCCTGCTGAGCGCATCATCCCCGGGGCGGCGTCCCGTCGGAGAAGATGGTGACCACGACCTCGGCCGGACCCGTCGGGCGCCGGAGGGCGAGCTGCAGCTCGCCGCTGGCGAGCTCCAGCGGCGCGTCAGCCTCGCTCGGCAGGCGCGTTCCACCGCGCAGCTGCAGCGGCGCCCCGCTCCGCTGCTGGACCAGCACGGCGCTGGGCTTGCCGCCGAATGAGCGCAGCTCGACTCCCAGGTTGCCGGCCGTCGTCGCAGTTGCCGAGAGGTTCACGGAGGCGACGACTTGCGCCCCGATCCGCAGGGAGGCGGTCTTCGAACCGGCCATCGCGGCGCCAGGGACGCCCACCAGGAACACGACGAGCGCCGCGCTCCGCGCGACCCGCCGTCCGGTTCCACTCATCCTGCGCGCTTGCGATTGGGTAGCCATGCCCGCTGTTTGTGCGAGCACCGTGCCAAGCCTTACGCCACGTGATTACTAGGCAAAATTGCGAAGCGACGGTCTTCTGACGTGGGGACGGACCCAGAACCGACGGGCTTTTGACGCTTCGGCCGAAAAACTCGGCGAGCAGCTCCAACCACGGTAGGGTCGCGCAAGTCGAGGTGTCATGAAAAGGGAAGCGCTCGCCGGATTGTTCCTCGCCCTCTCTGTTCCTGCGGCGAAGGCCGCGGCCGCAGACCTGCAGCTGGACGTCTACACCGCCCCCGCGGAAGGCCTGGGCGTCACGTCGACACTGATCTCGGGGCCGACGGAGGCGATCCTGGTCGACGCGCAGTTCCGGAACAGCGACGCGGAAAAGGTCGCCGACAAGGTCGTCGCGAGCGCCAAGAAGCTGAAAGCGATCTTCGTGACGCACGCGCACCCCGACCACTACTTCGGCACCGCGGTGCTGCGAAAGCGGTTCCCCGGCGTGCCGGTGTACATGACCAAGGCCGCCCTGAAGGAGTTCAAGGCGACGGTCGACGCGAAGATCAAGCAGTGGGGCCCGATCTACAAGGACGATATCCCCACCGAGGTGCCAGCGCCGGAGCAGCTTCCCAGCCGGAAGCTGAGGGTGGACGGACAGCTCGTCCAGGTGGTTCGCGACCTCCAGGGCGATGCGAAAGACCGGACGAACAGCTACCTGTGGGTGCCCTCTGCGAAGGCCGAAGTGGCGGGCGACATCGTCTTCCAGCGGACCCACGTCTGGCTGGCCGAGTCCACTTCCAAGACCCGCAAGGCGTGGCTCGCGTCTCTGCGCGAGCTCGAGTCGCGCCACCCCAAGGCGGTGGTCGCCGGACACAAGAGAAGCCCCGACTCGCCGGACAGCCCGGGCGCGATCAAGTTCACGGGCGACTACATCCGGGCCTTCGAGAAGGCGAGGGCGTCCTCCCACAGCGCCGACGAGCTGATCGCGAAGATGAAGCAGAAGTATGCGGATCTGGCGCTCGAACCGATCCTGACCTTCGCCGCCAAGGCGGCGTTCCCGAAGTAGCCGCGATTGACGCGGTCCGGCCCTGCCGTAAGTTGTGGGAATGGCCGAGCTGGGCATCCATCTCGAGGCGCGGTCCGAGCGCCTCGATCTGCTCCGGGACCTGCGCCTCGACCCGCGCGAGCACCCGCTGGAGCCCGCGCTCGACGGCACCTGGCGCTGACGCCGGGATGAGGCCGGGCGCGGCTTTCCCGGCTCGGACCTCGCTTGACAGTGCCGTGCCGCTCGCCTACCTCCCGCAGACCATGCCGGATCTCAGCATCACGCTCCCCGACGGATCGCAGAAGCAGGTGCCGGCCGGCACCACCGTCGCCGACTTCGTCAAGCAGCACATCGGCTCCGGCCTGGCTCGCGCCGCGCTCTTCGCCAAGCTCGACGACGAGGAGCTGGACCTGTCGCGCCCGCTCACCCGGAGCGGGAAGCTCACCGTCTTCACCAGCAAGAGCCGGGAAGGGCTGGACCTGATCCGCCACGACGCGGCGCACATCATGGCGAGCGTGGTGCAGCGCCTCTTCCCCGGGACCCAGGTCACCATCGGCCCCAGCACCGAGGACGGCTTCTATTACGACTTCTTCCGGGAGAAGCCCTTCACTCCGGAAGACCTGCAGCGCATCGAGAAGGAGGCGAACGAGGAGATCCGGAAGGACCTCCCCTTCGTGAGGAGGGAGGTCTCCAAGGAGGAGGCGCTCGCGCTCTTCGAGAAGCTGGGCGAGAAGTTCAAGATCGAGATCGTCAACGACATCTTCGCCAAGGGCGCGAAGACGCTGACGCTGTACAGCCACGGCGACTGGGTGGACTTCTGCCTGGGCCCGCACGCCCCCTCCACCGGCAAGGTGGGCGTGATCAAGCTGCTCAACGTGGCGGGCGCCTACTGGCGCGGCGACCATCGCAACCCGCAGCTGCAGCGGATCTATGGCACCGCCTTCTTCGACAAGAAGGACCTCGACGCCTGGCTCAAGCAGCAGGAGGAGGCGAAGAAACGCGACCACCGCAAGCTGGGCAAGGAGCTCGACCTCTTCTACTTCCACCCGTTCGCGCCCGGCGCGGCATTCTGGACCCACAAGGGGACGCTGCTCTTCCACACGCTGTCGAACGCGATGCGCGGGCTCTGCCTGCGGAACGGCTATCAGGAGATCAAGACGCCGCTCATCTACAACAAGGGCCTGTGGGAGATCAGCGGCCACTGGGGCAAGTACCGCGAGAACATGTTCCTCATCCAGGACAGCGAGACCGGCGAGCACGACTCGTCGCTCAAGCCGATGAACTGCCCCTCGCACTACCTGCTCTACTCGATGAAGAAGCACAGCTATCGGGAGCTGCCGCTGCGCTTCCACACCCAGGACGTGCTCCACCGGAACGAGGCGACCGGCGTGCTGAGCGGGCTCACCCGCGTGCGGCAGTTCCAGCAGGACGATGCGCACATCCTCCTGATGGAGTCGCAGATCACCGACGAGGTGAAGCGCCTCGCGGAGATGATCGCGCGCGTCTACACCGCGCTGGGCCTCGAGTTCACCGCGAAGTTCGCCACCCGGCCGGAGCAGCGCATCGGCGACGACGCGCTCTGGGACTGCGCCGAGTCCAGCCTCCGGGCCGCTCTCGAGCAGACCGGCCTGCGCTACGAGCTGAAGCCCGGCGACGGCGCGTTCTACGGGCCGAAGATCGACTTCGACGTGAGCGACTCGATCGGCCGGAAGTGGCAGCTCGGGACCATCCAGGTCGACTACATCGCTCCGGAGCGGTTCGACCTCACTTACGTCGGCGAGGACAACAAGGAGCACCGGCCGGTCGTCATCCACCGCGCCATCTACGGCTCCTTCGAGAGGTTCATCGCCATCCTCATCGAGCACTACGCCGGCAACTTCCCGGTCTGGCTCGCGCCGGTGCAGGCGCGCGTGATCACCGTGGCGGACCGGCACATGCCCTGGGCGCGCGAGGTCGCGCAGGTGCTGCAGGCGCGCGGACTGCGCGCGGAGATGGACGAGTCGAGCGAGAAGCTGGGCGCCAAGATCCGCGACGCGCAGCTGCAGAAAGTGCCGTACACGCTGGTGGTCGGCGACAAGGAGGTCGAGCAGAAGGCCGTCTCGCCGCGCCGCCATGGGGAGGGCAAGGACGCTGAGATGGGCACCCTGGCGCTCGCCACATTCGCCGACCAGCTGGCGAAGGAGGCTATGGTCCCGTACTGAGCGTGCGACCGGGTGAGCGCGCGCTTACACGAACCCTTGACACAGCCCCGAGGGCGGATACCCTAACCAGACCCGCACTCCGGGGTGGGGTTGGGTTTTTCTGCCCTGAAATCAGTAGTCGAACGTCCGGTACGCCGGAGCGTGCCGGTCCACATTTCTCGAAGGAGTCCGCCATCCGCGACGCCCGCACGAACCGCCGCATCCGCGCCCGTGAGCTCCGTGTCATCGGTCCCGAAGGTGAGCAGCTGGGAGTGCTCCCGCTCGAGGCCGCCCTCGCCAAGGCCCAAGAGTTCGGCCTCGACCTCGTCGAGGTCTCGCCCATGGCCAAGCCGCCGGTCTGCAAGATCATGGACTACGGCAAGTTCAAGTACGAGACCAAGAAGAAGGCGAACGAGGCGAAGAAGAAGCAGACGGTCGTGAAGCTGAAGGAAGTGAAGTTCCGGCCCAAGACCGAGGAGCACGACTACGCCTTCAAGACCAAGGCCATCCGCGAGTTCCTCGCCGAGGGCAACAAGGCGCGCGTCACGGTCATGTTCCGCGGCCGCGAGATCACCCACCGCGAGATCGGCCAGGCGATCCTGCGCCGCATCGAGACCGAGCTGAAGGACATCGCGGTGGTCGAGCAGACGGCCCGCCTCGAAGGCAGGCTGCTGTTCATGATTCTTGCTGCGAACCCGCGGTTCCTGCAGCAGCAGCGCTCGCTCCAGCAGCAGCAGCAGTCCCCCGGCGGCCAGTCGGCGCGGCCCGGACAGCCACCGGCATCGCGCCCCGGAGCGCAGCCTCAGACCCGTCCGGCATCGGCCGGTCCGCGTCCCGCGACGCCGACCAACGGCGCGCCCCGGCCCGCCGCTTCCGCTTCCGCCCCCGCGCCCGCCCCGGCGCAGCAGGCGGAGGCCCCCAAGGCATGAACCCGGCGGCAGAAGGGTTGATTTCGGAGGCGGCCTGAGGTACTAGGCCGCTTCCTTTTTCGAGGATGGGAAATGCCGAAGTTGAAGACCAAGCGGAGCGCGGTGAAGCGGTTTCGCAGCACCGGGACGGGCAAGATCAAGGCGGCCAAGGCCTTCCGCCGCCACAACCTGTCCCTGAGCAAGAACCGCAAGCGCAAGCGCCACCTGCGCCACAGCGAGGTCCTGTCCCGCCGGGACGAGAAGCACCTCAAGAGGGCCCTGCCGTACGGGCTGCCGAAGTAGGAGAAGTAAGCACATGCGCGTCAAAAGAGGATTCAAGGCCCGCCGCCGCCGCAACCGCGTCCGGAAGCTCGCCAAGGGCTTCCGGGGCCGGCGCCACGGCACGTACAAGCGGGCGGTCGAGGCGGTCGAGCGGGCGATGATGCAGTCGGCGAAGGGCCGCCGGATGCGCCGGCGCGACTTCCGCTCGCTGTGGATCGTGCGCATCAACGCGGCCGCGCGGATGTCCGGGCTGTCGTACTCGAAGCTGGTGGCCGGTCTGAAGAAGTCGGGCATCGTGCTCGACCGCAAGGTGCTGGCGGACATCGCGGTCGCCGATCCGCAGGCGTTTGCGGCCATCGCCAAGCGCGCCGCGGCGTAGGCCTTCCGCAATGATTCACGAGGCCGCGTCGGGACGAACCCGGCGCGGCTTTCGTCGTTTGTGGAGCCCGTGATGATCGACGAGCTGAACGCATTGCTCGCGCAGGCCAGGGACGAGCTGTCCAGGGCCGGGGACGAGGCGCAGGTCGAGGCGGCGCGCATCAAGTACCTGGGCAAGAAGGGCTCGCTGTCGGCAGTGCTGCGCGGGATGGGAAGGCTCGCGCCCGAGGAGCGGCCGCGCGTCGGCGAGGCGGTGAACTCGGTCAAGGCGGGCATCGAGGACCTGCTCGAGCGCGCCAGGCAGGCGGTCGCCGGCCGCGCGCTGGAAGCCGATCTCCGCCGCGAGAAGCTCGACGTCACGCTCCCCGGCCGCCCGCAGAAGCTCGGCCACCGCCACCCCGTGTCGCAGGCGATGGACGACATCATCGAGATCTTCGCCCGGCTCGGCTTCCACGTCGCCGACGGGCCGGAGATCGAGTGGGACGTGTACAACTTCGAGAAGCTCTGCTTCCCGGCCGACCATCCGGCGCGCGACATGCAGGACACGTTCTCGCTCGACGCGGCGACGCTGCCCGCGCCGCCCGATGGCGCGCCCGAGCCGCCCACGCGCATCCTGCGCACGCACACCAGCCCGGTGCAGATCCGCGCCATGCTGGAGGCGCGCAAGCCGCCCATCCGGGTCATCACGCCCGGCAAGGTGTACCGCTGTGACTCGGACGTGACGCACACTCCGATGTTCCACCAGGTCGAGTGCCTGCACGTGGAGGAGGGCGTCTCGATGGCGCACCTGCGCGGGACGCTCGACGCGTTCGTGAAGGCGTTCTTCGGCCCGCACATCCAGACGCGGCTGCGGCCCAGCTACTTCCCGTTCACCGAGCCGTCCGCCGAGGTGGACATCTCGCACCCGCTCTGCGGCGGGAAGGGCTGCAAGATCTGCAAGGGCAGCGGCTGGATGGAGGTGCTCGGCGCCGGGATGGTGAACCCAGACGAGCTGGCCGGCGTGGGCATCGATCCGGAGAAGTACACCGGGTACGCGTTCGGCGTGGGCATCGACCGGCTGGCGATGCTGCGGCACGGGATCGACGACCTGCGACTCCTCTTCGACAACGACGTCCGCTTCCTGCAGCAGCTGTGAAAGGGCCGCCATGAAGCTGTCGCTGAACTGGCTGCGCGAGCTGTGCGCGACCGATCTGCCCGAAGGCGATCTGGCGAGGAGGCTCACCTTCGCCGGCTTCGAGGTGGAGGGCAGGGAGCAGCGCGCCCTCGGCACGGGCGCCGACGTCGTGGCGGCGCGCATCGCCGCGAGCGAGCGCATCGCCGGCTCCGACCACCTGAGCGTGTGCCAGGTGGAGGACGGCCGTGGCACGCACCAGGTGGTCTGCGGCGCGCAGAACTTCCAGGTCGGCGACGTGGTGCCGCTGGCCAGGGCCGGCGCGGTGCTGCCGGGGGGACAGCGGATCGGTCGCGCGAAGCTGCGCGGCGTGGAGAGCTCCGGAATGCTCTGCTCGGCGCGCGAGCTGGGATTGTCGGACGATCACGAAGGGCTGCTCATCCTGCCGCGCGATACGCCGATCGGAACGCCGGTCGAGCAGGCGCTCGGGCTCCCGGACACGATCTTCGAGCTGAACGTCACGCCCAACCGGCCGGACGCCCTTTCGCACCTGGGCATCGCGCGCGAGGTGCACGCGCTCACCGGCGCCGCGCTGCGCGTGCCTCGCCCCAAGCTCGCGGAAGGCGGACCTGCCATCGAGAAGCTGGCGCGGGTGGTCGTCGAGGACTCCAAGCGGTGCCCGCGGTACATGGCGCGCGTGATCGAGGGCGTGCGCATCGGTCCCTCGCCGCTGCGGCTGCAGGAAAGGCTGCGGAGCTGCGGGGTGCGGCCGATCAGCAACGTGGTCGACGCGACCAACCTCGCCCTGCTCGAGCTGGGGCACCCGCTGCACGCCTTCGATCTGGATCGGCTGGCGGGGTCGCGCATCGTGGTGCGTCGCGCGCGGCCGGGAGAGCCGATGACGACGCTCGACGGCAAGCCGCGCACCTTGTCCGAGGACGACCTGGTCATCGCCGACGGGGAGAAACCGGTCGCGCTCGCGGGCGTGATGGGCGGACAGACCAGCGAGGTGTCGGACGGCACGACCCGGATCCTCATCGAGAGCGCGGTGTTCGACCCGGGCGGAACCCGCCGCACCTCGCGCCGCCACGGGCTGCACACGGAAGCGTCGCACCGATTCGAGCGAGGCGCGGACGAGAAGATGGCCGCGCTCGCGCTGGATCGGTGCGCGGAGCTGGTGGCGCAGCTCGTGGGAGGGAAGGTCGCGAAGCGGGTCATCGATCGGTACCCGTCGCCGCGCGCGCCGGTGCGCATCTGGGTGCGCCCGGCGCGCGTCTCCTCGGTGCTCGGGACGGAGGTCTCCGCTGCCGAGGTCGAGCAGCGGCTGCAGTCGGTGGGGCTGCAGAGCTTGGAGGGTGATGCGAAGCGCCGCCTCTGGGCCGTCCCTTCCTGGCGGGGCGATCTGACGCGCGAGATCGACGCCGTCGAGGAAGTCGCGCGCCTGCGCGGGTACGACACCATCCCGGTGGTGGTCCCGAAGGCCGGCGTGGGCGAGACGGCCGCCATCGCGCCGGAGCAGCGCATCACCCGCGCGGCGCGGGCGGCGCTCGCGGCGCGGGGGTTCGACGAGGCGCTGAACTACAGCTTCGTCTCCGAGCGCGAGCTTCTGGCGCTGCGGCCCGACGTGAAGCCGGTCCGGGTGGCCAACCCGCTGACGGTGGAGCAAGCGGCGATGCGCACGACCATCCTCGCCGGCTTGCTCCAGAACGTCGCGCGCGCGCTGAAGCACGGCGCGCAGGACGTCCGGCTCTACGAGCTGGGCCGCGTCTACCTTCCGCGCCGGAGCGAGGCGCATCCCTCCGGCGATCTGGCGTGGCCGGTGGACGAGCCGCGCCGGCTCGGCCTCGTCGCCGCAGGGCACCGCGCACCGCGCAGCTGGGCGGCTCCGCACGACCCGGTCGACTTTTACGATCTGAAGGGCGCGGTCGACGACGTGCTCGGCGCGCTGGACGTCCCCGGCACCTACGCGCCCGCGGAGGAGCCGTTCCTCCATCCGGCCGCGTCGGCGGCATTGACCGTCGGCGGGCGGCGCGCAGGTGTGCTCGGCCAGATCCATCCTCGCGCGGCGCAGGCGTTCGACGTGCCGGCGACCGTGCTGCTCGCCGAGCTGGACTGGGAGCTCTTGCTCTCGCAGGCGCGCGCGCTGCGCCAGAGCCGAGGCGTGCCGCGGTTCCCGGCGGTCGCGCGCGACCTGGCCTTGGTGGTCGGCGCCGACGCCCCCGCCGCGAGGCTCCTCGCGGAGATCCGCGCGGTCGACGGGAACGGGCTGCTCGAGGAGGTGACGCTGTTCGACGTCTACCGCGGCGCCCAGGTGCCGGCCGGAAAGAAGAGCGTCGCGGTGGGCCTGACGTTGCGCGCACCCGACCGCACATTGACCGACAGCGAGGCGGACGCGCTCATCGCCTCGGTCAAGGACCGCCTGAAGGCCTCGCTGGGCGCCGAGATCCGGTCGTAGGCGGTACGCTCTTCGGGCTCGTCCGACCTTCAGAACGTCGCGCGCAGGGTCACCGTGCCCGAGGCGGTCGACGACGCGGTCGCGGGCAGGGTTGCGTGCAGGCTGCCCTGCAGCTGCGGGTATGCCTTGTCCTGGGAGAGGCAGTACGCAGTGCCGACCTTGGCGATGGTGAGCGTGTGGTTGCCTTGCGGCGCGACCGGGCCGGCCACGGCCTCGGACCATTCTGCGAGGTAGGTGCTCGAGTACGCGAACATCGCGCTCTTCGCTCCGGGATCGGTGTTCCTGTACGTCGCGATGCCAGGCTCGCCACGGAAACCGAGCGCGATGCTGACGGGCCCTCCGACCCGCGCCGGGTTGCTCGATTCGACGCTGAGCCGGAGGAGGAACTCGTTGTTCGAGCCGTCGTACACCGGGTCGACCGAGCACCTCAGTGTGTCGGTGAGGGCGCCTGACAAGGTGATCGTGCAGGAGCCGGTGCGGCTCTCCGGGTTCCCGCAGTTCGAGGTGAGGCCGGAGCGCGGCGCGCCCGCGCTGCAACCCGCAACCACGAGCGACAGAATTGGCACTGCTCCGAGGCGCATCGTCAGCCCTGACGAGGGCTGGAGGAGTCTACCTCGCGTCATTATGAGGCCAGATGGCGGCGCGAGGGAGCGGTCCTGGAGCGCGGACGTACCCGACCGCACAGTCACCGACAGCGAGCTTGCGGTCGTAGGATGTAGGCAGGTGAAGGTGCGCGTGGGAGCGCTTCTGCTCAGCTTAACCCGTTGCTTTGACTCGCCCTTGTCGGTCGACTATCGTCGTTTCCATGACCAAGGCCGACGTGATCGAGAGCGTGTGCAAGGAGGTCGGGTTCTCCAAGAAGGAGAGCGCCGAGATCGTCGAGATGGTGTTCGACACCATCAAGGACACGCTCGAGAAGGGAGAGAAGATCAAGCTCTCCGGCTTCGGCAACTTCGTCGTCCGCGAGAAGCGCTCGCGCGTCGGCCGCAACCCCCAGACCGGCCAGGAGATCGAGATCAGCGCGCGCCGCGTGCTGACCTTCCGCCCCTCGCAGGTGCTGAAGAACGCGCTGAATTCCGCGAACGGTGCGTAGCTCCGCCGCTGAAGCTTCGCGCTGAAGACCCCTGACCTCCTGGCATTTGCAGGAGGGTGAGCCGAATATTTGGGCGTCGCCGAGGCGATGCTAGGTTCGGTGGCAGGTGATCCGCCCGGTTGGTCTCGTCCTGCTGCTCTTCGCCGTCGCTCGTCCCGCCCGCGCGGATGGGCCCATCACCGACCGCAACTATGCAATCGACGCGTACCGGGGCGCGGCGGTTGCCGACCATCGCGTGATCGGCATGGGCGGCGTGTCCCTCGCCACCGCCGAGGGCGCGGTCGGCCTGCTGGCCAATCCGGCCGCGGCGGCCTCGCGGCCGGCGACCGCCTCGAGCTGGTTCTTCTGGGACTTCCTCCTCGACGTGTACACGCCCGCGCTCGGCGTCGACTCGGACAACAGCGGCATTCCGCAGGATCACGTGATCGGGAAGACGGGCGCCTTCAACGCCGGCCTGGTCGGCATGTTCGGCGCCTGGGGAACCGCGGTCACCGTGACCGGTCAGGTGCGCGACTTCAGCCTTCCCAGCGGCACCCGGGCGTCGCTCTCCACGGCCATGGGACGCCTGACGCTAGCGAGGTCCTTCGCCGAAGGCGAATGGATCGCCGGCGCGAGTCTCCTGGTGGGCGGCTTCACCCTCAGGTTACCGTCGAGTGGAATCGATCTCGTGAACGTCGCCAACTGGTCGGTCGAAGCAGGCGCCCTCTGGCAGCCGCGCGAGCAGAACGTGCGCGTCGGCGTCAGCTTCCGTCCCTCGATCCAGGCGCGTCTCGACAGTACCGCCTGCGATCCCAACAACTGCCTCGGCTACATCCTCCCGGAGCGGGTCGAGTTCCCCTGGACGGCCGGCGCGGGCATCGCCGTGCGCTGGGGTGGGACGCCATGGAACCAGACGATCGCCTCCGATTTTCGCGACGAGAAGAGCACCATCCTCGCGGCCGACCTGATCGTCACAGGCTCGGTCGCGAACGGCGACGGGCTCGACGCATTCCTGGAAAAGCAGATGCAGCGGTCCGGGGCGACCGCATCGGCATCGCTGCGCGTGGGAGCCGAGTACGAGTGGTTCCCCGGCCGGCTGCGGGTGAGAGGGGGCGCCTACTGGGAGCCGACTCGTTTCGACGACGTGTCGGGACGGCTGCACGTCACCGCCGGACTCGACGTGCGCATCTGGTCGTTCTCGCTGTGGGGCGCGCCGTACAGGCTGCGGGCATCGCTCGCCGGAGATGGTGCGCGGCGATACGGAAATACCGTCCTCTCGCTCGGGTTCTGGCACTGACGCGTTCGCGTTGACGGCGCGCAGGGCGGGTGATACTTCCCGCAGCCCTCGCCGGCGCCTTGGCCGTCACCCCAGCCAGCGAGACTGCAGTGCCGGGGCGTAGCGCAGCCTGGTAGCGCACTTGCTTGGGGTGCAAGTGGTCGCTGGTTCAAATCCAGTCGCCCCGACCATCGGAGGCCCCTGATTTCGCTCTGAATCTGGGGCGCGGTCAGGGGCCTCGACTTTTGGGTTTGAGGCCGCTGGCAGCAAATTGGCAGCAAAGGTCTGCTTCCCGTCGACCAAGCGCAGCGGAATCACCGGCGCTGGAGCGCGCTCGGCAAGAGGCCCGAAGTCGAGGCGGGCCAAGGCCTCGCGCATGTCGCCCAGGTCGACGTGCGTGTAGATGGCGAGCGTAGTCTCCACGTCGGCGTGGCGGAGGATCTGCTGGGCGACCTTCGGGTGAACCCGCGCCTTCGCAAGCAGCGTCGCGCACGAGTGCCGCAGCGAGTGGAACGACAGCCGGCGGGGCAGGGGCCGCAGCCAGAGCGCGTGGCCGTCCTTGGGGCAACGACGCTAAATCCTGTCGGGACCGACCAGACCAAGGATCGGCAGAGTCATTCGGATCATCGCTTGACAACATGTCAATAGATGACTAACATCTCCATCACATGGCGGACGTGACGCTGCCGCTGAAGCCACCCGAGGCACGCAAGGTCATCGACGCCATTCTGGCGGTTGGGACGGTTCTGCTGTCCGAACCTCACGGTGTCGAGGAGATGGAAAAGGACGACCTGGATATGGGAGACGCGCTGAACGTTCTCCGAGCTGGAATCGTGCGCGACCCCGAGTGGGAGAACGGCGAATGGAGGTACCACGTGGAGACGCCCAGGATGACCTTCATCATCGCCTTCGAGTCAGAAGCGACTCTCATGATCGTCACGGCCTGGAGGAAGAAGCCATGAGCGAAGCCAAGCGTTGCCGCGTTTGCGGTACCCCGACCGAAATTCGGCACGAGAACTACAAGTACGACGCGAGCGGCTTGGACAACATCACCCTCGAGAACATCGAGGTCCGGCATTGCCCGAACTGCGGCGAGCGCCAGGCGCTGATCCCGGCGCTGGCAGAGCTGCACAAGTCCATCGCCCTTGCGCTCGCAGAGAAGCGCGAGCGGCTGCTCCCGAGGGAGATCCGGTTCCTCCGGAAGTACCTAGGCCTGTCCGGAGCCGACTTCGCAGCGAAGATCGGCGTGGATCCCGCGACTGTTTCCCGCTACGAGAGCACGAGCGATCCGCAGCCGATGGGAAAGCAGACCGAACGCTTGCTCAGGTTGATGGTCATTGTGGAGAAGCGGGTCCAGAGCTACCAACTCGAGGAGCTCGCGACTCAGGAGCCCAGGTCCGTTCGGATGACGCTCGCTCCACGAAAAGGCGGGTGGGATCGCCACGTCGACGTGGCGCGATGAGGCGAAGGGTGATCGATGCCTACCAAGAACGATGAGAGACGCCACCGCTTGACCAAGGGAGCGCAAGTTCGAATGGTCCTTCATGGCGCCGATCGCCGGGCGTTCTTGGAGGCTGTCTCGAAGGGGCCGCTGCCGTCCCCTCGCTTGGTACAAGCCTTCCGCCGGCACCGCGCGCTGGCGACGTCCGGCTCAGCGGAAGGGTCCCGACTCACGAATCTCTGAGTTGAGCCCAACGAGAGCCGGCAATTGTCCAGAGACCACTACGTATCGCGCTTTCACCTCCGCCACACTCCCCGAAAACTCTGGCAGCAAATTGGCAGCAAAACCTCGCGCAAACGGTACCATCGGCTACGAGGGTTGGACGCCGCCAGAGTCCTCGTTTCGAGGAATTGCCATGGCT
>WNGG01003990.1_pt1 | contig 20038 bp, 14 predicted proteins | sample 5400661 | NCBI WGS metagenome assembly WNGG01 (sample SAMN13153372, study PRJNA577476) | soil metagenome | isolation source: 100 cm soil or saprolite under Garry oak tree replicate 1 | place: USA:California | collected 2016-06-15
TGAGAGCGGAGACGAACAGCGAATTGCCGAAGTCGTGAAGGTCGGATCTGCGGAAGCTTCGCTTGCTCGCGGCTTGATCTCCGCCTTGGGCTGGCTCACCTTTGCACAAGCCGAGCCTCACATCAAACAGTCGCTTGCCTCGCCGGCATCGGCCCTGCAACGCGTGGGGATTGCGGCATCGGCGATTCACCGGCAGGATCCTGGCACGGCATTAGTCAGTGCAATCTCCAGCACTGATCCGTTGCTGAAAGCGCGCGCGCTGCGGACCGTGGGGGAATTGGGACTGAAAAGATTTCTCCCCGAGCTGAAAAGGCATCTGACCGAACAGGACGACGCGTGCCGATTCTCTGCCGCATGGTCGGCGGCGTTGCTCTCTGCTGACTCAAATGCGTTGGCGATTCTGATGTCCGTTGCCGAGTCGAACCTGCCGTATCGCGAAAGAGCGTTGCGGGTCTCGATCCGCCGGATGGATCTATCCTCCGCGACCGCGTGGCAGCGCAAACTGGCGCAAGACGGAAAACTGGTTCGAATCGCGATTGTTGCAGCGGGAGCGTTTGGAGATCCGGCGAGCATTCCATGGCTGATCGGGCAGATGAACGTACCAGAGCTGGCGCGGATAGCAGGTGAGGCGTTCACCATGATCACCGGCGTCGATATCGCCTATCAGGACCTGGACGGCAAGCAACCCGAAGGCTTCCAGGCCGGGCCGACGGAGAACCCGGAAGACGAGAACGTCGAGATGGACCCGGACGACAACCTCCCCTGGCCTGATCCTGCGCTCATCGCGAAATGGTGGAACGCTCACCAGGGGGAATTCCAGAAGGGCGCCCGGTATCTGCTCGGTAAACCCATTACCGTCGATTGGCTGCAGCAGGTGCTCCGCATTGGCCGCCAGCGCCAGCGCGCTGCAGCGGCACTGGAACTGGCTATGAGACAGCCGGGCAAGCCCCTCTTCGAGGTGCGAGCCCCGGGTTTTCGCCAGAAACAGATTCTTGCAGGGTCGTGAGTTAGCCAACCCTATCGGGAACTGGAGGTAGTGGGCTCTTTCTCAGCTTCGCCGGGGACCTTCTCCCACGTGTACGACCGGCCCATGGCGTACTTCTCGAACCATTCCAGCTCGACGTTCATTTTGAACAGCTGGTGACGCAGCTCGCCCCAGCCGTGGGGTTCGCGCGGGGCCACGTAGAGACGCGTAGGGACGCCGTTGGTTTTCAACGCGCGGTGCATCTCGACGGACTGAGGCATCGGGACGCGCACGTCTTTTTCCCCGACCAGGAAGATCGTAGGAGTCTTGACCTTCCATACGTCCTTCAACGGGGAATTGTCCCAATACACGGAAATCGGCGCATCTTTCTGCCAGGGCGTCCCGCCGAACCAGGGCGTTCGATAGCTTCGGACATCGCTCTGGGCGTACATCGATATCCAGTTGCCCGCTCCGGCTCCGGAAGACGCCGCTTTGAACCGGTCCGTGAAGGTGATCATCTTGTTGGTCATGTGTCCCCCGGCGCTCCATCCCATTTTTACGAGGCGCTCCGGATCCGCAATGCCGCGCTGGATCAGGTAATCCACTCCCGCCATGACGTCCAGGTGCGCCTGGTTGAAATAATGGCCCACCATATCGCGCAGAAATGCGTTTCCATATCCGGTGGATCCGCGGTAGTTCGGCTGCAGCACTGCGTAGCCTTTGGCGGCGAGCACAGGCTTGTACTGGCTCCAGGAGCCAAACACCAGCTTATCCGATGACTGCGGGCCGCCGTGAGTATCGACAACAAGCGGGTACCGCTTGCCCTCTTGATAGCCCAGAGGGTATGTCAGAACTCCTTCAACAATCACGCCGTCGGCGCCTTTCCATTGAATCTTTTCCACTCGCGGCAGCTCAAAGTCGCGAGCCACGTATTCAAGTATCCGTGTCACGGGAGCGGGCGCGGACATGTCCGGTCCCCAGACGTAAACCTCGCCCGGATTCTGCGGCTCGTTCAGTATGAAAAGATGACGGCTGCCGGACTCAAAGAGCGACCAGGAGCCCAAAGCATGCGCCCCGTCCGTGAGCTGTTTCGGCGTCCGCGAGTCAAGGTCCAGTTGGTGAAGTTCGTTGTGCACGCCCATGTTGCACAGCATGAAGACCGATCGGCCGTCCCTGGACCATCTGGCGTCGTCGATGCCGTAGGGAAAGTCCGGCAGCAGGAGCCTGGCCTCCCCTCCGCCGGAAGGAACGACGAACAGGTTGCTGTTGTAGTACGTTTCGAACTTCCGGTTCGCTCCCGCGGTGAAGAGCACCTGGCTGTTATCCGGAGAGATCTCGATGTTACTCTCCGCGACCCTGTTGTGCGTCAACTGAATCTCTCCTGCGCCGGAGGCATCCGTCACGAAAACCTCGCTTTGATCGGAGTCGCCGAAACGAGGCGTCGGCGCGCGCGACAGGACAATCTTTTTGCCGTCGCGGGACAGGCTGTAGGCTGTGTCGGAAAAGTTCCCGTCCGTCAGTTTCTTTTCGCCCTTGCCGGCAATGCGGACTCTCCACAGGTGGGTCTGCTTGTAATCCTCATCAAAGGCATAGACATCGTCTTTCTGCTTATCGCGTTTTTTCTCCTCCTCGGTCTTGGGATCGGACGACAGGAAGTACAGCGATTCGCCATCCGGGGACCAGCTGATGCTCGACACGGCGGTGGAATGTTCCGTAAGCTGCTCCGCTTCTCCGCCATTGTTGTGGATCAGATAGATCTGCGTGGTCTCCTCGCTCCCGCCCTCAGCGGAGCTCGAAGGCTTTCGGCCGAGGAAGGCGATCAGCTTCCCGTCCGGCGACCAGTGAGGACTGCTTTCTCCTTTCACGCCGTTGGTCATTTGAACCAGACCGCTGCCGTCCGCGTTGACGCGCCAGATGTGCGAGATTCGTGTGTTGGCCTTCCAGTCGGGTTTGCTCATCACGAACAGAACCTGTTTCCCGTCCGGCGAAACCTGGGGATCGCTGAGTTGTGGCGCTTCGATCATGTCGATGAGCGTCATAGGCCGTCTGGGCTGCGCCTGGAGCGGTACGGCCAGAGCCAGCAAGGCCAAAAGACTGATTTTCAAGCGTGACATAGTTCTCTCCCGTGGGTTTGGATGATCCTTTGCCACTGCTTTACCACAAAGACGCGAAGGCGCGAAAAATCACAAAGTTTCTGCGCGCCAGGTGACGCGTGTGAGGAGCGCCTGAAACGACATGAGCAGCATCCCCAGATCGCGCAGCGTGTCGGCTTTCATTTCTGCGACGAGCTCCTCGTGCGATCTCTGCACCGGCGTGACGGAGAAACAACCGCAGTTCACCGGAATGTCTCTCACGATGTCCGTGAGGAGCGCCGCGATAAACACGAGAAGCATTCCCGTGACGAGCAGGGCGGCCCCCCTGCGATAGATTCCGGCGACCAGCGCCAGGCCGCAGACCATCTCCAGCCAGGGCAACACGATGGCCATTGGGTTGATCCAGGACGAGGGAAGAATCTTGTAGTTCCAGATCATGTGGGCAAAGCTGGGAGGGTCGTAGACCTTCGGCCAGGCGGCAATTACAAATATGATTCCGAGCGCGATTCGAACGAGGATCGAAAGCCAATGGTTGTGAAGCTGGCGGCTCACGGCGTGTTTCCTCTGTGCACGGGCAGCCCCCGGCGTTCCCAGTCAGGGAACCCCTCTTTGTACACATAGATGTTGTAGAAGCCAGTCATCCCCAGTTTTTCCGAGAGAATTTTCGAGTCCTCGCAGTCTCCTCCTGAGCAGTACACCACCATCACCTGTTCGAAGGGTATCGCTTCTTTCTGCAGAGCGCCGATCTTCTCGTCCGCATCACGCTCCCAAATTGCAATACTGCGCGCTCCCGGAATGTGCCCGCGTTCGTATGCGTCGCTGCGCCGGGCATCGATAATCAGCGCTCCTGCCGCCTGGAGACGCTGCGCGACATCGCCGGCAACTTCAAGATAAGGAAGTCCCGGGTCTTTTGGGGGCGCGATGGTGCGGAGATACTTTGAACCCCCGGCAGTGGGCGAACTGGCAGAAGCTTCCGGGGTCGCAGCCTGAGGCTGCAAATCGCCGGCGGAATAGTGCCCGATCCAGGCGAGGCTCCTCTCCTTCGGAGCCATGAGATTATAGATGCCTGCCAGGCAAATGGAGACCGCGGCCAGCAGCGCTGCTTCTCCGACGACTTGCTTCGATCTCATAAGAAGGTATTAACCAATAGCTGTGGGGACATCAAGCTAAATTCAGTGGTCAGTGGCCAGCAGCGGCCAGTGGTTTTGTCTTCCGCCAACTGGCCACCGACCACTGGCCACTGGCCACTGTCTTCTGGCACTTCCCAAAGCGCGCCGCTTGACCTATGATAAATAGTTTCTATGAGGTAAGCCCTGTGAGCACTGAACTGATTCAACAGATTAGAGATGTGGATCCGGAGGAGACCCGCGAGTGGATTGAGTCCCTGGAGTCGCTGGTCCGCGGCGACGGGGGTGTGCGCTGTCAGTATCTCCTTCAGAGAGTCCTCGATCGAGCCCGAATGCTGCACATTGGGATTCCCGAGCTCGTTCAGACTCCTTACATCAATACGATCCCGCCTGAAGAAGAGCCCCTGTTCCCGGGAGATGAGTGGATCGAGAAGCGCATCCGCCGCCTGATTCGCTGGAACGCGGCGGTCATGGTAACCCGGGCCAACATGGTCTACGACGGTATTGGAGGACACATCTCCACCTACGCTTCGTCTGCCTCGCTGTACGAAGTGGGTTTTAACCACTTCTTCCGCGGCAAGGATGACGGCAGCGCGGGGGACCAGATTTACTTTCAAGGACACGCCGCCCCGGGTATCTACGCCCGTGCCTTTCTGGAAGGGCGTTTTACGGAGTCGCAGCTCGACCATTTCCGCCGCGAGGTGGTTCCGGGACAGGGCCTCTGCTCCTATCCGCATCCCCGCCTCATGCCGGACTTCTGGGAATTCCCCACCGTTTCGATGGGGCTGGGGCCGATCTCGGCGATTTACCAGGCGCGTTTCAACCGCTATCTGGAAGCACGGGGCATCTGCAATACCGAGAACTCTCATGTCTGGTGTTTCGTGGGAGACGGCGAATGCGATGAGCCTGAAAGTCTGGGCGCCCTGTCTTTGGCGGGCCGCGAGAAGCTGGACAATCTGATCTTCGTCATCAATTGCAATCTCCAGCGGCTCGACGGACCGGTCCGCGGGAACGGCAAGATCATCCAGGAGCTCGAGACCGTCTTCCGCGGCGCCGGCTGGAACGTCGTCAAAGTGATTTGGGGACGGATGTGGGACGACCTCCTGCGGAGGGACGTGGATGGTGTGTTGCTCCGAAAGATGAACGAAACAGTCGACGGCGCCTACCAGAAGTTCTCGACGGCCGACGGCGCGTACCGCCGGGAATACTTCTTCGGGCCCGACCCTCGGCTGCGCAAGCTGGTAGAGCACCTGAGCGACAGCGACCTGGAGGCTCTCCGGCGCGGCGGCCATGATGTATTGAAGGTCTATGCCGCGTACAAACGCGCGGTCGAACATCGAGGGTCTCCCACAGTGATCCTGGCCAAGACCGTGAAAGGCTGGGCGCTTGGAGAAGGATTCCTGGGCAGGAACGTGACCCACCAGATGAAGAAGATGAAAGTCCAGCAGTTGCGAGAGTTCCGCGATCTCCTGGAGCTGCCCATTTCAGACGAGCAGCTGGAGGATCCCCCGTACTACCATCCCGGACCCGAGAGCGAGGAGATCCAGTACATGATGGAGCGCCGCCGCGCCCTGGGCGGTTGCATTCCCAGGCGCGTTGTACGCTCCAAGCCTTTGAAGCTTCCTCCGGCCGACCTTTATGAGGAGTTCAAGGAGGGCACAGGGACGGCGCGGGAAGTTTCAACGACCATAGCCTTTGTCCGCCTGCTGCGAAAGCTTCTCCGGGACAAGGACGTCGGGCGGCGCATTGTGCCCATCATCCCCGATGAGGCGAGGACGTTCGGTATGGACGCGCTCTTCAGGGAAATCGGGATCTACTCCTGGGTGGGCCAGCTGTACGAATCCGTCGATGCGGGGCTCCTGATCAGCTACAAGGAGAGCAAGGACGGGCAGCTCCTCGAGGAGGGGATCACGGAAGCCGGCAGCATGGCCAGCTTTACCGCCGCCGGCACCAGCTACGCCACGCGCGGTGAGATCATGATCCCGTTCTACATCTTCTATTCAATGTTCGGATTTCAGCGCACCGGCGACCAGATCTGGGCATTTGCCGATGCGAGAGGACGCGGTTTCATGATGGGGGCTACCGCTGGCCGCACCACACTGAACGGCGAGGGCCTCCAGCACGAAGATGGTCAGAGCCATATCCTGGCCACGACGGTGCCAAACGTTCTCGCCTACGATCCCGCCTTTGCCTATGAAATGGCCCTGATCGTCCGGGAGGGACTGCGCCGGATGTACGAGAAGCAAGAAGACATCTTCTATTACATCACCCTCTACAACGAGAACATCGTGCATCCTTCCATGCCCGAAGGGGCGGAAAATGGAATCGTCAAGGGCCTGTATCGTTTCCGGCCTGCGCCGGTCACGGGGCGACATCGGGTCCAGCTTTTCGGGAGCGGAAGCATAATGCTCGCGGTCGGGCAGGCGCAAGAGTTGCTTGCCGAAAGGTTCGATATAGCCGCAGACGTGTGGAGCGCTCCGAGGTACCAGCAGCTTCGCAACGAAGCGCTCTCGGTCGACCGCTGGAATCGGCTCCATCCGGAGGAAACCCCTCGAAAACCGTACGTGGTTCAGGCGCTGGAAGGAGTGCCGGGACCCATCGTTGCCGCAACCGACTATTTGAAGGCCGTCCCCGATCTGATCCGTCCCTGGGTCACGCAGCGGTTCATTTCCCTGGGCACCGACGGGTTCGGCCGGAGCGACACGCGCGAAGCCTTGCGGCGCTTCTTTGAAGTCGACGCCGAATCCATAGCGGCGGCCGCGCTCTATGCCCTGTCGCAGGAGGGGAAGATCCTGCCTTCGGAGGTCTCGCGAGCCATCAAGGACCTGGGTATCGATCCGGAAAAGCCAGACCCCCTCTTCGCCAACTGAGTGAAGTAGTAGGCAGAAGGCGGAAGGCGGAAGGTGGAAGCGCATGCTACGAGGGCACAAGGACCTGAAGGTGTATCAGTTGGCATACAAGCTGGCGATGGAGATCTTTAACGAGTCGAAGGCTTTTCCCAAAGAGGAAAGGTACTCGCTTACCGATCAGATTCGCCGTTCGTCGAGGAGCGTAGCTGTTAATATTGCGGAGGCGTTTTGGAAACGGCGGTGCCCGAATATGTTTGTCAGTAAGCTAACAGATTCAGATGCCGAAGCGACCGAAACTCAGGTCTGGGTCGACTTCGCCCACGATTGTGGCTACCTGTCTCAAAAGAGGCGGGATGAACTTCTAAGCGGTTATGAGCAAGTGGGGAAGATGCTTGGCAGCATGATGGCCCAGCCCGAGAAGTTCAAACCCTGATAACCAAGCACCTCCTGCGTTCCTGCGTTCTGCGCATTGGTGCTTTCTGCTTTCTGCGTTCTACCCACCGCCTTCTGCCTTCCTGCTTTCTGCCCGCTGCCATCTGCTTTCTGCCCGCTGCCATCTGCCCGCTTGGTGGCCTTATCTTTATTTGTTATGCTGCTTGGCGGTATGGACAAAGGACGGGATGGGAAGAGCGTATTGGGGCTCTCCAGCCTCTTCGCGCTGATAGGGGGCCTCTGCTGCCTGACGCCGATCGTCATGATCTTGCTCGGGCTGGCGACCGTCTCGGCAGCGAACAGCTGGGGAAACATCCTCTACGGAGAGTACAGGTGGTATTTTCGGGCCGCGGCGATCGCCTGCTTCATTGCGGCGCTCGTGATCTATTTCCGTAAACAGGGGGTCTGCACCCTCGACGAAGCGCGCCGCCAGCGCAATCGGATTGTCAATCTGTCGGTCCTTGCGCTGATCCTGGGCGTCGGGTTTTACATTTTCTGGACTTACACTGTTCTGCATTACTGGGGGATCGCCGTAGGATTACCCTGGGCAGTCTACGATGAGTCCTGGGCCGTTCCGGCAGCCCTGGCGGTGTTTGGCGCTGGTGCCCTGATTTATTGGATCCAGCGCCGCCGCGCAAGGCCGCGCAACACGGGGAGGCTGCGTGACGTTCGTTCCGAGGTTGCGCAGCATCGTTGAGCGAGCCTGACAAAACTTGCGACTAAAAGTTCTTCTTAGCGATTCTTCGCGTCTTTGCGTCTTCGTGGTGAATGCGCCGTAACCTGTTTTCACCACAAAGACGCGAAGACGCAAAGAATTTTGGAGCTGGGGTACTTTATGCGTGTAAATGCGAGTCTCCTCTTTTTCTTGATCGTGAGTCTGGCGTCCGGTCTGAGGGCGCAGCAGGTGTCCGTTCAGGAATATGCGCTTCAGAACGGGATGAAACTGCTGATGGTTCCTCGGAAAGGGGACCCGAACATAGCGGCGGGCTGGGTCGCCAGAGTCGGCTCCGTCAACGAAAGGCCCGGAATAACCGGAATCTCGCACCTTTTCGAGCACATGATGTTTAAAGGCACGCATGCGATCGGGACCACGGACATCAACAAGGATTTGGAGATCATGGCGCGCATGGATGCCGTAAAGGCCGAGCTGCGCAAGGAGGAAGAGGAGCAGAACCGCAGGCTGCGGCTGGGGGAGATCTCCGACTTGACGGACCCGAAGAACCGCTCGCCCCGCCACCAGCAGCTGCTGGATGAATTTGCCGGGCTGGAAAAGCAGGAGAAGGACCTCCTGGTCAAGAACGAGTTCGACAAGATCTATACGGCGGCCGGCGCGAGCGGGATGAATGCCTTTACGGAACGCGATCTTACGGTTTATTTCATCAACGTGCCGGCCAACAAGATCGAGCTCTGGTTCTGGATGGAATCGGACCGTCTGTTGAATCCCGTGTTTCGCGAGTTCTACTCCGAACGCGACGTTGTCCGTGAAGAGCGCCGCTTGCGCACCGAAAGCACTCCGACCGGGAAGTTCGAGGAGGAGTTCGAGTCCACGTTCTGGGTGGCTTCCCCGTACCAATGGCCGGTCGTGGGCTGGCCCAGCGATCTGGAGGGCATTACGCGCGAGGAAGCCCTGGCGTATTTCGCCGTCAACTACGCGCCCAACAATATCTCGGCGTGTCTGGTGGGGGACTTCGACCCGGCCCAGGCCAGGGCTCTCGCGGACCGGTACTTCGGGCGGCTCAAGCGCAATCCGCAGGGACAGCCGCCGGTGCGCACGCGAGAAGTGGAGCATCTGGCTGAAAAGAGAATGATTGCCTTCGCCGAAACAAATCCCGAGGTCGAGATCCGGTATCCGTCAACGGCTGACGGACACAAGGACGAACCGGCCCTGGTAGTTCTCGGCTCGCTCCTCACCGGCCGAACCGGACGGCTTTACAAGTCCCTGGTCCTGGAGCAGAAGATCGCCAACAGCGTCTCGGGAGGCCAGAACGGATTGAAGTGGGAGGGGTACTTCGAGCTGAGCGGCGTCGCGAAACCCGGCAGCGCTCCGGAGCAGGTAGAACAGGCCCTCTACAAGGAAGTGGAGAAGCTTCAGAAAGAAAAGGTAAGCGAGCGCGAGCTGCAAAAAGTCAAGAACGGGTTCGCGGCCGACAATTTTCGGAGGCTTCAGAAGAATTTCTCTCTGATGCTTCAACTGCTGCTCGCCGAGAGCAATCGAGGATGGCAGTCTTTCAACGAAGACCCCAGGAAGATCGATGACGTTACGGCCGGCGACATTCAGCGCGTTGCCAATCAATATTTCAAGCCGGAGAAGCGAGCGGTCGCTCTCTACTACACAAAGAAAGCTGCTCCGGGAGAGGAAGACCCGCTGCTGACCGGACTCAATGACGAAGAGAAGGCCCAGGTCCGGGAGCTGAAAAACGCGCTGGCCCGAATGCCGGTCGAACAGGCCCGCTTGCTGCTCCAGCAGGTCCAGCAACAGGAAGGCTCCGCGCCCCCGGAAAAGAAACAGTTCCTCCAGACCGTCAAGACGCTGGTGCAGGAAAAGATTGGAGGGAAGCCGTGACCGAGAGGCGCGATTCAGACAGTATCACCCGCACCGAAAGGGATAGCTTGATCAACTTACGGCCCGAAGCTCGGAGGCCCTGTTCGATATGGTGTGGATCGTCCGCCGAAAGGGACAACTTGACCAACTTAAGGCCCGAAGGGCCGGCAGTAGTTAGCCTCCCGCGTCAGCGGGAGGGGAATCGGGTGTCACAACCCCTGAGCGCCGAAGGCGCGGCACAGTCGCGTGGCATGGCCGTCCCGCCCGTGGGAAGTGGGCATCTAACTCACTGCCGGGCCTTCGGCACTTGGGTAGAGCGAACCCGGCGACACCCTTCGAAAAGATATCGCTACTGTAAGAAGCGCCGGATCGAGGACAAGAAGAAACTGTGGACGCTTGTTGGAGTGAGCCTTTTCCTGCTCATTGCCCCCCTGGCTCTCGGCCAGAGCGCCGGACAGATTCCTGCGCATCCGCGAGAATTGAAGTTCCCCAAGCTGGACTATACGCCTCCCTGGCGCGCCGAATACCGGCAGGTCCTGGGCAACGGCGTGGCCGGGTACTTTGTCGAGGACCATGTCCTCCCGCTCGTCAACATGTCAGTGACGATCCGGACCGGCGGTTATCTCGATCCGCAGGGAAAGGAGGGGGTGGCGGCCGCCGTGGGAAGCCAGCTCCGCTCGGGCGGCACGTCGCGGTGGAAGGCAGAAGAGTTCGACGAGGAGGCGGATTTTCTCGCCGCGAATCTGTCGAGCTACATAGGGGGCACGTCCGGCCAGGCGTCGGTCAACTTCCTAGCGAAGGACGTGGACAAAGCTCTCGAGCTTTTCTTCGAGATGCTGCGGCGGCCTGCCTTTCAGCAGAACCGGCTGGACCTGTACAAGAGCCAGCACCTGCAGCAGATGGAACGCCGCAATGACCGGACGGACAGCATCGAAGGCCGCGAATGGAATCGTCTGATGCGCGGGGACAAGCACTTCACCAGTGTCTACAGCACCAAAGCGTCGATAGAGTCTCTCACGCGCGAAGACATGATTGCTTTTCACAAGAAGTACTACCACCCGGGAAACTTCATTTTTGCGGTTTCGGGAGACTTCAAAACCGCGGAGATGAAGACCAAACTGGAACACGCCATGGCCGGCTGGACCGTCCTGAAAGAACCCGTGCCGCCGGTGCCAAAACCCAATCACACGCCGGTGCCCGGGGTCTACATGGTGCACAAACCGGATGTGAACCAAAGCCGCGTTTCCCTGGGGCATCTGGGAATCATGCGCGACAACCCGGATGCCTTTGCCATCGACATGATGAATGACCTCCTGGGAGGCTCAGGATTTACTTCCAGGATCATGAGCCGCGTGCGCTCCGATGAAGGATTGGCCTACGATGCCGGATCGTCGTTCGTTCCAGGCGTCTACTATGAGGGGACTTTCCGGGTTGGATTCCAATCGAAGAACCCGACCTGCGCCCGGGCCGCCGGGATTGTGCTCGACGAGATTCGGAGAATCCGGACCGTAAAGGTCACGGAGGAAGAGCTGGAAACAGTGAAGAACAATGCCATCGAGATATTTCCGCGTTTCTTCTCTTCGGCCGCCGCCATTGCGGGGACCTTCGCCGACGATGAGTTTACCGGCCGCGATCCCAAATATTGGGAGACGTATCGGGACAGAATCCGCGCGGTGACGGTGGACGATATTCTGCGCGTGGCTCAGAAATACATACAGCCGGACAGGCTGGTGATACTGGCAGTGGGGAACGTGGACGAGATGCTGAAGGGTGAACCGGACAGGCCCGAGTACTCTTTCACCAAAATGGCGAAGGATGGAAAGATCACCCGGATCCCTCTGCCCGACCCGCTCACGATGACCTATCGTTGAATCGCGGATTTCGGATTTCGGATTGCGGATTGGAATTGGCGACCAGTTTCGGTCGTGACAATCCGCAATCCGCAATCGTCAATCCGCAATCAAAGGTTCTAGGTTTCGGCTTTTTCGATGCTGTCGACCTTGATTGCCGTCCCGTCCTGGTTCATCTCGCCTTTTACAACGACTTTCTCTCCTGCCAACTTCTTTGCCACATCCTGCTTGTCCAGGGTGTAGACCTTGCCGCCCGCGGCGAGGACAGCAGCCGCGCCCTTGCCGATGCAGCTCTTGGCGCAGCCCGCGTGACCGGCATCCTCTCCCTTCTTGGCTGCACAGTTCGCATCGGCGATATATCCGGTCCACTCGCCCGCATAGACGCCTACAGCGGACAAAAGGAATACCAGCAAACACAGAACAGCTGTTTTCTTCATACCACTCCTCCTCTGATAACCCTTGGTTGTGGGTAAGACTTCCTTAACGGGTACCGATCCCGTTTCAGATTCTACCAGCACCCTGAGGATCGAGCCAGCGGTTCTTTTTTCAGTCTTTTTTCACGACAAACAAAAATCCGGATTGTCGCAGACGATCAGGTCGGGCCGTTCCCGGAAGGTCAGCCGACGCGTTGAACGAAAACTGGAGCAGGCAGGCGACGGGACCGGGCCACGAGCGTGAGGGCGTATTCAGTGACCACCCCGGCTTCGAAGGTCTGCTGCACGCCTCCGCGCGCGGGGCCCGGATCGGTGAAGTAATCGGCAAAAGCCGTGCCGACGAGCTCGGCCAGTGTGTAGCCGGTGAGGGCTTCCATCTGCCGGTTGACGTCGGTGATGACGCCGAGCGGATCGGTCGTCATCAGAGCGTCGATGTTCGACTCGATCAGCGATCGGGTGTAAAACTGAGAATCTCGCAGCTGCTGCTCCAACTGCTTCTGGGCAGTGATGTCCTGGGCACTGGCGAAGATCCCCCGGACCTCTCCTGCCGGGCCTCGGAAGGCCGCGGCATTGAAGGACACGGGGATGTGATGCCCGTCAGGGCCCTGGAGGTTGAGCACGTAGTTGGTAACGGCACCCTGCTGGAAGGTGAGACGGACACCTTCCGCAGCGCGTTGGGGATCGGTGAAGCAGGAGGGGAAAGAGGAGCCTACGAGCTGATTGCGCGGCCGTCCAGCCATCCGGCACATGGTCTCGTTGACGTCGATGACCGTCATCGATTCGTCCACCGTGACCAGGCCGTCTACGGACGCCTCGATCAGGCCGCTGTTATAAGCTCGCTCCTCGGCGAGTTGGGTTTGCAGCTGCGATTGTTTTGTGATGTCGCGCACGCCGGCGAAAATTCCGTGCACGACCCCGGACTGGTTCGTGAAGATTGCCGCGTTGAAGGAAACGAGAATCGCGCCCCCGTCACTCTTCTTCAGCGTGAGCTCGTAGTTGGTGACGGCGCCCTTGTCGAGGGTCAGTCGCACGCCTTCAGCGGCCCTCCGGGAATCAACAAAGTAGTCGGGAAATGCAGATCCGATAGGGTGGATGCGCGAATAACCGGACATCTCGCACATGGTCTCATTGACGTCCGTGATGTTGAGCAGCGGATCCACCGTGATCAGACCGTCCAACGAAGCTTCAATCAAGTCGCGGTTGTATGCCCGCTCTTCTGCCAGCTGGGTCTGGAGCTGGGTCTGTTCCGTAATGTCGCGGGCCGCGGCAAATACACCCTGGAGGCGTCCGGCGGCATCGCGGCAGTTGGCGATGATGGAGTAATCCGTCGATGCCTCCAGCACGTTGGCCATGAGATTGATCGCGTCTTGAGGCTCTCGAATCAGGGTGCTATCAAAGAATATGGCGGACAATCGCTCCCCTCTCGCAGCGACATGCGAAGGGGGATGGCGGGTCGCTACAGCGGTGTCAATTGGATATTAAGTTAATGCCCAATCTGGAGAGACCTTGTACTCCCAAAGCGGCTTTGACCGCAATCAGGCAGATACCTTACGTAGGTTACCTTATGGGGCGGAGGAGCAGAGGAGCGGAGGGGCGGAGGAGCAGAGGAACAGAGGGGCACTCACACTCCCGCAAAAGTTAGGCAACTCATGCTTATACGGTTGTTACAGCAACGCCCATTCGCTTGGGTTCGCCCAATCCGGCGCCCCCTATGGCTTGCGGGAACCTGTAACAACCGGATAAGCATGAGGCAACTAACTTAACTACGGTTCGACGATGTGACTGCGGATCGCGTAGTGAACCAGGTCGGTGATGGAATGGAGATTCAGTTTGCGCATGACGTGACCCCGGTGCGTCTCCACAGTCTTCACGCTGATGCCCAGGGCCTGGGCCACTTCCTTGTTGCTTTTGCCTTTGGCCAGAAGCTGCACGACGCTGCGCTCCCTCGAGGTCAGCTCCGGCCGCGGTGTTTGATCTCCGCCCAGCCCGGTCGTCTTATCGAAGAAGCCCTCGACGACCATTTCGGCGAGACGTTTCGAGATATAGGTTCTGTGCTGGCTCAAGGTTTCGACAGCGGTCAAGAGCTCGCTTTCGGCGTCGGATTTCAGCACGCAGCCTCGGGCGCCGACGTTTATCACCTCGCGCGCGAGCTGCAGGGACTCATGCATGGTCAGGATGAGAATTTCTGTTTTGGGAAGTTCTCTGGAGATGATTCGCGCCGCGTCCAGGCCGTTGGAATCCGGCATTGTTATGTCCAGTATCACAATGTCCGGCTTCAGCCTTCTCGCGGACTCTACCGCTTCACGGCCGGTTGCCGCCTCGGCGACAACTTCCCACTTGCTGCGGCTGGAAAGCAGGGCTCGCAGGCCCCTCCTTACAATCTCGTGGTCGTCGACGATCAGAATCCGGACGGCTTTCATTGTCCCGTTTTGGTGGCCGGAACAATCGCGCGGACCTTCGTTCCAGAGCTGTTCGAATCAATTTCCAACGTGCCGCCGAGCTGCCGGAGGCGTTCCTGCATTCCCGATATGCCCACACCCAGGCTGGCAGGATTTCTCCGGACCTTCTTTAACACGTCGGAACCAATGCCCTTCCCTCGATCTGCAACTTCCAGGGTCACCTGGTTCGAATGGGAGGCCACCCGAACCGAGGCGCTGGAACTCCCGGAGTGCCGCAGGATGTTTGTGAAACACTCCTGGACGACGCGGAACAGGGTAGTTTCCACTTCTTGTGGAAGTCGTCCCAGGTCCTCTGGCAGCTCGATATCGACCTGAATGCCGCTGCGGCTTCTGAACCCTTCGACGAACCAGTTCAGCGCGGAAGCCAATCCGAGCTCGTCCAGCAGGGGTGGATGCAACAGATAGGAGAAAGTGCGGACTTGCTTGGAGCATTCTTTTGCGATGGCCAGGCTTTCCGCGAGGGCTCTGCGCTCTCTGTTTCCGAGCGTGCGCTCGGCCTGCTGCACGAGGCCCAGGTTCATGATCAGGGCGCCCAGACTCTGCGCGGTAACCTCGTGCAGCTCCCGCGCCAAACGCCTTCGCTCCTCATCCTGCAAACGGAGGAGCCGCCCCGAGAGTTTGCGCACGGTCTCTTCCGCCCGCTTGCGATAAGTAATGTCCCCCGCGGCACCGTCCAGGCGAATTCCCTCGCTGTCCAGCGCGGTCGCGACAGCGCTGCCGCTTGCCCCGCCGGTCCGGAAGATCCGGCATTCCTCTCCCTCGCGAAGAAATCGTCGCTCCAAAAGTTTCTGCAAAGCTTGCTTCATTTGAGCCCTGTCTTCCGGATGGATAATGCCCAACCACTTCCCGGGGCTCACCATGAAAAATCTCGGAGGTTTGCGCGTGATCTTTCGCTCGACGGGGGAAAAGCGCCGCCCGGCGGATCTCCCCTGACTGTCCACTTCCGCGCTCCACAGACAATCCGAAATCGAGACCGTCATCTCGCGGAGAGTGGCTTCGACGGTAACCAGCGCGTCCTCCACGCGCTTCTGCTGCGTAACGTCTTTCCCCAGTCCGATGCAGCTCCCGTCGGGCAACCGGATACTGGTCCAGGAGGTGTCCACGGTGTGCCCATATCGAGTCCGAAGCTTGAAGTCGCGCCATTCGGGGGGAGCTTCGAGCATGAACTTCAAGGCTTCCTGGCTGGACTCCGCATCCGGGCAAGAGGCCTCGAGCAGATCGATCTGTTGCAGTTCCTCTGGAGACCAGCCCAGGACTCGCGACCCCTCTTGATTGGCCCATTGAATTTTTCCGGAGGAATCGTAGTGCGTAATCATCACCGGGATGCGATCGAAGATCGTTTGCAGTGTCTGGTTCCGTTTCAGGAGGACGTCGCCGGCCCGGTAGGGGCCTGTGACATCGTAGGCCACTTCCAGCCAGGCAGGTTTCCCTCCGAAGTCAATCCGCTCGAGAAAGATTTCCACGTCAATGAAACTTCCGTCTTTCTTCCGGTGCGTCCATATGCCCGTCGAATCCGGAGGTTCCCCGGTTGCCTCAAGGCACTCCAGGAAACGGGGAACATCGTCATCGAGGGAGATGTCCTTGATGGTCATCGAAAGAAATTCCTGACTCGAGTAACCGTAGTGGCGGACCGCGCGCTGGCTGACGGCCAGGAAATGGAGAGTCTCCTGGTCAAAGACCCACGTGGGCTGCGGGTACTTTTCGAACAGCATCTGCCATTTGTCCTTTTGTGCTCTGCGCCTTCTCGCGGGGCCTTTGGGTCCGCTTCGACCCGCGCCGCTGAAAACGGCGGCCCCGAAAGCTATCCAGAGAACCAGCGAGCCGGCAAGGATGTCTGCTGCCTCCGTGTCTCTGTGGCTAAATCCGGCTAAAAGATCAGCTTGAGGGCGAATTGGATCTGGCGCGCGGGTCCGGCGGAAAGAATTTTGCCGAACGTCGCGGGCTGGTCCGCCTCCCGCGCAGGCAAGCCGAGAGGCGGTGTATTGAACAGATTGAAAAGCTCTGCGCGAAACTCCACCCGCTGTTCGCCGGCGAGGGCAAAGCGCTTGTGCAGCGAGATGTCAAAATTGACCAGCCCGGGCCCCGTCAGGATGTTGCGGCCGCTGTTGCCAAAACTGTAAGGGGGCGGCAGGGAGAACGCCTCCGTGTTGAAGAAACGGTCCGGAGTCTGCCGCTCCAGCCGCGGACTTCCCGTCAGATCCGGACGGTCAGACCCGAACACGCCGCCGACATTTCCCGTATTGCTGTTGTCCCGGCTCAGCCGCGGAGTGAAGGGAAAGCCGGACTGCAGCGAGGTGATCGTGCCGAACTGCCAGTTGTTCAGTATGTGCCCGGTTATTCCCTGGGCATGGAAGGACGGAAGGCCGAACAGGCCCGTGAATGTGAGGCGGTGCTTCAGATGGAAGTTTGACAGTCCTCGTTCGAGAAAGAGCCGCGCGCTGTCCTGAGGGTAGTTGTCATCGCCGTTTGTGGCCAGAAAGTCCGACGTATCGTCGATCGAGCGCGAGAAACTGTAGGCGCCGAGAAAGTGTATCGACCCCGCGAAGCGCCGCTCCACACTGGCCTGAAGCGCGTGATACGCGGAGTTCGACGTGGGTTCGATCAGCGTCACGTCAGCCACCCCTTGAATGAGGCGGCGCTCGTCCACCGGGCCGGCCGCCGGCGGGGGCTGATTCAGGTTGCGGCGCCGTACCAGGCGGGTCCCTTTGGACCCTACGTAGCCCACACGCGCGACTGTATTGCCCCCGAGCTCTCTTTCCACCGTCAGGTGCCAGTGCTGGAGATAGGCGTCTTTGAAATCGGGCGCGAGGCTGTTCACTGTCGGCGGGGGCTGGAATCCCGCGCCGCTGGGGAACGGGTCTGACAGCCGCAGAAGGCTATTTGCGCTGGGGACGAAAAGACCGAGCACGAAAAAGGGCGGGTTGAAATAGAGGCTCGAGTTTGTGACCAGCGTGTTCGAATCGTAGAAGACTCCGTAAGCGGTACGCACCACCGTCCGCGAATCGCGCCCCGGGCTCCAGCTCAGCCCCGCGCGAGGGGCGTAGTTGTTGCGGTCCGCGCGCAGCCCGGAGCGGGAAAATCCCTCCGTTCCGACTCGGACGATGCGCCGCCGCGTCGTGTCGAAGAGCGCCATTTGATCGAACTTGTCCACCGGCGGCGAGTTGAGCTCGTACCGCAGCCCCAGGTTGAATGTGAGTCCGGGACGCAGTCTCCAGTCGTCCTGCATAAAAAAGTTGTAAGATCCGGCGCGCAAAGCCTCCGGGTTGTTGTTGAGCCCGCGAATGGCGACCGTAGGGAGACCCAGCAGAAGATCCGCCAGCGGGTACCCTGTGAACGTGGGCTGGAAAATAAGTTGCCCTCGAGAAAACACGTGGTCAAAGCCGTTTACCTGGAATCTCCGGATGTCCGCGCCGAATTTCAAGGAATGATTTCTCCGGATCCAGGTCATGCTCTCGAACCACTGCCAGGTGTTGTCGTGGCGCACGATGGGAAGCGCAATATTGTCCGCCAGGCGGTCGAATCCCGGGACGACGATGGCAGGCATGCCGAAGTCGATGGGATCGCGGGACGTTCCTCCGATGCCGAGGGTGCCGGCCAGGTCCTTCTGGACATTCTCCTGCAGGACCTCGCGGCGGAGGCGGTTGAATCCGAAACGGAATTCGTTCAGCACCGCCGGGCTGAAGCTGTGGGTTTCTGAAAGCGCGAGACTCTGCGCCCGTCCTACAATCAGGCTGCCGAAGCCGGGGAGGTTGGTGACCCCTTCGTTGAAAGGATCGAGGCTGTCCTCGCGCGCAAAGCTGTAGCGCGCGAAAAGGGAATCGGCTCTCGATATCTGATGGTCCACCCGCAGGGAGACCTGGTCGATATCATTTCGTCCGACGGGCGCCGCGACGAAATTGGCCTGCGGGTCCGCGCGGTTAGGATCGGGATAGAGACGGGCAATCGCACTTCCTATGGGATCCACGCGCTCCGCTGGTATTCGGTTTCCGGGAAAGGGCTGCTGTGTGAACGGGTCAAGGACTTCACTTCCCAGCGCCGAGAAGTCACCCGACTTCTCGGCCGCCGTCGGCACTCGCGCGGCCCGGGTGCTCGCCTGACGCACGCGCGTCCCCTCGTAACCGGCGGCGATGAACGTGCGGTTGGGGAACAGCGGACCCCCTGCGAATGCGCCGTATTGGTTGCGCTGGAACTGCGGGATCTTCGTGCCCGGCAGATCGAAAAAGTTTTTTGCATCCAGGGCCGCGTTGCGTAGGAATTCGTAGAAACTCCCGTGGAACCAGTTGCCCCCGCCGCGCGTGACGACCAGGATCTGCGCGCCGCCGTTCCGGCCGAATTCCGCGCTGTAACCGCTCGCCTGCACTTTGAATTCCTGAATGAGCTCAACCGAGGGGCTGACGACGATCCGGTTGATGAACCAGTCGTTGTTATCCACTCCGTCGAGCAGGAAATTGTTGGCGGATTCGCGCGCGCCGTTGAAATGCAGGCCGCTCGCGCTCTGCGTCGAGAGCTCCGAGCCGGGGGCCGGCGGTGTGCTCCCCGGCGACAGCAGTCCCAGTTGAAGAAACTCGCGGCCGTTGAGGGGAAGGTCCAGGACGTAATTCGAGTCGATCAGCGTCCCGAGCGAAGACGTCCCGGGCTGAAGGAAGGACGCGTCCCCTTGCACGGTTATGATCTGCTCGATCGGGCCTACCTCTAGAACCAGATCCACGCGGGCCTTCTCGTCGAGCTCCAGACGGATGCCCTCGCGGACGGAAGTTTGAAAGCCCTGGCGCGAGGCGACGACTTTGTAGAGGCCCGCCTCCAGCAGCGGCACCACGAACTCGCCGTTCCCGGCCGTGGAGGTTTTGCGTTCTGCCCCGGTTTCCGATCGAACAACAGTGACCGAAACACCGGCAACCGGAGATCCTGTGGCATCCGCGACGCGGCCGAGGATCGTGCCGGAGGTCGCCTGCCCCCACGCCACGCAGACCGATGTCAGCAGAGCCACGATCACGAGCGCCGTGCGACTCGGAGATCCACCATTCATGTCGGGAATTTCCTCGCGGCCCGTATTCTACCTCAGGCCATTTTGATTCACCATCGGGTTCGGAGTTCAGTTCCGAATGTTCCGAATGATCGCCCGACGTGTTACGGGAAGCCAAGCTCAATAAGAATTCGAGCGCTTTATTCACCACGGAGTTTCCATGAGTCTGCGGCTCGCCATAGCGAATGAAAATACGTTTTCGGCGGTCTAGGCCCGCCAAAAGATGTAAATAAGGTGAAGAAATGACCGCCGAAGACGTATTTTC
>WNGG01005004.1_pt1 | contig 20031 bp, 15 predicted proteins | sample 5400661 | NCBI WGS metagenome assembly WNGG01 (sample SAMN13153372, study PRJNA577476) | soil metagenome | isolation source: 100 cm soil or saprolite under Garry oak tree replicate 1 | place: USA:California | collected 2016-06-15
GGGTGGATGGGACGAAACCACAGCCCTCTGCCCTCTCTCTTGAGGAAAGCGAACTCTTCGCAGCGCCAGCGGTTCGACAGCGGCCTTCTCCTGCCGCCAAAGAAGCGTGTGAAAAGCGGCTTATTCTCCATCGGTACGAGCGAGACGCTGACGCTGCGAGAGAGCACACAATGCCTCCTTCAGTCTGATCCTTGCTCGACAAGATGTCTGTTTGCGTGTTAGTGGAATTGATGCGGCGTTGAAACCCTATATTGGGCCGGCTAATGCTTCACCGGCTCGTCGGATTCGACTTTGCCGTCGCGGACGTGGATGATGCGGTCGGCTCGCCGCGCGACGTCGTTCTCGTGCGTAACCAGGATGATCGTGTTCCCCTCTTTGTGCAGCCGAGCAAACAAGCCCATGATCTCATCGCCGGTCTTCGTGTCCAGGTTTCCGGTAGGTTCATCGGCGAGCACGATAGAGGGCGAATTGACCAGCGCGCGCGCGACCGCGACGCGTTGCCGCTGGCCTCCGGAGAGCTCGTTCGGTTTGTGGTGCATTCTCTCGGTGAGGTCAACCGACGCAAGCGCGCCTTTCGCCTTGGCGAGACGTTCCTCGACCGGCGTGCCGTTGTAAATTAACGGCAGCTCGACGTTGTGCAGCGCGGTGGCGCGGGGCAGCAAGTTGAACGTCTGAAAAACGAAACCTATTTCCTTATTCCGGATGTAGGCAAGCTCATCGTCATCGAGCGCGCTTACGAGCCGGCCGGCCAGCCAGTACCTTCCGGAGGTCGGCGTATCCAGGCACCCGATCAGGTTCATCAACGTGGATTTGCCGGAGCCCGATGGTCCCATGATGGCGACATATTCTCCGCGGCGAATATCCACGCTGACGCCGCGAAGCGCCTGCACTTGTTCCGAGCCCATCTCGTACGTTTTCCAAAGGTCTTCCGTCCGGATCGCGAATCCTTGGTCCACGAGATCCTGGCGAAACGAATCGGGCGAAACAGCTTCCACAGGCATTCCCAAACTCCTATCTCAACGGGCCGCAATAAAATTTCTTCAGTTTGTTGAGTAGCACAGGCTTCAGCCTGTGTGCCGTTCCCAGCTGGCGAAAATCAAAACCACACAGGCTGAAGCCTGTGCTACTGGTATTTTCCCGGGGGTCTTACCCCTGAGGGCTGCTTTTCCGCAAACAATTAGATGCGCCTCAACTCCGGTTGTCATCGGTTACTTTTGGCGGGGAGTTGTCTATCTTCACGCGGGCATCCGGCTTCAGCGTTCGCAGCGCCTTGTAGCTCCCGGTAATAATCTGGTCGCCCTCGTTGACGCCGCTCACGACTTCGATGTCCGTGACACCCATGATGCCGGTCGCTACGGGAACAAACTCCGCTCGGCCGCGCCGGACGGCGAAGATTCCCTGAATCTCCGTCTCTTTCGATGAGGAAAATCCAGCCGAGGCAGCGTCGGGCGAGGGGCGGCTGGCTGCCAGAGTGATGGAATCGTCCGGCTTGCGCCCAGCTTGCTTCGCGGCCTCTTCCAAATCCTTTTTTGTTCGGACGGCGAGCGCCTGGATGGGAATGGTTATGACGCTCTTCTTCTGCGCGGTCGTGATCTTAGCCGTCGAGGAGAGTCCGGGCCGCAACCCGTCGGGTGGATTTTCAAGCGTCACGACAACCTTGAAGTCTTTCGCTTCCTGATTGCCGGTGGTGGATTGCGTTGACGCCAGCCCCGAACTTCGCAAAACGGCTTGCGTGCCGACTTCGGTGACCTTCCCTTTCAGGTATTTGCCCGGCAGCGCGTCAATCGTCACGTCCGCCGTCTCGCCCACCCTCACGCTGGTGATGTCTGTTTCGTCCACCATCACTTCGGATGTAACCACGGACATGTTGGAAATGGTCATCAAATAGCTGCCGGTCGCGTTTTGAATTCCGGGAACCACGTTTTCACCGACGCGTACGGCAATATAAGTCACCACGCCTTCGATCGGAGCAGTATAGGTGGTCTTCCGCAGGACATCGCGCAGACGGTTCAGCATCGCCTGGTTCTGTGACAATCCCGAGTGCGCCTGGCCGAGTTGCGCTCGAGACTGCTCGGCGCGCGCCTGCGCCGAAGCCAGCGCCGCCACGGCGCTGTCATAAGTGGCCTTCCTCGTATCGTAATCCTGTTTGGGAATCAGGCCCTCTTTGAAAAGTTCCTGGCCGCGCTCCCACTCGAGCTTGGCGTGCTCCAGATCCGCGGCGCGCGACTTGATATCAGCCTCCGCGGAAACTCTGTTGGCTTCGGCCGACTTTACTCCCGCATCTGCCGACTCAATGCTGGCGCGCTGCGCGTCCACATCCGCCGAAGGCTGTACGCTTTCCAGGCGCAGCAGAACATCCCCTTTTTTGACGTGATCGCCTTCCTTCACCGCGATTTCAGTAATTTTGCCGATGCCTTCCCCCAGCACGTTGGTGTACGTCAGCGGCTTGATTTCGCCCGACGCAGTGACAATGGAAGTCAGGTCCTCGCGCGTTACGGCTGCGGTTTGGACCGTCACGACGTCCTTGTTAATCTGCCGAATGGTGAGCCATACCGCCCCTGCCAAGACGGCTGCTCCGCCGGCGCCGATCCCGATTTTTCTCCACATATTCATGTACGGGGACCCTGATCCTCTTGCCTGAGCGACTCCTCCACCACCCATTCGTAATACGTGGGGAGGCCCGCCAAAGTTTCCGGCCGCAGATTGCACTTCCAGGCATACAACCGACGGGGGCCAGCAAGCGCCAGCAAGCGAACGATCCGCGAAATTCGTTTTACGGTGAGGCCCAAACCCCTCCGGCCCAGGCAGGCACCCGGACCGCGCCCCACAGCACGCTGAATTTTACCGTCATTTCGAAGAGGAACAAAGCGATTTGCTCGCGCGGTCAGATCGGCTTAGACAACTGCGAAGTTGAGAACCATTCGAGGTAGTCCGGGCGCCGAGTGAAGAGGTGAACTGGGTGCCACTCACGTCTGGTTTGGTGCTTGGATAACGTTGCGCGCTAGCATCGTATTGAACACTGGCAACAGCCGATAGCAAGCAAACGTGAGGAAATGCAGATAGGCGCGTCCAAGTTAACGCTTAGCCGATAGCAAGCAAACGTGAGGAAATGCAGATAGGCGCGTCCAAGTTAACGCTTCAAGTCTTTCGGCAAGACCCAGCCTCCGCCCATTGAACCCGACGCGTGGGGCACCCTCGCGCTTCTGCTACTCGAAAAGTTCGAGAAGAGGACGCCGGAGGCGGAGGCGGGTGTTCAAATCAAGCTGCCTTTGAGTGCCTTTGTTTGAGTGCGGCAGGCTTTGCAACTCAGTGTAAGGCGAACTGGCGGATGTAGGCGAGCTTGTCTTCTCCGAGGCCTTCCAGCTCTAGCCCGCTGAGACGGCCTTCGTGGAGGAGGCTTCCGAAGACGAGCGGAAGAATCGAGTAACGGTAGTCGTACTTGCGGTCGATCTCTTTGCGGCGCTGGGTCAGATAGCTTTCCAGTTCCCACAGATCGGAGGGTTGCTCGATCCCGGCGGCCCGGTCCTTGGCTTCCCGGATGACGACTTCCAGTTCCAGCCGCAGGGCCAGATCGAAGGCTTTTCGGGCGATGGCTTTTTCTGCCGCCGACCACTTCAGGTTGTGCATGTCGGTGGAAGGCGCGTTGATTTCGCGGCGGGGCAAGCCAGTCATGTTCTATTCCTCCCACGCTGCATTGTATCCCTAACGCGGGAGGTGTGAAGGCGAAAAACCGGCGAGTGGCGCAGCTTATAGTTTGAAATTTCGGGTGCCCGATCTCTCGCGGTTTTCGAGAGTCCGGAGGGTTTGGTATTTCCCTCGCCAGTACAGAGGAAGGTGTGCCGCGCCGGGGCTCGCTGATCAACAGGTGGATGTGTTCAGGCATAACGACGTAGCCCACCAGAGAGAAGCCATAGCCATCGCACACCTGGTCCAGATTCGCGACGAAAACATTCCTGGCGCGAACCGAGCGCAACAACGGCAAGCGTCGTTAACAACTGAATGTGATGAAATGGAGATGCCCGCGCCCGGAGTGCCGAATCAATTGGTTGGTCGTCGGATGGAAGAGAAGTCAAAACCCCAACTCTTCCAAAGCAAAGGGTCGGGCACACTGAAAAGCCAAACTGATGACTCGGCGTTGACGTACTGGACTGGGCTCATCCAACTGTGCGCATACGTCAACAGAATAATCACGAAAGGGTTGGCCACCCGCCAGAACTACCCCGGAGTTATTCCAGAGTGTGATGACAGAAATGGTAAATTCAACCCAGCGTTGCAGGCGGCTTTGGAAAACTCTTGCCGGATTGTTTAAGAATCGTCCCGCACTTGCGGTAGCATGAGTTTCCAGGAACGCACAGCTCCGCGGCGGGAGGCTCGGAGTGCTACAGGATCGCGAGCCTGAGAAACTGGATCAGAAACCGGGGACAAGTCAAGGAGTTCCCGAGATTGAGGAAATACAAACATCATAAAGGAGGCTTGGGAATGAGCAGAGTTCTGATTGGACTTGCAGTCATTTTTCTCGCCGGTTGCGCGCAACAGCAGAATGCAAATCCCAGCGCCGCTCTCGAAGCCAAAGTCGCCGGCCTGGAAAAAACCATCGACGATCTCAAACCGGGGCTTGGCGAGATCATGGGCGTGATTCAACAGCACCACGCGAAACTGTATTATGCGGGAACGAAAGCAAATTGGCCCCTGGCTGAATACGAATTGGGTGAAATTCAAGAGAGTCTCGACGACGCCATGAAATTCTATCCCAAATTCAAAGAGGTGCCGGTGCCATTGACGGAACTCATCCCTACCATGACGAAAGCGAGCCTTGCGCAGGTGCGTGCGGCCATCGAGCAGAAGAATGAGAAATCATTTGCGCAGGCTTTCGGAGCCCTGTCCGTATCTTGTTCGAATTGCCATGAGGCTGCGAATCATCCCTTTGTAAAAATCCAAGCGCCCACCGAGGCGATGTTCAGCAATCAAAAATTCGCACCCTGAATTTGTGGGGCTATAGGAATTGCGAATTTCGAGGGCGGGTGGAGCAGCCTTTGGGGTTGAATTTTCGGGTGGCCGATCCCTCGTGGTTTTCGAGGCGTCGGAGGGTTTGGTTTTTCCTCTGCTTGTCCTCAGCTCAGTTGCAGGGTCGATGCGAACTAGTCCATGTTTCCTAATCGAGTAGAACGAGAAGCTACCCGCCTGTTTTTGATATACTTTAACCAGGTCCCACAACGAGAGGAGGTGCGTCATGGCAGTTGGACCTCTCGTAGCTGCAGCACCCTATCTCATCCAACAAAAATATCAGGACTATACCGCTGACCAACATGGAGTTTGGGAGGAATTGGTCCGCCGGCGCCGCGGGCAACTGGATGCGCATGCTTGCCACGAATACCTCGAAGGATTTGAAATCATCGGGTTGCAGGATGACCGGCTGCCCGATCTTTCCGCGATCACCGACCGGCTAAGACCCAGGACCGGCTGGAGCACCACGCCGGTGAGCGGGTTTCTCCCGGCGGAAGCTTTTTTTGAGATGCTCGCCGCGCGCATGTTCCCGACGACCACCTGGCTTCGCGGCCGCGATTCGCTCGGATACATTCCTGAGCCTGACATTTTCCATGACGTCTTTGGGCACGTCCCCATGCACGCGCACCCGGTATTTGCAGACTTCCTTCAGCACTATGGCAGCGTGTGCGCGAAAGTAAAGGACCCCGACGCCCTGGAACGGCTGGGCCGGCTGTTTTGGTACACGGTTGAGTTTGGGCTGATTCGCCAGGATGGAAAGATTAAGGTTTACGGCAGCGGCGTCATCAGCTCCCATGGGGAATGCACGAACGTGATCGACGGAGGTTGCGAGGTCAGAGATTTCAGTCTGAACGAGGTCCTCTCAACCCCAGTGAAGGTTGACGCAATTCACAAGCTGCTGTTTGCGATCGAGAGCTTTGACCAGATTTACGAGGCAATGCGGCAAGCTGAGAAGCAGGAGGCGGGGGCCTAGGCGGTGCCGGGGACTCCGCAATCTTCGGCAGTACCCAGTACAAGAAAAGCAAGCTCCTCCAAGTTACGGATTCCCGTAGCATCTTTCGGTGGGTAGGTTTTTCGATCGCTGAGGAAAACTCACCCACCTTCCCAGGCAACCCTCCGAGGACACCTTAGTTCTTAGTATGCATCCGTGCGCGGCAGGCGCTCTTGGGTAGGAGTCCTGTGCCGGCAGCGCCAAAGTCAAGAAGTGGAACACCTATGATGGGAATGGCTCAGGGCGTCAGGGCAAGACCGGGCGATGCCACTGCTCCCCGCTCATTTTACCGAAACACCGCCGGGAGTGAGGGGTGCGAGTATTCATTGGTTGACGGGTCCATTCGCAGGGGGATAGAATCAGGCTTCCGAATCAGGGGCGAGGTATGCTTATGAAGCGCTTGGGCCGTATTCCGTTGTTGGTACTGCTGAGCGGAGCCTTGCTCCTGGCTTTTGGACTGCGTGCCCAGGAAAATGAAAAGCAAGGTACTCCCGCCGACAAGCAGCAGGATAACGGAAAGAAAAAAGGCGATAAGCCGCAGGACAAAGCGAAAAACCTGAAAAAGCTCCAGAAGGAGCTCGATACCCCCTACAAGAAGTGGCTGCAGGAAGAAGTTCCCTACATCATCAGCGATGAAGAACGCGCCGCGTTCCTGCAGTTGCAAACGAACGAAGAACGCGAGCAATTCATCGAGGCGTTCTGGCAGCGCCGCGACCCCACTCCGGACACGGTGGAGAACGAGTTCAAGGAAGAGCATTACCGCCGCATCGCGTACGCCAACGAGCGGTTCGCCTCGGGTATTCCCGGCTGGCGCACCGATCGCGGACGCATCTACATCATTTGGGGAAAACCGGATGAGATCGAATCCCACCCGACGGGCGGCATGTACAATCGCCCTGATTCGGAAGGTGGCGGCCAGACGTCAACCTATGCATTTGAACAGTGGCGCTACCGCTACCTGGATGGGATCGGAAACAACGTCATCATCGAATTCGTGGACCCCAGCGGCACCGGCGAATATCACATGACCATGGACCCGGGTGAAAAAGACGCCTTGGCAAAGATCCCCGGGGCCGGGTTGAGCATGATGGAGCAGATGGGCATGTCCAGCAAGACCGCTCGGTTCACACGCACCGACGGTTCCACCGCCCCGGTAGCGATGGGCGGTGGCGGGCTCGAAAGCGAAAATGAATTCACCCGGCTCGAGCAATTTGTGAAGGTCCAACAGGCGCCCCCGGTTAAGTTCCCGGATCTCAAAGAGGTTGTCAGCTCGCGAATCGTCCGCAATCAGATCTCTTTCGACTATCGCACCGACTTCATGCGCATTACCAGCGATACGATCCTGGTGCCCATCACGGTTCAAATCCAAAACAAGCAAATGACCTTCCGCAATAGGGACGGCGTGCATTCCGGTACATTGAATCTATTCGCTCAAATCAGCACCATGACTGGCCGCATCGTGCAGACATTCGAGGACGTCATTCAGCGCGACTTCCCCGATTCGCTCCTCGAGCCATCGCTTAAAGGATTCTCGATTTATCAGAAGGCCGTGCCTCTGCGTCCAGGCTTGTATAAGATTGACATGGTCATCAAGGATGTGAACAGCGGGAACGTGGGCGTGCTCAATACACGCCTGGCGGTCTCCTCGATGCCGGATGACAAACTCGATGCCAGCTCGTTGATTCTTGCCGACCAGATCGAGCCGGTTTCCTCCAAAGACGTGGGCGTCGGGCAGTTCGTGCTCGGCTCGACGAAGGTCCGCCCCAAGCTCAATGCGGAATTCCGGACTGACCAGCCGATGGGAATCTATCTGCAATTCTACAATCTCAAAGTGGATGATACGACGCACAAAAACGACCTCTCACTCGACGTCAAGGTGAGTCAAGGGCAACAGACCATCTCCCACGAAATCAAGACAGGAGACCAGCTCAAGCAAAACGGCGAGCAGGTAACCTACGAGCAGCTGATCGCTCCCCAAGCTTTGGCTCCGGGCAAATACAAGCTTGAAATCCAAGCGACTGATCTTTTGACCAAGCAGATTGTTTCCCGTTCGGCGGATTTTACTGTAACGCCTCCTGCTGTAAACAAAGCAGCGGCGGACACCACCACTGGGAGGTAACCAGTCCATTATGAAACCGGCTGGCAAGGCCCTGGGTTGGGTTATGGTCATCGTTCTGGTTCTGGCTGGTTCGGCAACGGCCAAACCGGGATATGGCACTATCTCCGGCATTGTGTTGGATCCCTCGGGGACGCCGCAGATGGGCGCGACAATATGGCTCATGTCGGAAGATGCGGGAGGCCGGACCGTTTCGCAGTTGCTATCCAATCAGCATGGCGCCTTTTTCACGGACCGCCTAAAACCTGGAAAATACTCGCTCCGCGTGTCGCTGCCGGGATTTCTGCCGGCGATGGAGCGGCACGTTGGCGTGATTGCAAACCTAACTACCCTGCTGCGTGTGCAGGTGGATTCGATCTTTTCATCCCTCGATACTTTGCGGCGTCAATCGGATGTGCCGGCGGAGCCTGACAACTGGAAATGGGTGCTGCGCTCTTCCGCCGCGACACGCACCATCCTGCAATGGCGTGATGGCAATGTGGACCTGGCCAGTGGCACTGTTGTGGCGGATTCTCCCCGCTCCCAGCGTCCGCGCGGATTGGTGCAAGTAACGAACGGTGCGTTGCAGCCTGGATCTTCATCGAATCACTCCGATTCCCCCGCCACTGCGATCTCGTATGATCAGGGTCTAGGTGCTATAGGCCGCCTCTTGCTCGCGGGCCAAATGAGCTATCAGCGTGGCGCCTCAGGCGCCTTTGCAACCGTCTGGCTGCCTTCCGGCGCATTGGGCCACGGTCCGGAATCAAGTTTCGTCATGCGCCAGGCGAAAGTAGGCCTCAACGACTTGGCGTTGCAGGAGATGCGCCTAGATCACTCCGAACAGTTCGCGCTGGGCGATCGTCTCGCCTTGCGTGCCGGCGCTGAGCTGCTACATGTTGGAATCATATCTTCGGCTTCCGCAATACTCCCTCACGCCCAGCTGGATGCGAATCTCGCCTCAGGGTGGACCGCCTCTTTGCTCGTCGCCTCAAGCACGTCGGATGTTCGATTGGCGCGGACCGACACACTGCAATCGGCTATTGCGGAGCTCGACAGCCTCCCCACCGTGCTCTTTCGCGATGGCCGGCCTGTCTTCGAAGGACGCTGGCATGAAGAGGCCTCTGCAAAACACAAATTAGGGGCGCGCGCCAGTTTTGAGACTGCGGCATTTCATGATGCCGCGCGGCACCAGGCGATTTTCGGGTCTGGACCCACCACAAGCCCTGACTTCTTCCAGGATGGCTTTTCGAGCGCCTTCCTTTATGATGGGGGCGCATTGAGTTCCTGGGGCGCACGCGCTGGGTACCGCCAGAAGCTTTCATCCAATCTGGACGTTGCGGCGTTTTATTCGTGGGCTGGCGCACTCACACCCCAAGGGGAATTGAATACGTCGGCGGCCGATCTTCGCGAAAGCTTTGTCACCCGCAACCACCACAGCCTGGCCACCCGCGTTTCCGGCGAACTTCCGCTAACCCGCACCCAGTTTGCCGCGAGCTATATGTGGATTTCCGGCGCGACGCTTTCGCGCCTCGATACGTTCGGTGAGGCCGCTTACCAGATCGATCCGAATTTGCATCTTTCGATCCGGCAGCCTCTTCCGGGGTTTGGGCCGGCAGGCCGCTGGGAAGTGTTGGCCGACTTCGGCAACCTCCTGGCGCAGGGGTATATGCCTGTAAATGGTCAGGATTCTCGGATCGTGCTTGTGCCTGTTTTGCGATCGTTTCGGGGTGGGGTCAGCTTCCAGTTCTAGCCTCCGCAGGTTACTGAAATTGGGAATACACCTTCCATAAATGGGAGGTTGGAAGTCTCCCCGGCACTCCTTTTGAGAATCTGTCTTATATTTCAGGGAGTTATGGTTGGTGAAAACTTATATATTTTGGAAGTAGGTTTGCATCAGCGTATAATTTTAGATGGTTGTACCCGGGGAACCTAGTGAACGCGCCCATCAATGACAGTTTGAGAATCCGGCTGGGCGCAGCCGTCCTCGCCTTGGCCACATTGGCTGCGATTGTTTTCGGCATCATCAATTTTCAACAGCGGACCATTTTCAGCGCGCCGGACGACGGTGCGATATGGCTGAACACCTCGGACGGGGTCCTGGCCTGGCATGTTTCGCAGCAATCCCCCGCTGCCAACGCGGGCATTCGAACCGGCGACCACTTGCTTGCGATCAACGGGGCGGAAATTCATAGCGCCATTGATGTAACCAAACGCCTGTGGCGAGCTGGCCTGTGGTCGCAGGCTCACTACCGGATCGACCGTGGCGGCCGCCAGTTCGAGACCCAACTGGTAACTCAGCCCGTCGAGAAGCCTTCTTCCATTGAAAATTATCTCCGCATTGTCGGCCTTTTGTACCTCTTTATCGGTTTGTTCATCTTTGCGCGTCGTTGGAACGCCACGCGCGCCGTGCACTTCTACATTTTTTGCCTGGCTTCCTTCGTCCTCTACTTTTTCCAATACACGAGCAAGCTGAGCACCTTCGACTGGGAGATCTATTGGGCAGGTATTGTAGCCAGGTTGCTGCAACCCGCGCTGCTCCTGCATTTCGCGTTGGTGTTCCCGGAGCGCCGGCCTGCCAGCCGGTGGCAAGGCGCGCGACTCGCGGCAATCTACGGAGTGCCCGGAGCCCTCCTCCTGTTGCGCGTGCTCGTTGGACTGCAGGAGCTGGGCTTCATGCCTTCGATTGAGGCCCGCATGGTCCTCGATAGGCTCGATCTGGGTACTCTAGGATTCTACTTCGTGCTGGCCGCGACCGCCTTTGTGATTAGTTACCGCCGCGCGTCTTCCGGCATCCTCCGGCAACAGCTCAAGTGGGTCACCGGAGGGGCTCTCGCGGGGATTCTTCCATTCTTGTTCCTGTACATCGTGCCTTATTTCATGGGCGTCGTGCCCCGCCCCTGGATGAACTTCTCCGTCGTATCCCTGGTGCTGATCCCGCTTTGTTTCGGATACGCCATCATCCGGTACCGGCTGATGGACGTGGACATCATCTTCAAGCGAGGCCTCGCCTATACGGCCGCGAGCGGCGGCGTGGTCGCCGTATACATTGCGTTCGTTGCTCTGGTCGGTGCGCTTTTCCACACGGCCTGGCCTTCGGGCATGATGGGCGGCGTTATCGCCATTGTCGTTGCCGCCTTTTTGTTCCAACCGTTCCGCGACTGGATCCAAGCGCGACTGGATAAGTTCTTTTATCGGGACCGCCTGGACTACCGCCGGACGCTGATTGAATTCGGCCGCACGCTCAATTCCGAAGTGCGGCTTGGTCCGATGCTTGCGTCGGTCATGGACCGCATCTCCCAGGCTCTGCTGGTGGACCGCCTGGCGATCTTCATCGAAGAGGAAACGCATCCCGGCACATACCGCCTGGCGCAATCTATCGGCGTGCGCTACGCGGGGGCGCTCGATCTGAGTTTCCTGGACGCGGAGAAAAAACCCTTCGCGCGCCGCGTCCTGTTCCACGAGTCGGCTCGCGCCGCGCGCGAATCCACATCGTCGGTCCGCCAGACGCTCGAACAACTCGATCTGAATTATTTTATTCCCTGCCAGATTCGCGACCACACGGTCGCCGTGCTTGGCCTGGGAAAAACCGTGGACGGCGATTTTTTGTCGACCGAAGACGTGGAACTCCTGTTGACGATCGCGGGCTATTTGGCCATCGCTCTCGACAACGCCCAGCTCTACACCTCGCTCGAGCAAAAAGCGGTGCAAATCGAACGCCTGAAAGATTTCTCGGAAAACATCGTCGAATCGCTCAACGTGGGTGTGCTCGCCGTCGATCTCTCTGGCGCGATTGAGTCCTGGAATACGCAGCTCGAGCGCCTGGTCGGGGTGCCGCGCCACGAGGCTGTCGGGCGCAAGCTCGACGAGGTGCTTCCGACCGACCTGATGACAGAGATTTCCGCCAGGGCCAGTGATGAGCGCGTCTCCAGCCTGTACAAGTTCCCGATACGGAATCGCGGTGGACGGAACCTGGTCGTCAACGTTTCGATCGCGCCGTTGGTTGGGAAATCCGGGGACCGAATCGGCCGCCTGATCCTGATGGACGACATCACGCAGCGGATCCGCCTCGAGGAACAAATGGTCCAGAACGAGAAACTCACGTCGCTTGGCCTGCTCGCCGCCGGCGTCGCGCATGAGGTGAACACACCCCTCGCCGTCATCTCAAACTACATCCAGATGCTGGCAAAACAATTGCCCAGCGGCGACCCGCGTCACCAGTTGATCGAAAAAGTCGTCAAGCAAACCTTCCGCGCGAGCGAAATTGTCAACAACCTGCTGAATTTCTCGCGCACGGGCGCCGTCGAGTTCACGGAAGTGAACCTGAACTCCGTGGTGGAAGAAACCCTATCGCTTATCGCGCACCCGTTCAAGACCGCTCACGTGCAGGTGACGCGAAATCTGCAGCAGGAATTGCCCCCGGTGCTGGGTTCAAACAACAAGTTGCAGCAAGTATTCCTAAATCTCTTCATGAATGCGCGCGATGCCATGCCCTCGGGCGGCATGGTGCAAGTTCGCACAGCCTCGAACAACGGCACGGTCGAAATCGAAATCACCGATACAGGGTCCGGAATTCCCCGCGAAAATCTGCACCGCATCTTCGATCCCTTCTTTACCACGAAGTCTTCTGGCCGCGGCACCGGCCTGGGGCTCTCGGTGAGCTACGGCATCATCAAGGAGCACGCCGGGAAGGTTGACGTGCGCTCCACACCGGACAAAGGCACGTCCTTCCGGCTCGAATTCCCGGCCGCACGGAAAGCGGTACATGTCTAAAGGCGCCATTCTTGTCGTTGATGACGAATCGGAAATTCGAGAAGGCTTGGAGCTGCTGCTCACGACGGAGGGATACTCCACTTCGAGTGCGGAAACCGGCGAGGCGGGACTCACGCTTCTTGAAGAAAAGCCGTTCGATCTGCTCCTTCTCGACGTCAGTCTGCCCGACCGCAACGGGCTTGACCTGCTGCGCGAAATCCGCCGGCGCGACCCGCATCTCTCCGTTGTATTGATCACGGCGTACGGTTCCATCGACATGGCGCGGGCCGCCTTCAAAAGCGGCGCGCAGGACTACATCACCAAGCCGTGGTCCAACGATGAATTGCTCATCCAGGTCGCCCAGGCCGTCGAGGGCCGCCGCCTTCGCGAGGAAAACGTCCAGCTCAAGCGCGCCCTGAAGCAGCGCTACAACTTCCCCAACATTATCGGCAAGAGTGACAAGATGCTGGCCGTGCTCGATCTGGTCAGCCAGGTGGCGCCTTCTCGCTCGACCGTGCTGATCCACGGAGAAAGCGGCACGGGCAAGGAACTCATCGCCAAGGCGATTCACTCCGCGTCCACGCGCGCCGACAAGGCCTTTGTGCCCATCAACACGGGCTCGATTCCCGTGGACCTGCTCGAGTCGCAGTTGTTCGGCCACGTCAAGGGCGCGTTTACCAGCGCGGTGGCCTCGAAAAAAGGGCTTTTCGAGGTCGCCGATCAGGGCACGATTTTCTTTGACGAAATTTCCACGATTGGCCCGGAAACCCAGGCCAAACTCCTGCGCGTCATCCAGGAGCGCGAGTTCATGCGTTTGGGCGGCACCGAGACGATCAAGGTGGACGTCCGAATCATCGCGGCGTGCAACGTACAATTGATCAACCTCGTCCGTGAAGGGCGTTTCCGCGAAGACCTGTATCACCGCTTGAATGTGATCGCCATTCCGCTGCCCCCGCTCCGCGAGCGGAGAGAAGATGTTCCCCGCCTGCTCGACCATTTCCTCCGCAAGTTCTCCGAAGAAAACGGCCGCCCGTTAACGCGTTTCACGCCGGGTGCGCTCAAGCTGCTGGTGGATTACAACTGGCCGGGAAACGTGCGGGAGCTCGAAAACGTGGTCGAACGCGCGGTGGTCCTTTCTTCTCAGGAGTTGATGGACGTCGATCTCCTGCCGGAAAGCGTGCGCACGAAGGAAATTCTGGGCGGTGTCCGCATGCAGTTTTCCGAATTCATGCCGCTCGCGGTGAATGCTTCAGCGCGAAGCCTCAGCGCGAGCGCTCGCGGTGAACCGCCTCTCCCCGGCGAACCTGGCGCGCGCCCCGGCGCCGGCAGTTCGACTCCCTCGTTATTTCAAATCATGGATGAGATCGAGCGCCGCATCATTTGCGACATGCTCGAACACACGGGGTGCAATCAAACCGAAGCGGCGGAACAATTTCAGATTCCGCTCTCCACGCTCAACCAGAAGATCAAGCGCCTGGGGATCGACGCGCGCCGCCGCGGCCCGGGCCGCGCGGGCGGCGACGAACCCATCGTATCCGCCGCTGGAAAATAACAGGGAGGCGAGAACACGATTTCGTGAAGCACTCTTGTAGCGTCGGCCTTCAGGCCGACACTGTGGATTCGAGCACATGCCCGCCTGAAGGCGGGCGCTACATGGTGTCGAGGCTGGTTTCGAGCGATCCGGCTTCAGCCGCGACAATAAAGTTATCGCAAACGTGAGCTTCAGCCCCGGAAACTTACGCCCGAGTCCCCCGCCCACATCCGCGGTCGCGCTTACTTCGTTTGATTTGATTTATTATCGCGAACAACGGCGTTGCTCAAGTCCGCGCCATCCAGGTTGACATCGGTCAAATCGATTTCGCGGAAGCTGGCCAGAGCCAGGTCCGAACCGGAAAAATCCGCGCCGCGAAGATTGGCTTGCCGGAGCACCGTTCCTCGCAGAATCGTCTTGTGCAATTTGGCCGACCGCAGATCTCCACGGAACAACTCCGTCCCGCTCAAGTCCGCCTCGCTCAAATCCGCGCCCTCGAGTTTGGTTTCCGTAAAATCGCAGTTCCGCAGGTCCGCTTTGCGCAGGTCCGCCCTGCTTAAGTCCGCGAAACTTAGTTTGGCTCCGCGGAAATCAGCGCCTTTCAAGCGGCATCCCACGAAAATCGCGCCGGTCAAGTCACGTTTCTTGAAATCCACTCTCGATAGATCGGCGCCCGATAGGTCAGCTCTCTCACCGCCCGGCTGCCCCTGATGATATTTCGCGTGGGCATCCAGGATATCCTCAAGCTTCTTGCCGTTGTGTCGAATGTTCGTCGCCTTTCTCACTCCAAACGTGCTTCCGGACACCTGACCGAGCGACAAATCGTCGTCTTGCGAACTTGCAGGCTGGCTCTGTTATTCTACAGAAGTCGTGGGGATCCGCAAATCGCAGGAGCAGAATTGTCAAGGAAAATTCATGAACAAAACAGAAGTTATCGTCGCCGCCCTGGACCGCGCTCCGGATCTGGTAATTCCTCTCGTTCGGGAGGTTCCCGAACTCATTCTGAAGCGCCGTCCCAGACCCGGCAAATGGTCCGCGCATGAGCACGCCTGCCATCTTGCATTGGTTCATCCGCGAATGTCGGAGCGGCTGGATTTGATGCTGACGGACCCATCTCCGCGCATCAAGCCCTATCTTCCACACTTGGATGAAGAGGATGGAGCGATGCTGAAGGTGGACTTGGACGAGGCGATGGAACGCTTTTCAAGCGACCGCCGCCGGCTCGTCGAACGCCTGAACACATTGTCCGCGGAGGAGTGGCAGCGCACAGCCGAGCACGGTGAATATACGCATTACTCTGTTTTCATCATGTTTCGCCACCTCGCGATGCACGACATGTTTCATGCCTATCGCATCGAGGAACTGCTTCTGAAAAATGATTGGGATTGGCCCTTGTGCTACTGCGGCACAGACTTGTGATAACTTGGGCGTGCAATGTCTCTAATCGAAAAACTAAAGGCCCGCGCGCGCACCAGTCCCCAGCGTATCGTGCTGCCTGAAGGCAAGGACCCTCGCGTGGTTGCGGCTGCCGCTACCGTCACTCGTGACGGCTTCGCGAAGATCACTCTGCTTGGGCGAAAGCAGATTATCGAATCGGTTGCTTCGGATTTGCGCGTGCCGATAGCCGGCATCGCGGTTACTGACCCTGCGTCGAGTTCCCGGCTTGAGGCGTACGCTCAGATTTACCATGAACGCCGCCGTGCGCGTGGTGTATCGCTGGAAGAAGCACGCGAGACCGCGCGGCACCCGCTATACTTTTCCGCCTTGGCCGTGGCCGCCGGCGATGCCGACGGAACGGTGGGCGGCGCGGCCAATACAACTTCAGAAACCGTGCGTGCGGCGCTGCACGCGATCGGTCTTGCGCCGGACGCAAAACTCGTCTCTAGTTTTTTCGTCATGGTCATCCCCCAGCGTGCCGGATTAAACTTGGGCGCCGCCGGAATGCTGCTCTTCGCCGATTGCGCAGTTGTCCCGGACCCGAATCCGGAAGAGCTCGCCGAAATCGCGCGGGCGACGGCGGAGAATGCCCGCGCATTGCTCGATACGGAACCGCGCATAGCGATGCTGTCGTTTTCGACCAAGGGTTCGGCCAGCCACGCACGCGTGGAAAAAGTCCGCGAGGCATTGCGCATACTGAAGGCTCGCGCGCCCGAACTTCCCGCCGACGGAGAACTCCAGGCCGACGCGGCGCTCTGGCCACAGGTCGCTTATGCGAAAGCGCCAGGCTCACCGGTAGCGGGACGCGCCAACGTGCTCATCTTCCCGGACCTCGACTCGGGGAACATCGCCTACAAGCTCGTGGAGCGCCTGGCGGGCGCTCAAGCGCTCGGCCCGATCCTGCAAGGGCTCGATCGCCCGGCCAACGACCTGTCGCGCGGCTGCTCGGCCGAAGATATCGCCAATGTGGTTGCGATCACGGCGCTGCAGGCGCATGCGCGGCGTGAAAAATCATTGGAACCACAGATGCACACAGATAAACACTGATAAAGAGAGAGAAAGTTCTCACTTCTTGGACGACAGTTATGGTAAACAGAAAACACAATCTAGATTTTCCCTTCACTCCATTTCTTCAGATTTTATCCGTGTTCATCTGTGTGCATCTGTGGTTTCTCCCTTCCGAGGTGCGCGCGCAAGAAGATGCAGCGCAGGAAGTCGCAGTAAATCTGGCCGAAGGCCGCGTCGTGGTTTGCGCAGCCAAGGATGGAATTATTGTGGCGACTGCCGATGCGCACAGCGAGCCTGGCTCGCGTCAGCCGGTTGTCGCGACGCTCTCCGCGCTTCGCGCGGGGGTGTTGCTCGGCGCGGTCGAGTGGGTGCGGCCCGAATCCAGCGACAAACCCATCCGCCTCGATAGCGAACTCGAGCGCATCGCTGCTGCGGCGCTGAACACCTCCGGCCGGCCCAACTCCAGCAATGCCGCGACCGACATCGAATCCATCGGCGTTGCTCTTCTCGAGCGTGTCCGCGAAGTGGCCGGCCAGTTACATCACAAAATAAAAATCGGCGAGGACGAACCTCTCATCCGCCTCGTGCTCGTCGATTACACGCCGGACTACGGGCCGGAGGCCTGGACTGTCGACTACCATATCCGTCAGGACTCGCTCGCAAATGATTACTGGCGGACGCGCGTCCTGCGCCCAAGCTACAACCAGCTTTATCCCCCGGAAAAGGGCCAGCCGCATACACTCGTCGAGGTCCGCTATCCGCCCGCAAACCGCGCCACCGCAGCCCCGGAGCTGCTCGACCTGTTGCGGCAGAATGATTCGCGCCTCGCTCGAATACGCACGGCGAATGAGGTCCTGGCAATGTCCGTGGCGTTTGTTGTTGGCGGAGAAAGTCAGAAATCCACGGCCGCGAGCGACGCCGAGTTCCTGCGCGCGGCGCTCCCGGCTGTTACCCCGCCGGAGACAAACAGCCGTGCCTCCTCCCCCAGATACGAAGCCGCGCGAGCCGGGCGCGCCCACGTTGCGGCGCAAACCAGGGACCTAATCGGGGCGAGAACTTTGCCTTCTTAACTCCGCCCTCACAATGAAAATCGGTAGTCCCCTGCAATTACTTAGCTGACAACGCCTTTACGCGCTGAACAAAATTGATTGCCGCTTAGCTTGTCTTCCCAGCATATTGCTGCTTCACACGCGCGCTCTTTTCGGCGACCGACTTCGCTAATTCTTCCTTGTATGCTGTCAGACACTGCGCCACTTCCGGGTCCGACGTCGCCAGGATTTCCGCCGCAAAAATCGCCGCGTTGATCGCGCCGGGCTTGTCGATGGCCATCGCTGCCACCGGGACTCCCGCAGGCATCTGCACGCTTGAGAGCAGCGCGTCAATGCCGGAGAGCACCGTAGTCGCCATCGGCACGGCGATGACCGGCAGCGTCGTCATCGCCGCGACGACGCCCGCCAGGGCCGCCGCGCCGCCCGCCGCGACGATCACCACTTTCAAGCCGCGAGAGACCGCCGTCGACGCGTATTCGTGCGTGCGCGCCGGCGACCGGTGCGCCGACGTCACTTCGATTTCGTACGGCACGCCGAATTTTTCGAGCATTTTCGCCGACTCGCTCATCACGGGCAAATCCGTGTCCGAGCCCATAATGATCCCCACCAAGGGTTTTTTGCCCTGCTTCGATCCGTCTCGCGTGCTCACTCGGTTGCTCCTTTGACTTGCTCTGTATTCCTCATCCTCAAATTCGTCGCACCGCAGTTAGAATCTCGGATCCCATCGGAGGTCCGGGGTTCAGCCCGGTCGAAATGAAGCCTTCTTGAAGCCAGCTTTGCATACTGCGGAAAAAATCCCGACGTTTGTGGGTCACGCCTTTAGGCACGACATAAAGACTGCATTTCCTTCAGGGGTTTTAACCCCTGAAGGTCCGGAACTCCGTTTTTCCGCAAACTGTTTAGACGCTGAAGCTGAGTTCGATTGCGGCTTCGCTATTCCATGTAGCACCCGCCTTCAGGCGGGCACACGCCCAATTTGAAAGTGACGCCATGAAGAGCGGCACTGTAGATTCAATCAAATGCCCGCCTAAAGGCGGGCGCTACAAAAACATCTCACGCCCTGCTCATTGCGCACTCTCTTGAGCCCGCGTCCCTATTTTACCTGACGCTTCCTCCTGGACGATTTCAATCGCGTCGCCGCGGCGAATCGGCCCGGGCTCAATCACGCGGCACAGAATGCCTCGGCGCCCGCGCAACGCTTCCTGAAGTCCCTGCCGGATCGCATCCATCTGGCGGCACGGCTCGCATTCCTTCGTAATCTCCAGCAGCGCTTCGCCGATGCGCATCCGCTGGCCCATCACCAATTCTTCGAGCTTGATCCCGCGAGTCGTGATGTTTTCCTTCACGCGTCCAGGACTGATGCCGAATTCCTCGAGCGTCTCAACATCCACCAGCAGCAATTGCCGGGTGCTGCCGGGCCGCCCGTGGACGCAGTCCTGGAATCCCTTGTTTGCGACAGCGAAGGCTTCCTCGAATTCGCGAACCGGCTGTCCGTGCGCCAGCGCTTGAAACAAATGCAGAACTTCAGCCACGGGGAATATCTCCTGCAGCGCGCGATTTGGTGACGCTCTTCGCGCCAATGTCGGTGCGATAGTGCGCGCCTGCAAAATGAATTTTATCCACGGCCTCGTAGGCCTTGCAAATTGCCTGCTCGAGAGTGCCGGCCATTGCGGTAACGCCCAGCACTCGTCCCCCGCTCGTCACGATGGAATCGCCGTCGCGTTTTGTACCCGCGTGAAAAATGGCGACATCCGGCAAGGCGCTGGCCTCCGCTAATCCTTCGATCCTCTTTCCCGTCTCGAATGGTCCCGGATACCCGCCCGAAGTCATCACCACGCACGCGCTCGCCCCGGGTTTCCACGCGGGCTTAAATGTAGCGAGCTTTCTCGAAGCCACCGCGTCCAATGCAGCGGCGAGATCGAAATCCATCCGCATCATCAGCGGCTGCGTTTCCGGGTCTCCCATGCGGCAATTGTATTCGAGCACCTGGGGGCCATTCGCGGTGAGCATCAGGCCAAAATACAGGAAGCCCGTGTAGGGCAACCCTTCTTCGGAAAGCCCGGCGATTGTAGGGCGCACGATCTTGTCCAGGATGATCGATTCGATTTCCGCCGGAATCTTTCCGTCAACCGTGTAGGCGCCCATTCCGCCGGTATTTGGGCCCCGG
>WNGG01009391.1_pt1 | contig 20027 bp, 16 predicted proteins | sample 5400661 | NCBI WGS metagenome assembly WNGG01 (sample SAMN13153372, study PRJNA577476) | soil metagenome | isolation source: 100 cm soil or saprolite under Garry oak tree replicate 1 | place: USA:California | collected 2016-06-15
TCCGGTGTCCTATAGGAATAGAAAGTCTGGCGGCAGCAGGGTGTACGGTAACCGAAGACTAGCGAAGGTCGTTCTAAATGAATTTGCCGCGATCGTAGGAACATGGATTCGAAGCAAAACGAAGCTCGAAATCGGCCAAGAACAAAACTGAGGAACCAAGTTCGCGTAGACTTGCCCGAAGCAAAATTTCTGTGTGCTCGTGGGTATTACCCTCCGAGAACATTAGCGTCAAATAGAGGCAACACGACGGCTGCAGCCCTTGAACAGAAGGAGCCAAAAGCTGATGCGAGACAGAATTACGCCCTTACTGAATTCTCACATAATTCTTAAGTGGCCAGTTTACGAAGGAGTCCTTAGTCCTCAATTGAAGTGTGACCGGTAGATCTGTTTGGCGATTATCCCCGGCACTCGCATTTTTCACCTAATCAGAGGGCTCACTGGTCAATTCTTTGGTTTGAACCAAGACACGGCCGCGAAGGCCGGTTTGGGGACTAGAGCCGGGCTGTTCATCTCCGGAGCCTTCCTCGCCGCTGTAGGGCTGCTAATCGTTCTTGTTTCCGACCTCCTAGTCGTTCTCGCGATTCCCCTGTTCCTCTTCGCAGCGTTCAATTTTGTCCATTCAAAAAGGTCGACTTTGTCGATTGGCCGAGGAAACCTACTATCGCTGACTGGACATGTTTGCGCTACTCTAACGCTCTACTTGCTCATGACCAGAATCCTCTGGATCACGTATACGACAGACAGCATCATCGCAACTTACATGGGAGTACTGAAGGTGCTATCTCTCCAGAATCCCTACGGCTTCTCTATGAAGCCCCTTCTAGACCAGTTCGGCTTTCCCCCTTCTCTATACACGCCCCACATTGATGGGTCGTACGAATACCACCTCAACTACGGAGCCCTCAACTTTCTCAGTCTCCTACCCCTATACGCAGCAGGACTCCATGACTTACGCGATGGTGTATTGATATTCCATCTCGTATCGATTCTCTTGATTTTCGGGCTTGTTCCCACACGTCAGAAAGCGGTGAGTCTGGCTCCTTTTGTGTTCTTTCCAGCCTTCGTCGCTGCGAGCTGGACCGATAGCGTATGGGCATTCTTCCTCCTACTAAGCCCAATTCTATGGACTCGAAACCGGAACCTTGGTCTCCTAATGGTCGCGTTTGCAGGCGCTACGAAACAGATCGCTCTCATCGCCGCACCGTTTCTACTGATCCGTCTTTGGCAGGAATCTTCCCAATCAAAACTGAGGAATACAATGGTCGGCGTGGGCGTCGTAGCAGCCGGCTTTTTCGGACCCAACCTCCCATTTATTTTGTCTTCCCCCTCGGCCTGGTGGGCCTCAACAATAGTGCCATACTTCCCGGGCGCCGCCGCCATGGTTCCCGGAGGAGTCGGGCTCTCCGAGATCTTTCTAGACCTAGGAATACCCCCCTCACCGATTTTCTTTACCATCATGATGGGACTAGTAAGCATCGCTTCTGTCTATCTCTACGCAACGCGATTCGCGAGGTCAAGATACTACGTCTGGATCTTCCCGGTTGTAATCATGTTCTTCTACTATCGATCGTTTCCCAACTATATCTTCTACTGGGCGTTCCCCTTAGCTCTCGAATTTTTCAGGTACAGACCCGTGCTGCACTTCTGGCACTTTTCACCTTTCAAAGGAACACACTGGCCCCCTGCCATAGCAGTGGGTTTGCGGTCGGTCCGCGGGGGATTAAGAGTTCCACTCCTTGCCGGCCTGCTTCTCACGACCATATTCGTGGGTTCCTACGGAACGTATGTTTCTAGCTCACCATCTTCCAAGTTTGATGTTCGGATCAACTCCGTATCCGATCCAGACGGAGTAGGAGCTGGGACACTTTTGAATATCACACTAAGCAATTCCACCCCGGAAACCATCGTTCCACTATTTTTCGTTAAATGGAGTATTCTTCCATACCTCTGGACATCAAACTCAGCCTCGAACCTTTCACCATCCGGGACCGCAACGTACATTGTAACGGCGAGCGACGCCTTAGCAGCCCTGCCAAGATTGGCGAACTTTCGAGTCTATGTCTATGACGCGAACACAGGGAACCTGGCCGGTGAATCTCTTCCATATACCGCAAACATTCCCGAGCCATCTTTGGCAAATCCCCACTTTAGATGGTGGACATTGGATTTCGGGGCGGGAACCAGAGTTCCGTTCAGCTGGAAGTTAACCAAGACGAACGTCGATCCCCTCACATCCGTTATTAAGGGCCTGGATGAGAACCAGACGGCGGGCATAACGCTCCAGCTCAACTACACGAGCTCGTTGACCAGCCTTGAGAAAGTGACGATCTCTCAGAAGGTGCTCCTCAACGCTACAACGGTGAACCTCTCCCTGTTCGATCCTTTAGCAACAAGCGCGGGCAGTCAGGCTATCCTCGGAGTGACAGTGACGGACGGCGCTCACGAAATCACTTACCTCTTCTCCAACGCAACCGGGAAGCCGACATTTGTTCCCTCCGCCTACAACGCAACGGCAATAATTCCCATTGCTGCTTCAGCCTGGACCACTGCTTCGATTGATCCGAGCCAAGCTTGGCTCGCTCAAGGCTGGGCCATTCCCAACCAGGTCACCTTCATGATCTTTCTACAGGCCAATCGTATAGGTCTCTACTCAGCGAGCATCCGCGAAATAACCCATCCATCCTCAAACAAGTAATCTACGGATGTCTCTCTATCTCTACTTTCCCATGAATCGTTCGTTAACCCTCGTCAGGAGAGTATCGTGACTATTGCAATGTCAGGAGTTAACCCATAATGCGTGCGATAGCGTCCAGCAGGTCGCCAACACAGATATCGCGTAGCCTCTTTTTGCTCGTGTTCTCTTGAGATTGAATAATGTATCTGCGGGAATCGTAATATCGCAAAAGGCGAGTCAGTCCTCATGGGTATTACTCGAGCTTATATGGGGCATGATTCTATCGGCGGAGTTGAGGGTCTGGCAGTTTAGAAGAGATATGTCCGTCGGAGGAAGCCGTGTTGTCTAAGTTCATGCAATCTCTAGGAGACTCCGCGTATACTAAGTTGCGAAAGATCGCTGATGATAGGGATATTACCGTGCAGGAGCTAATTCGAGCGATTGTCATACCTGACTGGCTGAAACTCGCCGAAGCGCATGATGGAGGAAATAGCCAGTCACAGAGACATCGGAAACGAATTTCAAGAGCAGGCGCTAGAACACCTCCCTTACACACGGTGATCGCGTCGAAGTCGAAGAAGAATCAGTGATGATTCTCCAGTCGAAGGATATTCGCACGTAGAGAGATTGGGGTTAGACTGTTCCTGACTGCACCTTAGAGGGCAGAGTCGATGGAACGATTCCAAACTAGCCCCTAATCCTAGACCGGTATCTTTCCAGGAAGTGTTCGGTAACTATAGGCTAAAGAGGATATTCTCTCCAGCTACCTCGTCCATCGATGTCGGATACGAAGGCGAGCAAGGACTGGGCCCCGTTCTCTAAACAAATCAGGCTGGACGAGACCGATTGGGCAGTAGTGGATGCGCTGTACGAGGAGCATCGCAACCGCGAGGGAATGATTTCGAAGGCCGACTTTATTCGAAAGCTATTCCTAACAGGAGCGCGCTCGCAGCTGTTGTATCTGCGCCAGAATTCCCCAGCCTCGCTAGCCAGAGTGGCAAGAACCAGCGGGACCAGCTAGCATCCCATAGTCGTCTCCTGTATTGAATGTGCTCAATCTTCGAGATCGGGTTCCGCCTAACCCCGTCTAACCGTTCCGCCGATCAGAAATGATAATGGTTCAAAGCTGACGATTTCCAGTTCGGATCGTCGGCCGCACTATGCAGTAATTGTGAACGTGAATTGGTTGTTGAGTTTTGTGGTGACTGTAATTGTATAGATGTGGCCTGGAACGAATTGTTGGAAGAGTCCGAATATTCCGCTGTAGGTGCAAGTCTCGCAACTGGTCCCGATGAAAATCACTGCGGCAGCAGTCGTACCTGGTAGTATGGTTGGACCAGTCCAATTGGCAAGGATCCATTGGTCTCCCGAGACGTCTGTCACGATGTACGACTCAAGGGTTATCGGAGTGTTACCGTTATTCTGGAGAGACAATGTCATGCTAGTAGGAGACAGTCCCGCTGGCTCCAGTAATCGTAATATTGTGTTTGCCTAACAGAGTCGAACTGGTAGCCGACACTTGCAAACTCGTATAGGTCGTCGCCGCAGGGCCAACCGATACCGGGTTCTGGCCTCCCATCACGCCAAGAAATCCAAACGGTACCGTCGCAGAGAGGGTAACCGACCCTTCGAAGCCGTTCTTACTATCAAGGAAAATGCTTGTGGAATTGGTCATTCCTGCTACAACGTTGATCGAGTAGGGGTAGGCGTATAGGCCGAAGTCTGCCAGAGGGTTCACCGTCACTGTAAACATAGCTGAGCTGGAGACGACTCTTCTCCCGACTGCAGAGGTTCCCGTTACGATGATGCTGTACGTTCCGATCGACGCGTTCTTAGCGGCTACTACTGTCATCGCCGATGCTGCCGTTCCCCCTGCCTGCAAGCTGATTCCGGTCGGATTGAATGAGACTGATATGTTTCCAGTGGTGAATTGTGCCACCAGAGTTACCGTTCCCGAATAACCTTGGACGCTGATAATGGAAACGGTCGAGGTGGCGTTCGCCCCTTGGGGTAGTGTCACTCCTGAGGGGCTTGTTGTTAGTAGAAAGGTGCCCGTTGTCTTGTGGGCATCGCTGATGGTGAACGGGAGAACAGTTCCGCTAACCGTGAACGAACCAAGAGCGAAGATTAGAAGCAGGATTGCGGCCTTGAGAGGGACCCGCCTTATGGATAGAGTCGTGATACATTCCTCCTAGCTCAACCCTTGACCTATACTCTGTCGAATCGCCACTATACGGGTCCCGTAACTGGAGCAAACGAGGACGGCTTCTAGACACTGCTCTCACGTGGGCTCGCCCTCGCGCCCCTCATAGTTTCGATCGACTCCCAGAGGGGGCTCAATCCACATACTGCCTCTGTAACGCTAGCCGAAATCATGAGATAGTGTGGATGCTCATACCGAAAGATCGCTCGATCCCGGATTCTCATCATTCCTTCCACGCCTTCTTGAGAGTATCAACAGCGCAACGATGACCCCGCCGACGGCTGTGTACCCGATCAATGGGAGTATTGCATCTAGAGTGTCGACGATTGAGCTGGCATTCTGGCCAGCAAGTACGCCGAGGTAGATCAATATGATATCCCAGATTACAATGCCGACAGTTGAGTAGGCTAGGAACTTGCCGATTCTCATCTTGGCTGTGCCCGCCGGGAAGGCGATTAGGGTTCGTAGAAGGGGGACGAACCTTGCTAAGAGGACAGCTGCACTGCCGTGATTTGCAAACCATCTCTCGGTGATCATCAAATGTTTTTCGCTCAATCTAATTTTCCTTCCGTATCTGAGAACAGCAGGTCTTCCCAAGTAGTATCCTATCCCAAAGTCCACGACTGTTCCGACCAGACTTCCTAGGGTTGCCGCCAAAACTGCGCTCCAAAACTCAAGTCGACCCTGATACACTAGGAACCCGGTTAGTGGAAGGACGATTTCGCTAGGAACGGGGAGCGTCGCCCCCTCGAGGGTCATCAACAGGAAGACCCCCGGATAGCTCCATTGATAGAGCAAATTGAGCACAAAATTGAATATTGCATCGTTAAGACTCAAGTCAATCTGTGATCTTGCAACTCAGCCCCTTTTCAAACCCTTTCGCCTCCCAGAGAAATCATCACGGACAGCCGAGGTCACCATAACATTCTTTGCTCACCGGGTTTGTATGCCAATTGTTTTTAGCGATCCGATGAACCGGTTTGATCGGCGATGTCTCGGCGCGAACAGGACAGAGGCGCTTCAGGCAAGATCATACTGTTCTTAGTGCTCGGCGTATTTCCACTGGTGTTTATGTTGCTAGTATTCGTTTTCGGTCCAATGCTCGGATTACGGTTCGGAGCCTGAATCTATGCTCAAAGCTGCCGTTCGCCTTGGAAGGGTCGGACGTCCATGATGCTCTAAGATCAGTTTGCGAGGACCGCATCCCAAGGAGCTCTGGGTCAGTCGAGGGGTAAGCTAGCCGCTACGTTCGGGGTTGGGTAATACTTCTTAACATCTCTACGACCGTATTTCTCTTCGAACAGCTGGATAACCTCGGCAACTTCTCCCTTCCCCGTTATTGTGCGAAGCTTTCCTGCAATGGTTTGTCCGCTGGAGGTGATCTTCACCTGAGGGTTTTGGACGATGTTCTTGTACCATTGAGAGTTCGTGCCTGTTACGGGCAGCAGCAACACCTCTGTTCCCTTGAGTACGAACCAGACTGGACGTGGAATGAGCTTCTTGCTCTTTCTTCCGGTGACTATGAGCTCAATTTCCTTCTCCTTGCTCAAGTTAGATTTCAGATTGCCCGTTTTCATGCCGGTCCGTGGATCGAGACAGGATCGGGCATCAAAAAGGTTCCATCGTGACCCGTAGAACCTTGATCAAATGGGCTGGGACAGAAGAGCTAAGGCTCAGTTCCCTCCTCCTTCTAATCAGGCTTGAAGTGTCCAGTCTGCCATGGCGAGCTGCAAACTTCTGATAGCTTTTGCCCTTACTGTGGAACCAGGCTCAACTGGACTGGCTCGGGAAGGCAGGGCTCAGCTCCAGCAAGACATGTTGGCACTGCAGTAGGCCTGATTGCCCTCATAGTGCTTGGGGGTTTATTCGCTTCAGGGGTATTAGTTCCAGCGGCGACCAGATTTTACGATGATGCGCGGAACATATTGCGGAATCTGGCTTGTCTCAGCTCTGCTCTTTGCACAAACTCCACCTTCCCAACGACATCTGGGAAAGCCACCTACGACCAGCAAATGTCCCTAATCTTTACGCAGGACTTTAACAGCCTGAGCTTCAACGTGACCGCTGTTTCTCAAACCGACTCTTCCGGCTTCGGTCCCGCGTATCTTCTGAACGGACTCTCGGATAGCGGTTATTGGTATCAAGTTGGGTTGGCTTACAACTGGCCCTTAGCGTCAGGGACCAGTTATGACTCCGGGTTCCATTTTATCTGGGAGGTGTTCTACCCGAACGGTTCGACCAACAACCCTGTCTTGTCGAGAGTCCCGGACAGAGTGAACCAAGGAGATACCGTTCGACTGAGTCTCTCGTTTTCGGGCAGTAGCGTTGTCATGGGCGCCCTCGATTACAATACCGGAGCTTCTTCTTCTCACAGCTATACTGCTGGAGGCGGGAGCATCTTCAAGGGATCCTCCAGTTCTCGCGCAACACGCACTCCTACGAGTCTGATGACCGAGTGGTACCATGCCAGCCCCTCTGAGACATCAATGAAACAAGTTACGTATTCTGAGCCAAACGCTCCAATCTCCTCCGCCTGGATTTGTATCGGCGAGTACGCACCGTCCAATCCGAACTCGGTAGTATTTGGTCAGTGCAGTTCGGAATTGCTACTGGGGAGCCAGACGCAGCAATACTCGTACCATGGGCTCAACGCCTACGCCAATCAAAACATGTTCCAGACAGGACCCTCCTAGCACTCGGGATAGATCTCAGAACTGGGAGACCAGCAGGATATCTCGGACCTACCGACGCCTGGTTACTTCATCCTTAGAAGCCGATACGGAAACCGATATTGTCGGGAACTGGCCGTTGCGACGTGTTGCGACTCGTTCTGACGCAAACGATCTAGCCATCCCGATTTGCACCTTACATGTGGAAGTCCTCTAGAAATCATCTTGGTCCAGACCGATGCTGTCAAGCATGTTCCCAGCGATCTTCTCGCCGTCTACCAGTATTGCAAAGGTTGCAAAGTAGCCGTCAGAGTGCTCTAATCAGATACACAATTGGGATCGCCCTTCGTTCCCTACTGGAATAGCTTTGTCGTACTGAAACAGGGGTCGTTGCTGAGCTTCCGGTCTGGCTTGGATACCTGCTAGTCGTCTATCCTCATCCGGTTCAGACGTCTCTTCGTGTGTTCCAGGCTTGCCCGCGCTCTGATTGTCAAGACAGCAAGGGACGTTACGAGACCAAGGAGACCGCCGATCATGAGTAGCCACATGCTGTTGGAGACTACTGGGATAGTGGGGCACCAGGTGCAACCGCCATTTGAGCCTCCTCCCGAGCCGCCTCCACCGGATCCTCCTGGCGCTGCCTGATTCACCTGAATGCCCATGGGGCTAGTGCTGGACATCGGAGGGGCACTGTCATCCGTGGCGATGAAACTGATCGTGTAGTATCCTGTTTGGCTTGCAATGGGCTTCCATGAGAAGACCCCGGTGGAAGAGTCGAATCTTGCACCCGACGGTAGTTGGGATGATGACAACGTGACTGTTCTAGCTGGGTCGGGGCTTGTTGCAGTGACCGTGAAGTTGATCCATGATCCTGAGATTCCCGTCCGGTTTCCTGGTAAGGTGAGTGCGGGGGGCAGCAACGCTTGTACGTAGACGGTAATGGTCGCCGAATTGCTTACTCGGGGTGAGGCTGAGTCCGTAACTGTCAGGGTAACCGTGTAGGACTCTGCTGTTGAATATGTGTGGGTTGGTGATCTTCCTGTGCCAGTGGCACCGTCGCCGAACGAGATCGCGTAGCTGTAGGGTGTTGTTCCGCCTGTCGCGGATGCCGTGAAAGTGACTGTTTGGCCTATCTGAGGAGAGGATGGGGAAGCACTAATAGCCGCGGAGAGAGGTGGGGTTGTGTAGATAGTTAGAGACCGCGAACTTGTGGCAGTTTGCCTAGGCGATGACGAGTCAGTTGCTGTCTCGGTTACCGTAAACGATTGGGCCGTGGTGAACGTGTGGGTTACCGTGATTCCAGTGCCTGTTGTTCCGTCACCGAAGTTCCAAGCGACGGTATAGGGTGACGTTCCGCCGGTTGGTACCGAGGTGAATGTGACTAGCGTGTTGACCAGAGGCATTGCAGGCAGGAAAGTGAAGCTGGTCGATAACGGTGGAGGCGGTGAGACGGTCACTGTCTTGGAGCTGATGGCTCTCTGGGGTGGGGAGAACGAGTCAGTTGCCGTTTCAGTAACGGTGAAACTCTGAGCGCTGGTAAAGGTGTGAGTGACGGTGGATCCTGCTGCCGATCCTCCGTCGCCGAAGGTCCACGCTATTGAGTATGGCGCGGTTCCTCCTGATGTTGTACTTGTAAAGGTCACGGGTGAGTTTACTTGGGGACTGGTTGGACTAGATGTGAAACTGGTCGAGGGTGGTGGCGGTGTTGAGGTGGTTACTGTCTTCGAGCTGGTGGTGGTCTTTGATGGGGAAGAGGAGTCAGTGGCAGTCTCAGTTACTGTGAAAGCTTGGGCTGTGGAATAGGTGTGAGTGGTCGAGGCTCCTGTCCCTGTCGAACCGTCGCCAAAGTTCCAGCTGATCGTGTAAGGTGATGTTCCGCCTACGGTCGTGGAGGTGAAGGTGACCGGGTTGTTCACCAGTGGAGTGCTGGGCGAGACTGTGAAGCTCGTCGAGAGCGATATTGAGCCAATGTTTAGGCCCACATTGTACCAATCAACGTCAACAGAGTTGACCAAGTAGCCCTCTGTTCCAATCTCGACTCCTGCGAGAGTGCATTGCGTGTTGGCGGATAGTCCCCACGCGGCCAGGTCTCCTTGACAGAGCTGAGTGGCGTCGGCTGTGAGTATTCCTGTTTGGCCCGGATTCACTTGTAAGGTGACAATGTCCCAGCCGAAGGAGTCTCCAGGATTGTAGGTGGCGGTGCTACCGATCGGGCTATCCGTACCACCTATGTTCTCCACACGTGACTGGGTATCGAGCCAGGAGTAAGTCGTCCCTCCCGATGTCGAGGAAGGAATCTGATAGTAGAGCGCAATATAGAGATGGTATCTAGAGCCGGATAGAAGACTTCTGCTCAGAAAGTTGAACGATACCGTCACGCTTGTTATCCCAGACGGGAGGGCAGTACCAACAGTCGAACCCCATGGGAAACTGCCCCGTTGGGCGGTGCAGTATCCATAACTGTTCGATCCACCTCCGGGCGTCGACTGCCTCGTCTGCAATACGCCGTTGGAGATAGTCTCTGTTCCGCCTGGGCAGTTGTTGATGAACCAGGTGTTATCGAAATTGCCTGTGAGCGATGATGAAACGACCACTGTGTGAGAGGCAGTCGCTGTCTGCTTTAGTGAAGACGAATCGGTCGCGGTTTCTGACACTGTGAACGATTGAGCCGTTGCATACGTATGAGTTACAGTCGCGCCCGTAGCTGTCGCACCGTCGCCAAAATTCCAGCTAATCGTGTACGGTAACGTTCCGCCAGTTGTTACCGCCGTGAATGATACTGGAGAATTGACCGTCGGGTTTGCGGGAAGGAATGTGAAGCTTGTCGACAAGGGTAGCGAAGCGACAACCGGGATTGTCTGGGCGCTGGTAGCGGTCTGTGTCGGTGTTGAGGAGTCTGTCGCGGTCTCGCTGACTGTGTATAATTGAAGGCCTGCGAACGTGTGCGTCAGAGAGGCTCCTGTTCCTGTCGAACCGTCGCCAAAGTTCCAGCTGATCGTGTAAGGTGAGGCTCCACCAGTGGTTGTTGAGGTGAAGGTGACCGGTAGATTCACGATTGGAGTACTAGGTGAGAATGTGAAAGCTGTCGATAGCGCTGGAGGTGTTATTGCCCCGAAAAACTCTGTCATTGGACTTGCGTTCGCGTCATTCGAGGTGAGTGAGCTCAAGCCCCAGACAGCTTCCAGGGTCTTGAGGTACGAATAGTGGCTGTAGGAACCGGTTCCAACGTACCCTGTCTTCACAACAGGACCGGACCAGGAGCCATAAACGAAATCACTTGGGTAACTGCTATTTCCTTCATCATACTGAATCCACAATGCAGCTTTCTTAGTCGTAAAGAGGGTACTGCTCAGAATCTTTGGCACGAGCGTTTTCAGGTAATTATCACAGAAACTCATCGCTGTATCATGACAGTTGTTAGAATCGGTGGGAGTCAACCAGATATAATTCGCTGCAGCCGCCGAGTTCAGTTCGGCAAGAAACTGTGTATCTGTTGACGCTGTTGTTGATAGAAGGTGGCTACACCTTGCCGCGTTCGTTTGGATATCAATGAAGGTAATGAACGCATAATGGTCTCCGCCGCGCGGTGGGTTCGCACTGCAGGTTCCAGAGCCGGAACCGCCTTCGTACCAGGCATCCCATGTTCGTCCTGATGCCTCAATTCTGTCGATGATGTTCGCGGCGCTTGTTCTTGCGGGGCAATAACCACAGTCGCCTGTGAATCCGTAGTCGTCTCCTGAGATGAGTTGTACATAGTTACCTTCGCTTGGATGGTCTATTGCCGTATAACCACCGATTGAGCAAGCGGAATCACTCTGACATGTTCCAGCTAGTCCGTATGTTGCAGCTAGTGATGTCTGATAGGGTCCGCCACCACCGCAGGTGGTTATGACTTCACAATACCCATTGTTCTCCATTAGTATTGTGACTATGTAGTCGAAGGATGAGCCGGTTGGGGCGAGGAGGATTCCTTGTCCGTGAGACTGATTCGGAGAAGCCGCCAACGGAGTCACTATTAGTGAGCCGAGTAAGACGAAACAGCAGATCAGCACTATTTTGATCTTTCCGGTAGCTGGGAGGCGCGACAAGTCTCAAGGGCCTCCGTTAGGTTTGAACCCCGCAGCGTGGTGCCGCGGGTGCGGATCTACCGATATTATTCTTGTTTTCATTCTCAACTTTCTTTCACGTCCTCGGGCGGGATTGTTTTGGCCCGAGCCGAACGGTCTGCTCGCTTTGCCGAACGAGAACCAGACTCTTTGTTGTGAGCGAGTTCTTCGGCAGGAAACTAGTATAGTATGCATTTCCGGTATAGGCGCTATCGAACTTCGTGTCCTAGTTTCGAGTTCATGTGCGGAGTCACCACTGTAGTCTTGCGTGGACCGGGCGGAAACACTTGCCGACTTTCGCTGTTGTCGAACTCCAACGTGGCCTGAACTGGCGTTGTGGCTCCGCTCTGCTCTGGGAAGATCATGTGCGCAAGGTTCGGGGAGGGTCTCTAGACTAAAGGACCGGAGAAACAGCAGGGCCGGAGTAGAAGCCGAGTTGTTCTACTCGGGTCTCGACTCCGAAGAGTTCTGTTTCATTGGGGGCCGCTCCTGCTCGCGAGGCTGAGTCTGTCGTGTATCGTAGGAAGAGTTTCAGGAAAAAGAACTCGTCCTCAGCGATCCTAGAGCCTCGAGGCTCAGCGGTTGGAGGAACTACTAACGACTCCATCGCTCCAAAGGGGACAATGCTGGTCTCGGTTTATAATGTGTATGGTACAGTGGCGCACTCTTGGCCGCAGATAGCGAGAGCTATCTCGATGCAACCAGAGGATCCTTGCGCCAGACGTGAAAGAAAAAGCGCAATAGCTCATCTCTCAGTTCTGTCCAAGGATCTGACTCCTAGGAGAGTGGCAAGGAGTAATTGGGATCGCGGCCCGGTCCGTGAGTACCGGGCGTTAGGCAGTCCTGTTCCAGCACTTTGACATAACCCCACAGGTACCATATCAGTCAGAGGGCCAGCCGTGGTACGAGTTATCGAGCGTTCGTGGTCAAGCATCCCCGGGTTCGCAAAGATTCTCCTAGTCATCCAGGCAATCACCATTGCGGTCTTGTCTGGTTGGCTGTACAATGAGTACGTGAATAATCAATATCTTCAGATATACTTGTTCAGCCTGTTTCAGGGAAAGGGGTCTTTCCTTGCCGTCATCGGTTTCGGAGGGCTGATCGGCACCGCTTTAGTCGGCCTGCTTCTCAAAGCGGGGAATATTCTTGGAGAGATTGAACACCTCTCCAAAAAGGTCGGGAATGGTACTGATACGAACACGGGAACGGTTTTGAAGTCAGCCCAATTGCCCGTTCTGAAGGTTGCGAACCGTGAACCTAGAACCGAGATTGGCAAGTTGCACGGCTCTATGCAAAGATGGAAAGAACGATCAAACTACCAAGAATAACTCCGGAAAGCTACTCTTTGAGTTCGAGATCTCTCAGCAGCTTCTTGTAGTGCCCGTTTATGATCTCCCAGAGTCTATCCCTGTTTTCCCCGGTTACCGTCTCCCGTTCAAATGTAATCTCTAACGCCTGATCTGGGAGTCTGAACCCGTCAATTCGTATCTCGGGAAGTCTCGCTTTCATCAAGTCCTCGTTTATCGTTTCTTGAAGCTGCATCAGCTTCTTAGGGGTCGGCAAGTCGTGGCAACCGAGAATCTCGGCGTTGGATTTCCATATTTAACCCCCTGAGAACCTAACGGGGAACGTCCCGAGAGACGGAATCTCTGCTTTCTCAGGACACCTAGCGACCCACTATTAGCGATAGGATTCGGCCTAATCTAGGTCTTTCCAGAGGTGAACAGTTCAGTTGGAGGTGGATGATAATCGATGCGCTGCTGATGCTTTCGAATGGTATTCCCGAGCTTGTCGTGCGATCTATTCATGAGTAATAGGTACCATTGTTTGAGGGCTTCTGTTTCACCACTTTGACATAGGCCCGGAACCTTGTTCGAGAACAGCGGAGAGTACTGCTAGAGGGTTCATTGTGTGACTCAGAGTGCTGATTTTTCGGCGAAGAGGTTGATGCCGGGCTATGCAAAGATCATAATGCTACTGCAATCGATGGTGATCCTCTTTCTCTCTTTCTGGGTTCTCCAGGAATACACGTACAATGTCTATTTCCAAGCCTATGTGAACGACATGGTTCAGACTAATGGCTCGCTCATCGCTATCCTGGTCTTTGTCAGTTCGCTGGGCTTGGCCCTGGGACTTTTCAAGGCTCTAAAATCGACACACCGGCAGATTGGAACTCTCGTCAACCGGCCGCAAGCTCCGACACTGGGCCCAGTCGCATCCACGTCTGGTGCCAGGCAGGCCACAGACCTTCACCCGATGGTAGCCGCCCTAAAAGCAGAAATGGCGCACCAAGGGACCATCGAGCCGATTCCACCGATAGAAATCAAGGACACCCCACCGCCCCCGCGCTTTCAGGCGCAGCCTGACCAGCAACAGGTCAAGACCCAGGTTGGAACACCTTCAACTGTCATAACCGGAACGATGCCCGTCCTGAAGAGAGTGAACCCTGACCAAGCTCAGGGCCAGAGCTCTCAACGCTAAGACCAGTCTCTATCGGTTACTTCCGTTCTGCGCCGTCGCTGGCAGGACCCGCGGGACCACTTGTTTTTGGTATCCTTTTGGGAGTAAGCTTCCAGGAGGGTTCTCGGGAGACCGCTCACGCGTCACGAGATGCTCTGTGCAAGACCCCCCTCCCTTTTTCTAGAGAAAATTTTCTGTCTGGCATTGATAATGGGCGAGACTCGCGATTCAGGGCAGGATCCGGGCTTTGATGAAAAGGGAAAATAACGGGAAATCTAGGCCTTTTCTCGAACGATTCTAGGGCGTGACATGGAGGGTTTCCCAGATTCCGGATCAGGGCTGATAATGGGCGATTCTGTAACCCCTGCTTTCTACTCAACCCTTGTCCTAGCTTGATGTCTGGCCGCAGAACGGGCACGCGAAAAGCCCGTATGTGTTGACGCGGCCGCACTTCTTGCAGGTAACCTGTCCGGTCTGGGGAGCGGACATGGGACCCGAGGGAGGGCGAGGTCGAGGATTTGGTTCCGACACTATCACTCCTACCAGACAGGTGATGATTCCCGCGACGAAGAGGGCACCGCCCCCGATGAACACGGGCAGAACGTTAGCGCACGCGAACACGCTACCAGACAGGATCGTGAGTAGACAGGAGCTAGCTGCAGCGGCTACCAGCACCGGGCCCAGTACAACCATCATTATTCCGAGAATGAAAATATCAGATCTCAATCTCTCTCGACATCCATGGGAAGCAATTTCCTTCCCGGGATACGGGGAGAGTCAGGGAAGCTATCTAATCCTCTGTTACTATTCCCTCGCATTCAAAGAAAAAACCAAGATGTCTGGCACTAGGGAAAAAACTGTTACGTCAATGTTTCAAAGCGCCGATCCATTTGTAGGACCGGGGTTGTTTGTTGGGATTGCATCCCTTGTTTTTGGGATCTGGACCTCAAACCCAGGTAGGCAGCGGCCGCGACGACAACGATGGCTATTCCGATTATCGCGTAGAACACTGTCGGGTCCAGTCCGAGAATCGTAGCAGGCGCTGAAGGCGTTTCGCTAGGTGCGGCTGCTATCGTGATTGTTGTTGCCGTAGTGTGGCTAGTGGTCCCGCTGGTCGCCGTGATTGTTATCGTGTAGCTGGCGGGCGTTGTTGAGCTGCACGATAGACTGGCTGTTCCCGAGCCTGCGACCGTGCTGGGTGTGATTGCACTGCAGGTTAGTCCTAAGGGAATTGCGTCTGTCAGGCTCACTGCGCTTGTAAACCCGTTTACAGGCGATATCGTTATCGTGGATGTGGCTGTCTTTCCGCTGTCTACGGGCGCGGGCGTCGTGGCGGTGATGGTGAAGCTGGGCGTGGAGTATGAATTGGAGAAGATATTTGTTGCATCTACCCGGACGTGTGTATACAACACGAAGCCTGCAAGCGGCCCCAGGATCGAAAGAAAGACGAGGACTTTGGCCTCGAGGATAATTCCGCTCATCTCATCCCAAACGTACTCTTGTCTCGAGGTAGTTGCGCCCAGCGGGGTTGGCGTTGTCATGGTGAAGTTAGAAACGTTGACAGTCCTTGATTCCCCGAGATAGGACATTGAAAGTGTCTGGTTGATAACAGGTGCGAGAGGTTTTGTCCAGATCGGATTTGGATAAGATAGGCCTCCAGCGATCAGGGCGTAGCTTAGGTTTCCGGCTCCAGTCGTCAGGTTCCCGTTAAGAATAAGTGTCTTGACCGTGCCATCTTTGAGCTCGCTATCGGATTGGAGAGTGACATTTGTCTGTGAGTACGATAACTGCTGGACCGTCACCGTGGATTCCACTGTCTGTTTCAGATCTCTTACGATCTGCGGTACGGGTAGGCTGGTTGAGTAGGTGACGTTCAGTGGAGCGTAGCGGGCCCATTGGCCGACTGTGACTCCGGCTGTGTACACGGGTGTTGCGTTGCCAGGAGTGACGGATGGTAACAATATCGCGAAGACTAGGATAGATGCGAGAAGGTGATGGGAAAATTTCATGCCCAAGCTTGGGTGCACCGAATCCTATCTCCATCGCGCGCTATATAGAATCCGGAAAAATGGTTAGGCCTTTGATGGGCCCATTCCGATTGCGACGTAGTTCAGATGGGCGTAATGCTTGGGGTCAAGGATTCTTCTAGCATCGACAATGTTGGTGTTGTTCATGTACGCTTGGAAGTCCTTAGCTGCGAGCTGTCGAAATTGGTCCCACTCGGTCATTATGATGGCGCAGTCTGATCCCTTGAGCGCTGAGTGAGCATTCTCCGCGTAGTCGATCATGTCTAAGAGCTGTTTCTTGGTGTTGGGTATGGCCATGGGGTCATAGGCGATGACTCGTGCTCCCTTCTTGTTGAGCTGGTTGATTACTCGTATTGAGGCGGCCTCGCGGATGTCATCGGTATCTTTCTTGAACGCTAAACCCAACACCGCGACTCTCTTGGAGGATAAAGATCCGAGAAGCTTCTCGGCCATCCCGACGACCCTGCTTGCTTGTTGCTCGTTGGCCTCTTCTGTAGCTCGGAATAGGATCGGATCATAGTTCTTGTTTTGGCTGTAGTTGATTAGTGCTTGGAGGTCTTTGTGGAAGCAGCTTCCGCCATAGCCGGGTCCTGCTTTCAGGAATAGGGGTCCGATTCTAGGATCGAGACCGATGGCCTCGGCGATCGTGCCCACGTCTACCCCGGGTATTTGTTCGGCGATATTTGCGATTGTGTTGATGAAGCTGACCTTGGTTGCGAGGAAGGCGTTGCTGGCGTACTTGACCAGCTCCGCAGCCTCGGGACTCGTCAGGATCACAGGCGGTAGCTTGGCCCCGTAGAATCGTCGATAGAGTTTGGCGAGTTCGCCGGCTGATTTCTTGTCGTTTGATCCGATGACTATCCTGTCAGGATGGAGAGCGTCGCTGATCGCGGTTCCTTCTTTCAAGAACTCAGGATTAGCACAGAGACCCAGCTTGGACCCTATAGTCTTGTGGCTGGACTGTTCAAGGAACCGCTTTACAATGCCATTTGTGGTGCCTGGGACCACGGTGCTCTTAACAACTACAAGATGGTAGCCACGTTTCTCTCGCAATACATTCCCTAGATCTTCCGCGGCGTTCTTGATGTACGAGAGGTTGATAGATCCGTCCGACTGACTCGGAGTTCCAACCGTCAGGAAGGTCGCGTCCGTCTGGGAAGCCACGGAAATATCGCTTGTGGCGTCTAGGAGCTTCTTTCTGACAGCGTTTTTCAGCATAGAATCTAGCTGTGGCTCGTGTAGGGGAGCCTTGCCTCTGCGAATCTGTTCCACTCGGGCCTGGTCAATGTCTATTCCAATTGTTCGGATGTCGCGGGAGGCGAAGGTTGCGGCAGTGCATAGGCCGACATAGCCCATTCCAACGATCGAGATAGAGGCCCTCTTGGTCTTCAAGTTGCAGGGTGGTACCTTGTCTGGAACTATAAAGTCTGGCGATTGCTGACAAAGGTAATTTCCTAGCTAGGGGGACAATGAAAAATGGTCTGGCTGGTCTTAGCGTGGGTCCTTGTAGGCTGGTCGTTGTGCTAGATGGCGCCGGGCGGTGGGTTGCTAATAAGGAGCTTGGGTTTCGGGGGGCGACGGCGAATATAATCTCGTGAAAGGTGCTCTGTTAAAAGATAGTGATTTCAAGCAATTTCATGCCAATTCTTGCGAGTCGCGAATATCCTTCTTGTAAGTTCTCCGCAGATTCTCTTACAAGATGATGGTGAGACATCCTGGGGGGTTGCTGATGACTAGGATCTCTGTCAAGATAACAGGGGAATAGGGAGGATATGCATCGTTGTCGCTAGGGCTCTCGCACTATTCCGAGGATTCAATCCTCTGTCGTGAGCAGGAGGGATCGCCTTTGGCCAAGGCTCCGAGAAGGAAAAGGAGACCAGCGCAGAACGGGGTGCAAGCAATCTTTTCCGGGAGAGGCGAAAAGAGGAATCGGGCTCACGTCGTTGCCGGCTTCATCTCAACTGGCGTTGCAGCCACCCTATGGGTCTGGATCAGCATCGGGGCTGCTTCGTCGTCACTCCTGACTATTAGCAGGAGAACGTTTGGGAGCTATGATCTCGAAGAAGAGATTATGCGAAATGACCCGAAGGAACATGTATCCTCAGGGGTGGGAAATCTCTCGAAAAAGCACGGAAAATTTTCGCCCTTTCATTTCCACAGGATCACTTTGGTCGTGATTCTCGCAGGGATCATGTTGACGACGGTTGTAGGGTTCACCGCTGTCAATTTGGGTTCTCAGCATCATACGAACCCTGGTACCACCGGTGCAGGTGGTACGAGCGGTGCTGGTACGAGTCCATCTGTCAAAACACCATCAATTAGGACGATAGCTCCCAGATTCTACGCTGTTTCCAACATAGCGGAAGCCACGGTATCAAGCAATGCGTCCTACACGGGAGCGATAGAGACTAACGCGGATGACTTCATCATTGTTCAGATCGCTTACTCTCAGGGAAGTGGGGGAAATCTACCAGACATTTCCTACGTAAGAGACACCCAGTCCAGCATTTACACGAGAATAGCCAGGGCTTTTCCTGGGGCGGGGGCGAATTTCTGGGAGCAGGTCTTGACAGGCCGAGCCTCATCAACCACCAATTCCACAATCATAACCGCCAGCCCTGGCTGGTCAGGCTGTCAGCCTCCATGTGTGACGTCTATCATAATCACAATGACGATCGGTCGGTATCGGGGTGTCGCCGAGGTCGGCGCCTGGAACACTATCGCACCGAACGCCTCCTCCAATTCTCAATCCGTAAGCATAACCGCGACTCAGGCGAATTCGACGCTCGTTGAGCTTCTCAGCCATGGAGCCTACAGCAACTGTGGCACAGATGCTGCTCAACCCATCGTGGGTCAAACGCCAAGGAATTGTTTTACCGGTACTACTGAACGAACGGAACTCTTCGATCACTCGATATCGAACGCACAAACGTACACTGAATCGTACACCTGGGCCCAGGTGGAGGTCCAGAGAGGAATATATCTAGAGCTCAAAGGCAACAGCACTTCCTAAGAGTTAGTTGATTAATAAATCGAAGAAAAAAGGGGCGGGTCGGATTCTGTGGTCGCGCTTGTCAGTGCTAGAGTTGGTCTGTTACTTTCTGGAACTCTTCTAGTGTCCAGGCTTTCAGGGTCTTGGTGCGGATGTTTCCGAGGGTTGCGGTTGTGAGGGTGAACCGGTTGTAGGCTTCATCGCTCGGCATCTCCACCATGGCCACGGCGTCGTATTCGCCCATGGTGTAGTGTATGTCGATTTTTCCTCCCAGCTTCCGCGCGAGCGCTTTCGCGTTCTCGACTCGTTTCGGGGTGTCTTTGACGCCGCGAACCCCTTGGTCCGTCCAATTGATCAGCGCAATGTACTTCGGCAACGGAAAAATTCTCGATCCTCCCATCTCTTCCAGTCTATTTAATTCTAGTAGCTGGGCCAGTCAGGCGCAACCGTGGTTGTTTGAGCTGGACATAACGTCGGTGAGCTAGCGAAGACGCCTGATCCGCTGAAGCTCTACCGCCATCAAGGCGGTGGCACCTGACGATGCTATGACAGTGATGGCGATGATCCACGGTGTTGATAGAATCGGTTGCGGGGTGCCCATAGGTGGGTCGATATGGAAGGATAGTATCGCGGAGGCTGTTGGCATGGTCTAACCTAGGCTCCATCCTGAGGCCTGGCCCACCGATTCCAACGCCCTGGTGATTCGCAACATCCTCTCCGATCGATCAAAGAACCTTGACCATGTGAAGAAGATCAAGACATCACGTCGGGTAGACATTCATTAACGAAGAAAAAAGGAGGGGAATTGTTCCAGGAAAGAAGTCTGCTAGCTAGGTATTGATGCTGTGACGGCGTCCTGGGTGTTGTGGCCCCTGCCGGGTGGAGGGGATGGAAAC
>WNGG01003437.1_pt1 | contig 20025 bp, 14 predicted proteins | sample 5400661 | NCBI WGS metagenome assembly WNGG01 (sample SAMN13153372, study PRJNA577476) | soil metagenome | isolation source: 100 cm soil or saprolite under Garry oak tree replicate 1 | place: USA:California | collected 2016-06-15
TGCTCTGGCACCTCACAATGAATAATGGGAAAAATGGCTTCGTGGGCTGGCTTGCAGTCGAAGAAGGGGTCATCTATGCCAGCGTGATGGACTCTTCAACGCCCAATAGCAGTATGGGCCATATCTACGCGCTGCAAAGTGCGACCGGCGCGGTGCTTTGGCACTACGATGATAAGAATACCTCTCCTTCTGGCGCCGTGCTCGCCAACGGGGTCATCTATGCCAGCGCATACAGCCAGGATAGTAATGATGTAGTGTATGCGCTGCGTGCGCGTGATGGTTCCCTGCTCTGGCGCCGTGCTATGGGTCAGTCCGTGTACAATGCGCCCGTGCTGGATGGGACAACGGTGTATGTTGGGACGGCTGATGGTTCGGTGTATGCGTTACGGGCAGCTAATGGGGCGGTCAGGTGGCATCATGGCGCAGAGGCTGGGTGAGGGCAGCAAGGGTCCTCGCCCTTCTCTTTACTTCAGGTCGTGAAACTTGAATGAGGCCTCTGAGGAGCAACAGAACGAAAAAGTACGATAAGGCTATGCATAAGCAGTGTTACACTCAATAGCTGCAAAGAAGCGCCTTTTTCTGTGCATTTTGCCAGCCATGTGCTGTCCTGCTTGCCCTCATCGATCAGCCTCAGAAGGCATTTCATTTCTTAACGTGTTTTTCCGTTCCGTTGTTCCTCAGAGGCCTTATCTGCGGTATTGCATGTTCTTGCTTCCCCTCACTCTTGTCCCTGGTGCCTTGACGCAACGCATTCATCAGCAGCGGAACAGCGTGAGACTGGCGCTTGTGCCAGTATCCGAGCTAAAGTGCTCACCTACGGTCCAGACTTGGTTTGTCCCAGCTATGAATGCCAGGGCGTTCAGATCATTGTTATCCGTGCCGATATTGGGGGAATTGACTACTTTCCAGTTTTTGCCATTCCAGTGTTCGGTCAGCGTCCTCTGGCTCCTGTTTGCCTGTTGGAAATAGCCGACCGCCCAGGCATTGGTCGCCGAGAGTGCCACTGGAGCAGCCAGAGCATTGATACTTGACCCGGGGCTTGGGCTGGGGGTCACGGCCCACTGGGATCCGTTCCAGTGCAGGATAAAGGTTGTAGTTGGCCCCACGTCACCGTCAGCTGTGCCAACCGCCCAGGCAGAGCTAGCAGAATCGGCCGCCACACCTGACAACAAGTTATCCCGGCTACCGACATTGGGACTTGAGACTACTAGCCACTGGGAGCCATCCCAATGTTCAACCAACGAAGCATTCTGTATGCCACTGCTACCCGGTTGCATGTGCCCTACTGCCCAGATGTCGTTGGCCGCCACCGCGGTTACTGCTGTGAGGGCATTATCAGAGGTCCCAGGGCTCGGACTGGGGACAACGCTCCAGCTTGTGCCATCCCAGTGTTCGGTGAGTGTCTGGGGAGCAGTTGACACGTTGGGATCGAAGTGCTCCCCAACCGCCCAGGCATCTGTGGGAGATGTGGCGGTCACACCGTACAGTTCGTTGACATCCTGTCCCACATTGGGACTGGGGGTCACGCTCCAACTGGTGCCATCCCAGTGTTCGATGAGCGTCTGGGGGACAGGTGGAGGCCCGATGGGGGAACTGTTCTCATAACCGACTGCCCATAATTCCTGGCTCGCCGAGACGCGGGTCACCGCAAGGAAGGCATCCTCAGTGGTGCCAGGATTGGGGAGGGCCCCTACTTGCCAGTGCGTCCCGTCCCACTGCAGGGCAAGGGCCCGGGGTGAGGGATTGCTGTCACTGGTAAATCTGCCTACTGCCCAGACATTGTTAGCTGAGATGGCGGCCACTCCACTGAGGATGACAGTGGGAGTGGGGTTGGGACTTTGAATTACCCGCCAGGTGCCACAGCCAGTGACAGAGGCGGCTGGTGCCGACCTGGCGCCTGTGAGAACCAAGAGTAAGCCGATCACGAGACCCAGCTTTAGATATCCTTGATTTTTCATTCATCCCCCTGTTCTGGATACCCATCGCCTTGAAGGCGATGGGAAGGAACGAACGGGTGCGATAGCACACCCATCCTAGACGTTTCTCTGCTACTTGTGCTGCTTCATTGATGAACAAAGTGCTCATAAGGATCATCAGCATTTGGTTGCATGTAGGTGACCACGAGGCTATTTTGCAAGAGACGCAGCTGTGTTTCGTTACTCTCCTTTCCATCCTTGTATTCGATGATAGAGCGTCGGGCAGGGCATCATCAGGTGACTGATGAGCGTACATTACCAGCGCTCACGTTGAGAATGGTTCCCGTACAGCTGGCGGCGTGTGCAAGATAGGCTACAGCTTTTGCCACTTCTTCTGGCTCAAGCAGCCGGAGCATTGGTACTCCCCCCGGCGCTGGAGCTCCAGGTGTTCGGCGGTTTTGACATTGGTGACAAACTCTACTGCATAGCGTGCCATAAGCTGTTCCACCAGGGAGGTCCGCGTCATGCCTGGAGCTACTGCATTGGCCCGGATGCCAAAGTGAGCAAGCTCTTGGGATAGGTTTTGGTCAGGCTGTGCAGCGCTGCTTTGGTTGCTGCATACGCAGAGAGCCCTTCGTCGGGTTGCAGTCCCCTACCTCGGGACGATGGCACTGAAACCAAAGTTGCGTCCATGTCAGACACAATAGGACTCGGTGAGCGTCCGGAAATCGTCGAATTGATCGACCCCGTAGCCGACACTCCACAGGCTTTGTGTGCCTGGAACCACCGCCACCGCGCTCAGGGTGTTCCCCTGCACAAAAGGACTGGGACTGGCCACCACACTCCAGCTCGCACCATCCCACTGCTCTGTCAGGGTATTGGGTAGGTTCCGGCTGTCCTTGAACGTTCCCACCGCCCAGACGGAATCGGGGGACAGGGAAGCCACACCGGAAAGCACCGCTCCGCCAGCGAAGGTTGGACTGGTGATCGTGCTCCATTTCCGGCCGTTCCAATGCTCGGTGAGTGGCTGAGGAGGTGTCGTATCGCTTGACATGTCCCCCACCGCCCACACATCGCCGGTCGAGATGGCTGCGATGCCGAACAGTTCGTTGTTCGGTTGTGAGCCGTTGGGACTGTCCATCACATGCCAGCTTTTCCCGTCCCAATGCAGGATGAGCGTTTGGCGCGGGACCTTGCTGCCCTCGACAACTTTCATGCCGGCAGCCCAGACATCCTGTGCGGAGGTGGCTGTGACCGCGCTCAAGATGTTGTCCTCGATCTGCGCCTTCCCCACACTCGGGCTGGGCACAACGCTCCAGATGGCGCCATCCCAGTGCTCCGTCAGGGTCCGCCCGGTTCGTCCCTGGTCTCCATCCTGAAAATAGTCGCCCACCGCCCACACGTCTTGTGCGGAAATGGCCGTCACCGCAAGCAACTCGTTGGTGTCCAGACCCACATTGGGACTGGGAATGACACTCCAGGTACTGCCGTCCCAATGCTCGATCAGGGTGTGATAGGTAACGCTGCTGCTGTCAAAGGCGTCGCCCACTGCCCAGACATCGGAGGTTGAGACAGCGGCTACCCCAAAGAGATTATTCATCCTTGGGCTGGCGTTCGGACTGGCCACCACGGTCCAGGCGCTGCCATCCCAATGCTCGGTAAGCGTGCCGCGGTCATCGAAACCCACCGCCCACACATCGGTTGGCGAAAGGGCAGTCACCGCTGCCAACACATTGTCGATGAGAGCTGGGTTCGGACTGCTCACAACCGTCCAGGGGCTACAGCTACTGAAGGAAGCTGCCCTTACCCCGCCAGTTGACAGCACTATGGTGATGGTGCTCGCAAACAGGACACACATCATGACCAGGTTTTTGCATGAACGTGAGAAAATCATGTTCTATCCTCTTTCTTCTGCTGCGCAGAGACTTCTTTGATTTCTGCTGTATCCACCAGGCATGCCAGTACAGGTAACCCATTCGCGGCCGCTGTGCTGCACTCTCCACCAGACTATTGCCAAAGAGTACTAGTGGTTGACATTCTCCTCGTGAGCAACTAGGTCCGCAGTTTTCAGTGGTATTTTGCAGTTGTGAGAAAAATAAGCACATAGAACCCTACCTATCGTAGCAAGGAATTTCAGGTAGAGGGAGAGCGAAGTGGTTAAGATATGGTTAAGGTGTGGTGATGATTGGCGAAGGGAACTGGGTGGTGGCTCACTTGAGCAGGATGGCCTGGTCTCTATTGCAGCGATGAAGAAAAAGGAGCAAGCAGGCCTCGTGCATGACTACCGACTTGGAAAAGGACAACGTCATGCGCACAAAACGGGCCAGACGCTGGCGCAAGGTGTTGTTCCACCGCTCCACGTGGGCCGTTTCTCCCGTCTCTTTTCCCACCGCTGTGTGCTGCTCCTCTGGGATCACCGCCGCGTAGGCCGCCCAGAAAGACGTTTCGCAGTGCCCCTGCCTATACCCTTGCGGAATCGCTTCCCACAACCGCTGGCCTGTCCGTTTGCTCCGATCACCCACCGCATAAGCGACCACCTGTCGCGTCTTGCGGCACAGGGCAATCCACATCCAGAAGTCGTGCGCTTTTTTGAGCACAAACGACCACAGTCGATAGGGTTCCAGGATCGTGGTCTGTAAGGGAGGAAGCTGAGCTACTTTTTTGATCCAAGTGGACACCGTAGTGCGCGAGACGCCAAACGTGCGGGTGAGATCGCGGAGACTGCTGCGTTCTTGAGAGGCATGCAGGATCTCCTGGCTGCGCGCTTCGGGATAGGCATGGGGTGTCGGGTTCTCGCGACTCTGACATCCGCACGCACGGCAGCGATACAACTGCTTGCCATTAGGGGCATGACCATCGCGTACGAGAGCTTCGCGTCTTTTAGTGAGGGCAGTGAAGGGGGATGGTTACCATCGAAAAGCTCCTCATTTTGAGAACTGATTGGCTTTCAGAGTCTACCATATCCTGCTGATTTGTGCCACTACCATTTTCCCCACACGGTTTTTCTTTGCTTTGTGGGTAATCAACAGTTGCACGAAGGTTGACAAAGCCCCTGTGATCATGTACCATACAAGCGTTGCGGCACTTGAATCTGTAACGGCAGACGTACATGTCCTTGTGCAGCATTCGGGCGTGGCCAAGCGGTAAGGCAGCAGACTTTGGATCTGCCATTCCCAGGTTCGAATCCTGGCGCCCGAGCCAGCTACTTTTCGTGTAACCATCACAGGCGTTATCCTGGTAAGCCCTGGAATAAGCGATGGATATCGCAGTCCAGGCTGAAACGAGGTGGTTACTAGCGAATCCCCCTTGAACCTCAAGTAGCGAGAAAAGGGTTTTTAGCGTCAACGATGGATACATATGCGACCGTGGTGCTCGCGGCAGGTAAGGGTACTCGGATGCGTTCGGCACTGCCTAAGGTGCTTCACCCTTTAGCAGGGGTGCCGTTACTGGCGCATGTATTGAAAGCGGTCGAAGCCATACCATCCTCCTCTGCGTTTGTTCCACTGGCAACACGAACTACTACCCATAGACCCATTGTCATACTCGGGCATGAAGCTGGGCAGGTTATGGCCGTTTTTGGCGGCCGCTGCAGCTATGCTATCCAAGAAGAGCAGCTCGGCACCGGCCATGCGACACTTGCAGCGCGCGATGCCGTCGACGTGCTCGAGCCGCTGCCACAAACGGTGCTGGTCTGCTATGGTGACACACCCCTCATCAGCAGCGAGGTGCTGGCGCGCGTGCTGGTTGAGCACCTGGCACGCCAGGCGACCGTGACGTTCCTCACGGCAATCACGGATCAGCCAAGCGATTTTGGCCGCGTGGTACGCGATGCCGCTGGGCGAGTGCGCGAGGTCGTCGAGATGAAGCGCGCGACCGAAGAGCAGAAGAATATCCGGGAGATCAACTCGGGCGTGTACTGTTTCGAGCGCGCCTGGCTGTGGCCAGAACTGCAGAAGCTGCCACGCAATGCCGCGGGCGAGTATTACTTGACGGACCTGGTCGGTATAGCCAGCTCCCAGGGGCGTGTAATTGCGACCGTCAAGGGGGCATCCGACGAGACGATTGGTATCAATGACCGTGTGCAGCTGGCGGCTGCCGAGCAGGTACTGCGCCGCCGCATCCTGGAGCGCCACATGTATGCAGGAGTAACAATTACTGACCCTGTTACGACTTACATTGATGATGAGGTTGTGATCGGTACCGATACGGTTATTCTGCCTGGTACAATGATTACAGGCAAGACTCGCATAGGCTCTGAGTGCCGCATTGGGCCAGGCACGACCATTGACCAATCAACTATAGGCGATCGCTGCATCGTGCGCAGTTCGGCGCTGGAAGAAACTACTTTTGAAGACGACGTGCGCATGGGCCCCTTCAGCCACTGCCGCCCGGGAGCGCACCTGGCACATGGCGTGCGCATGGGCAACTTCGCGGAAGTGAAAAACTCGTATATCGGCGCTGAGACGGATATGCACCACTTCAGCTATGCAGGCGATGCCACCATAGGTGAGCATGTAAATATCGGCGCGGGCGTCGTTACCGTTAATTATGACGGAAAGCTGAAGCACAGAACAATCATCGGCAAGGGTGCATTTATTGGCTGTGATACGATGTTGATCGCTCCTGTAGAAGTGGGCGATGGCGCCATCACGGGCGCAGGCGCGGTAGTAAACAGAGATGTTCCGGCGGGTATGCTGGTGGTAGGTGTTCCGGCCCGTGTACTTCGTAAGGTTCAAATTGCGGAGAACTCTATGGCAGAGGACAATAAAAAGGAGTGAGGCCACTATGGACGGCCCTGGCCTAGCTATGGGGGCGACCTTCACGGTTGCCCATGCCGCAGCCAATTTTCAATTCGATGCACAAGCCTGGTTACAATTCGCAATATTAATTATCAGCCTGGTCTTGACCGCAGTGGCCTCGGCTACAGAGACGGCGCTTACCTCTGTCAGCCGCATTAAACTCAGGAACCTGGCGGGAGAAGGCGATAAAAAAGCGCTCGAGATCGAGCGCTTGCTCGCCCAGCCAAACACCTTTCTCTCGACCATCCTGGTCGTTAACAGTGTGGCAGTGATCGTTGCTTCCAGTATGGCAACCGTGCTGGCTCTGCGCATCTCCTCTACCCTTGGCGAACTCATCTCCTCGATTGTCACCTCCCTGGTCGTGTTGATTTTCTGCGAGATTACCCCGAAGACGGCCGCGCTGCAGAATCCAATGCGCGTGGCTCGTGCAATGGTGAAACCTGTACAGGGCGCTGCCTGGCTTCTGCGCCCGGTTGTATGGTCTCTGGGGGTGATTACCACCTTCCTGGTACGCCTGATGGGGGGACAGGTGAAGCATCGTGGCCCGTTTGTGACAGAGGAAGAGCTGCGCCTGCTGGTGACCGTCGGCGAAGAGGAAGGTGTGCTCGAAGAGGAAGAGACGGAGATGATCCACAGCATTTTCGAGTTCGCCGATACGACTGTGCGCGAGGTGATGATACCGCGCATCGATATGGTGACCCTCGAAAGCGATGCGACCGTCGATGAGGCGGTAGACCTGGCGCTGCAAGGGGGGTTTTCGCGCATCCCAGTTTACGAGGAGAATATCGATAATATTATCGGTGTACTCTATACAAAGGATATGCTCAAGCAGTTACGCGAGGGACATAACACCGTGGCCATACGCGACCTGGTACGACCGGCGTACTTCGTTCCGGAGACGAAGAAGCTGGATGACCTGCTGCGCGAGATTCGCCAGAAGCGTGTGCACATGGTGATCGTCGTTGACGAGTACGGCTCGGTGGCCGGGCTGGTGACGATCGAAGACCTGGTCGAAGAGATTGTCGGCGATATCCAGGACGAGTATGACCGCGAAGAGAAGCTGTATGAGCGCATCAGCGATGACGAGTACATCTTCGATGCCAAGATCAGTATCGATGAATTCAATGACGTGATGGGTACAGAACTGGATGACGAGGACTACGAGACGCTGGGCGGTCTCATGTATGCCCTGCTCGATAAGATTCCCAACGTGAACGATACCATCACCTTTGAAGGCCTGACGTTCACAGTCCTGACCACGCGGGGGCGCAGGATCACCAAGGTGCGGGTGGAACGGAATCCAGTGCATCATGATAAGCCAGGCGAGCAGGCTGAGAAAAGCTTCGGCCCCTTGCTCCTGCCTCCACCAGAGCCGCGTAAAGACGATCTAAACCATGAAGAGGATAAGGCCAGGCCGGAGCAGCCTTCGCGCTATAGGGCCAGGGAGGCATAGGCCATGAGCTCGCAACTTCCTGCTTTACCCGGCGCAGTGCGCGTCGTTGAGGTAGGCCCGCGCGATGGCTTGCAGAATGAGAAAGCGCTGATCCCCACCGAACAGAAGATAGCCTTTATTCGCCTTCTTGCAGGGTCCGGCCTCGCCGTCATCGAAGCTACTTCCTTTGTCAGCCCACAAGCCATTCCCCAGTTGAGTGATGCGGGCGCGGTCATGGCTGGCCTGTCGCAAGATGGTAGGGTCCAGTATCCCGTGCTGGTTCCCAATCTCAAGGGGATGGAGCGTGCGTTGGCCGCCGGAGTGCGCGCTATCGCCGTGTTTACGGCTGCCAGCGAAAGTTTTACGCGCCATAATATCAACGCCACCATCGCGGAGAGCCTGGCAAACTTTCGTCCTGTAGTCGCGCTGGCACGGCAGGAAGGAGTGACCGTACGAGGTTACATCTCGACCGTCTTTGGCTGTCCTTATGAAGGAGCCGTAGCGCCACGGCAGGTGCTCTCAGTAGCGCAGGCGCTGCTGGAGATGGGCATTAGCGAGCTTTCGCTTGGCGATACCATAGGTGTAGCGACGCCCAACCAGGTTGTAGATGTGCTTGGGCTGCTGCTGACTGAGGGCGCGATTCCTGTCGAACGCCTGGCGGTTCACTTCCACGATACGCGCGGTACGGCGCTCGCCAACGTGCTGATGGCGCTCCAGTTGGGGATCAGTATTGTCGACTCCTCGGCGGGCGGATTGGGAGGCTGCCCCTATGCGCCCGGCGCCGCAGGCAACCTGGCGACCGAAGACCTGCTTTATATGCTGCATGGGATGGGTATCCACACGGGCGTGGACCTGGAAAAGGTAGTCGCCGCCACGCGCTTTATCGCTCCCCTGCTGGGGCATGCTCCAACAAGCAAGTATTACCAGGCGGCGACATCTGCCCGCTGAATGTAGGACATTTCCCACATGTACATTCAAGCCGCAGCGGGGAAGAGGGAAAATTCGAGCGCCAACTGGTTCTCCGCCATGGGCTGCGCCTGCACAAAACTGCCCCGCGACGAGCCCGTTGACGTGGTTTTATGCGTCTCCAGGTAGCGAATTGCTGCTACCACCTGGGTATCACCACTTTTCAGAATTTGTTGCTCTGTCAGGTGTCCTGCATTCTCATCGTCCGGCGTGATAGGAGCAATTTTTGCATTCAACACCACCTGGATATTGGGAGAGATGCCGAGATTGCGTATGAAATGTCCTTTGGGAGTCAGCCATTCACGGGTACCGAGGAGAATGGCCGAGCCGTCGGAGAGAGAAAATTCCTCAAGTACGGTCCCTGTACCGAACGTCTTCTCGCCCATGATGATGCCCCGGTTGTCATCCTGCAGCGCGCCCGAGACTATTTCGGCTGCGCTGGCAGTATTGTTATTGACCAGCACGACGATGGGGATGCTTGTGTTGACAGGATCTCCGTTTACCGGGTAGGGAGTACGCTGCCCCTTGCTGTCCTGCTCCAACAGGACGTTCCCATGGGCAATGAATTCGCTGACCGTATCGACTGCTTCCTGGAGATAGCCGCCGGGGTCATCACGCAGGTCGAGAATGATGCCTCTGGCTCCCAATTTTTGCGCCTGGTTCAGGATTGTTTTGAGCTGGTCAGACACGCCGCTGGCGAATTGCACGATTTGAATATGTGCGATGTGGTCCTCGGAGATATAGTGCAAGAGGACATTTGGCACCGTGATCTGCTCCCGTAGCACTTTAATGGTCAGCGTCTGCTGGGTCGAGGGACGTTGCACGGTAATGGACACACTGGTGCCTGATTTTCCTTGAATAAGGGAGCTGACGGCATTTATGTCTTTGCCGGCGACGCTGTGACCATTGACGGCCAGCAGGATGTCTCCACGCTTAAAACCGGCTTTTTCCGCGGGCGCACCAGGGATGGTAGAGGTAATCATGAGCTGTTTCGTTGTCGGGTCCTGGCGCAGGTAGATACCGATGCCCGTGAAGGTGCCGCTCAACTGCTGATTTTCAGATCGAACATCCGCAGGTGTGAGGAAACGAGTATGACCTGTATCGTGTAGCACATCCAGCATAGCACGAATGGACTGGTAAGACATTTGCTGGTAGTTGACTGCTTTGCGATCCACGTAGTTCTGATCTATGTCGCTCCACGCTTGCTGGATCAGGTTGGCGTAAGATTGTGATTGGTTGCTGGATATAAATGTATTGGTAAAGCCCTGGCGGCCAAACCATCCACCCAGGAAGGCAATGACCAACAGTGCAATGGTCACTACGCCCTGTGCAAAAGCTCGCCTGTAGCGATGATTGGGCGCAGGGTAAGGCCCTTGCCCGGATGCTTGATGCCGCATGAAGGCATTGTTGTCCATTCTCTCTACTGGAGGAGGCGGATTGAAGTCATCAGAGGCCGGATGCTGGCGTAATGACGGATTACTGTTATTTTGCTCGGGTTCTTCATACCAGCGCGGGTCATCATAACTACTCACTGATCACCTCCCATATAATGTGAATGGCGTTTCATTAAATCACCCTAATAAAAGTCCCTTGTAGAGGATTGTATTAATCCTTATCGTACTTGTATTTCCATGTAAAAGTCAACCAACGATCAGATGGGGTCTCCATCCCTCCGAGTGAAACGTAGGGCCCGCTCTCGTAAATCACTCCGAAGGATGGCGAGCCTCCGAAGCCTGGTAATGAAAGAAAGAGGGTGTAGTTTCAAGTAACTACACCCCAGATTTTCTGTCCAGGCTCGCTGGGAGCAAAGATACTAACAAGCTGCCGCCTTCCTCTACCCGCGAACGAAAGGCTAGCCGTCCTTTGAAGGGCCGGCCGCATTCACACTTTCCGGGGTATGGACAGGCGTAGAAGGAGTGACAGCGTTATTCGCGGTTGCCGGGGCCTTGCCAGCAGAGGGAGGATTCTGTTTCTTAGGCGACTCTGAACTGGAGGCGCGGGAAACGATCATTGACATGATCTTCCCTTCCATCAGAGGAGGGCGTTCGATGACGGCAGATCCCTTCAGCGCCTCTGCTATTCCGTCCAGCAATCTTCGACCAATATCCGGGTGGCGCATTTCTGCTCCGCGGAACTGAACACTGACTTTCACTTTATCGCCTTCGGCCAGAAAATCCTGAATCTTGCGCGTCATCCACCCTATGTCGTGCTCATCCGTGCGCGGGTGGAGGCGAACTTCTTTCAGTGTAGTTGTCTTCTGATTCTTACGCGCTTCGTTCTCTTTTTTTGCTTGTTCGTACTTAAACTTACCATAGTCCATCAACTTACAGACCGGCGGTACGGCATTAGGCGATATCTCGACCAGGTCAAGGTTCCGTTCACGGGCGATATCAAGCGCACGCGGGGGCGGCATTACTCCGATCATCTCCCCGTTTTCATCGATTAAGCGTATCTCACGCGCACGAATGCGCTCGTTGATCCGTGTTTCACGCGAACGATCGTTCCCCCGAAAATCCCTGTTAATAGGCTGGACCTCCCTTTTGGTAAAAACTGGTATAACTTCTGCTACAGGCTCTATAGAGCATGATAGAGTGTAGCATACATATATGAGCAAGTCAATTGATTTTTCATTTTACTCCTTGCTCCCCCGAGGCAGTGCCTTAAGCCATTCTTTCACATCTGAAGCCATACGATGGCCAATCTTCTCGAAGATTGCCAGGCTCTCCAGGCCCTGCCGGCGTGCCTCGATCAGGTTGCCCTGCGCAAGCGCAACTCGAGCCAGGCCGTAGAAGGCGCCAGCGACCAGTCCCTGGTTTCCACTGGAGGAGGCTATGGCTTCTACTTCGTGGAAGGCCGCGGACGCTGTATCAAATTGTGATAATTTGAGATGGAGTTTGCCCCATTCGTTGAGCGCTACGCTGACGAGCCTGGGATTGTCGAGTTGGCGAGCGATATCCAGGGCTTCCTGCAGGTATGTTTCGGCCTGGACATAGTCGCCCTGTTCATGCGATACCCAGCCGAGGTCGAAGAGCAGGTAACCGGCTCGTTCGCGATTCCCGGCCTGGCGGGCTATAGCCAGCGCTTCTTGAAAGTGCTCCTCGGCCTGCACATAGCGCCCGTGCTCGCCTGCAGCCCACCCAAGGGCCATCAACAGCATACTGACCCGGTCGCGGTATCCCACCTGGCGTGCCACGTCCAGCCCTTCTTGCAGGTACGTCTCCGCCTGGGCGTAGTTGCCCTGCTCGCCCAGCGCCAATCCCAGATTCAGCAGCAGCAGGCTGAGCTGATCGCGATGGCCGATGTGGCGTGCTACGTCCAATCCTTCCCGTAGGTACACTTGCGCCTGTGGATAATCGCCTTGCTCCATCATCACCCAGCCAAGACCGGCCAGCAGCCTGCAGGTGCGGTCTCGATGGCCGATCTGGCGTGCTGCCGCTAATCCTTCCTCGTAGTATGCCTTTGCTTCAGCGTAACTTCCCTGCTTTTCTGCCAGGTTCCCGAGATTCAGCAACAGCAGACTCATATGGTCGCGGTGGCCGACCTGCCGTGCCACCGCCAGTCCCTCCTGCAGGTAAGTTTCCGCCCGGGCGTAGTTGCCCTGTTGCATTGTTAACCAGCCCAGGTTTGATAGCAGCAGGCTCACACGGTCGCGGTACTCGATCTGACGCGCCAGCGACAAAGCTTCTTGCCAGTATGTTTCCGCCTGTGTGTAGTTTCCCTGGCGGTCCGCCACCGTCCCCAGGCCCTGCAGCATCCCACTGATCTGTTCCGGATCTCCCTGCTGGCGAGCCAGTGCCAGCCCTTCCCATCCATACTTCTCCGCCTGCACATAGTCCCCGCGATGGGTGGCTATCGCCCCTAGATTCATCAGCAGGTGACCAATCTGCCCACCATCCCCACGTTGGCGAGCCAGAACCAGGCCTTCTTGCAGCAGCGCTTCCGCCTGCACATATTCTCCTTGCCGCTCGGCTATTTTCCCCAGGTTCAGTAAGACCACCACCAGGCCAACTCCATTCCGCCCGCTTGAGCTGGTCGAGCATCTCTTCGCGGCCAATCAGGCTTGTTAACCCCGCCGAAGGAAGGGGTATTACCGGGTCGAGTATCCCTGCCGAAGGAGCGGGCTTCCGCTCCCGCTCAGTCTCAGCAGCAGACGTTTTCTGGCCCGTGTCATCTTCTTCTGGAAGTAACCCGAGTTCCCTGGCATTCTTGCCAAAGAGGGCGCACAACCTCTGCCGGTAGTAGGGACTGGGCGAGGCGCTGCCACGCTCCCAGCGGCTGAGGTAGTAGTGATCGGCCCCGATCTGCTCAGCTACGTACTTCTGTGACCACCCACGCAATTCTCGCTCTTCTTTCAGGCGTTGTTTGGGAGCGATATGTACTGCTTTTTTCATGAGCCGGGCTCTCCCTTCCAGTGCTATTACAGTCTCTATCTAAACGATGAAGGAACTTCCTTTCCGACCGCCTGAGCGAAGCTAGCTGCGTGTAGCCCCCCGATTTATCGTGGGGGCGTTGGCGGTCGGAATTGCAAAGAACTTCCTTTTAAAACCAGAGACTGAGCACATAGATCACGATTCCCACACTCTATTTCCTGACGGACAAAAGTTGCCTAGTAAATGATAAGTCGATGCTATTCTAGCACATACCCTTCTTCAGGCATACTATCAGCAGCAAGGAGATAATCCTTTTTAGATGATGATTACGCGAGGATAAGGCAATGAAGGATATGATGCGCAGGACCTCTCAATATTACATTGCATCAAAAGGAACGCAAGACGTGCCTATTCCAGCGGCACTCCGCTGCAGCTTAAAGGAGTGGTGCGTGGTGATATCCTCTATCATTATTGGGCTGCTGGCCCTCTTCTTCCTGGTCTCGCAGGGAGGCATCTTTACCCATACCGCGCCATGGGTGATCCTGGGTGGGACCCTGGCACTGACAAAACGGCCGGGATGGCAGGCATTTGGCCTGCTTACCGGAGTGGCTTTTCTCTCCCTTGGTGTGGCAGCGCTGCTTCCAGCGGGCGGTCTCAATGGTCAGCATATCGCCTGTGCTGCCTTAGGGCTACTTGGTGGGCCAGGCTTCATCGCCTTCACCCTCCTCGAGATGCGAAAACAGGCGAGGTCGGCACCATAGAATCAAGCGTCTAAAAGCCGCTAATGAGCATACCTCGTGCTAGGGCACAAGGCTATGCTCCTTCAACATTTTCGTTAGCTGAGCCACGATGTCGTAGCGTCTATACGATGGCATGAGATAGACACCCTGCACCATACTGCGGGCCTGAGCCAGCAATTCCTGAGCCATCAAGAGGCCTTCCTCGTGGCCGCGCTCGCCCGCAGCGCGCATGCGGTCGCGAACGGCCTCGGGAATGGTGATGCCCGGGACCTCGTTATGTAGATATTCGGCATGGCGTGAGCTATGCAGGGGAATACAACCGAGCAGGACGGGAATAGGTGGTTTCCCCGCGCGTTCCAGGAAACGCAGCAAAGGTGCTATTTCATAGATGGGTTGGGTCATGATAAACTGTGCCCCGGCATCAATCTTTTGCCTGTACTTCTCAATCTCTTTCTCGGTCTGTTCTTCGGTCATGTTCAGGTTGAGCGCCGCACCGATATGGAACGATGCCTGCGCCCCAATGGACGATCCTGTCGAGTCGTGCCCCTCGTTCATCCCCCGTATCACCCGAATCAGTCCCACAGAGTCCACGTCCCAGACGCCGGTAGTGTTGGGATAATCGCCCACGCGCAGCGGATCGCCGGTCAGGCCCAGGATATTGCGAATGCCCAGCGCGTGAGCGCCGAGTAGCTCGGATTGAATGGCCATCAGGTTGCGGTCACGCGAGGTGAAGTGGATGATGGTCTCCATACCGAGGTGGTCCTGAATCAGGCGGGCAAGTCCCATGCAACTCATGCGGATACGAGCCATAGGACTATCAGCGATGTTGATGCAATCGGCCCCTACCTCCTGCATCATCTTTGCGCCTTCAAGGATCTTGGTCGGATTCAGGCCCTTGGGCGGATCCAGGTTAACGCTCACAACGAATTCCCCTGCCGCTAACTTTTCTTGCAAGCGCGTCATCGAGCCTTGAGGTGGTAAGATCACTTCTTCCTCGATAGGCCTGATAATTGTCACCTTGCCATTGGAGGCTCCCGCGGATTCTAGCTGTGGGGCCTCCTGGGGAACAGTGGTAGTGGATTGGTTGGTCGCGCCGAAATGTTCATCGAGTGCTCTACGCATGGCGGCAATATGGTGGGGGGTCGTGCCACAACAGCCGCCTATGAGCTGCACTCCCGCCCTGGCGAAGCGCAGCGCGTAATCTGCAAAATAATCGGGAGTAGCCATGTAGAAGAAGCGGTTTTCGATGCGTGTTGGCAGACCAGCATTGGGCTGCGCAGAGAACAGTTGAGGCCTGGCCCCGGCAACATCACTGTGCTTGACTTCAGCAATCATTTCTTGCAGTGTATCCAGCGTGGCGGCCGGGCCCACGCTACAGTTGGCGCCCATGACATCCACACCTAAATCGCTCAGGACGGTTGCGACTCGGGCCGCTGACTGCCCCGAAAGGGTATGGGCATCCTCGTAAAAGCTCATCTGGGCGACGATAGGTAGTCCGCCAACTTCCTTGGCGGCAAGTACCGCCTGCCGCAGCTCTGCAAGACTGGAGAATGTCTCCAGGATCAACAACTCCACACCGCCTTCCTGGAGTGCCTCGATCTGTTCGCGGAAGATAGCTCGCAGCTCGCCCAGGCGATGTTCGTCAGGCGCCTGCAGGGGACGACCGGTTGGCCCTACCGCTCCAGCAATGAAGACGGGCTGACCGGCTACTTCACGCGCCTCGAGTGCCAGGCGCGCGGCGCGATGGTTGATCTCACGTACCCGCTCCTCGAGGTTATAGCTTTCGAGCTTGGCGCGGTTCGCGCCGAAGGTGTTGGTTTCGATGATCTGCGCTCCGGCACTGATATACTCACGGTGAATGCCTTGAATAAGCTCTGGTTGTGCCAGGTTGAGTGCATCGAAACACTGCTCATAGGCCACGCCGCGCGCATAGAGAAGCGAGCCCATGGCGCCATCACAGAGCAGAGGCCGTTGTTGCAGTTGTTCGAGTAACAAGTGATTCATGCTTTTCCTATCCGCGAAAATCTATTGTTCATCTTTTGTTTACTCATTTTACCCTGTTTTGGGATTTTATGAAATAGAAGCGTTCTTTGAGAGGTGTATTTCATTTTTTGCACTGAGCATAGTCTGTGTCATGGTAGTAGGTCCCCGATTTATCGAGGGACCAGTCCTTGCGGCTGCCATGGGTCCTTACGCAAATTTTGACTCACACCCGCTTTCAGGCTTCCGTGTCATCTATGGCTTAGTGATACTCTTCTCTGCTATACTTGTATGTATATTCCACATGTATACAAGCGGAAGGAGCGGCTTTCCTTTTGAGATTGTATTTTCAAATGATACATGTTGACGCGACGAAGATTAGCGGTGCTTATGAACCGGGAATGTGCTGAGCAATAGCCAATGCAGAGCATCTCGAGTCTACGTCAGCCTCTCTTGGTGGCAGTCTGTGGCGATAGTGGATCGGGGAAGACAACCCTCACCGATGGCATGGTGCGCGTTTTCGGACGAGAACGCATCACACACATTTGCCTGGACGATTATCACCTGCTGGACCGGGCCACGCGTATGCGCGCCGGCATTACGGCATTGCACCCCGACGCCAATAATTTTGCATTGATGACGGAGCATTTACGTTGTCTTGCTCTCGGTAAACCTGTGGTGAAGCCGGTCTACAATCATAAAACAGGTATTTTTGGCAGCCCGGAGGAGGTACATCCCGCCGACATTATCATTGTACACGGTTTGCATCCACTGTATACGGAAGAACTGCGTAGCCTCTCGCACGTGCACATCTACCTTGATCCCGAACCTTCCCTGCTGCGACAATGGAAAATTATGCGTGATAGCACCGCGCGCGGTTATACAGTCGAGCAAGTATACGAGCAGATCGCCGCACGACAGTACGATAGCTGCCTCTATATTCAACCACAGAAGCACTTCGCGGATATCATTGTCCGCTTTTCGCGCGGGGATCTCTACTACCGTACAGGCGACCCTGCACACCTGGATGTGCGCTTGATCGAAGCCAAGCACGCGCCCAAGATCGATCTCACCGACGTGCTGGAGGTCTCGCAGAAAGGCCTTAAACCTGCCCTGCGCTTTGCTGAACAGGAGTACGAAGGCCTAAAAAGCGATGTGCTGGAGATTGACGGGGACATCAGCCATGAGAAGGCGTGTGAACTGGAAGACTGTATCTGGGCGCACATGGAAGACGCCAGCCACCTTCGCCCAAAACGTTTAGATCTGCTCGGCCGTTTCTATATCGGTAATACGTTGCGCCAGAGCGACCCCCTGGCTCTCACCCAGTTGATCATTCTCTATCACGTGGTAAGTAAATTGAATGAGATGTCTTCCGGAGCTGTTCTAGAATATTAGAGCACATTACTGTGCAGCAAGCCGGTGTTCTATACACCCATAACAGGGCTTTCCAATTCTCGCCAGCTTCCCTCTGCGAAGGCCGCCCCACCCCAGAAAAATGGGTGAGTGTGCCGTGTCGGGCTCCGCCCGACACGGCACACTCACAAAAAAAGGGGCGGGGTGGGGCCTCGCAGAGAGAATTGGAAAGCCCTGTATACCCATACCCCTTCTATTCCGGTACAATCAATAATTTGGTATGATAATTTTAAAACCTCCCAGCGTTTAACGTCTAGATAAATATATTAGGGCATTCTTTGTAACGTGTCGGTCTATCCGCTTATTGGCAATATAATGTCCGACCTGCGTTAGAAAGAGGTGGATTATGCGCTCATCCATTTCCTGGTTTTCTTTCCTACTCCTATTAGTGCTAGTAGGCCTCGTTGCAAGCTCATGTGTTATAGCGGATCCTCCTGTATCCGCTAATACTTCAACTCAGGATGCCCCAACACTCATCCAGGCATTTCCGGATGTTACAGACCCCCCCCACACTGGATGTGACGGTGACTATTAGTGAAGGACAGAATGATTCGGATGGACTGACCGCTATCACTATACAGTTCTCCACCAACGAGATCAGTAATCCGAACTATGTGCAATTTGTAAAGGGGGAGAAGGTGATGTGCAATGGCGTGACCCTCGAATTTGGAGACACTGCCTACTCGGCTCGTGTGCCAGCAGTTGACAACGCGTACACGTGTACCTACCAACAACGTGGTAACAAGACGTTCCCCATCATTTCGGTACGGAAGAGAACGAAGTTATCACCTGAATTCGTGCCAGATACTAGTGGTGTCAAATTCATGGTTGATTACAGCCCTGATAAAACACAATTCCGCTCCCCCTGTCATATCCAGGTAGGCGCAAGTGACAGCTCCCAGACCATCTTTGGCCCTTCCGTGCTGGAAGATGGGAACGGGTGTACACAGGTCCTGACAGGAGCGCATTGACTGGCGAGGGCATAGTGGTGATGACACGAACCTGCTCATTTAAACTAAAACAAGGCACCGCTAGAGACACCGCTACAGCCTTCGAAAAGGTCACCGCAACCTATACCTCGACTGCAACGAGCGAGGCTATATGGTTTGGCCCTCCGTAGTCAGCCTTAAGATTTGAAGCACCTTGCGCTTCAAAAACACTAACTAATATACTGGTGGTGCCTGGGATTGCTCCTCTCTCCTCGACACATTTCCATAGGTGCGTAGCCGCGACATTCATGGCGCCAGGGTGGGGAAGGCCACATGCCTTCCCTCGTAGCTGAGACCAGACTCGCGCCATAAATGTCGCCTCTACGCCCGTCTCGTCGATGAGCAATGGAGGCGCATAGAACATCATCCGGCACATTTGTCAGGGGAGAGGAGTTGCTCCTTCACGAGCTGCCTGGGCATATCATGCTCTGGCCCCAATTAATCCATACCGTCTCACTATTCGGGCCAGAAGACGTAGAACAGCAGGAGTATTTATGCTTCCCACGCTTCCGCAAGCTATTCAGGATGAGCTTGAGCAACTGGCTCACGCCTACGGTCAACCGCTGGTACGCACTATTGACCTGGCAAACAGTGATCTCTTTGACCCGCTTAACAGGACCGATCGCTATGGCGAAGTATGCATGGTGGTGCGGCGCCTAAGCGGCCGCCTGCTTACGATGACCAAGACGCTCTATCCGCGTGGTGTATCCCGGCTCCCGACAGGTGGCATCAATCATGGCGAGCCCATCCTGTCTGCTCTGCTGCGTGAGACCTTAGAAGAGACCGGCTTGCAGGTCGAGCTGCGGCGCTTCCTGGCAGCGGTTGCTTACCACACCAGGATTGCACGGGAAAAGCCTGTGTTCTACACGTTTGCTTTCTTGCTCGATGAGGTGGGTGGGATGCTCGGCGCATTAGATGAGGCCGAGCGGGTGGAGGCCTTCTTCGAGGTGGAGCCCGGCTCTCTGCCCGAACTGGCTGCCAGGTTAGAACAGGTAGAGGATATTTATAGTACGGAGATCGAAGGAAGGTGGGGCGATTGGGGGTATTTTCGCGCCGCGATTCACCGCGTCGTGTGGGAGGCACTAGAAGGACAGAGGCCGTGAAAAGCCTGCTTGAAGTGCTATGCTTTCCTTACTATTGATATGCGCGTGGTAGAATAAGTATACGCTGTAAAGTGACAGGCAAAGGCTGAAGTAGACATTAAGGAGGGTAACGAACATGACCATATCCCAATCTCGACCCCGACCAGATATATTGATACGTGACCCTGAAGGTTACCCACTTGCGGTTGTGGAAGTGAATAACCTACCAGATCTATCTCGTAACATGGCGACGGAATTACGACATAACTTGATAGAGTATGGCGTGCCTGCCCGAGTCCCCTACTTTTTGATACTTTCACAGGATATGGGTTTTCTAT
>WNGG01005341.1_pt1 | contig 20023 bp, 20 predicted proteins | sample 5400661 | NCBI WGS metagenome assembly WNGG01 (sample SAMN13153372, study PRJNA577476) | soil metagenome | isolation source: 100 cm soil or saprolite under Garry oak tree replicate 1 | place: USA:California | collected 2016-06-15
CGTCGAGGGAGCCGCGCCTCGCGGTCTCCTCGAGCTGACGGGCTCGCTCGGCCAGCGCGCTGGCGCCGAACGTGGCCGAATTCGACTTCAGCGTGTGTGCCGCCCGGCGGACGGCTGCGGGATCGCCGGCCTCGATGCCTGCGCGGGCGTCCCCGACCAGCGCCGGCGCGTCCGTCACGAACTGCTCGATCAGGCCGGTGACGAAGTCCACGTCTCCGCGATCCGCCAGATCGTCGCGACGGAGGGGACACCAGCCGCGCCGTGGCGCCTCCCCAGATGGACCGCGATCGTGTGGGCCCCGGCATCGAGGCCCTGATCGAGCAGCCCTTTGCGCAGCTCGACGATCTCGTCTTCGACCTCGATCGGGGTGCGCAGCGGGCTCCGCCACGGTCGCCTGGACCGAGGTTCGAGCCCGTCCTCCCCTTCGGCATCGAAGCGCCGGCAGAGCTCGAAGACCCACCGGGGCGAGACCCCGTAGTCCCGGGACACCTCGGCCTTCGTCCGTCCCTCGACCCTCACCGCCGTGACCACCAGCCGAGGCATCCGAGATCACCCTAGGACCTAACGGCCGGAAGTACGTCCGGTCCCCGGCGACATCGCGGCTAGGGATGCACACGATCCGCGGATGTCCTCGATCTCTCGGTGTCCAAGGTCACCCACGGCAACGTGGCAGGGGACGGGGTCGGTCCGCACGACGACTACCTGGCTGAGTTCTCGTACCTGGGCCCGCCGCATCCATCGAGCTGACCCGCGGAGCCGGCGGGGCCGAGGGGGCGATCCGGTCTCCTTGGGTACCAGGATCGCCCCCAGCCGTCAGGATTCCTTGCCGCGTGCGGACGCTGGAGGCGCGCTCCGGGAGTCGTCGCTAAAACCTCCGATGCCGGCGCTCGGACGCTGCTCAGTCGCTCCAGAACTCGTCGGAGGCGGATGCGTCTCCAGGGTGGAGCCACGACTCGACGGCCTTGCCGTCCCGCAAGTGCCAGACCTGCACGGTGTTGTCGTCCAGGCGACGCCCGTCCGGCCGCTCCGCCCTCGCCCGGAGCAGGACGACCCCGTGGTCGTCGTTGGCCATGAGGTCGTGGATCTCTAGGTTGAACGTCCCGCCGGTCATCTCCATGTTCTGGGCAAGGTTCCCGAACACCGCTTCCTTGCCGCTGTAGTCGCCGGCGAGCGCGTTGTTGCCGGGCGTGTGCCACACGATGTCGTCGTCGAACAGCTCGTTCAACGTCTGCATGTCACCGCTCGCGAAGGCCGCGTAGCCGCGACGCAAGAGGTCCTCGTTGGGGTGTGCCATGGCTTCCTCCCTCCTCGACCGGACACACGGATTCTCCGACATTGCGACGGCGAATTTCAAAGGCCAGCTGCTCAGTCGAGCTCCAGCCGGCGCAACGACTCGGCGCGCTCGACGCCGATCAGCCGCCCCCACGGAGGGCCGGGAGAGGCGTGCAACGTGTCGAGCACGCGACAAGCGCCCACACCCGGCAAGGCAAGGCCCGCGGGGACGACCAAGCCCCAACGGCCTGGGCGCCAAGTCCTCGCGGGCGGAGCTCGAGTAGGCTCACGCCGTCATGAGATAGCGTGCCGGAATGTCCCCGGAACCTATCGGTCTTCGTCGCCCTCAGGCATGTCCACGCGGCGGAGGGTCTCCCCGTCCGGGCCGTAGATCGTGGCGATGTGGCTCCCGGGAGGAGGGCGCCGATGGGCCCGACGCCTCACGAAGCCGACTATGGCCCCCGTGATAGCTCCAAGAGCGAGGATGCCCTCCGCCGTCCGGGCGATGATCTCGATGACCTGCGCCGCGTCAGCGCCGCGCTCTTCGATCGGCCGTTCGGTCGCAACGGACAACCCGGTCCTCTCATGGATCTCGGCGACAAGCTCTCCGAGAGTGGCCGGCGGCATCACCGCCTGGACGACGACGTCGGCCTCGGTCATGAGCGGACCGATCGTACCCGAGCCCGCGCGTCCCCGGCGTGCGGTCACCCGTCCCTCAAGCGGCGTTGCCAGTGCCCCGGGTCCCCTAGCTCTAATCTCCCGGGTCAATGGAGATGGAGGCCCGCCGCAACGGGATTCGAGCAAAGCTGCTGCGAGCGAGTGAGCACCTGTGGACGCTCACCCGGGAGGAAGCCGAGTACGTCGTCGCGGAGGATTACGGCCCTCGGACCACGTTCGAGGCAAGCATCCCCGAACGTGACGGCCAACCTGGGCTGGCCTGTCGGGCGCACCTCGAGCCACCTCCACCGCCCCGGGTCGGCGTCCTCTGCGGTGACGTCGTCCACAGCCTTCGGTCAGCACTTGATCACCTCGCGAACACGCTCGTTGTAGCCAACGGAGGAACCCCAATGGAAGGGCCAGGGGGAACCCAATTCCCGATCATCGTGGGGGGAGGCGCCACCGTGAAAGCAGCACCGGGTCCCGCGATCTCGGACGCCGCCCAGCGAATCCTTGAGGAGGTGCAGCCCCAGAGCGCGACGGATCCGCTCGCGATCCTTCAACACCTGTCGAACATCGACAAGCACCGGATACTGAACGTCGTCGTGGTCGACCTCCAGGACGTCCACGTCGAGGTCCCAGAGTCGTTGCGCGGAGGCCTTCAGGAGGAAACGCCACCGTTCGTTCATGGGCAGCTCCTCTACTCGATCGTCGGGACGGCTGATGACGTCGGGGAGTCGTGGCACACAGTGGGGTACTCCGGGAAGCTGGCGTTCGCCGACCTCCCGGGCGGACGCGTCGAGGTCGTGTCGACCACGAGGCAGGTGCTGGAGTTCGTCCGTGACAACGTGGTCGAGCGATTCGCCCGCGATTGCCTGGGGGGCGAGCTCGGCTTCCCGGAGCCTGTCTTCTGAGGCTAGAGGTCTCCAGGGAACACTCGGTCGACTGCGCCCTGACGCTGGGCCGTCGGAGGCGACGGCCTACTCGTTCGTCATGGCGATCAGCGATGGCCGGCGAGTTCCCGGACCGACGTGCACCGGGACGCCGGCGTTCAGCATGTGCGTGATGAACGCGGCAAGCAGGATGGTTGCTCGGCCGGCGCCCCGATCGGCGAGGCCCGCGCCCCTGCGGCCGCCTACGATCGCACCGTGACGACCCGTCGACGAGAGCGCGAGGTCCTTGAGCGATCGGTGCACGCCATCGCCGAGCGTGCCCGGGACGCCTACGCCCTCATCGAGGAGATCAACGCGGCCGGCTTCCCGGGAGACGGCCCGACCATGCTCGCGGCCAATCGATGAGCTCCAACGCCGCGGGCTTCCCCGCGGATCTGGGGGCCGATGTCGGCCGCCGCGTCGGCGTACCGGAGGATCCCGTCCCAGCCCACGACGCGTTTCCGGAGGCTTGACCCGACGCTGGGGGGACGGAAGCGACCCTCACCCACGCTCTCCCGGCTGACCGGAACCCCGTCCTCGTCTACCTGGCCAGGCTCACGTCGGTGAACTCCCGTCGAGCCATGCACACGGCCCTCCGCCGTGTCGTCCAGGTGATGCTGCCGGACACACCCTGGGAGGACCTCCCCGATCCCGCCGCCCTCGACTGGTCCCAGATCCGCTACCAGGACGCCGCCGCCATCCGGGCCCGACTGGCCGAGCACTGCTCGTCGGCCTCCGCCGCAAACCAGAGCGTCGTGGCGCTCCGGGGAGTCCTGAAGGAGGCGTGGAGGCTCGGGCTCATCGACGCCGAGACGCTCGCCAGGGCGACGGACATCCAGACGATCCGGGAGGAGCGGTTTCCTTCGGGCCGGGCCCTGTCGGCCGGCGAGGTCCGTGCGTTGTTCAAGGTGTGCGCCGCCGACGAAGGCCCCGCTGGCGTGCGTGACGCCGCCCTGCTGGCCGTGCTCTACGGTTGTATTCGGTGCAACAAGCTGTTGCCGCTCGGAACGCCTGTCGGCGCCTTTGTTTTTGAGACCACCGACGAGACCGAGAGGCCGGGCGTGCACACGACCGTGTGGGAGCAACTCACCGATCTTGACATGGCGACTGGCGCCTACCGCTTGTGCGACGACGACAGCCCCTGGCCTCCCGGTGAGGAGCCCGCGTAGCTGTTACCTCTGGAGACATTACTTCACGCTCGCGCACGACTCGGGTCGATCTCTCCGAGTGGGCCTCGACCGATGCGCCGGCCGCTGGGGTGTGGGGCGGCTCAACGGAGTCGGACCGCCGGGGAGTGCGGCACCTTCCCCGGGAGGAAGCGGCCCGGGAGCTCGAGCGGACCTTCCCCGAGCGGCTGGCTCGGCGGGTTGGCGCGTTCCAGGCCACCCACTCGAACGGACACACGCCGACGCCGCTAGTCCGTGGGGGCCGGCGGATGCTGGTGGCCAGGTTTGCTCGGCCTGAGGTGCAGCCCTAGCATCGAAACATGGCCGTCCGGCCATCTGCACGGTCCCCTCCGCCCGCTTCTTGAGTCCGCGTCGTCTGCCCGCCCATCCAGGAGGGGAGCGATGAGACGCCGCACACGATCGAGAGGAACGACTGACCTGCTGTCCGGAGGGGGGTTTACCGCACGGCAGGTGACGGCCCTGGTGGTGGCCATCCTGCTGGCCGTGGTCCTGGTGCCGGTAGGAGCACAGGCCGCCCAGGTGGTCAGCGCCATCATCACCGACCCCGGAGGGACGAACAAGGCCCGCGTCGATGCGAGCGGGAACCTCCAGATCGGCGGAGAGGTGACGGTTGGCAACCAGGCGGCGAGTCCGGTCCCGGTCGCGCCGCAGGGAACGACGATGGTGGAGGGTAGCGTGGCCGCCCAGCCGGCTCTGGCTGGGACCTCCCTAGCGGACACCATTTCCCTGGACACCATCCACCCCGGAGGCTCGAGCAGCGACAAGTTTTTCGGTCAGAACTTCTCCGAGAATCAGCGAGTCGCCGTGACCAGCCTGACCTTTGACAACGAGATTCAGGTGGGCGCCGCCACCGTCGGGATCTTGATCCAAGCGTTGCACCCCATCTCCGGCGAATGCGGGGGGAATGGCGGGACGGCGTTTGAGGTAGGACCGCCCCTGTTCGTCCATGTGGGACCGGAGGCCACGCTGCATCTGGACTTCCCCTATCCATTCGTCTCGCCGACCTCCCCCAGCGGCGATTGGTGCCTGCGGGCGCACCTCTTCAACAGTGGCCAGCAGGTCGCCATCACCGCCGTGGGATATCTGGTCGAGACTTCGTGAGCTCACGGGACGGGCGCCAGGCCCCGCCAAGTACGGGGGCCTGGCGCCTGGACGGGCTGGCGCCGAGGTTCAGGGTCTCCTTATCGACCCGGCCGTGGCCAGGTGGGACTGCCCCAGGTTTGGTTGACTCCTGATCTGTGAGGACCGACCTCACGGGAAGGAGGCAGCAGATGCCCCAGGCGTACCCGTTGGAGTTCCGCCGCGTCGTGGCGGTGGCTCGCGCGCTTCGGCGTCCTCGGGAGGTGTACGGGGAGAACGGAGAGATCCAGACAGTTCCTTCACCGGCGGATCCGTTCCTGAACGCCGTGTTCATCAACAACTGCGCCACCGTCACCATGGGGCTGTTCGCGGGCGGCGGCCAGGGCGAGGGGCAGTACACAATCTTCTCCACGTAAAGGGGGTCGACCTTGGCCACAGCCCAGATTGCCTATGAGACCTCGACCGGTCGGATTCTGCTCATCCATCGCTTCGAAGGGGAGCCGAAGGATCCACAGAGCACGCCGCTGGCGAAGCGGACGCCCACGGCGAGTCGGAAGCGATGCACCTGCCGGGAAACCGGTGGGAATGAGCCCGGCCGCCTAACCGCTCGCCGACCAGCCAGCGGCCTACCTCACAGGGAGTGATGACGGTGGCCAAGACCCAGGAGCACGAGCGCGCACACCAGGGGCTGTCCGAGGTCTTGGGGAACACCCAGCTCCACGATTTCCCATAAGCGAAAAGCATTCCGACGGCCAGTCTGCTTTCATGATTCACCTTTGCTGGATGGCCCTCACAGATCTCGGAGGATCGAGTGCTCGATCGTCATGATGGGATCGCGGTCACCAGCGGGCTCGGGTTCATTGGAAGGCACCTAGTCCGGGCGCTCCTGGACCACAGGAAACGACTGATCGTCCTGGACCGCCGTTCTCCTGTCCGGTCTGCGACAATGCCGCGCCGTGATCCGCTCCCTCCTCTACCCTGCTCCTGCGCCGCGTCCTCGGCCTGGTCCATTCGGACCAGCGCTCAGCAGCTGAGGCCGAACTCGAGAACGCGGTCCTGCGTCACCAGGTCGCGATCCTGCGCCGGCAGGTGAAGCGGCCCATCTACCGTGCATCCGACAAGGCATTCCTCGCCGCCGCGAGCAGGATCCGTTCGGCCTCGTGTCAGGGGCGGGCGGAACCGACGAGCGTTACGTGCCTTGGGCCAGCAAACGGAACGGGCATCGGCCACCGCCGCCCTCGCATGGACACGGTGTTACAGACGGTGTGATTCGACGCGAAGTCGCAGGTCAGCGGCGGGAATGGGAGGAGGCGTTCGGCGGCTTCCCGCTGGTCGTCCGTGGACTGCGTGGACAGGCCGAAGACCTCGGCGCCCATCGCAGCGATCTCCTGATGGTGGTCCCGGAACCCGCACGACTCCGGGGTGCACCCCCGCGCGCCGGGGATGCGGTCCCAGTCCGGGACCAGCTCGGGCACCACCCGGCCTGCCGGTCCGCGGGTAGGCGTACACCACCACGCGCTCTGACTCCTGGCTGGCCAGGATGACGGACCCGCCGTCCGTCGACGGCAGCGCCACGGACGGCACCTGGGCACCGGCGAGATGGTCGGCCGCCCCGTCGTCGACGGGGACCGGGAGGTCCGGCGGCAGCACGGTCGGGTCGAGGGCCACGTCCGCCCATTCGTACCACGCCGGGGCGCCAGGTTTCCCCTCGACGGGCGGTGGGCATGATGCCGAAGTCCCACCGCGGGGCGCGTTGACACGTCCCGATACCGCCGGTACAGTCCCGCCCGTCGGTTGACCGGAGCACCCGGAGACCGGCACAGGGCGCAGTACGGCGAGCCGCCGGGCTCGCCACCGACAACCTTTTCGGTTGACCGGACCACCGGAGACCGGAGCACACCGGAACTCCAGACGGTCGATCGAAAGGGGAACCCGAATGCTCCGCTCGATGCTCCTGGGGCGCCGCCGCGCTGTCGGCGCGCTCGCCCTCCTGGCCCTGGTGGGGGCCGCCTGCTCCTCCAACGCCACCGCCAAGGGTGGCGCGCAGTGCAAGCCATCCGCGTCGCCCCAGGTGACCCTGGCCGCGTACAGCAACGTCTACGACGTCTACGGCAAGCTCATCTCCAACTTCCAGAGCGACTGGAAGGACAAGCACGACGGCCAGTCCGTCCAGTTCCTGACGTCGTTCGGGGGCAGCACCACCCAGGCCGAGGCCGTGGTGAACGGGCTCGACGCCGACATCGTGGCCCTGTCCCTGGACCCCGATGTCGAGCTGATCCAGAAGGCCGGACTGATCACCCACGACTGGCAGAACGCCCCCGATCACTCCATCGTAGGGACCTCGGACGTGGTGTTCGACGTCCGTCCGGGAAACCCGAAGCACATCGAGAACTGGAACGACCTGACCCAGCCCGGACTCCAGATCCTCACCCCCGACCCGGCCCAGAGCGGCGGGGCCAAGTGGAACATCGTGGCCGCCTACGGCGCCGCGATGCGGGGCAAGGTCCCCGGCTACAAGGCCAACGATCCGGCCGACGCCGAGCGCCTGCTCGAAGGCATCTTCAAGAACGTCACCGTGCTGGACAAGAGCGCGAACGACTCGCTCAAGAACTTCGACTCCGGCAACGGTGACGTGGCCATCACCTACGAGTACGCGGCGCTGCAGGCCAGGGCGGCGGGAGGCCAGGACCAGATCGTGTACCCGCCGTCGACGGTCTCCATCCAGACCCCCACGGTGGTCGTGGACAGGAACGCCGCCGCGCACTGCGTCACCGCCATCGCCAACGAGTTCGTGAAGTACCTGTACACCCCGGACGCGCAGGCCGTGTTCGCCAGCGTCGGCTACGAGCGGCCCATCGACGTGTCGAAGGCCCAGCAGGGCGACGGCGCCAACCTGCCGGCGATCCAGGACCTGTTCACCACGGACCAGATCGGCGGCTGGGACCAGCTCGAGAGCGAAACGGTGTTCGGCTCGGACGGGGCGTTCACCCAGGCGTTCAAGGCGGCGAAGGGCTAGATGCAGCAGACCGTCGAGCAGGGCCCGAAGCTTCTCCAGCCCCAGGGCCGCGCCCGGCTTCGGTCGAGCGCGGTCCTGGGCCGGTGGTCCCTGCGCGGGGTCGCGCTGCTCTACCTCGGATTGATGGTCCTGCTGCCGGTGGCCGCCCTGATGGACCGGGGCTTCTCCGGCGGCTTCGGGGCCCTGCGCAGCGCGATGTCGTCGTTCGGGGCGTGGGAGGCCATCCGCCTGACGGTGACCATGGCCGCGGCCACCGCCCTGGTCAACGCGGTGTTCGGCACCCTCCTGGCCTACGTCCTGGTGCGGATGCGGTTCCCGGGGCGGGGGTTCCTGGCCACCCTGGTGGACCTTCCCTTCGCCGTCCCCACGTTGGTGGCGGGCGTGATGCTGGTGGCGCTGTACGGGCCGAACTCCCCGGTGGGGGGGTTCTTCGAGCGCCACGGCATCCACATCATCTTCGCCCAGCTGGGGATCCTGCTGGCGCTGCTGTTCGTGACCCTCCCGCTGGTGGTCCGGACCGTGCTGCCGGTGCTGCTGGAGCTGGACCCGGCCGAGGAGGAGGCCGCCCGCGTGCTGGGGGCGGGCCGGTGGATGACCTTCCGCAAGGTCATGCTCCCCGCGCTCCGTCCCGCCATCGCCGCGGGCGCCCTGCTGGCATTCGCCCGGGCCCTCGGCGAGTTCGGGGCCATCGTCATCGTGTCCGGGAACATCCCCGGGCGGACCCTCACCGCGCCGGTGTTCATCTTTCAGCTGGTCAGCCAGTTCCGGTATCCGGAGGCCGCCGCCGTCTCCACGGTGCTGTTCGCGCTGTCCTTCCTGCTGGTGCTGGCCACGGAGCGACTGGTGCGGCAACGGACGGACGTGTTCTGGTCATGAGTATCGAAGCGCTGGACCGCGCACCGGTGCCTCCGGACGAGGAGAGGCTCGACGTCGTCCGTGCGGACAACGCCGACGCCCGCCGGGGCCGGCGGGTCCGGGCTCTGATGCTGGCGGCCGCGCTGCTGTACGTCTCGGTGCTGCTGCTGGCGCCGCTGGGGGGCATCGTGTACTCGGCCCTGAAGGCGGGGCTCGGGACCATCCGGCGCACGTTCACCCAGACCGACGTCCTGCACGCGCTGTACCTGACCTTCCTGATCATGGTCATCACTGTCGTGGTAACCGCGGTGTTCGGCGTGATCGTGGCGCTGGTGCTGGCCCGGGACCGGTTCCCCGGTCGGCGCCTGCTGTCCGGCGTCGTCGACCTGCCGCTGGCCATCTCCCCGGTCATCGTAGGGCTGGCCGCCGTGCTGATGTTCGGCCGGGGCGGCTGGTTCGAGCCCTTCTTCACCTCGCACGGGATCCAGATCATCTTCGCGTTGCCGGCCATGGCCCTGGTCACCATCTTCATCTCCATCCCCTTCGTGATCCGGGAGGTCGTCCCCGTCCTGGAGGAGCTGGGGACGGAGGAGGAACAGGCCGCCTGGACCCTGGGCGCGTCGCGCTGGCAGGCGTTCCTCCGGGTCACCCTTCCGAACATCCGGTGGGGTCTGCTGTACGGCATCGCCCTGTCGGCGGCGCGGGCCATCGGCGAGGTGGGAGCGGTGATCATCGTGAGCGGCGCCCTCCAGGGGAAGACCGAGACCGCCACGCTGTACATCCTCCGCGCGTTCGACCAGCGCCAGGACGCGCAGGGCTATGTCGTGGCGCTGGCGCTGGCGCTGTTCTCGATCGTGCTGTTGATCGCCATCGAGCTGCTCAAGCGCAGACGGATCAAGGAGAAGGGGTAGATGGGAGCGACGATCGCGGTCGAGAGACTGGTCAAGCGCTTCGGGTCGTTCACGGCCGTGGACGGGGTCGGCTTCGAGGCCCCGGAGGGGAAGATCACCGCGCTGCTGGGGCCGAGCGGGTCGGGCAAGAGCACCGTGCTGCGGATGATCGCGGGACTGGAGCGTCCCACCGCGGGCCGGATCACTCTGGCCGGCGAGGACCAGACCCTGGCCGCGGTCCAGGAGCGCCGGGTGGGGTTCGTGTTCCAGCACTACGCCCTGTTCCGGCACATGACCGTTCGCCAGAACGTCGCGTTCGGCCTGTCGGTGCGCAAGGAGCCGAAGGCCACCGTCCGCTCGCGGGTGGACGAGCTGCTGGACCTGGTCCACCTGGGGCCGTTCGCGGAGCGGTACCCGCACAATCTGTCCGGCGGCCAGCGCCAGCGAGTGGCCCTGGCCCGGGCCCTGGCTCCGCGCCCGAAGGTGCTGTTGCTGGACGAGCCGTTCGGTGCCCTGGACGCGCGGGTCCGCCGTGACCTCCGCCACTGGCTGGACGGGCTGCACCGCGAGCTCGGGGTGACCAGCCTGCTGGTCACCCACGACCAGGAGGAAGCGCTGGAGCTGGCCAACCGGGTGGTGGTGATGCACCTAGGAAAGGTGGAGCAGATCGGGTCGCCGGAGGAGATCTACAACGAGCCGGCCACGCCGTTCGTGGCTGGGTTCGTGGGCGCGGCCAACGTGATCCAGGGCCAGGTCCAGGACGGGCACCTCCGGTTCGCCGGGCAGGCCCTGGCCGGGGCCGGCCACATCGACGACGGCGGGGCGGCCCAGGCCTACATCCGGCCCCACGACGTGCGGGTCTCCGGGACCAGGAACAACGGGGACTCCGTGCAGGCCTCGCTGGAGCGCGCGAACAACCTGGGGTGGATGTCCAAGCTGCACCTCCGTCTGGACGACGGGCAGACCCTCATCGCGCACGTCCCCAACGAGGACCTCGGGGCGCACGCGGCCGGGGACCGGGTGTGGGTGGACCTGCGCAACGCGAAGATCTTCGCCCCGACGGACGGAGAGGCACCCGCCGACACGGCGGACGGCGACATCCGTGCTGCCGTCTGACGTGGCCGTCTGACGTGCGGGTCTGTCCGGGCCGCGCAGCTCCCCCGCCCCAGCCGCTCGGACTATCCTGCCCGCGATGAGACCAGGCGGCGCCTCCCGGCTGCAGGCGATCCCCGACCCGGAACCGGGCACGCCGAAGCTGTCGGTGCAGGCCGTCTCCAAGAGCTTCCTGACCACGCGCGGGGACGTCCTGCCGGTGCTGGAGTCGGTGTCCTTCGACGTGGCCCCCGGCGAGTTCGTGTGCCTGCTGGGCCCCTCCGGCGGCGGGAAGTCGACCATGCTGAACATCCTGGCGGGCCTGGAGCGGGCCGACGGCGGCGAGGTGTTGATGGACGGCCGGCCCGTCACCGGACCGGGACCCGACCGCGCCGTGCTGTTCCAGGACCCGGCGCTGTTTCCGTGGATGAGCGTGCGGGCGAACGTGGAGTTCGCGCTGAAGATGGTGGGCGTCCCCGCGGCCGAGCGACGGGACCGGGCCCACGCCTGGCTCTCCACGGTGCACCTGGCCATGTTCGCCGACGCGCAGCCTCATGAGCTCTCCGGAGGGATGCGCCAGCGCGCGGCGCTGGCCCGAGCGCTGGCGTGCCAGCCGGACGTGCTGCTGGCCGACGAGCCCTTCGGGCCCCTCGACGCCCAGGCCCGGGAGGCCCTCCAGGGCGAGGTCCAGCGGGTGTGGGCCGAGACCGGGACCACCTTCGTGTTCGTGACCCACAACGTCCGGGAGGCGGCGCTGCTGGCGGACCGGGTCCTGCTGATGTCGGCCGCGCCGGGGAGGCTGCTCGAGGAGTACCGGATCCGGGCCCCTCGCCCCCGCTCCCTGGAGAACCCCCTGCTGTCGCGGCTGGTTGCGGACATCCACGACCAGCTGGAACTGGAGGTGAGGAAGGTTGTCGCGCGTGAGACGGGCGAGTCGGGCCAGGAGCCAGGTCTGGCCTAGGGTCCTGGCCCTGGCTGCGGTGGTCGGCGTGTGGTGGCTGCTGTCCGCCACCGGCGCCGTCGGGGCGAAGAACCTGCCCAGCCCGGCCACGGTGTGGACCGCGCTATGGCACCGGATCTCGAATGGCAGCATCCCGGTGGCGGCCTCGCGCAGCCTGATCCGGCTGGCGTTCGGGATGGTCGTGGCCGTCGCCTTCGGGACGCTGGTCGGGGTGTGGATGGCGTCTTCCCGGCTCGCGCAGCGCAGCCTGGGCAGCCTGGTCGTGGGGCTCCAGGCCCTTCCACCCATCGCCTGGCTGCCCCTGGCGGCTCTGTGGTTCGGGTTCACCGAACGGGCCGTCGTGTTCGTGGTGATCGTGGGGGCCTTCCCGGCTGTGGCCATGGCCACCGCGGGAGGGATCCGGCAGGTCTCGCCCCTCCTGGTCCGGGCGGGCCGGACCCTGGGAGCGCGCGGGTGGAGCCTGTACCGCGAGGTGGTGGTGCCGGCGGCCGTCCCTAGCTACGTGGAGGGCCTCCGCCAGGGCTGGGTGTTCGCCTGGCGTTCCCTCATGGCCAGCGAGCTGATCGTGCAGGGCGGAAAGGGGCTGGGCCACTCCCTGGACCGGGCGGGGCGGCACTTCGACGCGCCCACCATCCTGGCCCTGATGGTGGTGATCGTGGTGATCGGGCTGGTCATCGACCTGGGGTTCGCGGCGTGGGACCGCAGGGTCCGGGCCCGGCGTGGTCTGGTGGCGGCATGAGGACGCGCCGATGAATCCCTCGGAGTCGGCCTCGGATCCTTCCGGCCCCGAGGCGTTCGCCGCGCTCTCCCCCGAGGAGCAGCAGGTCCTGCTGAAGGTCGCGGAGATCCTGAAGCGGCTCCAGTTCGGCACCGTGCTCCTGGTGATCCAGGACGGCAAGGTCGTCCAGATCGAGATGGCCGAGAAGTTCCGCCTGCGGTAGAGCCGGGCCCCCCGTGGGTACCTCCGATTGGCGACCCGATCCTCGGGAGGAACCCCCAATGGCACAGGAAGAGGCACGGCACGAGCAGGTCATGCGGTGGGACGGTGACGTGCCCTCCGTGGCCGAAGCGGGCGTCGACGTGGCCGTCCGGGCGGTACCGAGCCATCTCGAAGGTGGCGCGGTCGAAGGGGTCGCACGGCCGGCCCTCGCCGACACCGGCCAGCACGATGAAGCCGCGGCGGTCAACCGCCATGGCCGTGGGCCGGTCGCAGCCTCCGAAGAAGTCCGTGCGGACCCTGCCGTGGTGGCCGAACGTGGAATCGGGCTGCCCGTACTGGCCGAGGCGGAACAGGCCGAAGTCACCGCTGTCCTCCCCGGCTACGACCGTCCTTCCACCCGGTGTCACGGTCACGCCTTCCAGCTCCTCGGTGAAGCCATCGGCCTGCTCGATCTGGACCTCGCCGCCGTCGCCGAACGTCGGATCCAGCGAACCGTCTGGGTCGAGGCGGGCGACCATGTCGGCGAAGGCGATGACCACCTTGCCGTCGGGCTCGACCACCATGGACAGTGGGGGGCAGCAATCCTCCCCCCACGGCAGCATGTCCACCGAGACCCTGCCGTGTCAGTTGACCGACCACAGGCTGTTCCAAGTGGGGCGGAACGAAGCGGAATCAAGAACGAATGGAGTACGACTTCGAGTTCTGGTTCGCTGGAGGCGACGGGAGTGGCACGTTCGGGGTGGGAGTCAGTTTTGGCTTCATCGAACGTATCTGGGTCGCTTTGGTATCTGCGCTGGTCAGGCCGGGCATTGCGGGAACTCGAAAGGCCCACTATCTCTGGGGTATTCCCCGCCGAGCGGTGTGCTTCCGCGCCCTTTCCCTGATGGTCGTCGAGCGAAGAGGCCCGAGTCAGTTGGGCTTCATGGGGCCGGGGTAGCAGCATCCGGCCGGACCTGCCGGAGGTAGACGTGAGCGCCGCACGCGGCGAAGAGCTCTCGGGCGCGGGCGCGGTTGGGGTCGGGATCGTCCCCGAGATCAGCGAGGTCGAGGAGGCACCGCCCTTCGTCGATCGGGCGCGTGAGCTCTGAATATCGGTTGACGGCGGCGCGAAGCTTGGCCGGGTCGCGCTCCGCGACGCCCTCGGCCCACCAGAGGAAGCCCTCGGCATTCGGCCGGCCGGGCGCCACCCGCCGGAGCGCCTCCAGGAGCGGTGCGGCCTCGGCGCTTCGCCCCCGTCGGACGAGCGCCCGCACGGTCTCGCTCAGCAGCTCGTCGACCATGCCGCCCATCCGGTCCTCCCCCGCCAGTTCGAGGCCCGTGAGGCACCAGCGCAGCTCCTCTGCGTCGTCGCCCCTCGCTCTGGCGATCCATGCCGCGAGGAGGTGTTGATACGGGACGGCCTGCGTCTCCTCGCGAGGATCGAGGACACGCCGCGTCTCCTCGGCGAGGTCCCAGGCAGCGTCCAGGTCTCCCCGGAGGAACGCCGCTTGCGCGCGTAACAGCGTGCCGGCGGAGAGCGCATAGGGGCTGTTGTGCGATCGGCCGATCTCGATGCACATGTCGCCGGCGTGCTCGAGCTCCTCGATCCGACCCTGGTCGAACGCGTAGTTGCCGACGTTCGACCATATCCATCCCTCGTGGTCGCGCCGCCCCGTACGGCGCGAGAGCTCCACGCCCTCGAGGAGGATCTGCCGCCCGCGCTCGTAGTCCGGGGCGTAGTCCATGAGTATCGACGGCACGGCGTTGTGCGCTCGGAGCAGGAGCTCGAGGTGGCCGGCGCGGTTGGCGATCTCCCACCCCTCCTCCATGAGCGCGATGCCCTCGGCGACGCGCCCGAGGTGTAGCAGCACGATCGCGAGCGAGACCGCGGCGTGCCCCCCGACCACCGGGGCGTCGACACGAGCGGCCAACTCCTTCGCCCGCCGGAGCGGCGCCTCGGCCCCCGCGGCGGACCCTCGGCGGCGGAGGAGGTTCCCGAGGATCTCGAAGGCACGGGCGAGGTCCGCGCCCTCGGGGCCGCGCTGGAGGGCCGCGATGCCCCGCTCGATCCACGCCTGCGCGTCCTCGAGCCGGGCGACCGTGATCAGCGTGTACGAGATCTCGACCTGCATGCGACCCACGTCGACGTCTCGGCCGAGCGCCCCGTATCGGTCGAGGGCCGCTCGGTAGCCGTCGACGACCTCGTCGATCGGACGAAGGCCGGCGGCGGTGACGGCCACGGCCTCGGCCGTACGAGCGAGCTGCTCCGGATCCGCCCCGCTCCGCTCACCGAGATCCAGCGCCACGCCGAACCATCGCAGCGCCTCCTCCTGCTGCCACAGGTCCCAGGCGCGCTCGCCGGCCTCCGACGCCCACCGCTGCGCGGCCCCCATGAGTTCCCGGTCGGCCGGCTCGCCGAGCTCGTCGAGGTACCCGATTGCCCGGACGTAGTGGGCGCCGACGACCTCCGCGAGCTCCCGGCTCCTGTTCCCAGTCCGCTCCTCGGCCCACCGGGCGAGCTTGACGTGCTTGCGGGCGCGAAGCAGCTTCGGCAGGGACTCGTACGCGACGTCGCGGATCAGGACGTGGCGGAATGCGAACTCGAGCTCGCCCGAGAACGCCGGCGGTTCGCGCGGCGTGACGATCTCCTTCACGCGGAGCCGGCCGATGGCGTCGCGCACGTCGGCGATTGGCCGCTCCGAGAGCGCGGCCGCGGCGCCGAGCCAGAAGATCCGGCCCGCCACGGCGGCGTCCTGGAGGATCGCCTTCTCCGCGGGCGGCAGCGTGTCGAGACGCGCGGCGATGAGCGCGTGGATCGAGCGGGGCACCTCGACGTCGTCGATCGGCTGGGCGAGCTCCCACCGCGAGGCCTCGGTGGCCCGGAGCACGCGGCGGTCGATCAGCATCCGGACGATCTCCTCGGCGTACAGGGGGTTGCCCTCGCTTCGGTCGGCGACGAGCCGCTTCACGGACTCGGGCAGGTCCGAGGAAAGGAGGTCCTCGACCATGGTCTCGCACTCGGTCTCGGACAGCGGGTCGAGGTAGATCGCCGCGTAGTTCCGCTTGCCGCCCCCCCAGCCCGGCCGCGTCTCGAGGAGTTCGGGCCGCGCGAGCGTGAGGATCAGGATCGGCCCACTGGCCCAGTCGGCCAGGTGATCGACGAAGTCGAGGAGCCCAGCGTCGGCCCAATGCAGGTCTTCGAGTGCGAGGATCAGCGGGTAGCGCGCGGCCATCCGCTCGAGGAACCGTCGCCAGGCGTCGAAGAGCTCCTCCCGCGCGAGCCGCTGCTCGGTGCGGCCGCCGACCAGCGCGAGGACGTGCGGGGCGGCCTCGAGGTCGCCGAACAGCTCCTTCACCGTGTGGTCGACCTTCTCGACGACGACCTCGGGTGGGTCGTCCTCGAGCACCTCGCATTGCGACTTCACTGCATCAGCGAGCGCGGAGTAGGAGACGTTCCCGTAGGCGAGCGATCGCCCGCGACGCCAGTACAGGAACTGCGGCAGGCCCTCGACGTACTTGGCGAACTCCCACGCGAGCCGGGACTTCCCGACGCCGGCGTTGCCGAGGACCGTGACGAGCGCCGGGCGCCCCTCCGACTCGACGCGCTGCAGCGTCTGCTTCAGCATGGCCAGCTCCTCGTCCCGGCCCACCAGTCGCGACTCGAGGCCGAGGGGCGGGCGCTCGCCTCGGCGCCGTGCCTTCACGCGGAGGGCCTGCCACGCGGGCACCGGGCCGGCCTTGCCCTTGAGCTGGAGCGGCTCGAGGTCCCGGTAGTCGATGACGTCCTTCGTGCTCGCGAACACGGCCGGGCCGACCACGACCGAGCCAGGCGCGGCGGCCGACTGGAGACGCGACGCGGTGTTCACGGCGTCTCCCGTGAGCATCCGGTCGCGCGCGCCGCCCGCCCGCTCGAGGTCCACGAGCACCTCGCCGGCTTCGAGACCGACCCGCATCTCGAGCTGCGGACGGCCTTCGGCGGCGAACGACCGGTTCAGCTCGGACAGGACGGCCTGCATCTCGAGGCCGGCCCGGACCGCGCGCTCGGGGTCGTCTTCGTGGGCGGAGGGAACGCCGAAGACGGCGAGCACAGCATCGCCGACGAACTTCTCGATCAGGCCCCCGTACCGCTCGATCTCCGCCGAGAGCCGGTCGAAGGCGCGGCCGATGAGCGCCTGGACGATCTCGGGGTCCTCGCGCTCGGCGAGCTCGGTCGAGCCCACGATGTCGGCGAACAGGGCCGTTGCGAACTTCCGCTCGTGCCGAGGAGCACTCGCCTGCAGGGGCGCCGAGCAGTTTAGGCAGAACCGAGCCCGCTCCGGGTTCTCCTCACCGCACGAGGCGCACGTCGGCATGGCGTCGAGTGTAGGCGGGTGGAGGCCCGACGGCCCAGGTGGTAGTGGGTCAGTTTGACTGAGACGGCTCGTCCTCATCGTCCGAGTCGTCGTCATCGGACTCTTCTGTGAAGGCCGGTCGAAAACTCGAACACTGGCCGCTCGAAAAGTCGAGCACCCGAGGCAGATGCTAGCGGAGTACAGCACCTCCTTCCCGGGCGGGTTCGGAGGGTGAGGAGGCCTCGGCACGCCCTTGGCCAGCTCCTCGGGCGATGCGGGCCTTGGCGTCGCGCAGGCGGTAGGACTCCCCCTTGTTCTCGATGATGTGGCACCGGTGGGTGAGCCGGTCGAGCGTCGCCCCACACCCTCCCAGGCACGACCCCCTGCTCTAGATCGGCCGGCCCAGCAGCCAAGAGTTCCTCCAACTCGGGCGGAGGTGTACAACCTCACTCGGAGGGACATGGCCTCGGACCCCCGCATCGGCACGACCATCGCCGGCTACCGCATCGAGGCGGTGCTGGGCCGGGGCGGCATGGGCGTGGTGTACCTGGCCGAGCAGCTCGCCCTGTCCCGGAAGGTGGCCCTGAAGGTCCTCGCCCCCGAGCTCGCAGAGGACCCCAAGTTCAGGGATCGGTTCCTGCGGGAGTCCCGGATCGCCGCCTCCCTGGAGGACCCCAACATCCTGCCGGTGTACGAGGCCGGGGAGGCAGACGGAGCCCTGTTTATCGCCATGCGCTACGTCCGGGGCACGGACCTCCGCCGGCTGATCGACGCCGAGGGCCCGCTCGCTCCCGAGCGAACGGTCTCCATCCTCACTCAAGCCGCCTCGGCCCTGGACGCCGCCCACGCCGAGGGCCTCATCCACCGCGACGTCAAGCCCGCCAACGTGCTCCTCGTCCCCGGGTCACCGGACAGGGTGTACCTGGCCGACTTTGGCCTCACCAAGCGGGCCGCCTCGGACTCCGGCGTCACCGGGACCGGGCAGTTCCTGGGCTCGGTCGAGTACGCGGCCCCCGAGCAGTTCGAGGGGAGGCCCGTCGACCGGCGCACCGACGTGTATGCGCTCGGCTGCGTCCTGTACGAGTGCCTCATCGGCGAGCCCCCCTACCGCCGGGAGAGCGAGGCGGCGGTGATGTACGCACATCTCCGGGACGACCCCCCCAGGCCTCGGACGGCACGGCCCGAAGTGCCGGCGGCGTTCGACCCGGTGGTCGCCAGGGCGATGGCGAAACGCCCGGAGGCCCGGTACCCCACCGCGGGCGATCTCGCCCAGGAGGCGAGGAAGGCGCTCCCCACCGCGGCCCCGTCTCCCGCCGGGAGGCCCTCGCGGCGAGCGCTTCTTGCTGCGGCCGCCGCCGCAGTAGTCGCGGCCGGCATCGTGGTCGCCCTGGTGCTCCTAGCCCGGCACGGGACGACCGCCGCACCCCCCCGGGCCGGGCCCTCGACGAGCCTGAGCCCCAGCTCGAGCCCGACCGGGCTGGTGAGCATCAGCAATGGGATCGCGGCGTTCGACCCGAAGACCGGCAGGGTCACGAAGACGGTCCCGGGCGAGTTCGGTCATGGAGCGTTCGCCGCCGCCAACTTCCTGGTGGCCGGCGAGGCGGGCGTGTGGACGTCCGACTCCAACGCCAACCTGGTCCGCATCGATCCTCGGACCGGCAGGCGGCAGACCATTCCGCTGGGCCACGTCCAGAACCCCGTGGACGGCGTCACCATCGGGGACGGCTCCGTCTGGGTGCTGAGACCATCGGGCGGCGTGGGGTACGTCTTCCGAATCGACCCGGCCACCCTCCGGGTCCTCCAGACGTATAGGTTCCAGTCCGGGATCGGCGAGCAGACGGGCTTCGGGGTTGCCTTCGGATCCGCGTGGATGTCCTTCGCGAACGGACAGGTCGACCGGATCGACATCGCGAGCGGGAAGGTGACCCCCATCAAGGTGCCGTCGGACGGGCTCTCCGTCGGCCCCGACGGTGTGTGGGTCGTCGACGGCCTGCACGACACCATCAGGCAAATCGATCCGGCAGGCAAGCTGGGCCCGGTAGTGACCGTGCAGGGCGGGCTGGACGGGATCGTGGACGAAGCGGGATCGCTGTGGGTCCTGCAGGAGTCCTCCGGACAGGTGGTCCAGATCGACCCCCGAAACCGGACCATCGTCGGGACTCCGATCAGGGTCGGGAGCGATCCCACGGCAATCTCGGCCGGGCTCGGCGCCGTGTGGGTCACCGACCGGAATGGGGACCTCTGGCGCATCGATCCCACCACGGCGAGCGCGACGCCAGCCCACCTGGGGGGCGTGCTCGCGTCCGCCGCTCCCGACGACACCAACAAGGTCGTGTGGGTGCTGGTCGGGGGAACCCTCCGGTAGCAGTCCCTCATCGTCCGCGTGCCGCGTGACGGTTCGAGGGCGGCTTCTCCCATCCCCTCACTCGAGGATCCGCGCAGGGTTGGCTCCTGTGGGTTGTTCGACCAGATCTGCCGCCAGTGCTCGACCGGGAGCGAGGAGAACGCCGTGATGTCCGGGCAGGCGGCCTCCAGGAGCTCGGCGGCCTTCGGGAACCGCCCCTCGAGCTGCTCGATGACCCGAGTGACCTGGGCGGCCACCTCCTCTGCCGAGGGCTGGGCGAAGATCGAGCGCACCAGCGTGGCCAGGAGCGGCTGGGCGTCGCGCGGGACCCTGGTCAGGAGGTTCCGGACGAAGTGGGTCCGGCAGACTCCCACTGTCAACCCCCAGAGCGAAATTTCGATGATGGCGCACCCCAAGACCGGGCATGGAGAAGCCACCGGCGACGGGCCGGTCAGGATGGCGCCGAGGGAGCGATCAGGCCGAGCGC
>WNGG01006656.1_pt1 | contig 20020 bp, 17 predicted proteins | sample 5400661 | NCBI WGS metagenome assembly WNGG01 (sample SAMN13153372, study PRJNA577476) | soil metagenome | isolation source: 100 cm soil or saprolite under Garry oak tree replicate 1 | place: USA:California | collected 2016-06-15
TGCGCTTCCGTGTAGTTGGTACAACCCTCTACGCGAAAGTCTGGAACACGGGCAATACCGAACCAGGCAGCTGGATGCTGACGCAGACGGATAGCACCTTCCAATCTGGCTATTGCGGCCTGCGTATCCTGGTGCAAGGGAGTGCAACGGCAACGATTACCTCGTTTGTGGCAACTGCGCAGTAGTCAAATACCTGAGTCAGTCCTCAATGGCGTTCCCAGGGGCGAACGCCATTGAGGACTGACTCAGGTATACAAGCCCTGTTTTTCTTCCCAACTCGTGCTATAATAAGCAAGCGATCTGTTATCCTTCCCTGGTAATCCTCTTCAGCGTTCTATCGCTCTCCGAGCACAACTCATTGTACTCTTTCCCCTCACCTCCATGAAACACCCACCTTCTTCCATCGCTCGCTTCGCCGAGCACATCCTCGGTAAGCCTCTCTATCCTTACCAGCGCGAAATTGCAGAGGCAATCCTCGCATCAGTGCGGGAGCGTCTCGGTCATATCATTATACTTGAAGCCTACTTACTCACCTGTATGCCTCAAGGCACGATTGTCAAAGCCGCGCCAACCTTCACACCGCAGATCATCAATAGCCGCCTGCGCCTGCTCTCGCTCCTCGATACGTCCTTCACACGCGATCGTATCTGGACGAGTAACGGCTATATCATCGGTTTGGCACCGCAGGCTGATCCTGCTCTACTGCGTGCGCACACCGGACCGAGAGTTATGTTTTATTCAGCATCGGCAGAAAGCAACGTGGTCGGAGCCACTGCAGACCTGCTGCTAGAAATTGACGAAGCTCAAGATGTGTCGCCGGAAAAGTTTAATCGTGATTTCCGTCCAATGGCCAGTACTGCCAACTCCACAACGATTCTTTACGGTACTGCCTGGTCGGATGATACCTTACTGGCCCATCAACGTGCCGTCAACCTGGAACTGGAGCAAAGTACAGGTATACGTTGTCATTTTGAATACGATTGGAGAGCGCTGGCTGCAATCAATCCCGCCTATCGCATCTTTGTCGAGCAAGAGATAGCTCGCCTTGGAGAGGATCATCCCACCATTCAGACACAATATTTTCTGCGGCCAATCAGCGGGGCAGGCTACTTCCTGAACCCCTTGCAGCGCATGCTCTTGCAGGGTACGCATGCCTGGGAAGCAGAACCCGTAGGTGATGGCTGGCATATCGCGGGGATGGACGTTGCTGGAGAGGAACGACCAACCTCTTTACCGGCGGATACTGCCCCTATACGAACCCGGCGTGATAGCACCGTTATCACCATCGGGCGTGTACACTATAACGAATTGAATCTGCCTTGTATCGAAGTAGTTCATCACCAATGGTGGACAGGTCTGCCCTACCTGGAACAATATGCTGCTACCGTTGCATTGGCAGAGCGCTGGGGGGTGCGTTCGTTAGTCATCGATGCGACAGGACTTGGAGCCGGGCTGGCTTCACTACTGGTTAAGCAGCTTGGCGAGGAGCGAGTTCTCCCTTTCACCTTCACGCGTCCCGGCAAATCTCGGCTGGTGTACCAGTTGCTCTCGCTGCTCAATAGCGGGCGACTCAAACTCTATGCAGCGGCTCAAGCACCTGCGGGAATATATGAAGAGTGCTGGCAGCAGCTGCGCAAGGCTCGCTATCGCTTACCTGCTCCCGAAGTGCTCGACATCTACGTTGACCCCACTGACGGACATGATGACTTTCTGATCAGCCTTGCCCTGCTTACTGAGGCTCTAAATATACTGACCACTCCTGCCGCCTCAACACTCATTCGACCCCGTAGGTTCTATGGGGAAGAAGGGCGTTTTTGACGGCTGCACGTAGGATTTTTGCGTAGGGGCCCGATTTATCGCGCCCCACTGCGATGTGCGAAGCACGAGCGAGTCAAATAACCGAGCTCCTCTCATCCTGGGGCGCGATAAATCGGGCCCCTACGCACTTCTCGCTTCGCTCGCAAAAAATGACGCCCACCCGTTTTTTGACTTTTCTCTCGACTTATAAGGCGCAACGTGGTACAATGCGTTGCGACGGGAGTCTGCAGGTCTGTAGGTACTACCTGGACCTACTCCGACTTTGTTTACTTAAGGAGAGAAGACGATATGGCACGAAAACGTAAAGGCCCTCCACAGGAGAGCATCGATAGTATCCTGCTCGCAATGAGCCGACGCGATGATATTGACCCTGACACCCTCTCGCATTATTTTGATCGGTTGGATGAAGAATGGACCGAGGGGGCGCGAGACAAGGTGCTCAGGATGCTGCGTACAAGTGACTTGACTGCCCATTCTGCTGCCGTGATCATTCTCTCCGAACTGGCAACCGACTTTGACCTGGAAGAGCTAGAAGATTTTGTGACTGATCCTACCGTCAGCGACCTGGCAAAACTCACTCTTGCTCCAGTGCTGAAAGAACTGGATTCAGAAATGGCTGATGAGGGCATCCTGGAATACTTGAATGATCCCGAATCGGCCATGCTCCAGATGCAAATGCGCCTGCTTGAACTGGTGGGGCAGAGCGAGCTTGGAGTCGAGGCAATCTTAGAAGATGTCCTCTCCATGCCAGTGGAGCGACGCTTGAGCTTTGTCAGCTGGCTGGGGAATAGTCAGGACCCGCGTGCCACCAATCTGCTCCTCCCCTTGTTAGAGAATCAGTCCAGCAAAGTAGTGCTGGCAGCGCTTGACGCCCTCGAACAACTTGGGACAATCGCCGCGTCTCAGAGCATCCCGGCCTTGAATCACCTGATTGCTACCAGCTCGAATCGTGCTGTCAAGCAGCGTGCTCGTGCTGTGCTGGGTCGCTTGACCATGCAATCAGCTCCCGGCGTAGAAAGTCAGGCCATGGAAGAGGCCCGGCAGCAGCTCCCTCTCCACGAGGCCCGTGCCAGCTTTGTCGATGGTGCTGGCGCTCAGATGATAATGTTGGCCTGGAAGCGGCCCGATGGCTTGCTGAAAGGTGTCAACATCCTCTACCAGGATCAATGGGGCATCAAAGACTGCTATGGCACAGATGAAATAGAACCGGAAAACTGGTCCGATTTAGTGACCGGTATAGAGGAACAGGGCTTTATCAGTTTTCAAGTCTCATTTGAATACTGCCAGGCATTGGTTGCTGAGGCAATTGCCGTGAGCAAACGCTCACGGCACAAATTGCCGATTGCCTACACCATCTGGCGACCCTTTATTGAAGGAGACACATCGGCCAGGAAGAAAGCTCCAGCCGCCCAGACGATGTTAGAGCCACGTCCCTACACAGCTGACCTTGCCCCCCTGATGCAGCGTGGTGAAGACCTGTATCAAATGCCGGAGTTTTCATCGTGGATGTTTGATTCACTGGACAGTCTGCGCCCCTACATCAATCGTTACTGGTCGAACCCCAATGTCCTCCTTGATGACCTTGGCACAACCCAACGAGGTCGCGGACGCAGGCGGAAACAGAGTGTCTCGAAGACATTCCTGGAAGACCTGGTCACCGAGGCGCTGACCGCCTTAGTAGATGACCAATGGCGCACGCTCTACGAGACTCGCCTGCGCCGCCAGGGAGCGCTCTTCCAGGTTGTTGGCCGTACGAAAGATGTCCAGCTGGTAAGCGCCGTTGCTGCCGCGCTCCATCCCGAGTCTGGTGTCCCGGTGCAAGAGCAATCTTTCCCGCGAGCCATGATGCGCCTCTCCATTCAGCAAGGCCCGTTCCGCATGATGGCTGAAGCGCTGGAGTCAGGCAGGTTTGGGCCCATTCCAATGGACCTTCTGCCGGAGGATTTGTAGAAGGACCCTCCCTACACTCTAGCTGGCACCAAACTCTTCGTAATCGCCTTTGCGGCGTGCTCGCCGCTGTGCATCGCACCCTGGATACTGCTTGACTTCGTATATTCACCAGCCAGGTACAAGCCTTCAATCGAAGTACGATTATCCGGCAGGTGATCGAACACTCCTGGCGGCTGGGCAAACTGCGAGAAGGGGATACGATAGACAGCGAGCAACTGCCAGGAGCTGAGGTCACGCTCAGGAAACCAGCGAGCCAGTTCTGAGCGGCAATGCTGGGCAAGCAATTCATCATCCTCTTCTGGGTTCCCCAGCACAGTTACAGAGAGCAGGTGCTTGCGTGGGAGAGCGTAAGTCGGAGCAATATTCGTCAGCAGCACAGCATTATTCACGTAGGCATCCAGGTCAGCATTCAACAGAATCTTGCGCTGCGGATATAGGCGCTCATCGCCCACAAAATAGAGGCAGACGCTTCCCACTCCTTGAGTCGGCAGAGACAAATCCGTCAACCTTGCCGCTTCAGGGGCTTCCGTTGCCACCACAACCTGCTCCGCCTCAATCCTCTCCCCGTTTCTGAGTCGTACTCCATGCACCTTTCTCTCGCTAATCAGCAGTTCGCTCACACGAGCATGGAAACGGATCGAGTCCTCAGGCAGAGCTTCCTTGAGTTGTACCGGAATGCTCTGCATCCCCTCCGCCGGAAGAATGCTATCGCCTGTTGAAAGCATCTTAAAGATGAATTGGAACATGCGGGCACTGCTTGCCAGCGCGCGGTTGAGAAAGATGCCACCATAGAATGGACGGGCAAGATGATCAATAAAGCCATCCTCCGTGAAGCCCAATCGCCGCAGATAGCGTTCCGTGGACTCGTCCCGACCACCGGGCTGTCCCTTACCGGAAAAGATCGCCGCCGTCGACAAGCGCCGGAGTCGCATATTGAGCCGGAGTGCCCGTAGTTTATCAGCTGTGGAAATGAGCGGATTGAGGAGTGCTTTCACGATATGATCAGGTTCGCGCAGGGGATCGGCAATTTCGTAGCGTTTGCCACCTTTGACCAGGATTGCGCCGGGATCAAAGCGACGCATTTTCAACTCATCCAGTTTGAGGTGACGCTGAACAGTGGGGTAGGCGGTGAACAGTACTTGAAAGCCACGATCCAGGCGATAACCATCCTCGTGGATATCGGTGCGAACCCGGCCTCCAACCTCATCTGCACCTTCAAGCACCAGCACCTGGTGCCCGGCGGCTATAAGTTCTTTAGCACAGGTCAATCCTGCCAATCCTGCTCCGACAATGATAATCATAACAATTTCCTCACCACAACGGATTCATCACTAACCCGGTGATCAACTTTGGGTAAAAGTAGGTAGACTTCTGGGGCATACGGTCATCGGCCTTCGCTACCTCGCAGACCTGTCTCACCCGCGTTGCGTTCAACAGCAGCGCCGCCTGGGCCTCACCTTTCTGTACGGCTTCTAGAGCCTCCTGCGCATCATGTGTGTAGCGGATATATTTTCCTGCCGTCACATCTTCTGCGCTCAACCCCAGTAGTGCCTCTAAGATCAGTGTATGCGCCACAGCAACATCAAGCTCATTCCACGCGGCTGAATGTCCGCTCTCCCCCATACGGGCCTTGCCCTGCTCGTTCAGGCTCAACAGCCAGGTCTGCTCAGGAGTGCTGATAACCAGCGAAGGGGCCTGTTCCCCTGCCTGTGCCAGCGAGTTGAGCAACATGTCGCTGCTTACTGATTTCCCCAGCTCACGCACTGTAAAATACTGTCCCAGCTTTTGACTCGATAAAGCATCAAGTGCCTCATCGCTCAAGTCAAAGAGCAGGCGATGCGTTGGCAGTATCAGGAGGCCGGGGTCATCCAGGTCGATCAGGGCCATCAAAACGAAGTTGACCGCATCGTCCATGGACAGTTTCCGGCGCTGCTCTCGCACCTCCTCGCGATAGTTCAGAGCAGTTTCATAGCGATGATGCCCGTCAGCGATATAAAGTTGACGCTCGGCGAAGAAGTCCTGAATAAGGGCGATCTGTTTGGCATCAGTAATCGGCTGCAAACGATGTCCTTCGCCCACTTCATCGGTAATGTTCACCTCGACATGCTGCGCATAGGAACCGAGCAGGCGGCGCATCCGTCCCTGCGGGTCATCATAGATGCTCATCAGAGGACTGAAGTTGGCAGCACACGCTCTCGTCAATTTCAAGCGATCATTCTTCGCTTTCCTGTGAGTCGTCTCGTGAGGCAACACTACCCGCGCACTCCATGGCTCCAGTCGGATGCGCGCCAGCAGGCTGGTGCGCGTATAGGTTGTACCCCCATGCGAAAATGTTTGCTGATACAGGTAGTAGCCAGGAGCCGTCTCCTGTCGCAAAATGCCCTTCGCACGCCACTCTGCAAAGATCGCTGCTGCCCGCGTATAGCGATTATCCAGTATCGTGTCCCCAGGTAGCTCTGCTCCCAGCTCAAGACGAATCACATTATATGAATTGCGGGCATAGTATCTCGCCTGTGCCTCCTCAGAGATCACATCGAATGGTGGCGTGATAATCTGTGCCAGGTTACCAATCATATCGCTGGCATAGCGTATGCCTCGCAATGGTTGAACATCGGCCATAGGTGTTTACCCCTCCGCTAAAATTCGATGCCATTGGCAAAGTGTCCTAAACGGCGCGCGAAGCCATGCCGAATCCGCAGGGGCCGATTTATCGCCGCCCAGCGCCGATTGATCGGCCTGTCTCCATAAGTAATAAGTATTTTGTCAATATGCATTGTCTGACATCCACTCATAAATCCACACTCCTTGACAGCTCGCTTGCTTCGTCGTATACTAGGGAGAGCACCAGCCAACTGCGCTGTTGCGTGGCCTTCCTCTGGCCACCTCTCTCCTCTCTTTGAGGAGCAATCTGGCATGTCGCAAATGTCCCATGTCCCAACCACAATCGCGAAAGCCACTCTTTCCTCCTTGTTCGACCGCATACCTGTCACCATCATCCCAAATGTCCCATGTCCCAATCGCAGTCATTCACAAGTCCCAGTTCTGAGTGGATGTCAAGTATTGTCGCGCCCAAAGGGCGGGGCGGACTTCGCCAACAGTATCAAATTTGGAACAAGTCATAAAAACACGTACAATTGTAGCACAGCGAAGCACCTTTCACATTGTGAAGTCGCTATGGAATATCCTGTCTGCCTTTCCTGTTACGTTTTCGTTTCATCTTCCTAAGGAGATCTGCATAACTCCTTTGAGTCCTGATAGTGTAAGGATGCTTGGATCCAAGTGTTTTCTCGTAGATACTGAGAGCGCGTTGGTAGAGGGGCTCGGCACGGGCGTAGTCGCCTTGAGCTTTGTAAAGCGAGGCTAAGGCCTGCAGGGTGTGTGCGGTGGAGGGATGCTCGGGTCCCTCCATCTTTTCCCTGATGCTCAAGGCATGCAGGTAGAGGGGTTCAGCACGGGCATAGTCGCCTTGATTCTGGTAGAGCCTAGCTAAGGCATCCAGAGTGGCCGCTGTGTAGGGATGTTCGGGTCCCAGCACTTTCTCGTAGATGCTGAGAGCCGATAGTAGAGGGGTTCAGCGTGGGCATAGTCGCCTTGATGGTAGTAGAGACGGGCTAATTCATGCAGGGTGTCCGCCGTGCGTGGATGATTTGGTCCCTCCATCTTTTCATGGATATGCAGGGCACGTTGGTAGAGGGGTTCAGCACGGGGATAGTCGTCCTGATCCTGGAAGAGGCGGGCTAATTCATGCAGGGTGGTCGCGGTATAGGGATGTTCGGGTCCCAGCACTTTCTCGTAGATGCTGAGAGCATGTTGGTAGAGGGGTTCAGCCTCAGTGTAGCGAGCACGGTGGTATAGGTAGCGGCCAGTGTTATGAAGCAGATCTGCTGCTTCTGAGAAGCTCAGCCCGAGGGGGGCAATCAGGGGCACACATGCCAGGACATGGGGAAGATAGGGATCACAGGGAGTTAAGTTGGCCTGGTCTACTTCAGGAAATGCGGTATTGAGGGCGCGGATGGCACGCTCGGTCCATTGTCGTTGGGTGCGCTGGTCCATGGTGTCTTTGATGACTTCCTGCACCAGGCGATGGATACTCAGCGTTTTTGTATTTGGATTACGCCGGAGAAGCGAGTACTGCCGGAGCACAAAGAGGGCCTGGTCGAGTTTGAAGGCATCGCGAGCGACCGGGCCAAGGACTTTGCCCAGCTGGTCTGCTCCCCTGGTGAGCAGTTCTTCCGCAATCGCATCGGGGTCCAGGAAGGCACACAGTTGCAACAGGGCAGAGGCCGCAGGGTTGGCCTGCTCCACCTTCTGAAAGGCGAGCGACCAGGTCGTGGCAACCGATGCAGGGTAATCAGGGGAAAACTGGCTCCGTCGCTGTAGGAGTTCTTTGCGGCGCGTGTGATAGAGGGAGAGGTAGTCGGCAAGGCTGCGTCCAGTTTCTTCGATGTAAGCTCCGGCCTGGTCGAGTGCGAGTGGCAACCCACCCATCTCCTCAACGATGCCTTCTGCCTGGGTACGAGCGGCCACACTTACCTGGTCCAGCGACATGCCTGGCTTCAGCACTTTGGCCCGGCGCAGCAGCAGCAGTGTTCCTTCCTCTTTCCCCATCTTGTCCACGTCAATGCTCTCGGCGAGCGTTCCGGCCACCTGGGCACGGGTTGTGAGCAGGATGTGTCCTTTGTCACCGAATGCCAGGAAGTCAGAGACCATCGCCAGGTCATCGGCATTGTCCAGGATGAGCAACCAGCCAGGGCTGTTTGCCAGCCAGCGTTTGACAGCAGCGATGATCTTCTCCTGGTCCTGCTCAGCCTGCTCTGGAAGCTGTAAGAGCCTGGCAATCTCCACCACATCGGCAATCAGGGCATCACGGCTGGCAGCCCGGACCCAGAAGATAGCCTGGTACTCAGTGCGGTAGCGATAGGCATATTCTATCGCCGTCTGCGTCTTGCCGATGCCTCCCAATCCACTGATGGCCTGTGCCTGTGTCAGGGCTGTGGTCCCTGTGGCGCTGAGCCTGTCATGCAATTGCCTGAGCAGTTCCTCGCGGCCTGTGAAGAACGGGTTGCGACGGTGTGGCACGTTCCAGAGCTGGGCAACCTTTGGCGATACTGTGAGTGGGTTTGCTCGTAGTTCCTCGACAACTTTGCGGATACCTTTGGCGATATCAGCAAATGCTTCGTCATACGTCGGGGGCATCGGCCAGGTCGTGACAGCCTTTCCATTCGTAGGTAGTGCCTGGAGTTTGTGGAGCGCTGGCTCTGCCTGCCAGTCAACCGGGCGCAGGATCACGGGGATGACCCGGGCCTCTCTCGTATTGTCCCGTTCCAGGGCGCGTTTCATCTCAATACTGTAGCAGTATTTAGAAGCCAGAAAGCTGGCACTGATGAGCAACAGGATGATGCCAGCAGTGTTGAGGTGGCTATCGATCTCCTCTGCCCATGCCGTACCTGCACTGATCAGACGATCGTGCCAGCCAGCAATATGACCCTGATGCTGTAACACGCTCAGGTGTTTTTCCAATTCCTTGCGAAGGGCCTCATCTTCATGCGCATAGGAGTAGAAGACTTCGATGGCCTTCTCTGGTGTTGTCATCGCTGATGCTCCTCACTCTCCTGCATCTACCCTGATCAGTTCCTCTCCCAGACCTATTTGGGGGTGCAGGGGGCAAGGCCCCCTGCCGGGGCTTGGGGTGTCCCCAAGCTCCTTTTTTCCTTCCTCGACGCCTACGGCGGCGAACAAAAAAGAAAAAAGAGTTTTTTGGGGACACCCCTATTACCTGTCCCCCAGACAGGGTGCCCGCCAAGGGGTGGCTGCCCCTTGGAACCCCGCTCTGGATTCGGTCCGCCTTGCTGAGCATCAGTATACCGAAAGGCGCAGTGAAACACAAGAAGCATTTCGGGTTTCCCATTGGACATGAAGCTAAAATCTTATGGAAAATTTGTTCTAAATCCTCTTGACATTTCCCTCAGCTTATGGTACCATTTCGCATGTAGAACAAATGTACGAAAACTAACAACCGAATATGCTCTCCCACTCCCCCATACTTTCTCCTACTCTCCCTCAGACGGCGGTCGGGTGCTCCCTCTCCCCCTCTCCCCCTCCCGACCGCTGAGGGGTTGGCGTTGTTGGTTAACGTGCTCTTTAACCTCATCCCCCACAAGTCCTGGCTAGCAGCGTATCAATTTGACACATCCTGATATAGCAAATAGACTCTCTTTTAGAAAACCTATTACAGCAGATTGGCCGATTGGCTGGATGTTGGCAAAAGAATGGGACAAGCACTCGCCGATAAATCGGCGGTGGGCTGCGATAAATCGGCCCCTACGTTTGGCCGGAGGATCACGATGCCCACAAGCGGTGTCGTGGGAATGATGTCTGGGAGGCCTGTCTGTGGAAACTGGGGGACATATTGCAAACGTTACTTGTAGATCAATTTGTGGGAGAGTCACCGGGAAACTATCGAGTCGAGCAACTTCTTGGCTCTGGCCGCTTGAGTGCCGTCTACCTTGCTCGACATCCTGAGCGGAATCGGCTTGTCGCCATCACTATATTCATCGTACCTGAACAGCTATCGGCCCAGGCACGTCAGCGTTTCATCTCGCGTTTTAACCGGGAGGCATCGGCCCTCGTCACCTTGAATCACCCGCATCTCTTGCCCGTCTATGATTACGGCGAATATCGTGGCTATCCCTATATCGTCACTCCTTATGAGACAGAGGGCTCACTTGCTACTATCCTCAAACAGCAAGGCCAATGCTCTCCTGCCTATACACTACCCGTCCTGGAGCAGGTAGCAGCGGGCCTGGACTATGCCCATAGTAATGGGGTTATCCATGGCGCTCTGAAACTTTCTAACATCCTGATGCGTAGCGATGGCACGGCCCAGGTAGTTGGTTTGGGCCTGATGCGCATAGTAGAGATGCGAGGCATCGAAAGCAACAATCATCCCTATGCGCACCTGCTCAGTATAGCAGGTACATTTCTAGGAGCACCTGAATATGTTGCACCTGAATTTGTTCAAGGACAGCATATTGATGGGCGTGCAGATATCTATGCCCTGGGCATCATGCTGTTTGAGCTCTTGACGGGAAAGCCGCCGTTCTCTGGAACGAACCCTGTTCAGGTTGCGGTGCAGCACATACAGCAGCCTCTTCCATCACTATCTGCCTTGCGCCCCGATTTGCCGGCAAATTTCGATCTTGTACTCAACCAGGCGCTGGCTCGCAATCCCACTCAACGTTTCCAACGTGCTGGAGAACTGGTTGCTGCTGCTAAACGTGCTCTGAAAGCAGAAGCGAAAGCGCCTGTTGCTGTGAAGACAGCTTATATCCAGAATGCCGACAGTTCTTTGTCGATTTCAGCTGATGAAGAGCAGGTCTCTACTGGAAAGTGGCAATTGCTTCCGCCCATCCTCACGGCCAAACTCCCGGCTGTTGCAGACCTGAACCCTCCCAAGCGAACCATCCCTTCCAGTGATCAGGCAGGTCAACTGGGACAAGTGAGTCAAGTGGGACAAGCGAGTCAAGTGGGACAAGTGGGTCAAACAGACTTGTGGCAGTTCCTGCCCCCTATTATTACTGGACAATTGCCTGCCGTAGCGGCTCCTGCTTCAATGAAAACCTCTACTGGAGCATCAACAGTTCCACAAAGAATACCCCCGGTGCCCGTCCCGCCACTTCCGGCTGATAGTCTTGACGGTATTGCCATTGATCCTTTCGAATGGTGGGCAAGCCAATCTGCCGCGACAGGGCAAGGACAGGTATCTACCAGGCAGCCTCCTGTTGGCAGCATGCCCGCCTCGCGTACCGGTCAATTGCGAAGCTCCTCCACTCGTCAATCAGGTGGCTCTCCTGGCCGTCGAACTGCCAGGTCCCGTAAGTCTGGTGGCATGAATCGGCGACAGGTAGTGGCTCTCCTGGCTGGTGGTGCAGCCACAGCGGGTGTCGTTGGTTTTGGTGGCGTGAGTCTCGCGCACATGATCGGGAACATGATGCATCCACAAGCTACTCAGGTAGGGCCAGCATCGGTTCCCCAACCAGCACCTGGGAGCACCCCAGCCGGTGGAACAACAAGTGCTCCCACAGCAACCCCAACAACAGGCCAACCCAGGACAACGCCGACGGTCAAAGCGACAGCGACCACTGGGCCCAAGCCTTCACCAACGGCGACCGCCACCCAACCAACGCCAACAGCGATGCCTTCGCCATCACCGACTCCACCGGCGCATACGGGGACCGTTATTGGTCATACAAACCAGTCAATCAATACTGCTCAGGGCTTCACCAACCCGGCAGATGGTCATGGCAGTCTGCTGGTGCACCTTCCCAACAGCAACTTTGCGGCCTACGAGAAAGCCTGTACTCATGCAGGGGTGGCAGTCTATTATGATGAGAACTCCCATTTGCTCGTCTGCCCGGCACACGGTGCCCAGTTCGATCCCGCTAATGGCGGCAATGTTGTGCAAGGCCCCGCAAATAGCCCTTTACCCAATGTCTCCATTCGGGTCAATGCGGATGGCAGTATTACAACGGGATGAAACTCTTACGGGGCGAGCCTCCATCTTGACTCCCTCCTGGTGAGAAGGTGACACTCCCGTCCTCTAAAGGGTGACGGGCTTCTGGGCAACACCAACGGGGTAGCCTATCTCCGAAGAGACCTGCTCCACGAGCAGTGGTTGAGCCGCTGATTCACTCAGACAACGTTGGGGCGTGTCTGCCCTACTACTCCTCCTGGACAAGCCAGGGCGGAGATACGTGAAGGAACGAGGAAACTTCAGATGAGTCTCGAAGGCATCAACATGCATATTGACCGAGCCAACGAGGTCACGGTGTCCGGCGAACCCGCAAACTCGGCATGTCCAATTTCTTCCCTTGGGCTTGTGTTTATGTCCACACACAGGACACCGGCTCGATGTTCCTCGTTCAGAGCCGGTGAAGCTCATGATGTGGGCAGCTTTTGCCTTGTGGGTGAGATAGTCGATATCCTTGCCATATTCCCACAAGGCCATCCGCTGATTGTGGTGTCGGCCATTATCCCGATTGCGCACCCCATGAGGATTGCCGATGAAGAGAGTACCGACCTCGTTCTCAACGCAGAAGTCGATGACCTGCCTGGTCGCCTTATGCCGCAGATCGCGGATCCGCCGCTCAGCCCGACGGCATTGCTTGTTCTTAGCCCGTTGCAGTTTCTTCCAGTGGCGGGAATACTTCTTGCAACGAGTCTGCTTCTTAGCAATTTTACCAAGTTGCTGATTGCGCTGTCGTTTGAGCGAACGGATCCCACGCCCGGTGACGATCAGGGCCCTCTCCGTCGTGGTGGTGACTGCGGCCAGATGGATTTCGCCAAGATCAACCGTGGCGCGGTTCTCTCCTGGAGCTTCTTCCGCTTGTGGAACCTCGATACACACGTGCAACTCAAAGCCGTTGTTCCAGACCAGCGTACAAGCTCCGCTGTTTTCAGGAAGCTCAAGCGGCAACACCAGCGATTTCCGACCCCTGCCCATCGGTAAGACGACCCGTCCTTTTTCCTTGCTCACAGCCTGAGCAGGCCAGGAAACAGGGTAGAAGCGCTTCGTGCGCCAGGGGTACTTCAGCTTCATCTGCGGATGCTCTTTGCGAAGGTGGCGCGTCGTCTCGATAGTGGTGACAAACAGACGCACGATGGCTTGAATAGACTGGCTATGCAGTGCAAAGCGAGCCTTCACCAGGTCTCGGAGGTCTTGCTCACCAGGCCATTTTGTATGGTCAAGACGGGCCTGTTTATGTGCCCCCATGCACGAGTTCCAGACCTGGGCTGCTTCCATTTGAGCGGCTTTCAGTCTTTTAAATTGGCTTGTAGACAGGTTATCAAGTCTATACATACGAATGGTTTTCATGCTATAATTGTAGCATGGATGAGCCAGTTGTGCAAGTGGGCAGAACCAGGTATACCCGCTATACGATTGCTTATCACCTGGTCTGGATCCCAAAGTACCGCAGAAAGATACTCACGGGCGAGGTGCAAGCGGAAACAAAACGCTTGCTCAGGCAATGTTGTGAGCGGCACGGGCTGACACTGCTGGCACTAGAAACGGACATCGATCACGTCCATGTCTTTGTGAGTGCGCCGCCACGATTTAGCCCTGCGCTGATTGCCAATCTCTTAAAGGGCGATTCATCGCGGGGCTTACGGGCAAAGTTCCCGCAGCTCAAGAAGCTCTGTGGAAAGGAGCACTTATGGACTCAGAGCTATTATGTGGGCACGGCTGGTCGCGTATCAGCCGAAACGATCAAACGATACATTCTGGAGTGCCAGGGGACATAACGCACGCTGCGCGTGCCTCGCTTTCATCCCGCCCCCTGAACCGGGCGGGGCTTCCCGCTCGATGCGCTAAAATAGGAGAGCCTTAAGACTGTATCCTTGTAGGAAAGGGATAACCATGGATCCAATTGCCTTTGCGCAATATGCTGGCTTCGTTGTCGCGGCTCTCATTCTCATCTGGGGAATAATCATCGTGAGCACAAGATACTATCCGAAGCGCAAGAAAATCAGTACAGGAGAAGCACTCGATACCTGGGTCAGGTTGGATTCTACTCGTGTGGATGCCATGGAGGAGCAGCTGTCTGACAAAAGCGAGGAGAATCTGGAAGAGCATTCTGAGGAAGGCAGCTATACGCGGGCCCAGCAAAATGGTCACTATTCTGAGAGCAAGAAGATGCTGTAGTTCGACTTAAACAGACGGTGGCATGATGGGTGTATGGACACCCACCATGCCACCGTCTGCTGAATCCCTAAATGCGAAACCGTACCCCGGCCCGCTTATACGCCTCAACATCGCTGCGGAAACTATCAGCATTCGTGCCGCGTGCGGCCGCCAGAAACTCTGCCAGCAGTTGGACAGGCAGCGCAGCCAGCAACGGCGTTAATTCCTCAGGCAGATCAACTCCATCGCAAAGAGCAAACCGCGACCAGCCGGGACGATGAAAGAGCGCAGCAGTCTCCATATTGGGCGCTTCCCCGATAAGCCAGACACGAGAACCAATTTCACTCAATGCCAGCAAAAGATCAGCCATCCGTGCCTGTGCCGGTCCCCTCACACTGATCGGAATGAGCAAATCCTCGCTTTCAAATGCCACCTGTGGCCCATGAATTGCCTGCTCCAGCTCAAATCCTTCTGCCGTCACATATGCCGCCTCTTTGGCCTTGAGCGCCCCCTCTGGAGCCGTAACCCCATTTGGCCCTGCACCAATAAAATAAAGCCGCCGCTGATGCGCTACAGCTTCCTGGGCAATCTGCCGCACCTCGTTCTCGCGTGCCAGAATATCCTCCATCATGCCTGGCAACCACTTCAATCCTTGCTCCAGGCGTTGTGCTGCTTCAGTATGACCGTTGAGCGCTGCCAAGCGTGCCGCAATCTGGGCTAAGCGCGTAAGTGCGCCAACATAGCTGATAGAGTGAGTGGAAGATGGATCCTGCTCCACCGTCTCAATCACCAGGTCAGGCCCCTGCATTTTTGAGTTCTTGCCCGTAATCCCAATAGTCAGCACCTTTGCCTCCACAGCACGTTGAACCGCAAGATTGCCATGCAGTTTACTTCCACGATGGCTGATCACAATCACTCCATCGTCAGAGCGCAGTGGCTGTGGATAGTGTACAAACTCAAACGAGCGCAGCGCCCAGGCATCGGCTCCCGCAAAGCGCAAAAGATATTCCCCCACTGTAGCAGCATGGAAACTCGTACCGATGCCTGCCAGCAGTATACGACTCGTGTGTGCCAGTTTCTCTGCCGCAAGTGCCGGACCTTCCCAATCAGCGAGCAGATCACGCGCCGCCTGCGGTTGTGCATGGATTGAGCGATACAAGCCTGTAGTATTTTCTGTCATAAAGTCTAATCCACCTTTCATGTATGATCTATGTCCTTTAGAATGACGAAAGCTCTTTGATCTACTCCTCTTGAACGAGTGACTGACCGCAGTTGAAGCAGTAGTGAAAGGTATCTGGACAATGTGTGCCACAGCGAGTACAGATGCGTTCTTTTTTCCCTTCTGCAAGCGGTGATGCGGCTTCTCGTGCTGCTGATGGAGAGGAGATCTGTTGTGTATGCAGGACTTGAAGTGTCTGTGCTCGCGCTTGCTCCAGATCCACCCCTAGACTTTTCAGCACATCAGCGGCGATGCCTTCATCGAGGCGGATGAGCGCCAGGAGCAGGTGTTCTGTTCCGATGAAAAGGTGCCCAAAGCGCTGCGCCTCATCAATGGCCAACGCGACCACCTTCCTCGCTCGCGGCGTCAAGCCGATAGCTCCCGTCACCAGGCGCTCTCCGCGCGTCATGATGGCTTCCACCTGATTGCGCACCTGATGCGGTTCAATCCCCAAACGCCTCAGGACTCCGGGGGCGACATCATCGCCCCCCTCCAGCAGCCCTAAGAGCAAATGCTCGGTGCCAATGTAATTATGATGAAAGCGTTGCGCTTGTGACTGAGCACGATGCAATACCCTTTTCGCTTGTTCGCTAAACTTGTCCCACCGCTCCCGATCACCCACCGGTATGTTGTGTCCTCCTTTCGAGGACTCCTCGAGCGAGTCTGCGCCGTATCCCTCGCCACCAGCAATGCGCTGCCGCCGTAGATAGCCCTCCAGGTCGGACGGCGCAAAGCGGTAATCAGCCCCAATACGATAGGCAGCGAGGTCGCCCCGGTTGACCAGCCGACGGATCGTGGCGGGATCAACATGCAGAATCTCAGCGATCTCCTCGGTGGTCATCAGATGCTCCATCTTTGCCCACTCCTTATCATGCTATGAAATATTTTCCATTACTATTAGCGCTATGACTAACTAAGAGTACTTTACACCATTCTTCGGGCAAAGTCAAGAAGGAGTCCAGTGCAAGCGACCGGAGCGAGATGGGAAAATGTGCCTCACAGCCAAAAAGCCGACAAAGGGCCTACGTAACGGCTGAGCCGTTACGATCTGTAACGCTGAGCCGTTACGTAAATATTGGTCATCCTGGGCGTTGAATAATAGATAGAATAAGTACCCTACCTCGCGTATTGGTTGAGATGGCAAGGGACTTTGCACCAGGTTTTATGCACGACGGCAGAAGCCGTCGGAATCTATGTCCTTATGAAAATAAGCTAATAACAGGAGAAAAACAATGTCGGGGAAAGCGGGAAACGTCCTCCCCAGCTATAAAGGGCAGGACAGAGAGACCCTCTCATTTGAAGAACGTGTGCAGCTTGGAGCCGAAAATGCTGTGCATTGCATGGGTATCACTGCACAGGACCATGTCTTTATCATCACGGACTATGAACGTGAAAGCATCGCACGCAGAGTAGCCAGTGTCGCTCTCGATATCCATGCCGACGTCACAGTGCGTTTCCTTGAGCACTATGGGAAGCGGCCTCTCACCTCGTTCTCCGAGGATCTGCGCAATGATCTCATCGCGGCCCGGCCAACTGTGACCTACTACATTGCCACCGCTCAGCCAGGGGAAATCGCCTTCCGTATCCCACTCCTCCCTTTCCTGGCGCAGGAACTCAAAGTACGTCACGGGCACATGATTGGTATCGATGAGGAGCTGATGGCTGATGGCATGTGTGCCGACTACGATGAAGTGTTCAGCCTCACCAATCAGGTCTATGACCTCGTACGTCATGCACAGACCATTCATGTCACCTCTGCCAAAGGTAGCGATGTCACTGCCACCTTCCATAAAGACTGGAAGTGGATTCCCTGCCATGGGCGCTACCACGAGCAGGGAAAATGGGGCAATTTGCCTGAAGGCGAAGTCTTTACTGCCCCCGCCACTGTTGATGGTGTGCTGGTCTGCGATGTCCTGGGAGACTACTTCTCAGAGAAATATGGTGTCCTGGAAAAGCCTGTCGTCATCACTGTAAAGCAAGGCTATGTTACAGAAGTCACCAGCGAGAATGCCGCGGTCGCAGAAGATCTGCGCAACTACCTCTTCTCCGTGCCCAATGGCAATCGGGCCGGGGAATTTGCTATCGGCACACTCACCAGCCTCAAAAAGCTGGTCGGGAATCTGCTCCAGGACGAAAAGATGCCGGGTCTCCATGTGGCCTTTGGCAACCCTTATCCACAATTCACAGGTGCCGATTGGGATGCGAAGATCCATGTAGATGTCATCCCCAATTGTTGTACCATCGAAGTAGATGGACGAGTCATCATGCGTGATGGTGAGTTCACCATCTAGAACACTCATATATCGTGCGTAGGGGCCAGATTTATCGCGCCCCTCCACGCCTGGGGCGCGATAAATCTGGCCCCTACGCACTCTGATACGTTTGTAAAAATTCATAAAAGTGTCTCAAAGCGAAGAGCGCGATGAATCAGAACCCTCGAGCGTTCATAATACTAGCAGAGCATTGACATTGACCTGCATGCTTGTTTAGAATCTAGATGGGTTCTAAACGGGCATCATTGCATCTCATTGTATTTTCGGGTAGACACTTGCTTGCTCTCTAATGGGGGCTTCAGAGGGAGCATTCGATGACCAAAGGGCAACATCTTATTGGCAAAGTCGTAGGTGGCTGTGTCCTTGAAAAAGAGCTAGGCCATGGTGGCTCTAGTGCGGTATTTCTGGCTTACCAGGGTACAGCTGAGCAGAAAGTCGCAGTAAAGGTCTTTCTCCCTCATTCCACAATGGAGACAAAGGTACTGAAGGACTTTTATAAACGCTTTCTCCTTGAAGCCGAGGCCGTCAGCGAATTAGATCACCCAAATATTCTCCCCGTCTACTCCTACGGTGAAGAGGATGGACTACCCTATATCATCATGCCCTACGTTGAGGGAGGAACTCTCCAGGAATATCTTTCCACGCATGGTCCCCTGTCGTTAACTGAAGCGGAACTGTATCTTGAACAGATTGCTGCTGCCCTGGATTATGCTCATGAGCATGGTCGTGTCCATTGCGATGTCAAGCCGGCAAACATCCTGCTTGATAGGGATCATCATGTTATGCTTTCAGACTTTGGTATCGCCCGCGTCATAGAGCCGGATGCCCCCTCCCAGCAGAACGCCAGGCCAGAGACCTTGATGGGAACGCCGGACTATATCTCACCAGAGCAGGCATTAGGCCAACGTCTTGATGGTCGTTCAGATATCTATTCTCTTGGTGTAACACTCTTCACCCTTCTGGCGGGGTCTCCTCCTTTCAAAGCAAGCACCAGCATTGCCGTGGCTCTCATGCATCTGCATGAACCACCACCATTGCTCGGCTTGATGCGAGTGGAAATCTCACCACAAATTGACCATGTGATGAGAAAAGCCCTTGCTAAGACACCAGAAGAGCGTTTTCAGACTGCTTGTGAGTTTAGCGAGGCTTTTAGTCAGGCTATTAAAGCCACAAAGAAGGAAGTAGTCGTTAGTCGGCAACCAGTTATTCGCCTCAGGCCTGTTGTAGCTGCATCACGTATATTTGGTCTCCCACGTATCGCATTAACAATAGCACTCGTATTGCTGGTAGCAGTTGGAGCGACAGTGGGTCTACTTGCCTCCCATCTCAGGCAAAATGACCCGGCTTCACTGAAACCCGGTTCTTCGGTAACTCCTGCTGGAGGCTTAACTGATAGATTGATAAATGACCCGGAAGACTGGCCTATTGGGAGCGCTTTCTTCTTTAAGAATCGACAGTACCATATCAAGAACGAATCCGCCCAGGGGGTTGCCCTGGCACTCTACGGCGATCATCAATATGCCAACTTCAGTCTGACCGTCACGACCTCTGAAGTCCATGGCTCACACAATAGCGGAGACTTCTATGGTGTCATCTTCCGTGCAACTGCTGACCAATCACATTACTACCTCTTTGAGGTCACTCCCTGGGGATCACCTGGCTACTTCTTCTTGCGCTTCGATGGAAAGTGGCAGCTTCTATCTTATGCGAACGCACCTTCACTCAAAGGTGGGCAAAACAATACTCTCACTGTAGAAGCACGAGGGAACAGCTTCGCTTTCTTCATAAACAATCAATCTGTGGGAAAAGCTGCCTCCGATTCTTTGAAATCACCTTTCTCTTCCGGGGAGATTGGTCTCTGTGTAGAGCAACAAGGAACCGAAGTGGCCTTTTCAAACCTGCAGATTACCGTTCTCCCCTCCAAAAAATGATCTATTCCTCTCCCTCTATCGTAATCTCGGTCGTAACTGGTTATTACTGGTAACTGCCAGACAAAGGAAATAACTATTTTATGCAATTGCGAAAGTATTGCAATTACGAAATTTAGATGGTATGCTTGTCTCTGTAGAAGCTTTAAGG
>WNGG01010495.1_pt1 | contig 20012 bp, 18 predicted proteins | sample 5400661 | NCBI WGS metagenome assembly WNGG01 (sample SAMN13153372, study PRJNA577476) | soil metagenome | isolation source: 100 cm soil or saprolite under Garry oak tree replicate 1 | place: USA:California | collected 2016-06-15
AGTTCAACATCGGAAAAAGACTGGACGCCAAAGCTTACGCGATTGATTCCAGCGGCGGCCCAGGCTTCGGCCTTTTCTAGCTCGACTGTTTCGGGGTCGGCTTCGAGAGTGACTTCACGGAATTTGGAGGGAAACGTTTCGCGAATAGCGTTGAGCATGGCACGGAGATGCGCCGGATCGAGGAGGCTTGGCGTGCCACCGCCGAAGTAGACGGTGTCAACAGTCAACGCAGCGAGCGAGGCTGGCAACGCAACGCCTGCTACGTTGAGGCGGCTTCGGTGCTCGCGGATTTCGGTCTCCACGGCTTTGGCATAAGGGGCGAAACGCGCGCTCGACACGACACCTGTATGGAAATTGCAGTACGTGCATTTGGTCTGACAGAACGGGACCTGGATGTAGATGCCGAGGCTCATGGGCTAAACCAAAACTGTAGCGCGGAGGCGCGATAGAGCTGAATCCCACTGTTTCGAAATCAGGTCGAGAAAGCGGTGGGCTTCTTCGAGGCGGTGCCGCTCCAATTGCCAGACGCTTTCGCGTCCATGGCGCGCACTACGCACAAGGCCGGCTCGCTCCATTACGCGCAAGTGTTTTGAGATCGCTTGACGACTGAAGTCGGAACCAGCTGTGAGCCTCGTGATAGACATGGGCCCGTGATCACACAGGCGCGAGACAAGGCGTAAGCGGGTCTTGTCACCCAAGGCCGCGAATAGTGCCGCAGAGCCTTTTGGCATCGCCACGATTCTAAAGCTACGATGTTTGGGCAAGGTACTCCTCGATTAGTTTCAATACCATCGTCCAGCCCTGTTCGTTTGCCGTGAACGCTTTCGACCTGCGCTCGAGCGGGATTTGATCGAAGCCGGACTCGGTGACCGTCAGAAGAACGCCATCCGGAGTTTCTTCCAGAGTAAAGACGATAAGCGTCGTCGGCTCCGCGGAATAATCGACGCCGCGCTCAACGGCAAAGGGATGCCAACGGAAGGAGAACAGCCGCTCGGGCTCGATCCGCTCAATGATGATGTCGCCTGACAGGCCTTCGTATTCTTTCTGAGCTTTGGCGACCTCCGCATTGACCTTTGTGCCTACAATGACTCCGTGCATGACGGCACCGGGCACGAAGGGGCCGTCAAACTTCATGCCAAACCAGGTTCCGAATTCCGTGGAGTCCGAAAGCGCGCGCCAAACTCGTTTCCGCGGGGCGTGAAGAAGAATCTTTTTCTCGATGCGGTCTGTGCTCATACGCAACCTCCAGGTTGCACATTAGCAGAGCCGGTAAAATAATGCAACCATTTGGTTGCAGGACCTTCGGCTACCGGTTTTGGCTCAAAGGACCTCGCGTCAGGCTGGATCAGCGACGATTTTGACGAAGACGTTGCGCTGCCGCGGGCCATCGAATTCGCAGAGGAAGCCTCCCTGCCAGGTACCGAGAGCGAGTTTGCCGCTTTCGATAAAGATGGTTTGGCTGGTGCCCGTGAGAATCGCTTTCATGTGGGAGTCGGTGTTGCCTTCAGTGTGGCGATACGGGCCTTGATGTGGGATTAGGGCGTCGAAGATTCCCTCGACATCCGACGCGACATCCGGATCGGCGTGTTCGTTGATTGCGACGCCTGCTGTGGTGTGTGGAACATAGACGTAGCAGAGTCCTTGCTTGACTCCGGAATCGCGAACGGCGTGTTCGACTTCCCGCGTGATGTCGACCAATTGCGTGCGGCGCGCCGTTTTTATTCGAAGAGTTTTCATGCCGTGAATCGGGAACTATGGAACGGGAATGACGAAGTGAGAACCAATGTTCTTGATGCCGGAGTGGCGTTCGATCTCTTCAAAGCCCTGCTGGCCCCAGCGGGCGGCAAACGGAAGAAAACACAATTCGCGCGATTGCAGCGTCTTGTCTGGGTACAAGAGATTGGAAAGAAATTCTTCGTGGGCCGCAAGTACGTTGAGCTTGGTGTCAAGCGCCCTTCCGATTTTTTCCTGCAACTTTTCTGTTTGATACGCGATTTTCTGCTTGGCGGTGTCAACCGCGTCCTTCAGTGTGGGATCGACGACGGACACGGCTTCGGACCACTGTTGGAGTCTCCTCTTGATTTCGCTTCCATTCTCAACGAGCAGAGTCGAAATATTTTCAGGGACACTGGCTTTGCTGATGCGTTTACGAAGTTCCTGCGGGCCACTCCAGACGTCCTCAACTTCGAGGCCATATTGCTTAAAGAGCCGCTGAGCCTTCGCATCCACCAGGGTAAAACCCGCACGGGGCAGCATCACCGGCATGCGTCCCAGCAGATTGCGATACAACACTTCGGATTGAGCGAAATAGGAAATTTCGGCGGGGCCGCCGATGTAGGCGACCGTCGGCAGGAGAAAGTCCTGCACAACCGGCCGGAGCAGCGCGTTCGGGCTGAAGCTTTCTGGTTCGCTATGAATGGCGGCGAGCAAATCTGTTTTGGTCCAGGACTTCTTGCCAGACTCAAATTTTTCAGCGTTACTTGCGATCGCCTGGCGGCCGTCGCGCGAAATGTAGAATAACGCGGTGCTCCGCGACGTGACCTTCACTTGCGCCGCGTATCCCGCTTTTTCGAGAGCTTCTCCGCGATCAAGAAGTTCCTGCTCCAGTGAATCGCGCTGCTCGATGGCGTTCGAAAGAAGCGGCTCGGCAATCTGATGCAATCGTAGGTCGAGCGGATCGAGCCAGATGAGCCCGCGGTCACTCAATAGACGAGCAAACATTTTTCCAAAAGCGCTGCCATAAGTCTCTTCCGGGCGGTAGCACTCGCGAAGAATTTTCGCCACCTCGCCATTCGCGTCGCCAAGCAGCTGTGCAGCGGAAGATTGCAGCGACTCGATTTCCGGACCAAGCGGAATCCGGCCAACCGGTGCGCCATTGCCGACACCGGCGGGTAATTCGAACTTCACGAGCTTCCCTTCATGAAAGAAAGAGACGTGACGAACTTCGTCCAGGTCGTGATCCTCGGTGGCCATCCAGAAAACAGGGACGGCCTCAACACCTTGATCAGTCAGCTCTTTTGCAATGCGAACAGCGGCGAGGGCCTTATAAACCGCGTACGCGGGTCCGCCAAACAGTCCGGTTTGCTGTCCAGAAACCACGGCCATCGCGCCCTTTTCCAAGCGATCGAGATTCGTAAGCGTTCGAGTGCCAGAGCCGAGAAGTAAATTCTGCTGACGCAAGATTCCCGCAACGTCGCGCCGGCGGTGGGACGGAAAATCGAGTGTACGCGCCGCTTGCAGGATGCTGTCCAACTCGGGTTTGTGCTGATAGAAGGCGCTGACTCTTTCGTAGGAATGCAGATAATCAAGCAGCAATTTCGGCTGATGTGGTAGTGAACCGATCGGCAGGGCGCGACAATGCATGGACGTTTGATGATAGCCGGGGGATTCGGTCACAGACAAGTAAGACGCATAGATTGGGAGTTGGGCAGTCGGCTAGCGCTCAGTGGGTAGGAGTATTTTGTGTCCGGAGCGCGCTTCATGGGCAAACTTCCTAAGGAGCGCCCGGTTAATCCTTAGCGGCCTTGGCGACCCGGCTGGAGAGGCCAATGCCTCGGCTCGCTCAGCGTCCTCCTCGGTCCCACGGATCAGGTTATAGGTCGCAAGCCACGCATCACTGAACGCCTGGTCGCCGGAAATCCATGCGTCCGCGTAGGCCTCACCGAACTCCTGGGCTAGAGCGACGCATTCTTCACAACGTGCTCGAGTGTCCATGATTCCGGGCAAAAGGAGCAAAGCCATGGAGCGAAATTGCTCAGGCGCGTGCGACGGCAGGTTCCAATTGGCCTACAATCTGCGCGATCCGCTGCTTCTTCTCCTCAGCGAGCGGAAGGAGAGGCAGACGTGGCAGGCCGCCATGGAAGCCACGGAGGTCCATCGCGTATTTCACACCGGCGATACTGCCTTCAGAGACGATCGTTTTGGACGCGCGGGCCAATTGTTGTTGCAAGGCTTGCGCCTCTGCATGTTGCCCCCGTTTCCAAAGCTCGTGCAGCTCAACACATTTTTCGGGCAAAGCCGAGGCCAGCGCCAGAATCGCGCCCCTTGCGCCGCTTGCGAATGCGGGATGAAGGACGCCTGCCGAGCCGGTCAAAATTTGGAAATCTTTTGGCGCTTGAGCTGCCACTTCAACGATGCGCTGGATCATGCCCGAACTGTCCTTGATGCCGACGATGTTTGGGTGCTCGGCGAGCGCGACAATTTCGGGAGTTTCAAGCGTGACGCCGGTAAAGATGGGCACGGAATAGAGAAGGATCGGAATCGGTGAAGCGTCTGCGACACTGCGATAGTGGCGAAGATAGACCTCGGACTTGTAAGCGGGCTTGTAGTAGTAGGGAGTTTTGACGAGTGCAAGTTCATAGCCGAGCGCGGCTGCCCGCTTTGTTTTTGCGATGGTTTCGGCTGTGGATTCCGCGCCGGTGCCCGCGATCAGCAGCTTCCCGGACGCGGGAGATTCTTTGGCCGCAACGAGCAGCGATTCCGCCTCGCCAGCGGAGAGAAGAACGGATTCCCCCGTCGAGCCGAGCACGACGCAGCCGGCGAGGCCGGTCTGATAGTAGCGCGCGAGGTTTGCCTTGAAATCGTCGAGTGCGATGCTGCCGTCTTCGCGGTAAGGAGTCGTGAGCGCGGAGAATATGCCAGCAAGTTTCAACGCCTAATCTCCCGATCCAGATGTGCCGGACACGGCCGCCTGACCACTGTGAAGATCTTGCAAGGCCGCGACCTCGATTCCCTGTTCAATCAAGGCGCGGATGCCTCGCGCTGCGGCGTGCCCCGCCGCCAGCGTTGTAATACACGGAATGTTGTAGCGAATGGCGGCACGGCGAATGGATTTTTCGTCATAAAAGGATTCGCGGCCGAGCGGAGTGTTGATGACGAGGTCGATTTTGCCGGTCTTAATGAGATCGACGATGTTGGGGCGGCCCTCGTTTACCTTAAAGACGCCTTCGGCCTCGATGCCTGCGCTTTGCAGAGCGGCGGCCGTGCCCCGGGTTGCAGTGAGTTTAAAACCGAGTTCGGACAACTCTTTGCCGATTGTGGCGAGATGTTTCTTGTCGCGATCGTTGACGCTGAGGAAGACCGTTCCTTTGCGCGGCAGCCGCTGGCCGGCAGCGAGTTGCGCTTTCGCGAACGCCTGACCGTACGACGTGGAAATGCCCATGACTTCGCCGGTGGAACGCATTTCCGGGCCCAGGATGGTGTCGACGCCGCGGAACTTGTTAAACGGAAATACCGGCGACTTGACCGAATAAAATTCGCGCACGGCGATTTCCGCGACGCCATTGTGATGCACCAGAGGAAGATTCATGCCGGCGAGTTTTCTGCCTGCCATCAGGCGCGCGGCAACTTTTGCAAGTGGAACACCGGTGGCTTTGCTGACATAGGGAACGGTGCGTGACGCGCGCGGATTGACTTCGAGAACGTAAACAGTGTCGCGCTGGATGGCGTATTGCACATTCATCAGGCCAACGACTTTGAGAGCGAGCGCCAGGCGCTTGGTGTAATCGCGAATGGTTTCGAGAATTGCCGGCGAAAGGCTGACCGGGGGAAGCACGCAGGAAGAGTCGCCGGAGTGCACGCCAGCTTCTTCGATGTGCTCCATGATTCCGCCGATGACGACAGTATGGCCGTCGGCGAGCGCGTCAACGTCAACTTCGGTGGCTTCTTCGAGGAACTGATCGATCAGCACCGGACGCGCGGGGCCCATTAACGCGGCCTGCGCGACGTAGTCCTGGACGGTGTTGGCGTCGTAGGCGATGACCATGGCCCGTCCACCGAGAACATAACTGGGACGGACGAGAACGGGCAGCCCGATTTCACCGGCGAGGCGCGCGGCTTCTTCTGGAACAAGCGCCGTCGCGTTGCGCGGTTGCGGAATCTTCAATTCTTCGAGCAGACGGCCGAAGCGGCGACGATCTTCAGCAAGATCAATGGATTCGGGCGCGGTGCCAATGATGGGCACGCCATTGCGTTTTAATTCCAGCGCGAGGTTCAGAGGAGTCTGTCCGCCGAATTGCACGATCACGCCCTGCGGTTTTTCTTTTTCGACGATGGCGAGAACGTCTTCAAGCGTGAGCGGCTCGAAATAGAGGCGATCGGAAGTGTCGTAATCGGTCGAAACCGTTTCCGGATTGCAATTCACCATGATGGTTTCGTAACCGTCTTCATGCAGAGCAAAGCTCGCGTGGCAGCAACAATAATCGAACTCGATTCCCTGCCCAATGCGATTGGGGCCGCTGCCGAGAATCATGATTTTTGGACGCGACTGCGCGTCGGATTCGTCTTCGTCCTCGTAAGTTGAATACAGATACGGGGTGAACGACTCGAATTCTGCGGCGCAGGTATCCACGCGCTTGAAAACCGGAGACACACCGTAACGCGCGCGTTGCAAACGAACCGCGGCCGGAGTTGTCTTCCACATCTGCGCGAGAGTTTCGTCGCTGGTGCCGTGGCGTTTCACTTCACGGAGCAATTCTTTCGAAGCGGTCTCGACGGTCACTCCGGCGGCGCGCTTGTTCACCGCGACGATCTCTTCGATTTGCTTGATAAACCAGGGATCGATCTTTGTGAGATCACAGATTTCTTCGGCGTGCAGACCGCGTTCAACAGCAGTGAGCAGCCAGTGGATGCGATCGGGGCGCGGTGTAGCAAGCTTTTCGCGCAGAAGCGAGTCCGGTGTATCCGTTGGAGCGCGCCACGGAGTGTGCGGCTCAAGCGAACGGATCGCTTTTTGTAGCGATTCTTTGAAAGTGCGGCCAATGGCCATCACTTCGCCAACAGACTTCATCTGAGTGCCAAGGGTGCTGTCCGCACCGGGAAACTTTTCGAACTGCCACTTGGGAATTTTCGTGACGACGTAATCGATGGTGGGTTCGAAGGACGCCGGCGTTTTCTTGGTGATGTCGTTGGGAATTTCGTCGAGCGACATGCCGACCGCAAGCCGCGCCGCAATTTTTGCGATTGGGAAGCCTGTGGCTTTGCTGGCCAGCGCGGAACTGCGCGACACGCGGGGATTCATCTCGATCACGGTCATGCGGCCGTTTTCGGGATTAATGGCGAACTGCACGTTTGAGCCGCCGGTTTCGACGCCAACTTCACGGATAATCGCAGCGGCGGCATCGCGCATTCGCTGGTATTCTTTGTCGGTGAGCGTTTGGGCGGGAGCGACCGTGATGGAGTCGCCGGTATGCACGCCCATCGGGTCAAAGTTTTCAATGGTGCAAATCACCACGAAGTTGTCGCGAAAATCGCGCATGACTTCGAGTTCGTACTCTTTCCAGCCGAGGACGGATTCTTCCACAAGCGCTTCGTGAACCGGGCTCATATCGAGCGCGTGGGAAATCGCGTCAGCAAATTCTTCGCGGTTGTAGGCAATCGCGCCGCCGGTGCCGCCAAGCGTGAACGAAGGACGAATCACCAGAGGAAAGCCAAGCTGCTCGCAAAGACGCATCGCATCCTGAGCGTTGTTGACGAGAGCGGATGCAGGAACTTCGAGGCCGATTTTGCGGCAGGCATCCTTGAACCAGAGGCGGTCTTCCGCGACTTTTATCGCGCGAAGCGACGCGCCAATCATTTCTACTTTGTGTTTTTCAAGGATGCCGCCTTCGGCGAGTTCGACGGCTAGATTCAGCGCGGTCTGCCCGCCGACCGTCGGGAGAAGCGCGTCTGGCCGCTCCTTGATGATGATGGCTTCAAGATATTCCTTGGAGAGGGGCTCGATGTAGGTGCGATTCGCCATTTCCGGGTCGGTCATGATAGTCGCCGGGTTCGAATTGACGAGAATCGTTTCGTAGCCCTCGTCCCGCAGCGCTTTACACGCTTGGACACCGGAGTAGTCAAATTCGCACGCCTGACCGATGATGATTGGTCCCGACCCGATGATCAGAATCTTCTTGATGTCTTTTCGTTTCGGCATTTACGTAGTTTTGGGAGTCCTCTCGCCCGAATCCATTTCGTTCAACAGCCTCCGATGCGCGTCGAGATCCGCAACTCTTTGGAGCTAGCTTTTTGAGTAAGTTCAAAAGCTACCATTTCGGTCCGAAATGCAGCCGCCTTCATGAGCGCAACATAGGTTCCTTCGACAAGCGAAGCGTTGAAATGTCCGGCTTCGTCGGCCTTCACCTTGCCAGCAGATCCAACCGTGCTGCCTTTTCTGAGTATTTCAATTTCGGCTCCAGGAATCGCGGCACCCGAAGGATCGAACAGAACTCCATTGAGTTCATGGATTCTCTGCGTAACGGACGGTTTTTTCGCAATCGCTAACCGCGTCTCAAGCGGGGACAGCGACGGGACTAGGCTCATTTCGAACGAGGTAGCAGGTGTTGGACTTACGTTACGGACTTCTAGATACCAATCGGCGGTCCGATAATCGGGACCCGTGGCCACGACGCGATAGAACCCTGGCCACAGCTGCGAAGCTGAGGCGACGCCTTGTAGGTCAGTTGAGAGTACCAATCGTGGCTTCTGCTCGTTCGCAAAGAAGAATTCAAGTTTCACGCCTCGGAGCGGCTTGCCATCGAGCCGTGCTGTGATTCTAACGCGATCGGATGAGGGACGGATGGTCGGAGGGACCTCCACGCATTCGGCAGACACAAGGCTTGCCGAAAGCAGAGCGCCCGCAACCATTCTGAAGATCCTCATCGACGTGAACTTCCCGGCTGCTTCCATTCCTTCATTAAATCGATGAACTGTGTGAACAAATAATGCGAATCGTGTGGTCCGGGTGAAGCTTCCGGATGGTACTGCACGCTGAAAATTGGCTGCGACTTGTGGCGCATGCCCTCGTTTGTGTGGTCGTTCAGGTTCAGGTGCGTGACTTCGACGTCGCTCGATGGCAACGATTCGGGATCAACGCAGAATCCGTGATTCTGCGCGGTGATTTCGATTTGATTCGTCAAAAGATTTTTCACTGGATGGTTCGAACCGTGGTGGCCGAATTTCAGCTTGAATGTTTTGCCGCCGAGCGCAAGGCCGCAAACCTGATGACCCAGGCAGATTCCGAAGACTGGAACTTTGCCGACGAACTTGCGGACATTTTCTACCGCGTATTGCATCGGTTCCGGATCCCCGGGCCCGTTCGAAAGAAAAACGCCGTCAGGATTCATTCCAAGCACGTCTTCGGCGGACGTCATGGCAGGAACAACGCCAACTTCACAGTGGTGATCGGTCAGGAGTCGCAGAATATTTTGCTTGATTCCAAAGTCGTACGCGACGACGCGCAGTTTTTGCACGTCTTCGCCTGAGTTGGCTTCGCCCATCTCTTCGGACCAGGGAGACGTGACAAGATCGATCGAGCCTTTTCCCCAATCGTATGACCTCGCGCAGCTCACGCGACTCGCAAGTTCCTGTCCCGCCATTGTTGGCAGGCTCTTTGCTTCGTGAATCAATTGATCCGCAGCCGTTCCATCGGTAGAAACGATGCCGCGCAGCGCGCCGACTTTTCTGATGTGGCGAACCAGCGCGCGCGTATCGATGTCCCAGATAACAGGGATTTTGTGACGATTCAGATAAAGATGTGCGGTCTCGGTGGAGCGCCAATTCGAAGCGATGTGCGAAAACTCGCGCACAATCAGCGATTCGATATACGGCTTTGCGGACTCTTCATCATCGAGGTTCGCGCCAACATTTCCAATGTGAGGATACGTTAAACAGACGATTTGCCCGGCGTAGCTGGGATCGGTGAAAACTTCCTGATATCCGGTGAGGCTGGTATTGAAAACAACTTCGCCGCCGCGGCGCGTGATCGCGCCGGCCGCGCGGCCGTTAAAGACGCGCCCGTCCTCCAGCGCGAGAATTGCTGGTCGATGCAGAACCTCGGTCAGTGTGCCCTCCGATTTTCATTTTTCTTGCGCTTCAGCAGTCGTCGAAAGTGAGCCGAAGTGGTCTACAGGCCAGTATGCAAAAACCGCGCGGCCATAAATAAAGCGGCTGGGGACTGGGCCAAAAACTCTGGAATCGTTCGAGCTGATGCGGTGATCGCCCATCACAAAAAACATCCCGGGCGGAACGCGCACCGGACCATAATCGCTCAGGTCTTCGTACTGTGGGGGCGCGATCACGCGCTTGATGAATGATTTCGTGCGGTCGAGGGGATACCAGAAGACGACGACGTCCCCGCGATGGATCGGTTCGAATCGGTACACAAATTTGTTGATAAAAATGCGCTCCTGGTCGGAGAGCAATGGCGCCATGCTGGTGCCTTCTACCTTTACCGGCTGGTAAAGAAAAATGATAATGATCAGGGCAAGACCGATGGCGATCAGCAGGTCGCGCGTCCACACGCGAATTTCATGGCGAACGTGATGCTGGCGGTCCTTGCTGGTAAATGATCGCGTGCGCGCAGGTTGTGCCAGAGGTGCTTGGGGAGAATGCGAGGTGGGCTCCACGTCAACATCGAGTGGGTTCGTTGAGGGGGTCAGTGAGTGCTCGTCCGAGTTCGACATTGGTGCTTACTACTACTTTTATAGCACGCGAGCCGCCGCTCTTTCCAGAATGAATGTGTCGCGTGTCGCGAAGGTTCGGCAGCGGTCAGTCCCCGTCGGCTTCCAACGCGTAGTTCACCGAGGCCAAACACGCAGCAACCGCCGTTTCCGTACGCAGGATCAAACTACCAAGCGACGCTTCTTCAAATCCAGACTTTCGTGCGGCCACAAACTCTTCATCGGTCCAACCACCTTCCGGACCAATGGCAAGCGTCACCGTTTCGGCCAGACGTCCATTGAGAACGCTCTTGAGCAAGCGCGCTTCTGGGCGTTCGGAGAGCATCAACTTGATCTGAGACTCCGCCGCAGCAAAGGCAGGGCTCGGCGCGATCACTGGTTCAAGCAGCGGCAAGCGTACTCGCCGTGCCTGTTGCGAAGATTCAAATACAATTTTCTTCCAGCGTTCGGCGCGCTTCCCTGCTGCGACGAGCAATCCTTTTTCACTTCTCGCAGCGGCCACTGGAATGACGCGATTCACACCGAGCTCGGTCGCTTTTTCGAGCGCCCATTCGAACGCGTCAAACTTCACTACTGCCAGCAACAGCGTTTTGTCGAGTGCAGAAGCCCGGGTAGGAACTGGTTCAATCAGGGAAAATTCTATTTGGTCTTTGGCAGCAACTTCGATCTTTCCCAGCCACACCGAAGTCCCATCGCTTAACTCATAGAGCTGGCCCGGCTCCGCCCGCAATACGCGTCCCAAATGATGAGCCGCATCGCCAGAAAGCACCGCTCGGTTTGCGTCAAACGCATCGACAAAAAATCGCCTTCGCAATCGGAAGCCCCGCCGTCAGCCGCGTCTAACCAAAGATGTCTTTTACCTTGTCAAAAAATGACGAACCGCGTTCCGCTGGCTTGTTTTCCACTTTCAGCGTTGCGCCCAATTGCTCCATGAGCTTCCGCTGTTCGCGTGTGAGCTTCGATGGAGTCAAAACTCGCACGTGGTAATACAAATCGCCCTTGCCGCCGCCGCGCGGATCGGGCAATCCATGGCCCTTGATGCGAAAAACCGCGCCACTCTGCGTTCCCTCAGGAATCTTAAGCCGCTCTTCCCCGCCCAGTCCCGGAACCGGCAAATCCGCTCCCAGAGCGGCTTGCGCGATGCTCACCGGAATCGTGCAGTAAAGGTCGGCGCCGCGCCGCTCGAAGAATGGATGCTCTTTGACGTCGAGCACCACGTACAAATCGCCGCTCGGCCCACCATTCGCGCCAGCTTCGCCTTCGCCGGGTACGCGCAAGCGTGTGCCACTGTCGACACCGGCCGGAATGCGCAGGTCGATCGTTTTGTCTCGTTCGATGCGGCCTTGTCCGCGGCAGTCGGGGCAGCGCTCTTTGATAATTTGCCCCGCTCCCTGGCACGAGGGGCAAGTCCTTGTGATGGTGAAAAATCCTTGTTGATACGCAAGTTGCCCGCGACCGCCGCATGTCTGGCAAGCGCTTGCGCCGGTTCCAGCCTTTGCGCCAGTTCCGTGGCACGACCCACAAAGCTCCTGCTTGGGAAGTTTGATTTTCGTGGAAACACCGGTGGATGCCTCTTCAAAGGTCAAAGTCATGTCATAGCGGAGATCTGAACCTCGTTGCGCTCGCGTTCTGCTGCGCCTTCCACCACCGCCAAGAATATCTTCGAAACCAAAAAAATCACCGAAGATATCGTGGAAATCCTGGAAAATCGTGCCATTGAAGTCCACGCCACCGCCGGAATTGCTTAACCCTGCATGTCCGTACGTGTCATAGACCTGGCGTTTCTCAGGGTCGCTCAGCACGCTGTATGCTTCTGTGCACTCACGGAAGTTTGTTTCTGCTTCCGGCTTATTCGCGGGATTGCGGTCCGGATGCCATTTGAGCGCTGCCTTGCGGTAGGAAGCCTTGATCTCGTCGGCCGTGGCGGTTCTGGTCACGCCGAGCACTTCATAGAAATCACGTTGATTCGCTTTCGCCATTCGTCCTTTTCCTCGCGAAGTTGGAGATGATCTTACAGGCGGGCGCCAAAATCGCGCACGAAAATCCCTTCAGCATTCCACGCCCTACACGTCCGCCCAATGCGCCTTAAGCCCGCTAGTTCGTATTTGCTTTCGATGCCGCCGCCGGATGCACGGCTACACGCACCATTGCCGGACGCAGGACACGTCCATGGAAAATATATCCAGGCTGAAAAACTTGCAGCACCGTTCCATCTTCATGTTCGTTTGTCTCGGTACGATCCATCGCCTGGTGCAGGTGCGGATCAAATTGTCTTCCGACCGGATCGATTCGCTCGGCGCCGAGCTTAAAAATATTTTCAAGCAGCTGCTTGTAGATAAGTTCGAACCCGCGGCGATAATTTTCATATTCGGCTTCGCGGTGTGCCGCAAGCGCCTGCTCAAACCCATCGATTGCCGGAATCAAAGCTTCAATCAACCGCGCGGTCGTCCGTTTGCTGTCTTCCGCGCGCTCCTTTTCGATCCGTTTCTTGTAGTTATCGAAGTCCGCCTGCCTCCGCAGAAGCGTCTGCCGCAAATCCTCCAGGTCCGTGGCCAATTTCGCGACGTCCGCGTCGGCACGCGCAAATTCCGTCTCGGCGCTATTGTCCGGTGTCTCGTCCAGGCGATTCCCGGGAATCCGTGTTTCTTTCTCGCTCACAGCTTGCCCCTTTTCTAGCTAGGAAATCTTACTCAGCGTTTCGCTGAAAATTTGCGCCACATATGCCACGGCATTGATGGCGCGCTCATAATGCATGCGCGTCGGCCCAATTACACCGAGCGATCCCTGAACGCCATCGCCGCGTGTATACGGCGCGCTGATCAGGGCCAGGTTATCGCCCACCTGGGAAATCTCTTTCAATCCTATCTGTACCAGCACAGGCTCCGGCGAATCGATGCAGGCATTCAGCACCGTTACCAGCCGATGCTTCTCTTCGATCGCAGCCAGAAGTTCCCGCAACTGTCCTTGGTCCGCAAATTCGGGCGTCCCGACGATCTGCGCTGTCCCTTCGACGTGTAGCTGCGAATACGATTCGTCGCCGAGCACTGAGGGGTCGCACAACGCCAGCGCGCCGCGCAACAATCCTTCGTAGCGTTCACTTTCCGTGGCCAGTTTCACCAGCAGGTCCGACCGAATCGCTTCAAGCGTCCAGCCGCAATATTGCCGGTTCAAAAACTCGGCTGTTGCGTCGAGCTCCTGTTGGCTGAACATTCTTGGCGGACGCAAAACTTTGTCGCGCGTGATACCGCCCGGAGAAATCAGCACCACCACTACGCGGCCGTCGGGCAACAACCAGATGCGCGCGTGCTCCAAAACAGTTCTGCCGAGCGGCGGCGAAACTACGATGCCGAGTCCGTTCGACACTTCCGCCAGCACGTGCCCGGCACGTTCAGTAATCTCCACTCGATTGTTTGCCGCGGAAAATTCGCGCCGAATCCATTCCTTATCGACAATGCTCAAGGTTGCTTGCGACGCGATTTCTTGCGCAAAAAATCGATACGCTGCTGCGGTAGGCACTCGTCCCGCAGACGTGTGCGGCTGATACAAAAAGCCGCCGTCTTCCAGATCCGCCATAACATTTCGAATGGTGGCAGTGCTCAGAGTTTCTTCGAAGCGCTTGGATATTGCGCGCGAAGAGACCGGCTCGCCCGTTTCGATGTATGTCCGGACAAGATCAGCCAAAATCTGTCGGTTACGCCGTTCCTGAAGCGGAGCGTTCCTCATAGCAGCACTCTCACCCGTTGAGTGCTAACTACCATTTTAAGAAGCTTGTCAAGTCCCCGTCAATTACTCAGGGCGCTCGGTTGTCCCCTGGGAAGCTCCTGAACGTCGCGCGACGGTTAGTTGTTATCGATCTGCGCGCGTTGCAGCTTGTCGGAATAGTCGATGTAGAGCGTCTTCCACTCGGTGTAAAAGTCGATGGCAGCGATCGCGGCCTCACGGTGACCGTTGCCGGTCTGCTTCGTGCCGCCGAACGGCAAGTGCGTTTCGGCTCCAATCGTGGGCGCATTGACGTACACAATTCCGGTGTAAATGTCGCGTATTGCCGCGAACGCCTGATTCACGTCCTTCGTGTAAATCGAAGCCGAGAGGCCGTAGGGCACGCCATTCGCTACTTCGACCGCCTCCGCAAAATCTTTCACAGGAATCAGCGACACCACTGGACCAAATATTTCTTCCTGCGCGATGCGCATCTTCGCCGAGCAATCGCCGAAAATTGTTGGTTCGTGGAACCAGCCGTTGGCAAACGCGCCAGTATCCAACCGGTTTCCGCCCGTCAGCAGTTTCGCGCCCTCGGTCTTCCCAATCTCGACGTACGACATCACTGTTTTGAGTTGCTGCTCGTTGATGCACGGCCCCATGTCCACGTCGGGATCCAGGCCGTCTCCGACTCTCAACTTCTTCACGCGCTCGACAAGGCGCTTCGCAAATTCTCCGTACACACTCTTGTGCACCGCAACACGGCTGGCCGCAGTGCAGCGCTGCCCCGTGGTTCCGAAGCCGCCCCACACCGCACCATCGACCGCCAGGTCGAGATTCGCGTCATCCATCACGATGATGATGTTCTTGCCGCCCATCTCAAGCGACACGTGCTTGAAATCGGGCGCGCACGCCTCGGCAATCATTCTTCCCACGGCCGTTGAGCCCGTAAAGCTCACCACGGGCACTTCCTTGTGCTGTGAAAGCGGCGCGCCGGCAGTTGGACCGAAACCGCTGACCAGATTCGCGACGCCTTTCGGCAAGCCAGCTTCCGTCAACGTTTGAATTAAGTGATAGGACGAGAGTGGTGTGTCTTCCGCGGGCTTCAGCACCACGGTATTTCCCGCCACCAGCGCAGGCATCATCTTCCACGACGGAATCGCCATTGGAAAATTCCACGGTGTAATCATTCCGCAAACGCCGATCGACTGTCGCATGCTCATCGCAAATTTGTTCGGCAACTCCGAAGGAGTTGTCTGGCCAAACAGTCTTCGGCCTTCGCCTGCCATGTAGTAAGTCATGTCGATGGCTTCTTGTACGTCCCCGCGCGTTTCCGCAAGCACCTTCCCCATCTCGCGCGTCATGTCCTTCGAAAATTCTTCCTTACGCAGCAGCAATAGTTCCGCCGCGCGGTATAGGATTTCGGCGCGCTTGGGCGCGGGTACCAGCCGCCACGATTTGTACGCTTCCTTTGCGGCATCCACGGCCGCATCCACATCCTCAGAGCTGGAAGACACGAACATGCCCACCAGTTCGTTCGAGTTCGCAGGATTGCGATTTTCGTATGCTTTTCCGCTGCTCGCCTCCACCCATTCGCCATTGATGAAATTCTTGTACACGCGCGGCGCTGCTGCGGTTGCCATACTGCCTCCTGAATTCTCTATCGTTTCGCTATTTTGCGAGCTGGACGTCTTTGAGTGAGCCAACTAGGCAGACACAAAACTTTAGCACCGCTCTGCAAAAATCGTCAAACCACCTGCGCAGGGTGCTGTTGTAGGTTCGCCCATTCCGTATCGATATTCCAGAGATGCGGTCACTTTGAAAAAAAAGTAAAATGGGACGCACGTCGAAATTGCGGCGCACGTCCCATTGGGCCACCAAGGAAAGTTACAAGCCAAAGTGCTGTCTTGGGCTGGCGTCTCAGGCACTCTTCCTGCGTCGCGCACCCAGCAATCCAAGTGAACCTGCTCCTAACAGCAGCATTGTCGGAGCCTCCGGCGTTGGCGTCGGGCCGCCTCCGGCAGTTGAAGAGCCCACGGTGACGTCATCAAACGCGATCGCATTCGCCGTCCCGCTGAAGTTGACGGACTGCGCCGTTCCGGCAAACGTCACGCCAATCGGTGTCCAGAAACAGAAGGCCGGTCCGACTGAACATGAGCCATTGGAAGGCAAGCTAAGCGATGCGAGCATCGTTCCGGTTCCGTCCAGACCACTCCAAACGGTGACCGTTCCCGGTAGGAACGCGGCGGAATAGAAGTAATGAAAAGCCCGTCGTGAAGCCCGCCGCGACGTTCATCAGGTCGCCTGTCCCACTGAGGAAAAATGCGGCAGTATCCCCCGAGGGCAGATTGGCAATGTCGCCCGAGCCGCCGTTCAGGATGGATACGACCGCAAGGGCGTCTGCACCGAATGAAATACCAAGGCTTCCGCCCGCGCCGCCATTGTAGAAATCATTGATGGGAACCAAGTCCCCAACGCCCTCAAACGTTAGAACGACGGGCGTAGTGTCCGCCTTCGCCCGTCCTGCGCAGAACAAAAGTACGGCCACAGCTACAACCGTAGCCTTCCACTTACTCATTTGAGATCCCCGCTTTCAGCCAGATTCTTGAATGGTCCCCGCCATTTATGAGCGGCAGTTTTTGAGCCAATGCGGACTGGCCGTTAGAAATCACTAATGTTCTTGTTCTCAGTCATTTGCCGGATCGGCCGAGTCTGTTACCTTTTGAAGAGTTGCAGGAATTCTCCGTAACTGAGGACAGATTGTGCAAAAAAATTCCGTTCCACAGGGCTGGCGTACACGATTAACAGTATGTAACCGTCGTGTTAGCAGAGACTTAGCCGCTGGGGCAAAAGCGGGAAAGTTTGTTACTGACGGCGAGCAGAGTCAGCGGAAGCCGACGCGCTGCTGGTCGACGAGGTCAACCGCGAGGTAGCGCCCGGCGGAGGTGTAGGAGCCGCAATTCCCGCAGTCTGAGAACCAAGCCCAAGCCGTTGCAGCGTTGAGGCGTCCAGCTTCCCGCTAGGATTCAACCCATGTCCGGCTTGGAACTTCCGCATTGCTTCGGTCGTGTCGTCGTCCCACTTACCGGTCGGCGCGCCCCGGAATGACCCGTCCCGTGCGAGCGCCATTTGTATTTCGTTGATGCGGTCGTTCGTGGGAGCCTTTTGGCCGGGTTGCTTGCGGGATTTCTTCGAAGTCTTGCCCGAAGTTCTGGCTGAGGATTTGCCTGAAGGTTTTGCTGCGGATTTCTTGCTCGACGTAACGTCTGAGTGCTGCCCTTTCGTGAGGGCGGTCGGAGAGCTGCTACTGGGTTTCTTCTTTGCGGCAGCCTTGTGCGCTGCCTTCGCTTGGCCGAAACTTGCCGGCACACCCAGCCCCGCTAAAGAACTTGTCAGCAGAACCAAGAGTGCCGGTCGGATCATTTTCATGGGTTTCGACTTTCCGTTGAGCTGTTTTATTGAGCCTTGTCTACAGCAGGCACGACGCCCGGCAGAAACACCGTCAAAATACGGCCATTCTCTTGCCGGCGAAGAACCTTGAACACTACGTTCTGGCCGGGTTTGAGCTTGCCGAGTGCGGCCTTGTATTCAGCCACAGTTGCGACGGCCTGTCGATTTACTTCGGCGATGATGTCGCCGCGAGCAAAGCCGAGATCGTCGCCAAAGGTGGCGGGGTCCACCTCAACAACGAGGACGCCCTTCTGCCCTTCCATACCGGCACGCGATGCGCGGTCTGGAGTCAGATTTTCCACGCGAAGTCCAAATTCGGCTCCTCCGTCATCGTTTTGCGAGTCACTCTGCCGCGATGCGGAATTGGGGAATACGCGAGTCCGATCCTCAACGACGGCGCTGGTTTCTTTGGCCTGGCGATCACGCACGTATCCGATCTTTACTTTGCTGCCGATCGGAGCCTGGGCGATCGGATTCACAAGATCGTTTCCGGTTTTTATCGGGTGGCCGTTAACGTTGGTGATCACGTCGCCGCCCTTCAGGCCAGCCTTCTCCGCTGGACTGCCGGGTTCGACTCCCATGATCACGACACCGTTGGCGGCGCCAAGTTCTTTCAGCGTAATCGCATTCGTTCCCAGTTCTTCCTGGAAACTGACGCCGATAGAGCCTCGCGTAACACGCCCCTGCTGAATGATTTGGTTGTAAACGCTGATCGCAACGCTTGAGGGCAGGGCAAAGCCTACGCCTTCATACCCGCGGCTACCGGTGATAATGGCCGTGTTGATGCCGATTACCTCTCCCGCCAGATCCACAAGCGGTCCGCCGGAATTACCGGGATTAATCGCTGCATCGGTCTGCAGAAATTTCTGGAATTGGTGGCCAATTCCGCGGTCCTTCGCACTGACGATCCCTGCAGTAACCGTGGCATTCAAGCCGAACGGGCTGCCAATGGCCAGCACCCAATCGCCGACCTGTACGCCTTCAGAATTTCCAAGTTTCGCGACAGGCAGGTCCTTATTCGGTTCGATCTTGATCACCGCAAGGTCGGTTTCTTCATCCACGCCAACGACTTTTGCATTGAATTTTGTGGTCTCGCCATTCAACTGGACTTGAATCTTGGTCGCCTGATCGACAACGTGATTGTTCGTAAGGATAAATCCCTTTCGATCGACGATTACGCCCGAACCCAGGCTGCGTTCAGCAGCCGGGGGAGCATCCTGGCGGCCGTCAAAAAAGCGGTCGAAAAAGTCCTGCATCGGATCGTTCGGATTGTCAGGCTGTTGATCATTCGGCTGCTGCGGTACGCGGCGTTTTTTCGTGGATTGCCGTTTCTCCATCACCTGGGTCGTGGAGATATTCACCACAGCCGGCTCCACGCGATTCACGATCGACGCAAATGAATTCGACGACGGGATGGCATCCGGCATCGCCAGCAGAGTCGCCCCTTTGCCCGCGAATGCGACGGACTTCATGGCCGAAGTTCGGCCAGACACGATCGTACCGATCAGAATTCCTACCACCAGCGTGAGCGCAACAAACAATCCCGCAATCATCTTTTCCCGGCGCGCCCAGCTGACCATTTTGCTTACTGGTTCATCCATTTCAACTTACTCCTGTATTCTCTCCGCCGCCGCATCCCTCGGGTTTCAGGGCTTGCTTTACAAGCTCTGATCCGATTAACCTCACCCATCGCTCTTCATTATAACACCCGGAACTTCCCAGGGCTGTTCAGCGCAAGAACTGCGCCGGAAAACATACTGGCCTTTCGGCCGGGGTGGCGTTGGAGGCTTGAAATCTTAGTTCCCTCTGTCACTTTGACGCAACAACCCGCCAAATTGTTGTCAAGCCATCTTGCGCTTCAGAAACACTATTGACAATCCAGCGTTTCCCTGCCATTAATATTACAGCCGCTTGCTGCGGCGAAACGTGGCGATTTAGGGCAACTTGCTCCACGTAAAAAACTGCTAAAGAGCATGTAGAGATTCTTGGAATTATCTGAGACCCCTCCTGCACTCTTTGGCACGGAGGGTTTTTTATTTTCCCCTCCTTGCTAGCCCTAATCATGAACACGATTCGTCCCCGCGAAGCGACCACTTTGCTGTGGCCCGATTTGTTTTTGCGTCTAGCGGACTTTTCAGGCTGCGATTGGAAACCAGATGCCTGACATCTACCAGCTGCGTTGTCGTGAGTGTGGAAAATCCTGGGGCAACGCGCCCCGTTCGTTTTGCGAAGAATGCTTTTCGCCTCTTGAAATTTCCTACGATTACGCGGTGCTGAAGTCCATCGCCTCAAAAGACAAACTGGCAGCTCGCGACTTTAACATGTGGCGCTACGCGGAATTTCTGCCGTTACCGGGAGGCTTCGACTTTCCGAATGCAGTGGGCGGGACTCCGCTGGTTCCAGCGCAGCATCTTGCAAAGAAAT
>WNGG01004385.1_pt1 | contig 20009 bp, 19 predicted proteins | sample 5400661 | NCBI WGS metagenome assembly WNGG01 (sample SAMN13153372, study PRJNA577476) | soil metagenome | isolation source: 100 cm soil or saprolite under Garry oak tree replicate 1 | place: USA:California | collected 2016-06-15
GCAGTGCTCAGCAACGGCGACTTCGACGAATACTGGCGCTTCCACCTCGCCCGCGAGCACCAGCGGCTCTACCCCGGCACAACACAAAGCCAGTACACGCTCAAAGCCTGACTGCCCTCACTCGAAACGAGCCGCACCCTTCGTCGATGCGACGGGCCATGTGCTTCGCATACCGGTCGAGGGCAACTCGCAGGTCAGCGTAGTGGCGGAGAGGGTCCGGCCGGCTGATCTGAAACCAGGTGGTGTTGTGCCGGGTGGCCCAATGCTTCTGGATGTGTGCGGGCTGCTGGGCCTGGATCGGCCGGGGGGCGAAGAGGTGCTCTCCCTGGGTGATCGCCGTCCAGATGTAGACGGAGGCATCCTGGCGCTTGCGGTCCGCAGTGACAGGCTGGTTGGGTCCGGGGATCGGCGGGAGGGAGGCTGTGATGTGCTGCCAGGTCACTTCGTCGAGCGCCCAGTCGCGCAGCGCATCGCGGCGCCGCTCGTAGTCGATGACCTGGCGGGCGGTGCTGAGGTTAGCCGCGAGGTTGTGCAGTGCGGCCGTGACGGCTCACGTGTTTCCGGGCTCGTGCAACCACTTCTGGAAGTCGTTGCTGAGCTTGAACTGCAGTTTGCCCGGGTTGATGCCGAGATACCCGGCCGCGTCGCCAAGGGATCCGCCGCGTGCCCACTGGACGAGCCGGACCGCTGCGGTTCGCCGAAGGAGTTTCGGTGCCGCGCCGGTGAGCTGGGCGAGATGGTTGTCATACCAGGCTGTCTCCAGGAACGCCGCGATGTGTTCGGGCTGGTAGTCGCTGTGGAGCGGGGCCCTGGTGCCCCGAGGGCCACCGATCTTGCGGAAGGTGCGGGTCAGTGGTTCGGCTGCGAGCCGTAACCGTTCGGAACAGGTGGGGCCGTGGCGGGCGATGCTGCGAGCCCAGAAAGTCCGTGAAGGCCGTCCTTCGAGGGCATTCTCGGCAAGCGTGGCCAGGGCAGCAGGCAGGTCGTCGTGCGCGAGCACCGTCTGCGCGGCCTGCAGGAGCCCGGCGCATGCGACCGCGTCGCGCGGCGGAGCGTCGAAGACCCGACGGCGCGGGACGTCTTCTACGATCGCCCATCTGGTTGGGGTGTGCGCCGGCACCTGGCCGGCGAGTTCGGCGTCGACCAGGTCGTGTCCGTGCGGCCACGACGCGGTGAGCAGGTTGCTCACCAGGCGGAGATCGGTGAAGAAGCCCGCCGCCTGCCCGGTGTGGGTGGTGGGCGCGAGCTGGTCGAGAATGTGCTGCTGAAGGAGAAGGAGCTCAGGGCCGGGTTCCTGGCCGGGGACGGCTTCGAGGCGATGGCCGCAGGCTCTGGTGCGTGGCTTGCCGTCGGCCCCGTTGGGGACGCTCCATCGGCACTGCCCGGGATGGACGGTCCGGTCAGTGGACCGCTGGATCAGCCGTGCGGTGGCGTCCAGAGGGTTTTTGCAGCCCGGGCAGCGGTCCCGCAGGAAGGTGCGGTGCTCGATGCAGGCGAAGACCACGGGCAGGTGCCACTGCTTCTTCCAAGGGCCTCCGAGCTGCTGCTGGATGGGTGAACCGTCACCGGCCAGGCATTGAGGGCAGTAGCGGGGTGAGCTGAGGAACAGCCATGAGTCAGACCATAAGGGTCCGCCGGCGGATGCGAGGGACCGCTGGATCGGGGGGTAGTGGCCCTTCCAGGACCCGAGGGTCAGGGAATGCGCCTCGCTCACGGTGAGCCTCGTCAGCTCGGCGAACGAGTCGGCGTCTTTCTGGCCGAGTTCCAGCAGGAGCTTCCGGCTCAGGTGGGCGAGCCCGCCGCGGCGTCTCTCTAGCCAGCCGGCCATACGGGCCAGATCCGACGGGCTGACCGCGAGGCGGTGGGCCAGCCGCAGCAGGTAACCCACGATGGATTCGCCGGGGAGCGGAGCGAGGCTTCGGGGAAGCGGCTGCATGACTGGCTGCAGCTCAGGTTCCGGTCTGGCCGGCGGGTCCGCGGTCGTCGAAGACCGTGTTCCTGCTGCGGCGGCCGGTCTTCGCGGAGTTGGCAGGCGGCTCGGGGATCTCAGGAATCTCCCCGGCTCGGGCATCGCGGCTGGGGTCTCCGGTGAGCGTGATGGCGATACCGTCGAGAAGCTGCTCGGTCAGGCATTCTGCCCCGGAGTCGATGGCTTCCTGACAGCCGTCCTCGATCAGTCGTTCCAGCAGGCCGACGACTCCGTTGGTGCGCTCGTAGAGGTATTCGGGCATGTGGCCTGCGGTCAGCATGCCCGATGGGGCCTTCAGTAGCCGCAACTGCTCTTCGACCCCGGCCAGGTGGTCGACCCAGGCCGTGATCTGGGCCGGTTCGTCGTAGCGGAAGCGGTCCAGTTCGACCAGGTCGAAACGCCGCTCGGTCTGGGTCGCTTCCAGCCCGGGGATTTCGGCATGCCGGGACGGCGGCAGGACCCACTGCCGGGTGCCCGGATCGAAGCGCCCTTCCTTCAGCAGTCCAGAACCTGGGATGTCGACACCGACCAGGACAAGGGTGACGTGCATGCTCATGAATGCCCGCAGCAGGTCGAGGGTGTCCTGATCATCGGCCCTGTGGAGGCGGAGTCTCGTGATGTCGTCCAGCAGCAGCGCCTTGGTTCCGTGGTCGTGCAGGGACGTGGCGACCTGCCGGACCAGGTCGGGCAGGTCCATGCGCGGATTCAGCGGGGCCCCGTAGAAGCCCAGGATGGCCTTGCAGGTGCTCTTCGGCTTCGCGGTCACCGGTGTCTGCACGTAGGCGACGGGCGCGTGCAGGTCGCGGGCCCCCGGGACTGCGTCGGGGTTCAAGTGCCGGTGCATGTCCAGCCAGGCGTCCTGGAATGTCGCGGCGATCTCGCAGGTCGTCTCCGTCTTGCCCTGGTAGCCGCCGCCGGTGACCATCACCCCGGCCCGGGTGGTCGGCTTATGCTTGAGCGCGTTGCTCCTGATCCGCCCGTGCAGCAGCTTGGTAACGGCCTGGGTCATCGGGGTCTGCAGTAGCGGCAGATTGGCGTGGGTGGCGGCGCGGTGGAGATCGTGGAGCATCCGCCTCCTCGGGCTCAGCGCCCGCCAAGCAGCCAGATCCAGTCTCGGGGCGGCCACGAAGCCGTAGCGGGTCCTGCGCCACTGCTCCCACCCCTCCAGGGTCTCCCGCATGGGCGGCGGCCCGGGCAGCAGGAACGGAACGGAGTTGCCAGGACCGCGTCTTCCAGCAGCGGCTGTCATGCCGGCTCCGGATTCGGTCCCGGGACCGCTTCGTCCTCGTCCTCGTCCTCGTCAGGCAAGGCGAACACACTTCGGGCTCGTAGCGCGTCGGCCAGCAGGGGCGGCGGCCTGGGAGGTTCCACGAGGGCAGCCTCGCGGCGCCGGCGCCGGTCGTCGGTGACGGCCTGCCGGGCTTGCCCGGCCAGTTCAGCCAGAGCGGCGCCTGGCGGAAGAACCCGCAACGGCGCCGGCGAGGCCGGCGGCCGGTCGGCGGCGGCCTGGCGGGCCCGCGCCAGCTCCCGGGCCCGCTCGGTCTTCTGCTTCTTGCTCATCTGGGTCGGCCAGGCTTCGACAGGCGTCCGTGCGGCCACCAGGTCCAGCAGCACCGGCAGCAGTTCGCCATCCTCGCGCGGCTTGAGGCCGGACCGGGCGGCTTCCCGCAGCAGCTCGCGGACCCGCGTATCGGAGAAGGCCGGGACGTCGTCACCGGCAGGAAGCCCGTTCCAGCGCAGGGCATGCCAGCTGCCGTCAGCGGGATCCTCGAAGAACACCTCCCGGCAATCCCGGGGATCGCGGTTGATGGCCCACTTTCCGCAGTGCCGGCCGCTTCGGCCGGATAGGCGGCCGCGGTAGGGGTCAAGCACGGGGCTGCTGCCCCCGTACCAAAGCCCGCCGATCTTCACCCCGCGACGCCGGTCGATCTTCACAAAGTGGGCAGGCAGGAGCTCGTAGTACAGACTCGGCCGAGGGATCTCCAGGCAGATCCCGTCACGGGCCGCCGCAGCGGCGAAGAGCGTGTTCGGGCTGTGCCGCCCGCCCGGGTCCCAGGCTGGCGCGTACTGGTCCAGGCGCCTGTTCTGCCACACCTTTTTACCGACCGCCACGGTGAGTGTCCGTGTCGTTCCCCTGAGTCTGCGAGATCGGCGTCCTAGACTCCTTTACCGACCTGGTCCGGGGCGTCGCCGATGTCCTGGTGGTCGGCACGGGGGGATGGATGACGTGGCGGGTGGTCGTGGGGGACCTGCGGGTCCAGCGGATCGACCAGAGGGGCGGGCGGCGGTCGTGGACGATCGTGTGGCCCGAGGGCAGGGTGCACGAGGAGGCGGACCGGTTCCTGCGGGTGCATGACGGGTCGGGCACGCAGCGGACCTACGCGTACTACCTGGTGGACCACTTGCGGTGGCTGGGGCGGGAGTGCCTGGCCTTCGGCGATGTCCAGCTGCGGGACCTTGAGCGCTACATGGGCATCGTCGGCGCCGACGTGCACATTCCGCTGGGCGAGCCGTGGCGGCCGGGGATGCGGCCTTACGGCCGGTCGGCGCTGTCGGCGGCGGCGGCCTGCCTGAAGGGGTTCTACCTGCACCAGGCGTCCATGGGCGTCAACGCCGGGCTCGGGGAGAAGCTCGACCGGACGAGGCTGCCGACCCGGGCGGACCGGCGGCGGGCGCTGCTGGGGCACGTGACGTCGTCGATGCCGTCGAATCCGCTCGCTCCGAAGGGGCCGCACCGCCGGCACCCGAAGATGCTCCCCGACGGGGCCCGGGACGACCTGCTCGCGGTGGTGAGCTCGGCGAGGGACCGGCTGGTCGTGACGTGGCTGGCCGACGGGGGCCTGCGGGTCGGCGAGCTCTGCGGGCTGCACCTGGCCGACCTGCACCTGCGGGAGAACGCGGCCTGCGGGGAGTGCCGGTCACCGCACCTGCACGTGTGCCACCGGCCGGGGAACCCGAACGGGGCCGAGGCCAAGACCAAGCACCCGTGGCGGTCCGAGCGCGGGACCGTGACCGGCGGGCTGGTCAAGCGGGTCAGCCCGGCGATGGTGCACGCCTACTTCGAGTACGTGACCGGCGAGTACCCCCGCGGGGCCGGGCACGGGATGCTGCTGGTCCAGTTGCACGGCCCGGACGCCGGGCAGCCGTGGGCGCCGGTCGCGGCCCGCCGGATGCTCGCCCGCGCGGGGAAGCTGGCCGGGCTCGGGATCGTAAGGCCGCACGCTTTCCGGCACTCGTTCACCTCGGCGGTCCTCGACGCGGCCGGCGGGAACCTGCTGATCGCCCGCGATGCGGGCGGGTGGGCGTCGGCCGCGACGGTCGATGAAGTCTACGGGCACGTCGACGTCCACGACCCTGAGTTCGATGCCGCCCTGCGCACGGTCTGGGGTGAGGCGAGGTGACCCTCGCGCTGCTGCCGCAGCCTGGTGCCCGCGAGGGCCGGGACCGGCTGGAGATCCTGTCCGCGCTGATCGGCGCGCCGTCGTTCGATCCGCTGTTCCGGCCGGACATCATCAAGATCCCTGCCGGGCACCCCGTCTACCGGTGGAACTGCCTGGCAGGGTGCGAGCGGACCGTGATGGGGCACGGCGACCTGTGCGGCGTCCACCAGGACCTCTGGCGCAGGCACCGCGGCGAGGGCGGGACGCGGACCTCGTTCCTGCAGGCGGCCCAGCCCCTCGGGCCCGGCGAGGGAGTGGAGGAGCAGCCGTGCCGGATCTGCCCGGACCGGCCGTCCTGCCACCTGACGCTGCGGCTGTGTCATCACCATCAGTGGCGCTGGTATAACTACCGTCCCCGGCACGGCGACGCCGCCGACTTCGACCGGTGGCTGGCCGGGCAGGTGCCGTCTCCCGGCTACGGCCGCTGCCTCGTCCGCGTCTGCCCGGAGAAGGCGTTCTCGCCGCTGGGGCTGTGCTCGCAGCACGACGCCCGCTACCAGCGGGAGGGCCGCCCGGGAGGCGCCGCCCTGCCCAGCCAGTGGGGGAACCGCTACGAGCGCACAGGTCGGCCCGTCCCCGTCGAGTACGCCGACGAGCCGGCCTTCCGCCGGTGGTGCGCGACGGCCGCGGCGGTGCTGCGGCCCGACCAGGTCAACCTCCGGGGCCTGCACCCGCTGCTGCGGGCCGAGATCCAGTGGGGCATGTGCTGGCACACCCGGCGGCAGCACTGGAAGTGGGAGCTGGCCCCGATCCAGCGCCTTGCTGACCACGGCCGCGATTGCGGCCTGCGCTCCCTCACCGACCTGGCCCCAGAGGATCCCGGCCTGCGCAAGGCGGCCGGCCGGGAGGGCGCCCGCATCGCCTCCTCCATCGCCGGCGGCCTGCACCCCCTCTATGTCACGCCCGCGCAGACCCGCGAGGCCGGCTACATCCTCACCGAGCACTTCGGGCGCAAGCTAAGCAACCGCAACAGCCGCATCGACCTGGACCGGATCTCGCAGCGGTGGCTGCGCGACCTTGCCTGGGACCACTTCGCCGATGTCCTGCGGTCCCCGTCCTGCCCGCGCTCGGGCAGCACCTTCGACCACACCCGGCGCGCCGGGCTGGAGCTGAGCGCCTTCCTGGAGGTCGCAGCCCCGGGCGGCGGTCACGACCCCCGGGTCCTCACCGCCGGGCACATGCACAAGTTCGTCGCCGACCAGCGGCAGCGCGAGGTCGACGGCATGGTCTCGCTGGGGGCCAGGGGCGTCCACGGGAAGCCGTCGGTCGTGACCGCCAACACCAGGCAGGCCGTCTTCACACGCACCCGGCTGCTCCTGCGCGGGGCGCTGGAGTCCGGCGAGGCCGGCAGGCTCGGCCTGGACCGGGGCTTCATCACCGCGATGCCCGCCCCCGGCCGGGTGATCCAGCGGACGCGTGCCCCGTTCACCGACCAGGTCGCCCGGGCGCTGGCCGACGAGGCCAGCCTCCAGGCCCTGGCACGAGACCACGACCCGCTCGACCGGGGCCTGCGGGACGCGTGGGAGACGATCATCGTCACCGGCCGCCGCTGCGGCGAGGTCCTCCAGCTCCGCCTGGACTGCCTGGGCCGCTACGGCGGGGTGCCCATGCTCTGGCACGACCAGACCAAGGTCGGCAACTACGACGAGGCGGTCCGCATCCCCGAGCGGACCTGCCAGATGCTCCAGGCCCGCCAGCACAAGACCCTCGCCGTGTTCCAGGAGCGGAACAACCGGCCGCCCACGCCCGGGGAACGCGCCGGGATGGCGCTGTTCCCCACGATCTTCCGCAACCGCGACTGCCAGGTCGCCCTGTCCTACAAGTGGTTCCACAAGGGCTTCAAGAACTGGATCGACAGCCTCGACATCGGCCGCCAGGTGCCCCACCAGGCCCGCCACTCCCTGGCCACCAGCCTCCTGCGCGCCGGGGCCAGCCTCACCCACATCCGCCGCTTCCTGGGCCATGTCTCCGAGAAAATGGCGGAGCGCTACGTCCACCTTGCCCAGTCCGACCTGGACAGCGTCCTGGAGCAGGTCTGGGTCGCCGGCCCCGGCTCCGCCCGTCCCGGCGAGCTCCTCACCGGCACGGGCGACCCGCTCACCCGCGAGCAGGCCCAGGCCCTCGCGATCGACCTGTCCCGCCGCAGCACCCCGGCCGAGGGCGGGTTCTGCACCTTCCAGCCCGTCGTCGACGGCGGAGCCTGTCCGTGGAACCTGGACTGCGGCAACTGCGACAAGTTCGTGCTGTCCGGCGCCGACCTGCTCTACTGGCGGCGCAAGCGCGAGCAGTGGCGGCTGCTTGCCGAGGGAGCAACTGACGACGCGACCGCGGACTACCTGCACGCCTACTTCGAGCAGACCGCCCGCGCGATCGACGGGCTGGAGAAGGCCCTGGCAGGCATGGGGCTCCTCGAAGACGCGCTCGCCCTGGACATGCGCAAGCCACAGGACTACTTCCACCGCGTCTGGTCTGTCGCCTTCCGTGCTGTGGACCTCGCTGCCCACGGCGACGAGGACGCCGGAGAGGACACGGAAGAAGAAGAGGCCTGCGCGTGAGCACCGCAGCCGCCCAGGCCGCCCGCCGCCGCGCAACCGAGGCCGCCCTCAAGGACGTCCACGACGCCATCACCCGCCTCCGGCGGGAGAAGGCCCAGGTCAGCGTCGCCGCCGTCGCCCGACGGGCAGGGGTGTCCCGGACCTTCCTCTACGGCAACCCGGACGCCAGGGCCACAGTCGCTGCCGCGATCACCGCAGCCGGCGAGCGCCGGGTCCAGCTGCTCGCCGGCCAGGATGACGAGCGGGAGGCAACCTGGCGGGAGCGGGCGCTGAACGCAGAAGACGGCCTCAAGGCCGCCCACGCCGAGATCATCGCCCAGCGGGCCCGGATCGGCGGGCTCCTCGGCCAGGTCCGCGACCTGGAATCCGAGTGGACCAAGGAGGCCATCGCCCGGATCACCACCGAGAACACCGCCCTCAAGCAGCGCGTCCGCCAGCTCACCGCCGACAACCGCACCCTCGACGAGCGCCTCCAGGCAGCCCGGACCAACCTCCGGTTCCACGACAAGCGCATCGCCGACCTCGAAGCGCGGCTCGCCCCGCCGGGATAGGGGGCGGTTCAGAGCTCCAGCGCCTCCGCCACCCGTTCTGCCAGGTCATCCTCGGTCATCGTGGTGTCGACCTCGATGACGGGCAGTCCGAGGCGCTCCGCTTCACTGCAGAGCCGTTCGGTGAACATCCGGTCGCGCTCAAGCAGGTTGCGCAGGGTCCTGCCCGGATCACTGGTCTTGCGGGCGATCTCCCACAGCGAGCCCCGGCTGGAGAACGCGGCCCGGCGGAAGGCGGGCGTCGGCAGGAGCCAGACGGCGTGACCGGGCACGGCCAGGAGAGGCCCGACCAGGTGCGGCAGCAGCCGAAAGCCCTCGGCGATCACGGCCGGCCGTGCCGGGAGGCGCAGGAGGTCGTCGACGATCAGGCCGAAGCCCTCGCCCCGGAACCAGTGGAACGTCTCCAGCATGGCCTCCGGGGACCTGCTCACCCAGCGCTCGTCCATGTCCATGGCCGCGAACTCACTGAGGAACGGGCTGTCGGCGGGGGTGCTCCGGCTGGCGTGATCCGCCATCACGCCGTCGGTCGCATACAGGCGCAAGCCGTGCCGGTCCACTAGGCGGCGGGCGATGGTGGACTTGCCCGCGCCGCTCCCGCCGCCGACCCAGTAGACATGCCGGAGCCGCTCGCGCAGCCCCGGCCCCGCGCACTCGGTGATCTCGCCCAAGGTCTCCATCATCCCGCGTGCAGTGGCGGCGATATCGTCCCGCCTGCCGCCGGGCAGCCGCGTAATCCACGCAATTCTCACATTCAAGCCCCGCCCGCCATGCGGCGAGCAGGGCGCGTTCATTTCGACACGCTGAGTTATCTGGAAATCCCGCAGCCAGCGTCGCAGACATGTAAGCTATGAATATCAGCAGGTCAGGGCAGTGATTTTGGTCCTCCGGTCGGTAAACGAGGCCACAATCCAGGTCGCGAGCAGGTGCTCCATCTCCCGCAGCGTCCAGACGGCGTCGCCTTCCGGATCGGTGCCGCGGTCAGCGACATCGACACCCCGGTAGCCGAGCAGGAGTTCCAGCAGCAGCGACTGGATTCCGGCGAATGCCCGCTCGCAGGCGGCCTTGTCACTCGGCCGCATCATGCGAGCTGGCAGCAAGTCCACTCCCAGCGCCTGGGGCGACCTGGACAATGTGGTGATTCTTGTAGACGCTGCCGTGATCGCTGGTGACCGTCTCCGGGGAAAAGAACGGCCGGCCCGCCACCGGATGTCCGGCGAACTCCGCGACGAGCGCGGCAGGGACGCCGGGGTAGGGCCATTCCATGTCCTCACCCCAGTCAGGCCGCATCGGCAGCGGCAGCAGCACGTCCCGCAGCAGCATCGCCACCTCAACGGATGAGTCCGAGACCGGGGTGAGCCGGAACGCGACCAGCGAGTGCGAATGGGCATCGAGCGCGAGGGTGAGATCGACCGAGATCGGGGTGCCGAAGACATCATCGAGGACCTTCACCGGCAGCGGGGTCGTGTCCAGCACTACCACCTGCCCCGGGCGGGAGATCACCACCTTCGCCTTCCCAGTCTCCACCGCCGCGGCCGAGCGGACGTAGCGCTGCCGGGCTCCCTGCGACCCGAACCACTCCCTCCAGACTTTCGCCAAGGTGGTGTAGTGCGGGACGTCGACCTCAGTCCCGAACTTCTCCCGCACGTACTGGTGGATCATCCTCTCCTTCGACTTCATGCTCAGCTTCGAGCGGTGCAGTGATTCCGCGTGGACGGCGCGGATCGCCTCAGCGACCTGTTCAGTGACCGACTTGTGCCCGCGCAAGGCCGGCGTCCACCGCCCGTCCGCCAGCCCCACCAGCCCATGCTCCGCGCGCAGGGCTGCCATCCGCTCCAGCGTGCGCTCACTGATCCATTCCAGCCCCAGGTGCCGGGCCTCCCGGCGGTCCAGCGCCTTCAACTCGGCGACTTTCGCCTGCCTGCGCTCGGTCAGCGTGGTGCGCTCCGAGTCGTACTCGGGCCGCGGCTCACCCGGCTGGGCCCAGTACGGACTCCCGCTGCGGTAGCCGGTCTCGGCCTCCAGCAGATGCGCCATCCGGATCTGTGCCCGTTCCAGGTCATGCCCGTCCAGATCCTCGACCCGAGGCCTCTGCCGCCCGCCGGCCATCATGCCTTGTCCGCCGGATAGATCCACGACGAGTCACCGAAGGGCTGCGCCAGGTCGACCGCTAGGCGGCGATGCCAGAGCAGATGGACGGCGTGGACGCGGGCCACCGCCGCGAGTGAGGTGGCCTCCACGAGGTCGCCGAATCGGCGGGGGCGGTCCCTCACCAGATCCAGCAGCTCGGTATCGAGGCCGAGCCGGTCCGCGAGCGGCCGACGCCGGGCAGAAAGCGTGTCCAGCCCCGTCATCACCTCGCGCCCCCAGCCGGTAATCACGAGGTACTGCCACCCCACCGCCGCGGCCGCCTGGGCGGCCGCGGCGAACTTCAGGATGTCGTCCTCCTTGATCAGACGCGCGGGCCGAACATCCAGCAGCAGGGCCGTTCCGGGCAGCAGGACCAGGAAATCCGGCGTGTGTTCGCCCTTGCCGTCCGCCGAGGCGAACTTCAGCTTGAATGGCTGGGACAGCACCTCCTCGACGCCGCCCACGAAGTCCAGCGCCAGCAGTAACCGGCGTTCGGCCAGACTCTCGAACCCGTGCATCCGCCTCGTGGAGACCATGTACTGCAACCCAGGGCGATGCCGCTGGCCAGGGCGCCAGGAGAATCCGCGCACCGGCACAGTCTGGCCCGCCGGAACTCCGGCCAGTTCACGAACCGGGCAGATCACAACGGCCTGCGCCGTCTTCCATGTCGCCGTCCACCGCCGAGCCCACCCCGCCCCGCGGTCCAGTCGCTCCGCGATCCCAGGATCGATGACATACGAGGCGACCAGATCCTCCAGGATGCAGCAGTGCGACCACACAGGGCGGACCCCGGCCTCACGCGACTCCATGCACCCCAGCACAGCATCAGCACAAGGAGCCCGAGAGCACTTCACCCGAAGTCGGGCTATCCGACAACGGCAAGCGCTACCCGGCTGGGCCAGGACGCGTCAGTTGCCACCAGGACGCCCGGGGGAACCTGGTCGGCTGGGTTCGCTGGGACAAGCTTGCTGGCACCAACGGGTCACTGTACTTGCCCACCGGGCGATGAGTTGCCAGCCCCCGATCGGCCTGCAGGACGCTCGCAGCGGCAGCTCGGAGACGGCCACGTTGTGACCGAACGCGACCGGGTTCCAATAGCGCGGCCGCGCCAGATCCGCCGTTCGGCGTGTTGATCTTGGTCAGGGACATGCGTGCTGATGCCGCTCCGAGCAGCCATTCGTGCGTGTTGGGGTGCTATCGCACGGGGGTGATCCGGTACTCGTAAGCGGAGAGTCGTTCGATGGCTATGCTGGCGCCTGCGGTTAGGGAGTGGCGGGAGAAGAAGCGCCGCCACGGACTGCGGCTGCGGAAGATCTTGTGGCCAGCGGCGATGTCGGTCTGAACGCTGCCAGGCAGGCCATCGAAGTGCAGGGTGAGCAGCGCGCCTGTCCCCTCCTTGGCACTGGCAGCTCCGATCGCGTCAGGGGGGAAGAAGCCCAGGTGATCTGCCAGGGACACGTAGCCGTTGCGGAGGCCTCCCTCGGTGAGCGAGATGACGATGCGCGCGCCATCTTGCTTTAGTGTCCGGCCAGTGCCGGGCACGGGGGTGGCATCCGGCTGGGAAGTCCGTCGAGAGGGCGCCCGCGGCACGCTGGGCGGCAGTTGCAAAGGCCGGGCCGGCCGGCCAGAGCCGATCGTGGCAGCCCACCGGGTGATCTCGCTGGTCAGTATGGGTCGCATAGCGGCATACTGGCGGGCCCGCCACCCGTTGGCACCTGAGGGATGGGGGAATCCCAGCAGGCAGCGGGCCGGGTCCACTAGCCCTTCCACGGCCAGAAAAGCCACAGCTTCTCCGGCGGCTTTGCCCAGCGGGACGACCAGGGCAGCGGGCGCCATAGCTAGCCGGGCGCCAAGCGACGCCCGGACCAGCGAGCGCAGCACTGGATGCCGCGTCAGCGGCGGGCTCACCCCGGCGTAGTTGCGGCCGTTGACGAAGACCGGGGTAGTCGATGGCCGAGACGTGCGCGGCGAGATGGTGATGGGTGTCAAACAAGCGGGCCGTGGTGTCCAGGTCCAGAGCGCCCGCCAGGCCAGCGCCGTCGAGCATGGAGACCAGGTTCGCGCGCATAGGCCCGGAGAACGACCCCACAGCGTCGGCCTGGCGCAACGTCTCCTCGTTCGAACACCCCGCCAACAGGCAGCGTTGTGCCTCCCGCAGGGCCTCACCGGCCTGATGCGCCCCCGGGGTAATGCCGACCAGCATGACCCTCGCGGCGGTGTTCACCCAATCCCAGGGCGCGTAATACACCCTCAACGGGCCGTCCGCCCACAGCAACAAGTCCGGGCTGGCAGGATCGCATTGTGGCAACCGGGCCACCACCTCCCGCTGGAACGACAGGCACCACGACTGCCGCACCGGCGAACCCGCCAGAAGCCCCCACTCCTCCGCCCGCGCCACCGGGCATACGTGATCTACATCCACACCAGCACGATAGGCCGTATACGGGAGTGACTTGCTAGGGTAAGCGGCAAATCGGAAGGCACGGAGTTCGCACCCGGGCAGCGATCGACTGTGTCCTGCCCTGGCACAACAAGACGGTCAGTGGGCTGGCCGACGACGCGATGTGGGATGACTGGCGTGAGACCGCCCGCCGCGCGATAGGCGCAGCCGCCGACCGCACAGCTAGTACTGGTGGGCTGACTGTGCATAATGCCGTGATCTGCGTCCGAGGTGTTACGAAGTCCGCCTAATTTCATGCGCTCATAGTCTGCACGAACGCGCGCCGCGAACGCTTACGCTCCGTGACAGTCGCTGCCCGACTTGACGGCTGTCACCGGACAGCCCCGATGGCCACCATGGTCACAGTGCTGTCACCGCCGGTGAGAGGATTCCGGTTGGATGAACGGGCAATACCCAGTGCCAACCATCGTGGCCAGATTCAACTAACGCGTCCCGGCTCACCTGCCCGCCAACTCCAGCGCGCAGCCCCGCCAGCTCAAGCGCTAACTCGCCAACTCCAGCGCTCAGTCACACTGGCCGAAAACTCGTCCGGCGCACCCCAGCTCAGCGCCGACCTGGGTGCCAAACATCGTGAAAAGTCACAGCCGCTGTGACTTTTCACGCTAGTTGGCACCTTTTCAGCGGGTTTGGCACAGGTGCATATGAGGCTGAACTGGCAGTTGTGACCGGGACCGATAGCTGGCGGAATTGGGACGGTAGTTGGCGGACAGGACTCTGCTCCGCGTCACAGTGTTGGTCGCGGGGTGCCCGCCGGTAACGATGCCCGGAACGATCCCAGCGGCGCGACGGCGAGGACCTGCCTGGCATCAAATTCCTCGAACTGACTTACCTCATGAAAGCCCAGGCGGCGGGCCAGCTTCCGGGAGCTGTCATTTTCAGCCTGGGTCACGATCAGGACCGGCTGGTCAGGCAGTTCTCCGGCTGCGGCCCGCAGCGCCGCCGCCGTGGCCTCGAACGCGAGCCCGGCGCCCCAGGCGCCGCGCCGCAGCACGTAGGACAGTTCCAGTTCCCGGCCCTCGCCGGTCACATGCCCGGGACGGTCGGCCGCACGGCGGTCCAGCCGCAGGGTGCCGACGAACTGGTCGGTCTGACCGTCCGCGATGACGTAACTGCCTGCCTCTGCAGTGGCGCCTGCCGTCCCGGCCACGTGAGGAACTGCTCGACGGCCTCGCGAGGGCGGGGACCGCCCAGGTACGTCCTGACCTCGGGATCGGTCATCACCTCGACGATCCCCTTCCGGTCAGTGTCCCGCGCTTTGCGCAGTACTACCCGGTCCGACTCGATGACAGGAGCAGACAGGGTCACTGCGCCCAGGCGATCAGCATGTGTTCGCCCCGCCAACCATGTTGCCGCTGGGATCGGGTGATTCACCGGGCAGGATGGCCGTGCCGTTCCTGCAGAAGAGGCTGCCGCCGATCCTGTTCCCGTTCAGCTCGAGTGTGCTTCCCGTCAGGAACACCGACCCGGTCACCTGGTTGCCTTCCACCACAAACGTGGCGGAGTTGTCCAGCAAGAGCGAGCCGTGGATGCGATTGCGCAGGCACGTAAACTCTTCGCCGAGCGTCTCACCGGGATCGCCGATGAAAGTGATGGCCGCCGAGACGTCGCGAACGGACACGCCTCCATACACCGTGTTCCCGCAGAAGGTAGGAAAGGCGCTGACACCGCCCGTGATCCTGACCCCGCCATAGACATGAGCCGTCTCGATGTCCCAGTCCACCGGCCGCGTCAGGCGGACGCCCCCGCGGACGGTGGAGGGGGAGCGCACCCCGCTGAACAGGCTCGCCCCGACCTCGATCTCCCCGCCCGGGCGCACGCTGACCCCGCCGTTCACCGTGGAGTTCTCCAGATCCACATCGCTGCCGGAAACCACGGTTACGCCGCCGTTCACCGTGACGCGGTCGAGCAGGCAGTAGTTGTTGCCGGTAACGAGCAGGCCCCCGTTGAACGTGGTGTTCGAGGCGCCGCCGGGGGGACACACGGTCCGGGTGGCCGCGAATGCCCCAGGTGAGGCGCCCCCGATCGCCTGCGCAGCGGCAACGACAAGTGCGGCCACTGCGGACAGCCCAACGTTCCTGAGCAGCTGATTCATAACAACGACCTCCCTGGCAGGCCACAGCCCATCCGATTGCCAAACATAGGGATTCTCGCCCAGCGACCTCACAGAAAGCTCACAAGCTCAACTGGCACCCTAGCGGCTCCCGCTTCGGGCCGGGCTGCCCGGACATGGTCAGCTTGCCCGGCGCCTGCTGCGGCGCCATCTCGGGAAACGGCAGGGCGACCGGTCGCTGGCCAGCCAGCGCGAGGTAAACGGCCCTGGCACAGAACGGCACCGGCCCCTGCTACCGCAGGGTTCCCCGGGGTAGCGCGGATCCCCACCGCCGAGCGCATCGCCGCCCTGCTGGCTGACGGTGACCAGTACGGCCCACAACCGGACCATCCGCGGGATCGCGCCTGCGGAGATCAACGGCCTGCTGCGAGTCGCTTCCCATGAGCATGGGGCCGCCCGGTGAGTAACTACCCGAGCCAGGCGACGTGCGGGCACAGAATCCCCCGGTCGGCGCCGCCCTGCCCACGTCACTACCCACCAGTTGGCCGCCCAGATCGGCGGATATCGCACGTTGCACGTCGGCCGCGCTGTCACCGTGGGTAACGAAGCGGCCCGGTGCCCGGGCTGGGAAGTAAGGTGCCCAGCGGGTCAGTCCCGGCTACTCCCGCCTGGCCCTTGTTGGCCCAGCAGTGAAGCTTGTTGGCCCAGCAGTGAAGAGCACTCACCCACTATGCCGGGAAGCTCGTCCAGGACATCGATGTCCGAGGATCGCTCGCCAACTGAAACGCTCAGCCCGCCAGGTCAGACGCTCACCCGCCAACTCAAGCGCTCAGTCTCAGCCTGGACACCTCGTCGGCACCGCGCCAGCTAACCCCCAGAATCGGCGCCAGGAAGCTCTGAAAGTCACAGTCGTGGGTCAGGAGCTAACCTGGGCTGCTCTACCCGGCTTCCATCTCGGTCTGCTTGCCGCCTGTGCCGGTGGCCTCGTACTGGCCGCATTTCCCGCCGGTGCACATCGCCCCGTGCGGCCCACACGTGATGACGGGTGCGCTTCCAGTCCCGGCCGGCGGAGGCCCGCCGCCGGCCTTGCTGCGCCTGACGCGCTCGTGGTCTTGCATGATGGGTCTTGCCTCTCTGCGAGGTGGCCGCGGGTGTCTGCCGTGAGAAGTTGGCACCAGGCGTCTTACCTAATGGAGCCCCGGGCCAGGTGCTCCGCACCCCGCCCGGCGGGCGGGGATACGCAACCTCAGCCCGCCTCCGCCAGCGCTTCCGGCCGGCGCCAGCCGACCGCTAGGGTGCCGCGGCGGCCAGCCGAGCCGCCCTCGTCACCAGGTAGTCCCGCTCGCGCAGGTTCGTGGTGCGGGCGGCGGCGGCCTCGAACTCGGCGATCGCGGCGCCGGTGTCGCCGGCCTGTTCCAGCAGGTGGGCCCGGACCGAATGCAGGCGGTGGTGGTCGCCGAGCGGGCCGGCCAGGCCGTCGAGCAGCGCCAGGCCCGCGTCCGGGCCGTGGGCCATGGCCATGGCGACGGCCCGGTTGAGCGTCACCATCGGGTTGCCGGTGAGCCGTTCCAGCCGGTCGTACAGGGCCAGGATCCGCGGCCAGTCGGTGCCGGCATGGCTGGCGGCCTGGTCGTGCAGCGCCGCGATGGACGCCTGCAGCCGGTACTCGCCCGGCTGGCCCTGGCGCAGCGCGCCGGTGAGCAGCGTCAGGCCCTCGGTGATGAGCTGGCGGTCCCAGCGGGACCGGTCCTGCGTTTCGAGCGGCACCAGCTCGCCGCCGGGCCCGGTGCGCGCGGGGCGCCGGGCATCGGTCAGCAGCATCAGTGCGAGCAGGCCGGTGACCTCGGCATCGGCCGGCAGGGCGGCGTGCATGCCGCGGGCCAGCCGGACGGCCTCACCGGACAGGTCGGCGCGGGCCAGGTCGGCGCCGTCGCTGGTGGCGTAGCCCTCGTTGAAGATCAGGTACAGCACGTGCAGCACCGACCGCAGCCGCTCGCCGCCACCACCCGGCGGCGGCAGCGCGAACGGCTCGTCGAAGCCCTTGAGCTTCGCCTTGGCCCGGCTGATCCGCTGCGCCATGGTCGCCTCGGGAACCAGGAACGCGGCGGCGATCTCGCGGGAGGTCAGGCCGCCGACGGCCCGCAGCGTGAGCGGTATCGCGGCACCGGGGGACAGTGCCGGGTGACAGCACATGAGCATGAGCGTCAGCGTGTCGTCGTGCGCCGCCGCCGGCCCGGCGGGGATCAGGGACCACGAGGCGGCGAGTTCTTCACGGCGCCGCCGCGCCTCGTCGCGCCGGTACTGGTCGGCCATCTTCCGCGAGGCCACCAGGATGAGCCAGGCGAGCGGGTTGTCCGGCATCCCATCGGCGGGCCACGCCGTGGCGGCGGCGAGCAGCGCCTCCTGCACGGCGTCCTCCGCGTCGGCGAAGTGGCCGTAGCGCCGGACGACCGCGCCGAGGGCCCGCGGCGCCAGGTCGCGCAGCAGGTCCGCGGTCTGGCGGCCGGTCACACCTCGGGGTCCGGCGCGCTCATCACCTCGCGGACCTCGATGGCGTGGCGGATCGGCGCCCCGTTCGCGCCCGGGGCGGCGGAGATCCTGGCCGCGATCTCGATGGCCCGCTCGGCCGACTCGACGTCCACGATCCGGTACCCGGCGAGCAGTTCCTTGGACTCGGGGAACGGGCCGTCGGTGATCACCGGGGCGCTGGCGCCGTCCGAGGTCACGAACTTTGCCTGCTCGGGCCCGGCCAGCCCCTGGGCGTCCACCAGCTCGCCGCGCTCCAGCAGTTCGGCGTTGAGGGCCTGCTGGAACTCGATGTGCGCCTTGATATCGGCCGGCGTCCACTGGGTCATCGGCGGGCAGTCCGCCCCGGCCGCCCCGTAGCTCTGCAACAGCATGTACCGCATCGCCTCATCCTCTCCGATCCGGCGGCCCGTGCCGCCGCTCATGGAGGTGACGGAACTGGCGGCTACTTCTCGACATCGGCCCGGGACCCGTACGGCGGCGCGAAGAAGACGAGCAAGGCCAGGTCCCCGCGCACGTCGGTGAACCTGTGCCGCTCGCCCGCCGGCACGAAGATCACCGAACCAGGACGAACCTCCGTGGTCCCCGAGTCCGTCACCAGCGTGGCGGCGCCGGACTGCACCACATAGATCTCGTCCTCGCGATGTGGCTCCTGGTCGTCAAGCCCGCCCGCCGGGATCGAGTAGGTCCCCACGCTGAGGTCCGCGCTGGCCAGGTGCTCGGCCCAGTGGTTGGGCTCGCCGCCCGTGGCCGCCGTGTACCGGCCCGCCCCCTCGATGACCTGCATTCCCATGATCCCTTCGTGTGGCACCCAGCGTCGGTTATCGGCCAGGGGTGACGTAAGAGCCCCGGCCCTTGACGGTAACGACGAGCCCCTGGTCGCGCAGCAGCGCGATGGCCTTGCGCGCGGTGCCACGGGCGACACCGAACTCCTGCTGCAGTTGCGTCTCACTGGGTACCGGCCGGTCCGGGAGCAGTTGCCCGGACTCGATCCGCGACCGCAGGATGTCGGCGACCTGGACATAGACGGGCGTGGCACTGTCGGGATCGACGGTCTGCCGTGTTGCCATGCCAGGCAGCTAACCCGTGCATGCTCATGACGCACCGTCCTGATACGGGTATGGACGGGAGCAGACGGGCATGAATAAGTAGTCTACGATGCCGCTATGAACCCGAGCCGAGCCAGCGTTAGTACCGCGCCCGACCCGGCCGCCAGCGACAGCCGTCCCGTCTTCGATCCGGGGGTGGCGCATCCGGCGCGGGTGTACAACTACTGGCTCGGCGGCAAAGACCATTACCCGGCCGACCGGGCGGTCGGTGATGAGGTGGCCCGCCGTCGGCCGCACGTGGTGGCCGGTGCCCGGGCCAACCGGGCCTTCCACGGTCGCGCCGTCCACTACCTGGCCGCCGGCTGCGGCATCCGCCAGTTCCTCGACATCGGCACCGGGCTGCCGGGCCCGAGCCCCACCCACGAGATCGCCCAGCAGGTCGCGCCCGAGTGCGCGGTCGCCTACGCCGACAACGACCCGCTCGTGCTGGTCTACGCCCGGGCGCTGCTCACCAGCAAGCCCCAGGGCCGGTGCGGGTACATCGGCGCCGACCTGCGCGACCCCCACCACCCTGCTGGCCCAGGCATCCCAGACCCTGGACCTCACCCAGCCCATCGCCGTGCTGTTACTGGCCGTCCTGCACTTCCTCCCCGAGGCCGACGGCCCCGCCGCCATCGTCGCCACGCTGGCCCGGGCCTTGGCACCGGGAAGTTACCTGGCCATCTCCCACCTGACCGCCGACTTCGCCCCAGACCAGGTCGGCGCCGCCGTCCAGGCCTACAACGCGGCCGTGCCAGGCGGTGTCACCCCGCGCGGCCATGCCGAGGTCACCGCCCTGTTCGGCGGCCTGCCCCTGGTCCCGCCCGGCGTGGTCCCGGTCACCGAATGGCGCCCTGAAATCCCGGCCGGGCCCGCGGCCCCGGCCGCCGACCTGTACGCCGGGATCGCCCGCACCCCGCCGCACGCCTGCGCCAGCACCACCCGCCTCGGCGTCCTCATCGGCTAGCCCACCCAGGGGAAAGCGATGAATGTGACGTTCATCATCATCTTTGCTGGTGAACGTCACATTCATCACTAATGGCAGGGCAGGACACGCCGTCTTCGCGCACGCTCCCGTGACGGCCGGACCGCGCGGGCGGCGGAAAGCCCGGTGTCCCGCGGTCCTTGCTGCGGGGCACCGGGCTTGCGGTGGGCTGGGGTCAGTAGCCGGCTTTTTGCATGAGGCGGAGGAAGGATCTGGTTTTGCCGAGGGCGCGGGTGGTGGCGTTGATGTAGATGCCGTCG
>WNGG01005061.1_pt1 | contig 20008 bp, 16 predicted proteins | sample 5400661 | NCBI WGS metagenome assembly WNGG01 (sample SAMN13153372, study PRJNA577476) | soil metagenome | isolation source: 100 cm soil or saprolite under Garry oak tree replicate 1 | place: USA:California | collected 2016-06-15
GTTCTCGGTTACGGTCGGGCCGCCCGGCCCGATATAGCCGGTCGCGTTTGCGACCGAAGGGTCTTTTGCAATGATGTCGATGACATTGCGCTGGAGCTCCGCCATCTGGCTCGGTGAGACGTCGGCGGACGCTTCCGTGATGCCCGCGATCATGCCGGTGTCCTGCTGGGGAAAGAACCCTTTTGGAATGCCTGCAAACAGCACACCGGTCGCCGCTACGCTTGCGAGCATCCCCATCATGGTCAGCGGCTTGAAGCGCAGCGCAAGACCCAGCACGACTTCGTAACCGGTCTGGATCGCGACAAAGCCCCGCTCCAGGCCGCGCGACAGCGCTCCCTGGCTCGCACCGTGTCCCGAGCCGAGAAGATACGCGCACATCATTGGCGTCAGCGTCACCGAGACGATGACGGACACCGCGATCGCGACACACACGGTGACGGCGAATTCCTGGAACATGCGCCCGATGACGCCGCCCATCAAAAGCAGCGGAATGAACACGGCCACCAGCGACACCGAGATCGAGATGATGGTGAAGCTGATCTCGCCGGCCCCTTTCAGCGCTGCCTCCAGCGGCGGCAGGCCCTCCTCGATATGCCGCGAAATGTTCTCGATCATCACGATGGCGTCGTCGACCACGAAACCGGTGCCGATGGTGAGCGCCATCAGCGAGAGGTTGTCGAGGCTGAAGCCGCAGAACCACATCACCCCGAAGGTGGCGACGAGCGAGAGCGGCAGCGCCACGCCGGCGATGATGGTCGCCCGGATGGTGCGCAGGAAAACGAGCACCACCAGCACGACCAGCGCGACCGCCAGCACAAGGGTGAACTGCACGTCGCGGATCGAGGCGCGGATGGTGCCGGTGCGGTCGTGCACCACGGTCAGGTGCGCGTCGACCGGCATGGAGCGCTGCAGCCGCGGCAGCTCCTCGAGCACGCGGCGCACGGTCTCGATCACGTTGGCGCCGGGCTGGCGCTGGATGTCGATGATCACCGCCGGGACGCCGTCGTGCCAGCCGCCGACTTTGACGTTCTCGAGGCCGTCGATCACGGTGGCCACGTCGGTGAGCAGCACCGGCGCGCCGTTGCGATAGGCGACGACGACCGACTTGTAGGCATCGGCGGCGGAAATCTGGTCGTTGGTCTGGATGGTGTAGGATTGCTGGGCGCCGTCGAACGAGCCCTTGGGGCCGGCGACGTTGGCGCCGACGATCGCCGTGCGCAGGTCCTCGAGCCCCAGCGTGTAGGCGGCAAGCCGCGCGAGATCGGCCTGGATGCGGATCGCCGGCCGGATGCCGCCCTCGACCGAGACGTGGCCGACGCCGCTCACCTGGCTCAAGCGCTGCCCCAGCAACGTGTCGGCGAGGTCGCTCAGTTGCCGCAGCGCGATGGTCTGCGAGGTGATGGCGAGGGTGACGATCGGCGCGTCCGCCGGGTTCACCTTCGCATAGGTCGGCGGGTAGGGCAGGTTGCGCGGCAGCGTCGATCCGGCGGCGTTGATCGCCGCCTGCACGTCCTGCGCGGCGGCGTCGATGTCGCGGTTGAGCTCGAATTGCAGCGTGATCTGGCTGATGCCGTAGGAGCTTGCCGAGGTCATCAGGGTGAGCGCCGGGATCTGGCCGAACTGGCGCTCGAGCGGCGCGGTCACCAGCGACGCCGTGGTGTCCGCATTGGCGCCCGGCAATTGCGTCGTCACCTGGATGGTCGGGAAATCGACCTGGGGCAGGGACGAGACCGGCAGCCACCAATAGCCGAGCGCGCCGCCCAGCATCACCGCGATGCCCAGGAGCGACGTCGCGATCGGCCGGTGAATGAACGGCGAGGACACGCTCATTGCGATTTGCCCGGCGCCGCCTCCGGCGCGCGGCCGCGCTTCTGGCTGCCGCCGCTCGGGCGGCCGCTTGCGGCCGGCGTGCCGTCGGCGCTGGCAATGCTCACGCGGCGCTTGTCGGCGAGCTGGGCAAAGCCCGTGGTCACCACGCGCTCGCTGCCCTGCAGGCCCTCGGCGATCACCGCCTGGCTTTCGTTCTGCAGCGACACGGTCACCAGCTGCACCGCTACGGTGTCATCGGCCTGGACCACATAGACGAAGGTGCCGTTCGGGCCGCGCTGCACCGCCGCGGTCGGCACCACCACGACCTGGCGCAGCGTGTCGACCAGAAGCTTGACGTTGACGAACTGGCCCGGCCAGAGCTGGAGATCGGCGTTCGGGAACTCGGCCTTGAGCTGGATGGTTCCGGTCGTCTGATCCACCTGGTTGTTGACGACCTGCAGCCTGCCGCGATCGACCACGGTGCGGTTGTCGGAGCCGAGCGCCTCCGCCGTCAGCGGCCCCTTGGCGAACGCGCTGTTGACCTGCGCGAGCTGCTGTTGCGGCAGCGTGAACAGCACGGCGATCGGCTTGATCTGCGTGATGACGACGATGCCGGTCGTGTCCGACGCGTGCACGATGTTGCCCTGATCCACGAGGCGGATACCGATGCGCCCGTCGAGCGGCGAGGTGATGGTGCACCAGTTGACGTAGGCGCGCGCGTTGTCGATCGCGCCCTGGTCCAGTTTCACCTGCGCCTCGAGCTGCGCGACCGTCGCGCGCTGGGTGTCGACCTGCTGCTTGGTCACCGCGTTGGTCTTGACCAGGTTGGTGTAGCGCTCGAGGTCGATGCGCGCGTTGGCGAGCGTAGCCTCGTCGAGCGCCTTCTTGGCGACCGTCTGGTCGAGCTGCGCCTGGTAGGTGGTCGGGTCGACCTGCGCCAGCACGTCGCCCCGCTTGACGTCCTGGCCCTCGCGGAAGGCGACGTTGATCAGGGTACCGTCGACCAGCGAGCGCACCGTGACCATGTTGAGCGCGCGCGTGGTGCCGACGCCGTCGAGATAGACCGGCACGTCGTCGCGGCGCGCGCTCGCCGCGAGCACCGGCACCGGCGCATCGGTCGGGCGTCCGCCGAATCCTTTTTTTTGCTGGCCCGAGCCGGGCGCCATGACCGCGGCCGCCCCGCCGCCCGCCACGGCGACGATGACGACGGCCGCGAGGAGGCGTTTGAAGCGAGGGTTCATGGTAGGTCAGATGTCAGAGGACAGATGACGGAGGACGGACCGCGGCCGCGCGGCTCGCGCCATATCTGTTCTCCGTCATCCGTCATCTGTCCTCTGTCATCCGCCTGGGCGGCAGCCATCCACCGCCCAGCGCCTGATATAACGACACCAGCGCCTGCAGCCGGTTGAACCGCACCAGCGCCAGCTGATCCTCCTGCTGAAAGAACGTTTGCTCCACGGTCAGCAGCGTCGTGAGATCGATGGTCCCGGCGCGGAATCGTTCCTCCGACAGATTGAAGGCGCGGCGGGACTCGGCGACCGCTTCGCGCTGCAGCTGCTCCTGGCGCGCCAGTTGCTGCACGGCGATGAGCGCGCGCTCGACGTCGGTGAAAGCGGAGATCACCGACTTGCGATAATTCTGCAGCAGCTCCTCGCGCAGGCCCTTCTGCAGGTCGAGCTGGCCGAGCAGCGTCGCGCCGTCGAAGATCGGCTGGGTCACGCCGGCGGCGACCGAATAGAAACCCGAGCCCGGCGCGAACAGATTGCTGAGCATGGCGCTGGACACGCCGCCCTGGCCGGTCAACTGGATGGTGGGGAAGAACGCCGCCCGTGCCGCCTCGACGTTGGCGTCGGCGCCGGCGAGCTTTGCTTCCGCCTCGCGGATGTCCGGCCGCTGCGCCAGCAGTTCCGACGGCAGGCCGGGCGTGACGCGCGGGATCGCCAGCCGGTACATGCTGCCGCCGCGCACCCGCATGTGCTCGGGCGTGCGGCCCACCAGGAGCGCGAGCGTCGCGCGGTTCTGTTCCGCCTGCTGCACCAGCGGCGGGATCGAGGCGCGCTGAATGGCCACCAGGCTTGCCTGCTGGGCCACGTCGAGCGCGGAGCCGCTCCCCTGCGCTCCGACCGCCGATCCGCTCGGCGCCGCCCCGCCCACCGAAAACCGGTCCTGAATGACCTTGAGGATGCGCTCCGACGCCTTGATGTTCTCGCTCGCGACCCGGATGCGGTCCTGCGCCTCGAGCACGAGGAAATAGGCGTTGGCGACGCTCGCCTGCGCGGTCAGCGCGACGACCTCGCGGTCGAACCGGCTGGCGGCGGCGCTGCTCTCCGCCGCGCGCAGCAGCGCCCGATTGCGCCCCCAGAAATCGACCACGTAGCTCGCGTTGAGCGCCATGTTGTAGTTGGTGCGGTCGGTCACCGCGATGGCATTGGTGCCGGTGTTCGCCGACGGGCGCGAACGGGTGACCGAGCCGCTTCCGCTCAAGCCCGGCAACAGCGGGGCGCCGGCGATGCGCGCCTGGGCGTCGGCCTGGACGATGCGGGCGATCGCGGCGGCGACGTCGAGGTTGGCGGCCAGCGCCTGCTCCATCAGGTCGGTCAGCTCGGCGGAGCGGAACGAGCGCCACCACTCGAGCGGCGGCAGGGCCGCATGGGCGCGGCCCGGCGCCGCTCGATATTTGTCCGGGACATCGAGGGCGGGATCGAGCTTGTCGGCGGTGAGAATGCACCCGCTCAGCACGGGCAGCAGCGCTGCCAGCACAAGGGAGCGCGCCGCCCGACCCCGGCCCGATCGACGCATCCCCCTGACATCGATCATTGCGCTGCACTTTCGCCGGACGGCCGGATCTATCGAGCTTTCTCATTGCCGCTTCTTCGGTATGGCGTCCAGTCGGCAAGCCGGTGACGGCTCTCCGGCGCCATCTGGGCACTCGCCGACACGATCACGTCCTGGAGCGCCTCGTCGAGCTTTGCGCGGGCGGCGCGGGCCTCGGCCATGGCGGTGCGTGCCGCGTCGGCGCTGAACGGCTCGGCGCGCAGCGCCGCGCGCAGGCGCTCCTGCACCATCCGGTAGGTGTTGTTCGCCGCGTCGATCGTCGCAATGCGCTCGCGCAGGACGGCGCGCAACTTTTCCGCATCCGCCGCCGGAAGCACCGCGGCCAGGCGCTCGATGCGCGCAGCCGGCGTCCAATAGCCGGGCCCGCGTTCCGGCGACCAGGCGTAATGGCGCCACGCGAGCGCGACGGCGGCGCCGATGAAGAACAGATTGAGCGCCAGCGAGACCAGCAGGATCAGGCGCGACGCAGGGCGGTGCGCGCCAGGCGCAGTCTCGCTCACGGCCTCGCCTCCGGCAGCGGATCGGGCCCGAACAGCACGCCGCCGATATCGGCGTCGCCGGCCGCCGCCGCCGCATCGGCGGGAAGCGCCCCGCTGCCGATCGGCACGACGAGATCGGTGAAACCGACCAGGAAACCCAGCACGCCTACGCACGCCAGCGCGGCGAGGCGCGGCCAGGCCGGAGCAAAATCGAAATCGAGCAGCTCGACCGGCCATCGCGTCCAGCGCGGACGCTGGCGCTGGGGCGGAAGCGGCCGGGCAAGCGCCTGCATGACGCGCGCGTCGCTCGCATCGGCCGGCTGGACGTGCGCGGCGATCAGCCGGTCGAGGGATCGCAGCGCGGGAGATCGGCCCCCTTGGCGTCGAGGAGCTGCTGCAAACGGCCGAGGGTCATGGTCATGGCTTGTCGGCTCCTACATCGAGCATCGTGCCGAGCTTTTCGCGCAGCGCGCGCTTCGCCCGCACCAGCAAGGTTTCGACCGCGGAGACCGAGGTGCCGAGCGCAGCGGCGCTCTCCGCATTGCTGAGGCCCTCGTGATAGGTGAGGGCGATGACGGCGCGTTGGCGCATGGGCAGTGCCGCAATGGCCTGGGCGAGCGCGCGCTGCTCCTCGCGCCGCTCGATCCGCTCGACCGCGTCGGCGCCCGGGTCGGCCGCGTCCGCGGCGGCCTCGATGGGCAGGAACGGCGCGCGCCGCCGGCGGTTGAGGCACAGGTTGACGACGATGCGATAGAACCAGGTGCGGAATGATGCGAGCGGACGCCAGCGCGGCGCATTGATCCACACGCGCAGCAAAGCTTCCTGGGCGACCTCCTCGGCATCGGCGTTGTTTCCCGTGACGCGACGGGCAAGGCGGACCGCCAGCGGCATGTAGCGGCGGGCGAGCACCCGGAAAGCAGGCTCGTCGCCCGCGGCGATTCGGAGCATGAGGTCCTCATCGCTCGCTCCGTCCATGGAACCCCGGTGCTCATGCGGCCGGCACCCCAATCCAGGCGGGCGCCGCGCCGGGCGCCGCATGGTCCCGCCGGCGTTATCGAACCATACGGGTCGACCGGGCGAAAGTGACGGTTGCCGCTGCGCACAGGTTGCTTCGAATCGAGCGCTCACCGGCCTCCGAGGCTGGCGACGGCGCACGGCACCGGGCGCGCCGGCAATCCATCGCAGCCGATGGGAAATAACCCCTGAAGTGAGCAAAACCTGCGAAAGGCCCGCCGCCGCGACATTATGGCTGCCGCAGGCCGTAGCATGGGTTGAGCTGCCTTCGGGCGATATTCGTCTACAGGTTTTCGCCGCCTGCCCAGGCGTCAACCCATCGTGCGGAAACGGCCGCACACGCGTTATCATGGCAGCACAGCTCTTGCCTCGGAGGGTGCCATGCGAATCCCGACCGTGCTTGCCGCCGCCCTGTTCGCATCGACGTTGGCCGGCTCGACCGGCGCGCAGGCGGCGGCGTGGTGCGCCTGGTACAATGCGTACACTTATAACTGCGGCTTCTACACGTTCGAGCAGTGCCAGTATTCGGTGATCGGCAGCGGCGGCGCCTGCGCCCGCAATGTCTACGAGCCGGGTCCGCCGCCGGCCGCGACCGCCCCGGTGCGCAAGCATCGCAAATACCGCCGCGCCAATTGATCGGCGGATGGTCCGCTCCTAAGCTGTCGATTGATCCACGCGAGCGTTGGAGAACGACGATGCGAAGCATCGTGATCGCCGCCGCGCTGACGTTGAGTCTCGCCGTGCCGGACCTCGTTGCCGCGCAGGGCGGCGCCGCGTCGGGCGCCAGGCCGCCGGCCGCCGGGCAGTCGCCGGTCGGCCATCGCCAGCCCAAGGCGACCGAAGTGCCGCCGACCGATCAGCGCGCATCGAGCGACAATCCCGGGACCACCACGGACATGGACCGCGCGCTCGACAAGGCGCTCAAAGGCATCTGCCGCGGCTGCTAAGGGGACGCCCTCATGGTGAGCGTCGCGAAGCGACGCGTCTCGAACCATCCAGACGAATGAGGCGCTCCGCATGGTTCGAGACGCCGCGCTGCGCGCGGCTCCCCATGAGGATCGACAGGGTGGAGGCCACGGCCGGAATTGAACCGGCGTACCCGGTTTTGCAGACCGGTGCGTAACCACTCCGCCACGTGGCCATTGGCGCCGGGCGCACTATCGATGATCCGCGCCCGCGCGCGGCTCGCTATATAAAGGAGCGCACCGCAAGCGGCAACGGGCGCCGCAACCTTGCCTTTTCGCCGCCTCTGTCCCACAAGGGCGCGGCGTTTTCGCCGGCCACGGTGGGTTCCCATGACCGACTTTGCGCGCGCGCGGCGGATGATGGTCGAGGGCCAGATCCGCACCAACGACGTGACCGACCTGCGCGTGCAGGCCGCCTTTCGCGACGTGCCGCGCGAGCGCTTCCTGCCGCCCGACAGGCAGGCGCTTGCCTATCTCGATCTCGACGTGCCGCTCGCCGCGGCGCCGGTGCGGCGCTGTTTGCTCAAGCCCATGGTGTTCGCCAAGCTCGTGCATGCGGCGGCAATCGGCGAGGGCGACACGGTGCTCGATGTCGGCTGCGCCAGCGGTTATTCGTCCGCCATCCTCGCGCGGCTTGCCGCCTCGGTCGTTGCGCTCGAGGAGGATGCCGCGCTCGCCAAGCTTGCCGCCGAGACTCTCGCGGCGACCGGCGCCACGAACGTGCGCATCGCCGCCGGTCCGCTCGTCGCCGGCTGGCCGCCCGACGCGCCCTACGATGTCATCGTGCTCAACGGGTCGGCCGAGATCGTGCCCGACGACCTGCTGCGCCAGCTCAAGGAGGGCGGGCGCCTGGTCGGCGTCATCGGCCGCGCGCCGGTCGGCAAGGCGATGGTCTATCGTCGCAGCGGCGGCCATGCCGGCGCTCACCCGGTGTTCGACGCGGTGGCGCCGCTCCTGCCCGGTTTCGCCAAGCCGCCCGCATTCGTGTTCTAGGAAGCAGACGGCGGACGACAGAGGACAGATAGGGCCGGCGCACCCACTTCGTCATCCGTTCTCTGTCGTCTGTCCTCCGACTGTTGCGCGTTTGCGCCACTCACGAACTTTTTGTCCGCCGTCCCCCTGCGGGGGTTTCGCGCTCCGCGGCCGCGGCCTATGGTCGGCGTGCAGGGAATGGACGGGGGCCGGCGGAGTTGGGTCCGCCACGGCTCCCGCATGGGCGGAGCGGGCGGTGAGTATGATCGCGTCCGGCTTAGCGCGGGCGGGCCGCGGGGCGGCACTCGTCGCGGCACTCGCCGCCGGCCTGTGGGCGCCGCCGACGTCGGCCGAGACAATCGAGTCCGCGCTGGTGAAGGCCTATCAGAACAATCCACAGCTCAACGCCCAGCGGGCGAGCGTTCGATCGACCGACGAGGGAGTGCCCCAGGCCTTGTCCGGCTATCGCCCGCGGGTCACCGTCACCGGCTCGCTCGGCGAGCAGTTTACCGACACGACGGCCAAAACCATATCCGGGCAGCCGCCGACCACGCCGGGCGGGCCGGTCAAGAACATCGCTACTTACACCGGGACCTCCGGCACCATCACGCCGTGGGTCTACGGCATCACCGGGCAGCAGACGCTGTTCAACGGGTTTCAGACCGCGAACCGAACCCGCGCGGCGGAGGGCCAGGTCTCGGCCGCACGCGAGGGCTTACGCGTGCTCGACCAGACCGTCCTGCTCAATGCCGCCACCGTGTACATGGACGTGCTGCGCGACACCGCGAACCTCGAGGTTCAGCGCAACAACGTGCGCGTGCTGGAGGAGACGCTGCGGCAGACCCGCGACCGCTTCAACGTCGGCGAGGTGACGCGCACCGACGTGGCGCAAGCGGAGGCTCAGCTTGCCGCCGGCCAATCGGCCATGCTGGCCGCCGAGTCGACGCTCACCACGTCGAAGGCCAATTACCGGCAGATCATCGGGGTCGAGCCGGCCAACCTGGCGCCGGGCTCGCCGGTCGATCGCTTCGCGCCGCGCGCATTGCCGGCGGCGATCGACCAGGGGCTGGCGGAAAACCCCAACGTGACGGCGGCGATGCACGGCGTCGACGTGGCGTTCCTGCAGGTCAAGGTCAACGAGGGCGCGCTCTATCCGACCTTCGTGGTGCAGGCGGCCGCGCAGCAAGCCTCTTATCCGTCCATCTCCATACCGATCACGTGGACGGCCTCGCTCATCGGCACGCTCACCGTGCCGATCTACCAGGGCGGCACGGAATACTCGCTCATTCGCCAGTCGAAGGAGAGCCTGTCCCAGCAGCGGCTCAATCTCGACCAGGTGCGCCGCCAGACGCGTCAACAGGTGGTGCAGGCGTGGGGCCAGGTCGAAGCCACCAAGGCGCAGGTGCAGGCGGCGCAGGCGCAGGTGGCCTCGTCCGAGGTGGCCCTCAACGGCGTGCGCGAGGAGGCGCGGGTCGGCCAGCGCACGACGCTCGACGTGCTCAATGCCCAGCAGGCGCTGGTCAACGCCCGGGTCGCGCTCGTCACCGCGCAGCACGACCGCGTCGTCGCCTCGTACAGCCTGCTCTCGGCGGTCGGCCGGCTGTCGCCGCAGACGCTGCGCCTGCCCACCCCGGTCTACGACCCGACCGTCCACTATCAGCAGATCCGCGACAGCTGGATCGGCGTGCGCGCGCCTGATGGGCGATAGGATTACAACACCTTGTAGGTCGCGTTATGCCTATCCACAGGCCTTTGCTTGCGTTCGACCTCTTGCATGCCATACTCCGCTAACGTCCTCGCCGGAGCGATTCGTTCCAAGGCGGCGGCCGCGCGGGCCACGCGCGGTGTTTGACGAGGATGCGGTGAATGAGCCAGCCGGCGAAGGCCCCCGAGCCCTCGATGGAGGAAATTCTTGCCTCCATCCGCCGGATCATTGCCGACGACGATGCGACCAAGGAGGCGCCGAAGGCCGCGCCCAGGCCGCCTGAGCCGTCATCGGTCAAGGCCGCTCCGGCGCCGCCCCCTGCGGCCGAGCCTGTGACGCAGGACGACATCGACGCGGTTCTGGCCGGCCTCGACGAGGCGCCGGCCGAGCCCGCGCCGGACCCGAACGAGGACGTGCTGGAGCTGACCGAGGCCATGGAAGCACCGCCGCCGGAGCCGCCGCAGCCGCCGCAGCCGGCCTTCCGCCGCATCGAGCCCACCCAGGATGTCGTGTTCGACGAGCCGCCCCCGCGGCCCGCGCGTTCGCCCGAGCCCGAGGCGGCGCTGCTGTCGAGCGCCGCCTCCGCCGCCATCCACTCCGCGTTCGGCAATCTCGCCCACTCGATGCTGGTGCAGAATTCGCGCACGCTCGAGGATTTGGTGAAGGAGATGCTGCGGCCCATGCTCAAGGCGTGGCTCGACGACAATCTGCCGATGATGGTCGAGCGCCTCGTGCGCGCCGAGATCGAACGCGTCTCGCGCGGCCCGAAAGCCTGAACGAATAGCCGCCAAAACACGATCCTCATGGTGAGGAGCCCGAGCGCAGCGAGGGCGTCTCGAACCATGGCAGCACACGCGTCTGTGGCCATGGTTCGAGACGCGTCGCTCCGCGACGCTTCTCACCATGAGGGCGGTGTTCTTTTCGCGATTCGCCGCTCGCCCCTCGCACCGGCAAAACGTTGACAGCCCCGCCGCCCGTGCGCTTCTTACGGCGCCGATGATCGAGAAAACCTACCAGCCGGCCGAGGTCGAGGGACGCATCTACGCGGCGTGGGAGGCCGCGGGCGCGTTCCGCTGCGGCCGGCCGGAACGGCGCGACGCGCGGCCCTATTGCATCGTCATCCCGCCGCCCAACGTCACCGGCTCGCTGCACATGGGCCACGCGCTCAACAACACGCTCCAGGACGTGCTGGCGCGGTTCGAGCGCATGCGCGGGCGCGACGTGCTGTGGCAGCCCGGCACCGATCACGCCGGCATCGCCACCCAGATGGTGGTCGAGCGCCAGCTGATGGAGCGTCAGGAGCCCGACCGCCGCACCCTCGGGCGCGATGAATTCATCAAGCGGGTGTGGGCGTGGAAGGAGGACTCCGGCGACACCATCACGCGCCAGCTCAAGCGGCTGGGCGCCTCGTGCGACTGGTCGCGCGAGCGCTTCACCATGGACGAGGGGCTCTCGCGCGCCGTCCTCAAGGTGTTCGTCGACCTCTACAAGGCCGGCCTCATCTACAAGGACAAGCGGCTGGTCAATTGGGACCCGAAGCTGCTCACCGCGATCTCCGATCTCGAGGTCCAGCAGGTCGAGGTCAAAGGCCATCTGTGGCACTTCAAGTACCCGATCGAAGGTCTTGAAGGAATGTACATTGCCGTTGCAACAACCCGTCCGGAGACGATGCTGGGCGACACCGCCGTGGCGGTCCATCCGGACGACGAGCGCTACCGCCATCTGGTCGGCCGCAACGCGATCCTACCGCTGGTCGGGCGGCATATTCCCATCATCGCCGACGAGTATTCCGACCCGGAGAAAGGCACCGGCGCGGTCAAGGTCACGCCCGCCCACGACTTCAACGATTTCGAGGTCGGCCGCCGTCATGGGCTGCCGCTGGTCAACGTCTTCGATGTCGCGGCGCATCTCGACCTGAAAGGCAACGAAGCCTTCAGCGAGGGCGTTCCGGCTTCAGCCGATCTCGACGAGACATTGGCGCTGCACGGGCTCGATCGCTTTGCGGCGCGCAAGAAGATCGTCGAGCGCATGGAGGCCAAGGGTCTCATCGACAAGATCGAGCCGCACATGCACACGGTGCCGCACGCCGACCGCTCGGCCGCCGTGGTCGAGCCGTTCCTCACCGATCAGTGGTTTGCGGACGCCAAGGCCCTGGGCAAGCCGGCGATCGAGGCGGTGCGCAGCGGCCGCACCGTGTTCGTGCCGAAGAACTGGGAGAAGACCTATTTCGACTGGATGGAGAACATCCAGCCGTGGACGATCTCGCGCCAGCTGTGGTGGGGTCATCAGATTCCCGCCTGGTACGGCGAGGATGGAACCGTGTTCGTGGCCTTGACCGAGGCCGAGGCCAAGGCCGATGCAGCCAGGCACTACGGCCGCGACGTGCCGCTCACCCGCGACCCCGACGTGCTCGACACCTGGTTCTCCTCGGCGCTGTGGCCGTTCTCGACCTTGGGCTGGCCCGACCAGACACCGGAGCTCAAGCGCTACTACCCGACCGACGTCCTCGTCACCGGCTTCGACATCATTTTCTTCTGGGTCGCCCGGATGATGATGATGGGCCTGCGGTTCATGGACGAGGTGCCGTTCCCCACCGTCTACATCCACGCCCTGGTGCGCGACGAGCGCGGGGCGAAAATGTCGAAGTCGAAGGGCAATGTCATCGACCCGCTGCACCTGATCGACGACTACGGCGCCGACGCGCTGCGCTTCACCCTTGCGGCGATGGCGGCGCAGGGCCGCGACATCAAGCTCGCGGAGAGCCGCGTCGAGGGCTACCGCAATTTTGCGACCAAGCTGTGGAATGCGGCGCGCTTTGCCGAGATCAACGCCTGTGCGCGCGTGCCCGGCTTCGATCCGAAGCGCGCCAAGGAGACGCTCAATCGCTGGATCGCCCACGAGACCGCCAAGGCGGGACGCGAGGTGACGACCGCGATCGAGGATTACAGGTTCAACGAGGCGGCCGGCGCGGTCTATCGCTTCGTCTGGAACGTCTATTGCGACTGGTATCTCGAGCTGGCCAAGCCCGTGCTCGCCGGACCGGACGGCGCCGCCAAGACGGAGACGCGGGCGATGACCGCGTGGGCGCTCGACGAGATCCTCAAGCTGCTGCACCCGTTCATGCCGTTCGTCACCGAGGAGCTGTGGCGGGTGACCGCCGAGGGCGGGGCCGGGCGCGACGGCATGCTCATTCTCGCATCCTGGCCGCGCCATGACGGACTCGAGGATGCCGCCGCCGAGGCGGAGATCGGCTGGGTGGTGGATCTCATCAGCGCGGCCCGCTCGGTGCGCGCCGAAATGAGCGTTCCGCCAGGGGCGCAAATCCCCCTCGTGCTCGCCGGCGTGGCGGCGGAAACCAAAGCCAGGGCCCAGCGTTGGGAGGAATTTCTCAAGCGTCTGGCGCGCCTCGCGGCAATCTCGTTCGCGGCCGCGCCGCCGGCCGGCGCGGTTCAGCTTTTGGTGCGCAGCGAGGTGGTGGCTCTGCCGCTTGCCGGCGTGATCGACCTCGCGGCCGAGCGCGCCCGCCTGGAAAAGGAGATGGCGCGGGTGAACGGCGACATCGCCCGGGTCGACGCCAAGCTCGCCAATGCCGACTTCCTCGCCCGCGCCCCCGAGGACGTGGTCGAAGGCGAACGCGAGAAGCGCGAGGAAGCCGAGACCCGCCGCCGGAAAATCATCGAGGCGCTTGCGCGGCTGGCGCAGGCATCGTGAGAGATGCGCCGCTGGGCCCGTCGCGCTGCCGCCGCCTTGGCTCTGACCTTCGCCGTTTTGGCCGCCGCCGTCGCGCTCACCATGCGGCCGGGCGACCGCCGGCTCTATCCGCCGCAAACCGGGACCCCGGCGGTCACCGTGTTCCTGGTCAGCCACGGCTATCACGCAGGCCTGGTGCTGTCCCGTGCGGGGATGGCGGAGGTCGCCGCGCGCCGCGGCGATCCGGCGCTTGCCGCCGTCGCGGCCCGTTTCGCGCTCTATCCGTGGATCGAGATCGGCTGGGGCGAGGAGGGCTTTTATCGCAATGTCCCGACCATCGCGTCCCTGACGTTCGCCATGGCGGTTCGCGCCCTGTTCGCCCCGGGAAATCCCTCGGTCCTGCACGTGGTCGGCTTGGACGCGCATCCAGCGCTGACGTTCCCCCAGGCCGACATCATCGCGCCGGCGCTCTCCGCCGAGGGATTCGAGCGCCTGGTGGACCGGATCGCGCGCACCTTCGCGCCCGGGCCGCACGGCGAGCCGGTCGAGGACCTCGGCCCGGGGCTTTACGCCCCGAGCCTGTTCTACCGGGCCGTCGGGACATTCAACATTCTCCGCGTCTGCAATCATTGGCTCGCCGACCTGCTCGACGTCGCCGGCGTTCCGACATCGCCGGTCCTCGCCACGCTGCCCCAGGGGCTGTTCCTCGATTTGAGATGGCGATCCGGCCTGGCGGCTCTGGCGCGCCCGGTCCAGGCGGCACGCTAGGCGGAAAACCGAGTGTTGCACCCCGGCGACGGACTGTTGCCGCATGGCAACACATTAATAACAATTGTTGGAAACGGCGCAAACCGCCGCGAAAGCCCCGATTCCGCCACACACATCGCCGAGATCAAGGTGCCAGCGGGCATTGTCGCCGCTGCGGGTGTGGCCCATTGACCACACCGCGGCCGGAGCCCGGACCAGAACCGCGAGGGGATAGCGGTGACGGGGTGCGGTAGAGGTCATGGACGCCAAGGCCAACCTGAAGGACCGGCTGCCCAGCCGGCACGTGACTGAAGGCCCGGAGCGCGCGCCGCACCGCTCGTATTACTACGCCATGGGTCTGACGACCCAGCAGATCCATCAGCCCTTCGTCGGCGTCGCCACCTGCTGGAACGAAGCCGCCCCCTGCAACATCGCCCTGATGCGCCAAGCCCAGGTCGTGAAGAAGGGCGTCGCGGCGGCCGGCGGCACTCCGCGCGAGTTCTGCACCATCACGGTCACCGACGGCATCGCCATGGGGCACCAGGGCATGAAGTCCTCGCTGCCGTCGCGCGAGGTGATCGCCGATTCCGTCGAGCTGACCATGCGCGGCCATGCCTATGACGCGCTCGTCGGCCTTGCCGGCTGCGACAAGTCGCTTCCCGGCATGATGATGGTCATGTGCCGGCTCAACGTGCCCTCGATCTTCATCTACGGCGGCTCGATCCTGCCCGGGACCTTTCGCGGCAAGCCGGTGACCGTGCAGGACGTGTTCGAGGCGGTGGGCCGCCATTCGGTCGGCGCCATGTCGGGCGACGACCTTGACGAGCTCGAGCAGGTCGCCTGTCCCTCCGCGGGCGCCTGCGGCGCCCAGTTCACCGCCAACACCATGGCGACGGTGTCGGAGGCGATCGGCCTGGCGCTGCCGTACTCGGCCGGCGCACCGGCGCCCTACGAGTTTCGCGATCAGTTCTGCATGACCGCCGGCGAGCAGGTCGTCGCGCTGATCAGGTCCGGCGTCCGGCCGCGCGACATCGTCACCCGCGCGGCGCTGGAGAACGCGGCGGCGTCGGTGGCGGCCACGGGCGGCTCGACCAACGCGGCCCTGCACCTGCCGGCGATCGCCCACGAATGCGGCATCCGCTTCACGCTCTTCGACGTGGCCGAGGTCTTTCGCCGCACGCCCTATGTCGCAGATTTGAAGCCAAGCGGCCGCTATGTCGCCAAGGATTTGTTTGAGGCTGGCGGCGTGCCCCTCCTGATGAAAACCCTCCTCGACCACGGCCATCTGCACGGCGAGTGCATGACGGTCACCGGCCGCACCGTGGCGGAGAACCTCAAGAGCGTGAAGTGGAACCCGGAGCAGGACGTGGTCCGGCCAGCCGACCGGCCGATCTCGCCGACCGGCGGCGTGGTCGGCCTCAAGGGCAACCTCGCTCCCGAGGGCGCGATCGTGAAGGTCGCCGGCATGTCCGGCCTGAAATTCTCCGGGCCGGCCCGCTGCTTCGACGGCGAGGAGGCGTGCTTTGCGGCGGTCACCGGCCGCACCTACCGGGAAGGCGAAGTGCTGGTCATCCGCTACGAGGGACCGCGCGGCGGCCCGGGCATGCGCGAGATGCTCTCGACCACCGCGGCGCTCTACGGCCAGGGCATGGGCGACAAGGTCGCGCTGATCACCGACGGGCGGTTTTCCGGGGCGACGCGCGGCTTCTGCGTCGGCCATGTCGGGCCCGAGGCGGCGGTCGGCGGTCCGATCGCGCTCCTGCGCGACGGCGACATCATCGAGCTCGACGCCGAGGCCGGGACGCTGAATGTGAAGTGCTCCACAGACGAGCTTGCCCGGCGCCGCCAGGATTGGAAGGCGAGGGAAGGGGAGTTCGCCTCCGGATATTTGTGGAAATACGCCCAGCAGGTCGGGCCGGCGCTCAACGGCGCCGTCACCCACCCCGGCGGAGCGGCCGAGAAAGCGTGCTATGCGGACGTTTGATCGCGCGCTCGGGATCGTCGTGGTCGGGCTCGGCGTCAGCCTCGCCCCGGCGCTGGGCTTTGACGGCCCCGCCACGTCCCGGCCGGCCCTGCAATCGCTGCCCACGCCGGGCGAGGCGTTCCGTTCGGGCGTGGAGCAGTTCCGCGCCGGCGACAAGAGCAAGGCCGTCATCTCGCTCGAATACGCGGCCGAGCAGGGCATGCCGGCGGCGCAATGGCAGCTCGGGCACATGTACGCGCGCGGCGAGGGCGTGCCGCGCAGCGACCTGCGCGCGTTCGAATATTTCGGCCGGATCGCCAACAGCCACGTCGACGACGGCCCCGACTCGCCCAACGCGCGGCTTGTCTCGAGCGCGATCGTGGCACTGGGGCAGTACTATCTCGACGGCATCCCCAATTCGGACGTGAAACCGGATCCGGTGCGCGCCCGGCGGATGTTCCACTACGCCGCCACCATTTTCGGCGATCCCGACGCGCAATTCCGGCTCGGCCGGCTGTTCCTTGCGGGCCAGGGCGTGACGCGCGATCCGCTGCAGGCGGCGCGTTGGCTCAAGCTCGCGGCCAACAAGGACCAGCACGCCGCCCAGGCCCTGCTCGGCGACATGCTGATCAAGGGCGAGCACCAGGTGCCGCGCCAGGTCGCCAAGGGCCTGATGTACCTGATTATCGCGCGCGACGGCGCCGCGCCCGACGAGAAGTGGATCCTCGACTACTACGACGCCGCGGTGGCCAGGGCGAGCGACGACGATCGCGCCGCGGCCCGCATCTACCTGCAGCAGTGGCTGCGCGGCGTGCGCGATTGAGCGCGGCGCCGCACGCCGCGCGTGCGATTAGATCAATCCTCGAACGAAAAATCGGCCCACACCGGAACGTGGTCGGACGGCCGCTCCCAGCCGCGCACGTGCCGGTCGATGCCGACGGCCACCAGCCGGTCGGCGGCCTGCGGCGAGACCACCAGATGGTCGATGCGGATGCCGTCGTTCTTCTGCCAGGCGCCGGCCTGGTAATCCCAGAAGCTGTAGAGCCCGGCGTCGTCGCTCGCCGCCCGCAGCGCGTCGGTCAGGCCGAGGTTGATCAGCGCCCGGAACTTCTCCCGCGTCGCCGGCAGGAATAGCGCGTCGTTCTGCCAGACCTCCGGCCGGCGCGCGTCCGCGGCCGTCGGGATGACGTTGAAATCGCCCGTCAGGATCAGCGGCTCTTCCAGCTCCAGCCGTTCACGCGCGTAATCAATAAGCCTGTCCATCCATTTGAGTTTATAGGTATATTTATCTCCGGTCGGCGGGTTGCCGTTGGGCAGGTAGATCGAGGCTACGCGCACCGCGCCGCTCTTCGTCGATATCACCGTCTCGAGGAAGCGCGCGTGGTCGTCGCCCTCGCCGCCCGGCAGCCGGGGGGTCGTTTCGTCGAACGGCAGCTTCGACAGGATGGCGACGCCATTGAAGGTTTTTTGACCGTGGACGGTTATATTATAGCCGAGCGCCTCGAACGGCTCGCGCGGAAAGGCCTCGTCGACGCATTTCGTCTCCTGCAGGCAGACGATGTCCGGCTGGCGCTCCGAAAGCCACGCCACGGCATTGTCGATTCGCTGCTTGATCGAGTTGACGTTCCAGGTGGCAATGCGCATGGCGAGTCCAGTCGGAATGCGGTCGAGCGTGCCCCGGACATGCGCCGGCCGGGAAGTCCGTCGGCGCCGACCGGGGTAACCACGAATACCACGAGGCCGATGCGCGCAAGATGACGAATATGTTAGGAAGAGCCGGGCGCCTGATGGTGTATCACGCGGCCGAGGGGTCGACGCGGCGCGTCGTCAAGGGGGAACCGGGGCCCGGTCGCAGACCGGGCCATAGTCGGTGATGAAGAAAAGCACCCTGATCATCGGGGCGGCCCTCGTCGTGCTGGCGGCCGCAGCGGTTGCCACCCGCGGGCTGTGGATGTCGCCGGGCGCGGTCGCCCAGGCGCCGTCCGCCCCGCGCACCGTGCCGGTCGATATCGCCAAGGCGGTGCGCAAGCCCGCGCCGGTGTTCCTCGAGGCGCTCGGGACCGTCAGCCCGATCGAGAGTGTGGCGGTGCGCTCGCGTCTCGACAGCGAGATCGTCGGCGTGCACTTCCGCGACGGCGCCACGGTCAAGAAGGGCGACCTCCTGTTCACCCTCGACGGCCGCGCCCTCGAGGCGCAGATCGCCCAGGCCGAAGGCAACATCGCGCGCGACCGCGCCCAGCTCGACGGAGCGGAGCGCGACGTGCGCCGCTACACCGAGCTGGTCGCCAAGAACGCGACGCCGGTGGTCAATCTCGACAATGCCAAGACCCAGGCCGACACCTTCCGCGCCGCCATCAAGGCCGACGAGGGGGCGCTGCAGAATCTCAAGGTGCAGCTGAGCTATTGCACGATCCGCGCGCCGATCTCCGGCCGCATCAGCGCCGCCGCGGTCAAGGCCGGGAATTTCGCACGCGCCAGCGATGCCATGCCGCTTGCGACCATCAACCAGATATCGCCCATCTACGTCTCGTTCGCGGTGCCTCAGCGCAGCCTGGCGGACGTGCGCCACGCGCTCGGGGCCGAGGCTGCGAGCGTCGAGGCCGTCGCGCCGGGCGAACGGCGCCCCGCCACCGGCCAGCTGACCATGATCGAGAACACGGTCGATTCCGCGACCGGCATGGTGACCATGCGCGCGACCATGGACAATCCCGAGCAGATCCTGTGGCCGGGCGCGCTCGTCACCATGCGGCTCAACCTGCGCGTCGAGGACGCCGTCGTCGTGCCTGCCTCCGCGGTGCTGACCGGCCAGAAGGGCAACTACGTCTACGTCGTCAAGGACAATGTCGCGAGCGTGCGAGAGGTCACAGTCGCGCGTGCTCACGAACGCGAAACGTTGATCTCCAAGGGGCTAGACGACGGCGAATGGGTCGTCACCAACGGCCAGCTCCTGCTCAATGACGGCACGAAGGTCGCGCCGCGCGAGACCAAGGCCGGGTCCTGAGCGATGAACTTCTCCGAAGCCTGCATCCGCCGGCCGGTGATGACGACGCTGATCACGGCGTCGTTCATCGTGTTCGGCATTTTTGCCTACCGGCTGCTGCCGGTCGCCGCGCTCCCGGCCGTCGATTTCCCGACCATCAACGTCACGGCGCAACTGCCGGGCGCGAGCGCCGATACCATGGCGGCCTCGGTCGCCTCGCCGATCGAGCGGCAACTGGCGACCATCGCCGGCATCACGGCGATGACGTCGACCTCCTCGCTCGGGCTCTCCTCGATCACCGTCCAGTTCGATCTCAACCGCAATATCGACGGCGCCGCCCTCGACGTGCAGACCGCGCTCACCGTCGCCGCCCGCAGGCTGCCGGTGGAAATGACCACCCCGCCGAGCTTCCGCAAGGTGAACCCGGCGGAGTTCCCGATCCTCTACATGAGCCTGATCTCGCCGACGCTGCCGCTCTCGACCGTCAACGAATACGGCGAGACCACGCTGGCGCAGCAGATTTCCCAGCTTCCCGGCGTCGCCCAGGTCCTGGTCTACGGCAGCCAGAAATTCGCGGTGCGCGTCCAGGTCGACCCGGTCGCCGCGGCGGCGCGCGGCATCGCGCTCGACGACGTTCGCAACGTAGTGGCCAAGGCCAATTCCAGCGCTCCGGTCGGCGCGCTGTCCGGCCCGCTGCAGAACGTGATCTTGGTGGCTTCCGGCGCCATGGAGAAGGCGGCCGAATACCGCAATGTCGTGGTGAAATGGGTCAACGGCACGCCGGTCAAGCTCGACGAGATCGCGCGCGTTATCGACAGCGTCGAGAACGACAAGATCGCGAGCTGGTTC
>WNGG01003140.1_pt1 | contig 20002 bp, 17 predicted proteins | sample 5400661 | NCBI WGS metagenome assembly WNGG01 (sample SAMN13153372, study PRJNA577476) | soil metagenome | isolation source: 100 cm soil or saprolite under Garry oak tree replicate 1 | place: USA:California | collected 2016-06-15
TAAAATAAATGACTTACGTACCTGAAATGTCCAAACTCCAGACACCTCACTTTCAGTGAGGTGGAGGCGAGCTCGCCATTGTTAACCGTTTCAACGGTTTCACCAACTCTCCAAAACTGTTGAAACAGTTTTGGAAGAGCACCGCGCCCCTTCTAACACCTCGATGAATCGAGGGGTTAAAACCAGAACTTCAAACCAGCGCCACACTTTGACCTTCCTCTTCGTAGAGCCGATCTATCACGTCAGCGTACTTCCGTTCGATAACGCTTCGCCGAGGCTTCAGCGTCGGCGTCAGGTCACCTGACTCCGTCGTGAACTCCTGTTCGAGCAGAGCTACTCTCTTCACTCTCTCGAACCTGGCGAGCTCAGCCGTGTATTTGTCAACTTGTCGCTGAATCAAATCGATGATTCGCGGACTGCTTAGAAGATCGTTCTGGTCATCGTAATCTATGTCCTTCATCTCGGCGTATGATCTCAGCAATTCCATATTCGGAACGACCAGAGCCGAAGCGAACTTGCGCGCGTTGCCGACGACAACGACTTGCGACACAAAGCGGCTTGATTTGATCAAGCTCTCAAGCCGCTGCGGCGCGATGTACTTTCCTCCACTAGTCTTGATCAAATCTTTCTTGCGATCGGTGATGACAAGGAAGCCGTCCGAGTCAATGTGCCCGATGTCTCCCGTTCTAAGCCAACCGTCCGAAGTGAATGCATACTCGTTATCATCCGGACGCTTATAGTAGCCTTTCATGACGGTGTCGCCCTTGACCAATATCTCGCCGTCCTCTGCGATGCGAACGCTGACGCCATCGATGACGGGACCCACTGTGCCGATTCGGTTTCGCGTTTCGGTGTTGCAGGAAACTGAAGGCGATGTTTCGGTTAGACCGTAGCCCTGAAGGATAGGCATACCAGCAGCGAGAAACTGATACGCGATCTCCGGCGCCAGCGGCGCGCCGCCCGATATGAACAGGCTAATGTTGCCGCCCAGCGCCTCGCGCCACTTCTTGAACACAAGAGCATCCGCGATCTTGTGTTCGAGCGCGAGCACAAAGCCGATTCGGCGGCGGCGGTCTCTGCGTTCGGCCCACGCTCTGCCGACTCCGAGCGACCACAAAAAGATTTGCCGTTTGGGAAATCCAGCGACGAGCCCGCGTTCGACGATCCGCGCGTAAATCTTCTCGAACATTCGCGGCACGCTTGTCATCGCTGCGGGCCGGACTTCGACCAAGTTCTTTGCAACTGTGTCGATGCTCTCGGCGTAAGCGATGGTCGCGCCGGTATGGGCATACAGATACCAAACTCCGCGCTCGAATATGTGGGTGAAAGGGAGGTACGTAAGCACAAGCTGGTGACGACCTTCCAGTCCAAGCCACCGCGCGCTGTTCAAAGCGTTTGCAGTCAGGTTCTTGTGCGTCAGCATCACGCCTTTGGGATCGCCGGTAGAACCGGACGTGTAGAGAATAGTCGCGAGATTGTCGGGGGTAACGCCGCGCCAGAGACTCTCGTAAAGATCGGGCTGTTCGCCGTGAAGCACCCGGCCTTTGTCGGTCAGCTCTTGCGCGACACTTACCATGGAGTTGGGCAACACAGATACTCTGAAGCCCCAGCCGTTTAAGGCCCAGCGCCAGCTCTCTCACGCGCCTTGCAACTTCTCCGAAGGTAAGCGAGCGCCAGTCCTCCACTTTGAAACGCAGGAACTCCCACCCGCGATAGCGCTCCACGGCGAAGTTGAACAATTCGTTTAGTGTTGTGGGCTGGCTGCCCATCATCGATCCATCCGCTCCGTCTTTCGCTCTTGCTTCGCGCAAGCTAGGCCGTTCAAGAACAGATCAAGCACCGGTTCAGCCGTAGACGCCAAGCTGTAACGCTTGTGACTCAACACCCAGTTAGTTGCCATTTCATCCAAGGCTCCGAATAAAACTTTTGCTGCAATCTTGGTGTTGATTTCGGAACGAAACACGCCGTGCTGTTGGCCTTCTTCGATGACCCCACGAATCAACTCCAAATATTCGGCCACGCCCGTCGCGGAGAACTGTTCCATGAACTTCGTCGAGGATCTCAGCTCGACCTGGAAAACAATTGCGAGATTCCGGTCCCGACCTAGCCGTTCGAGATGAGCGCGGACGGTGCGTCGCAGCTTCTCGACAGGGTCGCTTGTCTGGGCAAGACTCGCACGGCCTGCGGCCATTGCTTCTTCCATATAGTAGTTGAATATCGAAACCAATATGTCGTCTTTGTTCTTGAAGTAAAGATAGACGGTTCCATCCGCCACTCCGGCCTCGCGCGCAACGTCGGCGACTTTGGAGTTGAAGTACCCGCTCCCGGCAAAAACTTTTATAGCCGCGCGAAGGATGGACTCATACTTTCCGTTCGGCTTGCGCACGGACTGCGCAGCGCTTTTTGCGGAGACCATAGCCACTCCCCAAAACTGAATGATGGTTCATTCATCTTTTTACTCCAAAGCGCCCTCTCATTGCAAGCAGAAAATTCATGTCGACGCTCTTAATTATCGTCTCCCGGTTTTGCTATGATAAGTGAACGATGAGCGAGTCTCAGAAGGATCTCAAGAAAGAACTTAAGAGAAATCTAAGAGGTGTCGGCAATGCGACTCTTGAGAGTCTTGTTAAGAAACTTGGCGTCTTGCCGTACGAGAAAGTGCTGCTCATCACCGACGTAGCCTTCGCTCTCGCAGCCGCGAACCTTCGAGCGGCGGTTGAAATGCTTAAGGCCGCTCCAGATGTATCGCGGTTCATCGACGTGAGCGACCTCCGAGTGTGGGCTGAGGCCGGCAAGCGGCTCTCGGCTACCAGCGCCGAGTCCGCCGCAGGCTTCTTCCAGTCGAGCGCCGCCACTCTTGAAGCGATGCCTGAAGAAATGCGCTCACCGGTGCTCAAGTTAATCAACAAGCAGGCCGCGCTTTCAGCCAGCACCGCAATTGAGAGTTTTAAGTCCTCGCCCGGCATCGTCGATTCGATCGGCAACGCGAAAAATGTCGAGCAGATCCTGACGATCTGCTTGGAACTCGCTCGCCATTCGGTAAGGCACAGCTCCGATCTCTTCATATCCGCGCCGCAAGTGCTGTCACAGATCGAAACCCACGGGGACGAACAAGCTCGCCAACTGATTGATCGGGCGCTCACATTGACATCCTCATTCGCGTTCAGGTCGGGAGGCACGGCGGCAGAGTTTTTTGGCGAACTGCCAACCGTTCTGATCGGCGCTGATCGCGCGTCAGTCGAGAAGCTTTTCGATATCACGGAATCCTATCTCGACCGGTCGGGTGGGGTCGCACTGCAATATTTCAAAGCAGCTAGCCGCGTGCTGACTATCGCCGGCAAGGACTCATTCGAGCGCTGGACTTCGCTTGCTAAACGCGTCGGCCTTCAGGGAAACGCCGCAAGCTACCATTTCATGAAACAAAGCCCGCACATCATTGCAGAGCTTGCCTCGCAGGTTGGTCCGCAACGCCGCACAAAGGTAATTGCAGCAGTGCTGGAGATCATCGAAGAGATAGCCGAGCGAAGCACGATCGCGGCTGTCGAATGCTTCAAGGCCAGTCCCGTTGCGCTACGCGCGGCGTCCCTCGGGCAGTTTCGCGAATGGGCAAGGCGTGGCCTGGAAAAAACTTCGGAGAACTCGCGGCGCGTTCAGGCTTACTATTCACTCGAATCGAAAGCGAGCCAGGAAGCGCTGTTTAAGGTCGAAGGCGGCCTCACGCTCGATTCGGTGGCCCATACGCTCAGACTTTACGTTGAAGGTTTAACTGGAAGATCGCTGCATGTTGCGTCCCTGGCCTCGATACCCGACGAAGCCAAGATAGGTGACGGCAACACGATCTATTTGCCGTCGGTAGTTGCCGAGTTTGAAGACGAGCGTGAAAACTTTCGGCTCTTCAAAGTGCTTGCTGCGCATGCTGCCGGTCAGATCGAGTTTCAGACATTCAAGCGAGATGCCCCAGAGACGCTTGCTGCCTTAACCGAGATTCGGAGGGCGTTTCTTCCGACCGCACCGCCAGACGCCGACTTGCGGACGGAAGACGGTGTGGACTTCCTCGCAGCGCTTAGTGAGTTTCCTAACACAGATCTCGCAACTCGACTCTTCACCACTATTGAGAATGGCCGAATAGACTTCCTGCTGCGCGCAGTCTACCGCGGCATCAGGCGCGACCTCGATTTCGTTCGCACACGATTGATCGAGCGAAGACCGCGTATCGAAGACATTCCGCCCGATCTGCTGCCGTTTGAACTGTTGTTTCAGCTTTCGATTTGCGGAGGAGCGACGCCCGAAGCTCGTCGAGCTTATCCGAAGGTGGTGCGCGAGCTTGAACAAATCCTCGGCAGCTATGTCTTCGACAGAAACGCAACAGTCGCGGATTCGCTGATGGCGACGCGTCACATCTACGACTTCTTCCTCGAGCAGCCGAGCCAGTCTGATGCTCAAAGCGAGGAGACGGGTGACAGCGGCGAAGGCGGCGACACGCACAGCGAGCAATCATCGATGGCAGACGCGGATGCGGACCAAACCGGCCAGAGGCAGCAACTTGATGTTCGAGACGATCCGTTCAGCTTCTGGAATAGCGGGCAGCAGCAAGAAGTCAATCCAGACCAGGAAATCTTCAATCGCACGCGCGGACCCGAAAGCCCCGAGTACGATCTGGAAAAAGGCGATCGCGCTTTTTATTACGACGAGTGGGACCGCGAGCTTGCTGACTACCGCACTCGCTGGTGCCGGATCATCGAGCGGGCAGGCGCGCGCGGCTCGAGAGGATTTGTCGAGCTCGTCCGCAGCCGTTACGCGGGGGTAATCTCGTCGATACGCTATCAGTTTCAGTTGATGCGCCGGGAGAACCTGAGACGCATCCGCGGCGAGATCGATGGCGAAGACTATGACCTGCAAGCGGTCATCGACTACGCGCTCGACAAGCGCAGCACGGGCTTGATCGATGATCGGTTGTACACCCGCAAGCTGAGGCGCGAGCGCGACGTCGCGGTTTCCTTCCTCTTGGATATGTCCAGCTCGACTGCCCGCACGATCAGTCGTTATCCCGACCATCCTTACACGCAGCCAGGCCAGCGGATCATCGACATCGAGAAAGAGGGATTGGTGTTAATGAGCGAAGCACTCGAAGCGGTCGGCGATGCCTACTCGATGCAGGGCTTCACCAGCGAAGGCCGCCGCAACGTCAAGTTTTATGTGATCAAGGATTTCTCCGAGAATCACTCCTCTGAAGTGGAACGGCGCATCGGTGGGATATCTTACCAGAACAATACGCGATTGGGCGCGGCGATACGGCACGCCACGACTCGGCTTGCACGTCAAGAGGCGCGTACAAAGCTGATGATTATCCTATCTGATGGGCGACCGTACGATCACGACTACGGTGACAGTCGGTACGCTCGTGAAGACACGAGAATGGCGCTCAGGCAAGCGCGGATCAAAGGCATCACACCATTTTGCATCACCATCGATCGCGAGTCTGAGGACCAGTTGCGAGATATGTATGGTGAGGTAGGATACACTATAATCGACGAGGTGCTTAGCCTCCCCGAGCGGTTGCCGGGAATTTACAGCCGGCTCACGACCTGATTTCTCACGTCCCTCAGTCCCAAAACAGTACGCACTTTGTCACCTAGCCCGAGACATTAAAAGACCACTTTTGGCATAAGAGTTGAGTCTAATCAATTAGAAGCAGGAGGTAAGAACTATGAAGACTGGTCTGATCAAAAGGTTTCTCAAAGTAGGTTTCCTCGCGATCTTAATCGTCGCCGGTAGCGCTGTTCTGCAAACAACTGCGCAGGCTCAGCACTGGAGATATCGAAGTGGGTTTGTCGTGAACCGCCCTCGGGTCTTCTTGACTCCGAGAGTAAGAGTGTACCGGTACTACTCGTATCCGAGGGTCTACCCGTACTCGTACAACTCGCCACGTTACTACTACACGCCTCGTTACGACGAAGGGTCGCCGACGGTAGTTGAGCGAAAAGGCTATCACGATGGATTCAATCGAGGTGAGGAAGACAGTCGCAACGACAGGCGTTACGACCCGAACAATTCGAGCCATTTTAGAACCTCGATCAGCTCTGCGTATCGCGACGGATTCGTTCGCGGCTACCGCGATGGTTATCGCCGATACGCTGGATAACCTTCGAGTCGGCTAGAGACGAAGGCTTGAGCGGATGGCAATGCTGTTCGCTCAAGCTGCGACATAACCGCGTAAGCCTACCTGGTTTACAAATCCCTCTTCCCGCTGCGATACTAATACTTACCTGCTCCGCGTTGGGGCAATTCACCGCAAGAGATCAGGCCTAATCGATGGCAAGGGTTGAAATCGTAGCCGCAGTCTTAACCATAAGCGACTCGGCGTCACGGGGCGAGCGAGAAGACCGCTCGGGTCCGGCGGTAGTTGGAGAGCTTGAGAAGCTTGGCTGTCGCGTCGCGGCAACCGAGATCGTCTCGGATGATGGCGAGCTGATCGCGTTGAAGCTTCGAGAGTATGCCGACCGCGGCGACGTGAACTTGATTCTTACCACAGGAGGGACCGGATTTGCCCCGCGTGACAACACGCCTGAAGCTACACGCTCAGTGATCGACCGCGAAGCTCCGGGGCTCGCTGAGTTGATGCGGCTTCGAAGTTTGGATGAGACTCCGCTCGCGCCTTTGTCGCGAGCGGTATGCGGAATAAGAGGACGAACGTTGATAGTCAACTTGCCCGGGAGCACACGCGGTGCTGTTCAAAACTTCAACGCCATTCGCAGCTCGATTCCACACGCGATCGGGCTCCTAACCGAACAATCGCCAAAGTGTGCAAGTTAGTCATTTGTCCCTTGTCCTTTGTCTTTGGTCATTCGTTGCCGATTGCAAAGGACAAACAACAAATGACCAAGGACAAATGACCAAGGACAAATTAGTTCATGCAACCGCAGCAGACAACCAGTTAAGGTGTATGGCCGCAGTGACCACTGATTTGGTCGGCGAGGCCTGCCGCCGCCATCGCACTTTCCCAACTGCTTCAGCGGCGCTGGGCCGCGCGCTTACGGGCGGAGTGCTCCTGGGAAGCGGAGTGAAGGACCTTGAGAAGCTGACAGTGCATTTCGATTGCGACGGTCCAATCGGCAATATCATTGCCCAAGCCGATCCCCAGGGGAACGTGCGCGGTTATGTTTCTAACCCCGAAGCCGACGCAACAGCGATGAACGAAAATGGTAAGTTCGACGTCCGCGCGGTAGTTGGAGGCGGAAAGCTTTACGTCACCCGCGATGCAGGCTTCGAGATCGGTTTGATGAAAGAGCCTTATCGTGGAATGGTGCCGATCGTTTCCGGCGAGATCGGAGAAGACATCGCCTACTATTTGGCGAAATCGGAACAAGTTAATTCGGCGGTGAGTCTCGGGGTGCTCATGACGGTTGATGGCCCAAGGGCAAAACGAAACGGAAACGGCACTTCGGAGTTTTCGCTTGATCACTTGCGAGTTACGGCGGCGGGGGGTTTCATCATCCAGATGATGCCGAGCGCCGACCAAAGCCTGGCTGCTCGGCTCGAGCGCAATATCGCGCGGGCACCATACGCAACCGATATGGTGCGATCGGGTCTGTCGCCCGTCGAGATGCTTCAAGCGGTGCTCGGTGAGCTTGAACTTTTGGTGCTCGAAGAGAAGTGGCCGCGGTTTCACTGTCAATGTTCTCGCGAACGCGCGCTGCTTATCATATCGGCGCTTGGCCGAGAAGAAATCGAGGATATGTTGGACAAAGACGGCGGCGCCGAGCTGGTCTGTCACTTCTGCAATGAAGCGTATCAATTAAGCGCAGAAGAGTTGAGCGCATTGCTGGCCGAATAGATCAGCAGCGAGACGATCCTATCAAGGCGCTTCAAGACTCAGCAATTATTATTGACTCGTCCGTCAAATTGACTTACAGTGGCGCTACCTCCAAAGCATTCTTTTTTTGCCCCTTAAGCCGTACAACGGCCCCGTCAAAGCAGGCGTTCCCATGTCAGACCCTCAGGGGTTATCCGACCGCTTACTCATCCTCGGAGACGAGCTTAGGTCAGCCCGCGCGACCGAGCGGTTCCTGAATTCTGCCGGCTTCGACGCGGTGTCGCTCGACTCGTTCGATGAGGCTCGCGAGGAATTACGCAGCGGCACGGTTTCAATGGTTATCATCGAAATCTCGAGCTCGCGTATGGTCTCTTCATTGCCGGCCAGCGACGGGCATTCAAGCGAAAGTTTGCATCTGCCCCGATGGGCTAAGCTTGCGTTGATTTTTTGCGATGAAGTTCGCACCGACGATTCGACAGCGGGCGTGCCGATTCTCATCATCGCTAAGAGCCGCTCCACGCAAGACAAGATCGTCTGTTTGACTCACGGTGCGAGCGATTACCTAACCAGACCCTATCATCGAAGCGAGTTACTCTCGCGGGTCCGCGCGCATCTGCGCTCGTCGCGCAACGGACGCGAGAGAGCTGAGAGACTTCAGCTCGAGACTAAGAAGATTGCCTCACAGCTTTCATTCGTTTACAACCTCGGCAATAACCTGATGACCTCGCTCGAGATGGACGAGCTGTTGGGCTACGCGGTATTCACTGTTGGCAAGAATCTAGAATGCGACGCTTGCGCAGTCATGGTAATGAGCAGCGATTCGGGTGACCTGGCTTCGGCAATCTACACCCGATCTCACGAAGAGATGCCCGACAGCGAAGAATGGTTTCAGAAAGGCCGGGTGATCGACTATCTCGACTCGACGGAGTCGCGACTTCAGCCCGCAATTCAAATCAGAACGGCGGAGCGCTTCTTGCGCGATCCGCGCATTTTGCTGGAGACCGTGGCGCCTTTGATGTTTGATGATCGACTGCTCGGGGTCCTTATCTGCGCGAGCTTCGCGGCAAGACCGATTAACACTGACGACGAGAAACTGCTGAGCGCGGCAGCGCAGCAATTGAGCCTTGCGATCCGTAACACAGAGTTATACCGACGCACAAAGGATGAATCCATAAACCTTGCCGTCGAGGTTTCGCGTCGCACGCGAGAGGCCGAAGAACAAAAACGTTTTACGGAGAAGATCATCGATTCCCTTCCCGTCTCGCTCTATGTCGTCGACCGCGATATGCGCATCGTCGCCTGGAACCGAAATCGAGAAGTCGGCGGCCTGGGCATCAATCGCGAGCAGGTGCTGGGCCGAAACGTCTTTCAGGTGTTGACCCGTCAGCCTCAACGCAAGATCGAAAACGAGTTCGTGGATGTCTTTGAAACCGGCGACATCGTGCGCATGGAACAAGAGTCGTGGCTCGAAGGTCAAAAGAAGGTCTGGGCAATAAGCAAGATCCCGATGCGCGTAGACGACGGAGACGTCACTCACGTGATAACGGTTGGCGAAGACATAACCGAGCAGAAGAAGATGAATGAGGCGGTCATTCACGCCGAAAAGCTCGCCTCGATCGGCAGGCTTGCGGCGGGAGTCGTTCACGAGATCAACAATCCGTTGGCAACGATCGCCGCCTGCTCGGAGTCTTTGTTCGCTCGCGTCGAAGAGCTCAAAGATGAATCTCTGGAGCAGGATTTCGGCGAGTATCTGCAGATCATTCGCGACGAAGCGTTCCGGTGCAAGACCATCACAAACAGCCTGCTGGAGTTCTCTCACCAGCGCCAGGCCGAGAAAATGACCGGAAATATAAATCACATCCTCGAGCAAACGCTTCAACTCATCAAGCACCATCCGAAACTCGGCCGGATGCGAGTGATCAAAGAAATCGACCCATCTCTTTTTCCGGTCTATGTCAACGAAGGACAGCTCAAGCAGGTGTTCATCGCGTTGATGACGAACGCGTTTGACGCGATGGAGGCTGAGGGTTGCTTGACGATCCGCACGGCGTGGAGCGATGCGGACTCCACGCGCATGGTGTGTGCCGAGTTCAGCGACACCGGCTGTGGAATTCGCGCTGAGCATCTCGCGAAGATTTTTGACCCGTTCTTTACAACAAAACCGCTGGGTCGTGGGACCGGACTTGGGCTGTCGGTCTGTTACGGAATAGTCTCGGAGCACGGCGGACGAATCGAAGTCGAGTCAACCGAAGGCGCGGGAACGACTTTCCGCGTGTTGCTGCCGCCCCACGAACAGATGAGCGTCACGGCCGCCGTGACGTCAGCAGAAAAGCTGTTTGAAATGGAGAGAGTGCTATGAGCGCAAATCCAAGCGTAAGACTGTTAATCGCCGAGGACGAAAAGAATCTCGGCTCAGTATTGCAAAAAGAACTGGAGCGAGCCGGCCATGAAGTCACCCTGGTGCACGACGCAGAGGCTGCGATCAAGGCTGCGCACGACGCTGAATTCGACGTCGCGCTGCTCGACATAATGATGCCCGGACGGAGTGGGCTCGAGGTCCTTCGAGAGGTTCGCCAGCAAGAGCAACCGCCCGAGGTGTTGATGATGACCGGTCATGCAACGGTCGAGACTGCGCTTCAGGCGATGAAGCTCGGCGCTTACGATTATCTGACCAAGCCGTGCCACATTCGCGAGCTTGAGGCGATCATTACCAAGGCTTACGAGAAGCGGCAGCTCAAGCACGAGAACATGATTTTGCAATCGCGGCTGACCTACAAAGAGAAAGCGCCCGACATCGTCGTGCGCAGCCGGAAGATGGCAGATGTGATGGAGCTGGTTCGCAAAATCGCAGTCTCCAACGCGACCGCGTTAGTGACCGGCGATTCCGGCACGGGAAAGGAGTTGATCGCGAACACGATCCACTGCTTCTCGCAGCGGGGCGACGGACCGTTCATCGACATAAGCTGCGCGGCGATTCAAGAGACGCTGCTCGAATCAGAGCTGTTCGGCTACGAAGCCGGCGCGTTCACCGGTGCCCGCAAACGCAAGCTCGGCCTGCTGGAGCTTGCGCACGGAGGCACGCTGTTCCTGGATGAAATCGGTGAAATGAGTTTGACTCTTCAGTCGAAGCTGCTGCGGGTGCTCGAAACTCAATCTTTCTACCGAGTGGGTGGCACGAAGAAGGTCGGCGTCGATGTGAGATTCATCGCGGCGACTAATCGAGACCTGAGCCAGGATGTTGTCGCCGGAAAGTTCCGAAGCGATCTGCTGTTTCGCATAAACAATTTCACCATCAAACTCCCTGCACTTAGCGAGAGACCTGAAGACATCCCCGCGCTCGCCGACCACTTCCTCGCGCAGGTGGGCGGCGCCGAAGGCGTGTGACTGAGTGACGAAGCGATGCAGGTGTTGATGAATTACGCGTGGCCGGGGAACGTCCGTGAGCTTCGCAACGTCATCGAGCGCGCCGTGATACTTTCGTCGAACGAAGAAATACACGCCGACGACTTGCCGCTTGAACTCCGCACGCACCGAATGGCTTACGCCGAGGGCACCAACGGCGATCAATCCAACGCTGGGAGTCTTGACGAAATGCGGCGAAAGCAAATCCTCGCGGTTCTCGAAGAGACGGGCTGGCATCAAGGCAGAGCTTCGGAGATTCTCGGAATATCGCCTAGCACGCTCTATCGACAGCTCAAGTCCTACGGACTAACGCGATCGAGGAGAGTCCACGAGCAGGCCTTTTAAACTTGGGATTGGTTCGCTCGCCGCTTCTTCAATAATAGGTCGCAACTCTGCTCGGCTGTCTCTTTCACCAAAGCTGCCATCTTTGGGTGACTCGGTTCCAGGTCTGGCGTTATGCCGTACTCTCTGAGCATCTCGCTAGTCGTCGGGCCGATTGATGCGATGAGCATGTTGTGCATAGATCTGAGCAGTTCGGCATCACGGCCTAGATTCGCAGCAACCCTCATCAGGTGGACAACCTGAACGGACGTCGTGAAGAGAGCCACGTCTGACTCTCTATCCGCGATGAGGCCGACCGCCTCCTTCAATAGAGACGCATCCACCGGAAGTTCCCACTGATAAATTGGGACGCGCCTGACCAAAGTGCCGCGTGTCTCCAAAGCTTCAAGCAACTCAGCGTTTGTCGCACCGTACTCTTGTACGGCAATTCTGAAGCCGCCAAGCTTGTAGTCGCTGCCATCCAGAGCCGCCAGTAGCTCCCGCCACGTGTTGGGCTCGGGGGCTCTAATGTGTGGAGTTAAGCCGAGTTCCCATAGCGCGGCGACCGGCTTGGGCCCCCTTGCGACCAATATTACTCCGGACAACGCGGCTGACCATTCGTCTCGAGTGTATTTGGTTTCAATTATCTTGGTGAGAATCCTGGCGCCTACGCCGGTTAAAAAAATGACCATGTCGATACGGCCCGCGAAAAGCTCTTCCGCAAACTCGAACGCCTGATCATTCCGTGACAGAGGCACCTCGCGCATAGAGGGAGCCACGAAGGGTTTGCCTCCATTGCTGGATATGAGACGCGCCATGGCTTCGGCATGGCGGCTTTCGAAGGCCACGACACGCAGCCCGCCGAAACCTTGTTTGGTCTCTTCCATAACAAGCGGAATATATCACAACATTTCCTGGTGTGCCGCCATCGGCGAGCTCCACGATTCCTCCCTTCTCCTCAACGTGATACGGTCCAATGATGCGAGCCAGTAAGGAAATGCCACGAATAAACAACCGCCGACCACATTGCCTAGAGTGGTGGCTGTCAGGTTCCGTACGAAGCCCATAAGTGAGACATCGCCTCCGTGCGGTAGTAGCAGCCCCATGCTGAGCAGAGTCATATTGGCGATGCTGTGCTCGAACCCGGCGGCTATAAAAGCGAACAAACACCAGAATATCAGCCCCAGCTTTGCGGCGTCGCTCTTTGTTTTCGTTGACTGCCAAATTGCTAGGCACACAAGCCAGTTTGCAAGCACGCCTCTTAGGAAGAGCTGGACCCATGGCAGATTCATTTTCGCAGCCGTTATCTTTACCACAAAGTCCCTGAACAGCGGCGCATCGAAGGTGCCTGCCTTAATCACTACGAGGGCCAGAAATGCGCTCCCGAGCAGATTGCCAAACCAGGTCCAGAGCCAGTTCTTTCCAAGGGCCGCAAAGCTGGTCCTGCCCGCCAACGCGCCAAGAGCAAAAATCAAATTATTGCCGGTGAATAACTCCGCCCCGGCAAAGACCACCAACGTGAGCGCGACCCCGAAAGAAGCGCCCATGGTCAGCCTTGTGAATGGCGAATCGGCGGCCGCCAAAGGAGCGCCGAGGCTGAATATCAGTACGATTCCCACCCCCACGTACATTCCTGCCAGCATTGACAGAGCCATGTGAGAAACCAAGGAGCGATCCAGATTAGCTTCTTTTCGCTCGGCGGTTTGCGCTAACGTATCGATCGTCTCGTTGTGCACCATACCCCCTTTTATGACGGCTAGATGTGAAGACCTGGGAATAGCCCTCAAGGTTACGCCCCCACAAAGGGCAGCCCCTAGAAAGTCGCAATGTGCGCCGCTGATCACTTGCCGCGCAGGTAAGGAATTACTCGCTCCAGGATGCGAGGCAGCTCACTACAGGGAACGTTCTCCAACACCTTCAGCGGAGGCTTGGCCCCTGACCCGGCCCTGCCACCAAAGAAAATGTCCACCGCATCGACGATATTCCCATCGACCCTGGTGTTTTTGCCCAGCAGCCCTATGTCAGCCACTGCGTGATTCCCACAACCGGCAGGGCAACCCGACCAGTGAATAGCAATCGGTTTCGTCCGGCTAAACTTTTGCTCGAGATCGCGGGCCGTCTTCATGGCCAGTTCTTTGGTCTCTATCAGCGCTAGGTGGCAGTAGTCGATGCCCGTGCAGCTCACCAATCCTCGCATGATCTCGGAGGGGTCGTAACGCAACTCCCGAAGCAGCGGTTCTTCCGTCATGTCCGTGAGCTTTTGGTCGGGCACGTTGGCGATAATGATGTTCTGGTCCGTTGTGAGCCGTATGTCTCCGCTGCCATAAGCTTCAGACAAGCGTGCGGCCTCGACGGGCTGCTCAGTTGTTATGCGACCCACTGGCACATTGAGCCCCGCATAATTAAGGCCTTTCTGCTTTTGGCGCAAGATGCCGCTATGATCATTCCTCCTCTTCGCTCGCATATCTTTTCCGGCGCTTGCGAGAGTATGTCCCATCCTCAGTTCCAATTCGGCCCGGAATCTTTCCACGCCCCACTCATCCACCAGGAATGCAAGCCGCGCCCGTGTGCGCGTTTCACGAAAACCATGGTCTCGGAAAATCATGGTTATGTGGCCGCAGACCGTCGCTCCTTCCTCCAACCTGACGAATAGATCCAAAGGGGAGGCAACGCGATATCCGCCGGAGCCCATCTTGCCACCTACTGCTACATTGAAACCTTTTGTCTCTTCTCCGCCTATGTCTTTGATGGCGGGCGTCAGGGCAATATCCTGAGACTCTGCGTGGAGGCAATTCTCGAGGCATCCGGTTATTCCAACGTTAAACTTGCGTGGAAGATTAGTGTAAGCCCTGTTGCCCAGAAGCATTTCGGTGAATTCCCTGGCTACCACTGAAGCATCGAACAGTTCATTAGGAGTGATTCCGGCGGCCGCGCACCCGATTATGTTGCGGACGTTATCCATTCCGGTTTGGAGTGAGGCAAGACCCACCGCTTCCAGGCGCTCCCAGATCTCGGGGACATGGTCGATCTTGAACCAGCGCAACTGAATCTGCTGCCGAGTAGTGATATCGACGAATCCCTTTCCAAATTCGCGGCTTATCTCGGCGATAACGCGCAACTGCTTTGCATTGGTAATTCCGTTGGTGATGCGCAGCCGCATCATGAAGTATCCAGGCGTCTGGCGCCGGAAAAAGACCCCGAGCCATTTCAGCCTTTCGCGGTCCCCCTCCGGGATCGATTCCCAACCTTCTCGTGCGAACCGGGCAACATCCTCACTGATGTCTAAGCCATCTTTTTCGCTCTTGTAATCTTCGATCTTATTCGATGCTCTGTTCGCGGCGCTGCTATCCATTTCCGATGGAATGCTCGCCGCTTGCGGACTCTGGGCGTCCGAGCCATTCAGCACTAGAGCATTACCTTGTGACCTAAGCTTCATATGCTTCTCTGACAGGTTGAACTCTCGTTGACCCAATTTGAGAGAACCGAGGCTCAGCGTGACGGCACACCATCTCGGAATGCACCCCTCCCCGCGTGCTGACAACCTCAGCGCGTCGGCTAAGCTTTGGTTAGAACGGGTTCCCTGTCTCTAAGATTCGAAGATCGAGCTGCAAGCCGCATACCGGCGGACCCCTTTTCATCCTTATGTTCCGATTCTAAGCGCACATGATTGGTCAGGCGGGCAGTTGACTCTCTGGACGAAAGCTCGAAGCGGGAGTGGAGATCGTCAAAAAGCGACTTATTTGTAGTCTTTGGCTATAAAGACTACAAGTTGGTTGGCGTCGACCGCCATCCTGGGAGTTGTTCGCTTTGAGGGCCTCTAATTCACCGCTTGCCAAGGCGTGATTGGTTGCTTCAGGTTGGTCGAGACACGAGCCTTGCAGCGTCCTCAGTTATGTTTTATCTGCAGCAGGCTCAAATCAGCATTGCTGGAGCCGGACCCTTTTGTTTCGATGCCACGCTTCTGTAGGTTTATCGAATAACTGAAACAAGTTTGTAGAAGCTGAAGCGTGTCTGATACGACCGCGCTTGACTAAGGGCGGAACAGTCGAGCAAGCAGCGTAAGCTTGGACTCGACCTTCAACCGCTATCGCGAGGCCAAAGTTTGAGTTCAACAAATCTCAGTGCTATCCTCGAATTCACAGTATGGATTCGAGGGCCACTAGCGGAACAACCGAACCGATTCTCCGTCGAGCGCACTCGCCGATGGAGGCGTGGGAGCTTGTCGGCAGCACTCCTCTTCTCCGGCTTCGCAACATCGTCGCCTCGAGCAACGTCGAGATCTACGCGAAGGCTGAATGGTTCAACCCCGGCGGCTCAGTCAAAGATCGTCCCGCTCTCAACATGATTCTGGACGGCGAGCGCTCCCGGGAGCTTGCGTCCGACAAGATCATTCTTGATGCCACCTCAGGGAACACGGGCATCGCTTACGCGTGGATAGGGGCGGCGCGCGGGTACAAAGTCAGGCTTGCGCTGCCTCAAAATGCCAGCGAGGAACGAAAACGAATTCTGCGGAGCTACGGCGCGGAGCTTGTGTTGACCAATCCGCTCGAAGGTTCGGACGGTGCGATTCGAGAAGCGCGGCGGCTGTACGCCGAGAGTCCCGATCTTTACTTTTATCCCGATCAATACAACAACCCAGCCAATTGGCGAGCGCATTACGAGACTACTGCGCTCGAGATCTGGGAGCAGACGAGCGGTCGGATCACTCACTTCGTGGCGGGACTGGGGACCAGCGGAACGTTCGTCGGCACGGCAAGGCGATTGAAAGAGCTGAACCGCGAGATCAAGACGATATCGTTTCAGCCCGACTCACCGTTTCACGGTCTCGAAGGTTTGAAGCATATGGATTCCGCCATTGTGCCGGGCATCTACGATCCGAGCATTGCTGACGCGGATTACGAGATCAGCACCGAGTCCGCGCACGAATACACTCGCCTGCTCGGCAAGCGAGAAGGGTTATTGGTTGGCGTATCATCAGGCGCCGCGGTTGCGTGCGCGCTAGCGGTCGCTAAAGACATCGAGTCAGGCGTGATCGTGACGGTATTCCCCGATGGCGGAGATAAGTATCTGAGCGAGCGGTTTTGGGATGAAGGCTAGGCTGGCTGGCCCTTCCATTCGCCACGCAAGAATGTCAGCGCAGTCTCAACGAAACGCTGTGCCATCTCGCCGAACATGGGACCGTGTCCGCCGTTCGGAACTATCCAAAGATATGAGCGAGGTATCGCTTCGTACATCTCCATAGCGAGGCTCACCGGATACAACGGGTCGCGATCGCCATGCACAATCAACGTGCGAGCCTTGATCATCGAAAGATAAGGCGGCGTGAAGTTCATATCGTCGTAGCTGTCTTTGAGCGCGCTCATCGTTCTCCATATGGCGAGGATCTGCTCATCGCCGTGCTTATGCCATTGGCGCATCTGTTCCCATTCCGCTTCGCTGTGTTCTTGCGAGGCCAATTGACGCATCATCTCGCGCGACTGCACGGGAAAGTATGGCGTGGCGCTGACAAGCACCATCGTCTCGACCCGATCCGGCTGCTGCGTCGCAACGTGAAGCAGAGTCTTCGCGCCAAGGCTTAAACCGATCGCCTTGAATCGATCGACCCCCAGATGATCGAGTAACGCAACGACATCCAGAGCACACTGCCGAAAAGTGAACTGCTGCGAGGGGTTGGTTGTTCCTCCATGCCCGCGCAGATCGGGAACGATCAAGCGGAATCCTTTCGGCGATTCTCTGAAGATCAGGTCCCAATTCACGCCCGCGCCACCTCCGCCGTGCAACAGCACCAACGGCTCGCCTTCGCCGCGAATCTCGTAATACATCTGGATGTCGTTGATCGCGGTTATGTGTCCACGTTCGGATGAATCGTTCATTCAGTTGCCTTGGGTCGCGGCTGGAACTACCAGATGGAACTTCATAAACTCGATCGCGCCTCGGATAATCTCGCGAGACCGCTCATCGTCCGTTTGATTATCGAAACCATGAACTCCGCGAGGATGGTTGGCAACTATAATCGAAGCGTTCTTTGAGATCGCCTCGCGGATGAAACGATCGATTGAATCGTTCATCGTAGGCACTTCGTCCAGACCGGCGCGAGCGATAAACATCGGCGGGATCTTCGCTGCGTCGCTTGCCAGATAAGTGATAGGCGAGAAGCTCTTCACCATCTCATGTGTTTCGTTGGCGCGATGCGGCTCGGATTGCTGAATGTCCAGGAAGGCGTAGAACGCCACAAGACATCGCACATACACAGGCTTGTCACGCATCGCGATGCTCAACATAGGACCGCCCGCAGAATACGCCGCAAGACACAGACGGTCCTTATCGATATTCAATGAATCAGCGTTAGCCCGAATGTAGTCGACAGCCGCAGTCACATCACTTGCGGCCTCTGCAAGCAAGGGTTTCGGATAACCGAGCCGATGCGTGAAAGTGACGGCTATCATGCCCGAGGCTGCAACGAGTCGACCCCACGATTTGTAGATGCCCCAATCCTTCGGTTTGAAAGCCGACGCCGCTCCTCCGTGAATAAAGACGACGGCCGGCCGCCGATCGCTCTTTGCCAGCCCCGGCGGAATGTAAACATCCATAAGCAAGTTCGGATCATTGGCGTTGGTGTATTTCAAATCCGTCTTGACGAAGACTTTGTCCATTCCAGGGACACGGTAGACGACAGGCATGTTCACTATCTCGCGCATGCTTCGGCGAGAAGGTGGCGTTACAGGAGGCCTGGCTTGCTGGGACGGTTGTTGTGCAAATACAGAGTTCGCGCACACGCCCAGAAGAATGAGACAAATGACTGCGGGCCGATTCATAAGATCCACAAAGACCGGATAATCACTCCCTCAGATAAGTCCATATCTTGGCGACACTGTCGAAATACATCCTCCTCAGATAGAACGCCAATCGCTGCCTTTTTCAGTTCCGGCTGGAGGGCCTGGTATCCAGCATCCGTCAATTTAATGGCATAAACTCGCTCGATGTTTTGATCCAGACGACCGACGGGAATTACTCTTGCCTCGATAAGTCCACCCCTTCGCATAAAAACCAGGTGTCGGTGAACTATCTCCTTCGCAGCCAAGTCGAAGAAGCGCTTACCTCCTACATCTGGAGATTCGAGCTCGGCAAGTCTCTGCAGTATCTTCTGAATGAGATCGCGATCGATCACCGGACGTTCTCCCACATTAGCTTGGGACGCGGATTTTGCCGACGAAACTTCTCGATGTCGGGTCAGTGATAGTCTTTGGATTCATTAGCGCAAGCGCTTCCGCCAATAGCCGGGTCTTCGGTGCTGATGCATAACAGCCGCAATGAATATACGATCCTCACGAATCTGGTACAGAACAGTGAACGGAAAGCCGGAGACAAAAGCCTTGCGGATGTCAGCTCTCTCGACGGGCCCTGCGTACGGAAACTGGCGAATACGATGAGTCGTTTCCTGCACCGCCTCAAGAAACTCCCACGCGAGACCTTCTTCTCTCTCCTCGTAGAAGCGAGCCGACTCAAGCATTTCTTCCCATGCTTCCGGATGGAAGACGATCTTCATCGTTTTAGAGCCTTGCGCGCTCTCAAGAATGCGTCGTCTGAGTCAATGCCCTGAACTTTGCCGCTATGAAGCTCCTCCAATCGTCGCTCCGCTTCTGCGAACCACAAAGCCTCGACACCGGTTTCAAATTCATCGTCGAGGCTTGAGGCTAAGCGCTGCGCAAGCCGAACCCGCTCCCTTGGCGGCAGCCTCATCGCATCAGCCACAATCTCTTCAAATGAAGTGGACATTTCAATGTACCTCACGTTTACTTGCTCCGACCTAAGAATAATAACAATAACAGAACGCGACTCCACTACAAATAATACGCTGCGAAGCGAGATTCATCAGCGGGGCTCACTAACGATTCAGTCTTCGCCGTGCTTTTTTAGGCATCAGCGACCTTGCGCCTTTTGAGGGCGCGGTTGTATTCGCTCATCGCGCGTAGTTAATCGGGGAGGAGCTTACGCCATCAGTGTTGAGCACGCTTATCGAGACTTGCTTGCCGGGAGGAGCCAAGCGGTTCCAGTCAGTGCTGGACATCAGTAGCCTTTGCGACTTCGACTTTTTCTTGTGATTGACGGTGTCCGTAACTCGCACGCCATCGATCAAGATGTCCGCGCCTGGAGAAAACCCCTGACCCTTAACTACAAGCGTGCCGTCATCCGCTGAAACCCCGCTAATCTGGGGGGACGATAGTTCGCGCTTCTCGGCATCGAACATGTACTTAACAAAAGCGATGCAAGTTTCGTCAGTCGTCTTCTCACCTGGGTGGACGTCTATCGGCGGGTAGTTAAGATTGTCAGGATTACTCGTCGAGTTGTTGTAGTGTGCCGTCAGATTGATCATCGTTCCGGCTGCAATCGCGATCGGTTCCTTCAACTGATAAAGACGCTGCCAATGCGCGTCCCAGTCCTCGACCCTTACCAAACACTGAGTGT
>WNGG01005072.1_pt1 | contig 20000 bp, 26 predicted proteins | sample 5400661 | NCBI WGS metagenome assembly WNGG01 (sample SAMN13153372, study PRJNA577476) | soil metagenome | isolation source: 100 cm soil or saprolite under Garry oak tree replicate 1 | place: USA:California | collected 2016-06-15
ACGCAGCATGAGGCGGCTTGAAACCTCCCCGGCGAGGGCGGCTCCGAAGGGCCACAAAACCTTCATCTCCCGCACAGCACCACATCGCGAAGCAGCTACCTACATGACACCGCTCCCCTCCGTGCTCGTGACACACGCCAGTTTCAAGATCGGCAGGCGCGTCGTGTACCGCGCGGGCGACGTCGAGGCGTGGCTCGGCCAGCTGCGCCGCAAGGCCAGCGGCGATGCCTCCTGACAAGGGGAAAGCCCGGCCCACCCCTGAGCCGGGCTCCCGCAGGATCAGCGATCATGGCGGCGATGCTGACAGCGCCAGCCTAGCGCCTGCCGCCGTCAGGCAGCCGCGATGCGCTCACCTGTTCCCGGGACTGACCGGCTGCCCGGAGCGGGCCGGGCCGGGCTCGCGGTACTGCGCGCGGCACGGCGGCGAGACGTGATGGGCTACCCCGGCGCAGGCCGGATCGTCCGGCGTGACCCCCGCTGCGCCGCGGCCGCGTCGCCGAGCTCCGCGGCCGCGGGTGGACCCTGCGCGACATCGCGGCCTACATCGGCGTCCGGTACTCGACCGTCAGGGCAGACCTTGAGCTGTGGCAGGAGGAGAACCCCGGCAGGCCGCTGCCTGGCACGGCCGCCAGGCGCCGTGATCAGCGCACCGCGCTGGCGGTCCGGCTCCGCGGCGAGGGCCTGACGCTGCGGCAGATCGCCGCACGGCTCGGCTGCCACCATCAGACCGTCGCCAACTACCTCGCCGCGCACGGCGCCCGGACGGCAGGCGTCACCCCGCTCGTGTCTAAAACACCTGTCGAACCGGGGCACCCGGGACCCGCGGTTAGACGGGCGGATTCGACAGCCCAGGCCGCGCTGATAGCGGTAGCCCGGTACGCGGGCGAGGACGGCCGCGGCGCCCATCCCTCCGCGCTGACCGTCGCCGGGCACATCCGCAAGACCGAGCGGACCGCCAAGAAGGATCTCGCCGAGCTGCGCCAGCTCGGCCTGCTGCTGCCCGGGGATCAGCGGATCGTCGCCGCCATCCGCGCGGACAAGCGCCCGTTCGTCTACGACCTGCCCATGCCACGGGGTGTCGCACAGGACACCCCGTCAACGGGTCACGGGGTGTCGCACAGGACACCCGAAGAGTTCCTTAAGAACTCCTCGACACGCGCGCGCGCGGACGGCGCTGGCGCGCCGCCGCCGCCGCGCCCCGGAACCCGCTACACCGCGCCGCCCTGCCCGGTGTGCGGCGAGCCGTTCAGCCAGGAATGGCTCGCCGACCCCGCCACCCGCTCGATGGCGCTAGCGGGGGACATCATCCACGAGGAATGCCGCGAGGAAGACAACAGGCGGTACGAGCTGGCACACCCCGACGAGGCCGGGCAGTGACCGGCCGCCCGGTGCCGCGCCGCAAGCGGCCGGAGGAGATCGCCGACTACCGCGCCTGGGCGCAGATGACCCGCGCAGTGCTCGGCTGGACCGACATCACCGAGGACGACCCCATCGTCCGCACCCCGTTCCGCACCGCGGCGAAGCTGCCGCCGCGCACCGCTAGCCAGCTACGGGCGATGGCTCGCGAGCAGGCAGCCGAAGCACGGTCCAGGCACGGCGAGACCAGCACCGAGGAGGCGGCGGACCATGACCGCGCCCCTGCTCGCTAGCCGCGTCAAGAAGGCCAGGCGCACCGGCTCGGCCTGCGCTGAGTGCGGCACCGTGATCATCACCGGCCAGCAGATCGGCAAGGTCGAGGGCCGCGGCTGGCTGCACGCCGCCTGCATCATCCGCCGCCAGCCCATGATCGGCCCGGCGACGGGCACATGAGCCGCGCCGCCCGCGGTGGTATACCGCCTGTACCCCCACGGGGATACGCTGTGGCACATGAGCGAGCTTCCGGTCGAGGACACCTCCGGCGTCGCCGGCGCTGCTCATGAGGCCGCCCGGGGCGAGGTCGTCTACCTCACCGAGCACGGGGAGAGGCTCGCCGCGATCGTCCCCGCCGCGATGGCCGCGGAGATCGAGGAAGATCTCGCCGACGCGGCCAGCGCCCGCGAGGCCCTCGCCGAGCCCGGAGAGATCCCCTGGGAGCAGGTCAAGGCCGAAGCGGGACTGTGACGCGCCCGTGCCCTACAGGGTCACCTGGAAGCCCAGGGCGCGCAAAGCCTTCCTGTCTCTCGACAAGCCCGTCCAGCGCCGCATAGCCGCGGCCGTCGATGCACTCGCAGCCGATCCGCGCCCGGCGGGCGTCAAGGCGCTGAGGGGCATGCCCGGCGTGCTGCGCATCCGCGTGAGCGGTGACTACCGCGTCCTGTACGAAGTGCACGATGACCGGCTGGTGGTCCTCGTGGCTGATGTCGGGCATCGCAGGGAGATCTACCGCTAGGCCGCGCCGGTGCGTGCCCGCCGTCGCCGCGGTGCTGGCAGGCACCGCGCCCGGCGACCGCATTACGGACGCCGGCGGCACGGCCGGGCCGGGCCGGAACTAAACCACGCCGGAACGGCTGACGTCACGCGCAGTTACCGGCAGCCGGGCGGCCGGGTAAAGGGTACCCAAACATCCGGGCGCCACATCACCGCGCGTGCCGCGCATAACGTTCTGACCTGCGATTCTTTCTCGTTCAAGATCATCCGGGACGCACCTCACCTGCGAAGATTGCCCGTGATGCGCACGGCTTTTTTTCGGGGACGGTGACGCATGGTGACAACAGGCGCAGCGCGTGCCTGTCCCTTATTGCTGCCAGCCGCGTCCCTTATTGCCGCGGGCGGGGATGATGGAGGCATGGCGAGACGCGCGCCAGCGGGGCTCGGCAAGAGCGGCCGGGCGCTGTGGGCCGGGACGATGCGCGACTACGAGCTGTCCGCCCCGGAGACGGCATTGCTCACCGAGGCGTGCCGGACGGCTGACCGGCTGGCCGCGATAGCGGAGGCGCTGGACGGCGCTGAGCTTGTCGTGAGCGGCTCGACCGGGCAGCCGAAGGCGCATCCCTTGCTGGCGTCCGCGGCGCTGCAGGTGACGGCGCTGGACACGCTGGTGCGCGGCCTGGGCCTGCCGGTCGGCGAGGAGACCGCGGGGCGGCGCCGGTCGGCGCCGGCGCGGGATGCTGCGCTAGCCCGGTGGGGCCGCAATGGCGCGGCGTAGGAACCGTGATCCCGGGCCGCTGCCCGCATGGGCGCAGGAGTTCACCGAGGCGGACTGGGCGGACGAGTAGGATCTCGGCGTCGGCGGGGAGTTCCGGCGCTACCGGCGCGAATGCCGGTGGAATGACGCGGTGCTGGCGTGGCTGGCGGAGCACCCGGCGCATTCCCGCGCGTACGTCGAGGCGATCGTCGCTGATCTCGGCACGCCATGAGCCGCCGCAGGAGACCGCCGGACCCGGAGGCCGATGCGGTGCTCGAATCCTTCGGCGCGGCGGCGCGGGCCTACGCGGCGGCGGGCGACGATTCGTCGGTGCGGGAGATGGGCTACGTGCTGACGACGATGGACTCGATCCGGATGTACGGGTACGACGGGCTGGAGCGGATCCGGGCGCGGCGGTACCTGCGGGAGGCCGCTAAGCGCGGCATGGCCGGTCACGTCAACGGCCGGGCCGGGCTCGAGCATGACGACACGCTGTAGTACTACTCGCTGTCGTCGCCGTGTGGGACGATGGGAGCGCGCCGGGCGGGGCGCGGCCGTCCCCCGCGTCCCGTAGCCCGGCGGGGACGGAGAGGGACGATGGCACGAAACGACGGCATTGACGGCGGGTGGGCCGCCGAGATCTTCCCGGGCATCGCCAGCCCGTCGTCCACGGGCGCGCCGGGCAGCCAGGGCGTGTCGAGCTCGGACACGACCGGGCCGGTGATCGGGTCGCCGGCCGTGTCGGTCCCGGGCATGTCCTCCCAGCTGCCCGGGGGCAGGCCGGTGCTGGCGGTGCACGCCGGGGACACGTCCGGGATGAGCGATGACCTCGCGGCGCACGCGTCGGCGATCGAGCCGGGCCCGCAGGCCGCCTACAACGACACCGGCGCGGGCGAAGGCCGCAGCGTGAACGCTCACCCGAACAGCGGAGCGTGACCCAGTGGAGAACTTGTCTCATCTCGTCGGCCCGGTCCCGGCGACCAGCCAGGGCGCCGGGCAGACCACAGCGGACGCCGCGGAGATGTCCGGGCCGGGCAGCCCGAGTGAGGGCGCGCCGGACGCGCAGCGGTGGATGGGCATGGAGATCCCGCCGCAGCGCGGGCCGACCGTGACCCATGCGGAGGGCAGTCCGCGGCCCGATCCGTGGACGATGACGGCGGGCAGGCCGTGGGTGCAGGCGTCGCCGGATGAGTCGCCGCCGGGCGGTAACCGGCCGCAGTCCGGAGGGTGGTCCCAGTCATGAGCTATCTCAACCGTGACGGCCAGGCGGGCACCGTGGCCGCGCTGCGGGCATCCAATCCCGTCGACCGGAGGCTGATCGGCCCGGATGGCGGCGCCGTCGAGGGCATGCAGGACCAGGCGGGCGCCGGCCCCGGTGCCGCGATCGACAGTGCGATAGCCGATCACGAGCAGCGGATCAGTGCGCTGGAGCTGGGCGAGTCCGGGGGCGCGGCATGAGGGAGCCAGGGCCCACTCCGGGCGAGAAGTCGGATTACCTGCTGAACACGCTGGCGGGATTCCAGGCGCTGCTGTCCGGTGCTGACCCGTTCGCCGCCGTCCCTGATCAGGCAGCGGTAGACGAGGAGATGAGCCTCCGGGCATCCCGCAGGCTGCGGACCGATGACGCGATCCTCGATCAGATCGAGGCGAAATACACGCCCCGGCCGGGCCTGACGATCGAGGGGAGCACCGCGGAAATCCAGCAGCGCTTTCACGAGTACGCGCGCCTGCGCGAAGCCCGGGGAGTCATCGTGACGGACCGCGGCCCGGGCGCCGCGCCGCAGCCCGTCCGGCGCCCGGGGCAGGGCTACGACCCGCTCGATTCAGTGCGGTAGATGAACGGCTGGGGCCGCTGCGCGGACTGCCGGTACGACAAGACCGGCATCTGTGACGGCCAGGTCTGCGCGCCATGCCTGGAGAGGCGCGCCCGCCCGGCGGCGCAGGACAGCTGCCGGTCCTGCGGCGGGGCGCTGGCAGCCGGGATGACGTGCCTGTGCACGACGACCCGTAGCTTCCGGCCGCTGACCGTGACCAGGGCCATGGCGGAGCTTGACCGCAGGCGCCCGCTGTCCTGGCAGGAAGCCTTCGCGCAGCTGAGGCGGCGGTATGCGCCACCCGGACGCTGACGACGTCGCGCGGGACGCGCTGGCGCTCGTCGAGGCGGTGCACCGGGAGGACTGGGAAGGCGCGGGCGCCGTGGCCGCGCACGCGAACCTGCGGCTGACCGCGATCATGCTCGCGCGCATCGCCGGCGATCTGCTCGGCAACCTGGCCGACCTGCACGACGCCGACGAGGAGACCGGGCTGGCGGGCCTGCGGAAGATCTGGACGGAGCCCTAGGCATGGCGCCGCCCCCGGGCATCCGGCGCCCGGGGGCGGCTGCGCGCCGGCCCGGCGGCAAACCCCGCAGTCTGCACACGCGTCCCGGATTCACCTACCTCTCTGATCCGGGCTGGCCGGCCCGCGGGCGCGGGCCGGGTGGTGCCGGCCGGCGCTGTCCCTGACCCGCTGTACCTGCCTGCCAAGCTCGTACGCCAGCAGGCACGGCGCGGTTGCCCAGCGCAGGAAGCACCCGGCGGCGATGACGGCCGCCGCGGAGACGGCGATGACGATCACGGCTTGCTCCCGGCGTGCTCCACTTGCTGCCGCACGCCGCGCAGCGCCAGCTATCGCCGCCGTCCGGCAGGGCGCCGGTCCAGACGGCATTCCGCCGTGCCCTGGCCGCGCACTCCGGGCACGGCGGGACGGCCGCGGCTGTTACATCGGCTGTTACATTTCCGCCCCGTGGGGGCGACTTTGTTACAGCGGAATGTTCCACCGCGAGCAGGGCGAACGCCCAGTGCTTCCAGTCCGGTTCCGGGCCGCCGTGGTCGAGGTAGGCGTCGACGGCCGCGCGGAAAGCCTCCGCCGTCCCGCCGCTCACCGCCGGGCCTCCGCGTCGATCGCCGTGGCGGTCTCCAGCCTGGCCCGCAGCTCGCCTACGTAAAGGTAAGCTCGGTATCACCATGTTGTACCAGGTCATGCACGCTTTAGCCGTGAGCATCGATCATGAAGGCGACGTGCCCGTCTACGTCCAGCTCGCGGACATCCTGCGCGCCCGCATCCTGTCCGGCGAGCTGGCGCCACGGCGCCCGGTGCCGTCCAAGCGGACGCTCATGCAGGAGTACGGCGTGGCTGGCGGCACGATCGACAAGGCGATCGGCATCCTCCGGGACGAGGGCCTGGTGCGCACCGTTACCGGCCGCGGGATCTACGTCGTCAAGCGCGGCTAGTCCGCAACCAGTCCGCAAGGAGTCCGCAGAATGGCCGTCTCTGCCCAACGTCAGCCAACGCCACCAAACGGAGGGTTGGCAGGCCAGGATCGTTATCCGGGGCATCGCCGCAGGTCACGGCAGGCGGTGCCGGAGTTCGAGCTGTACTTCGACTGCTGACGGATCCCCGGCGGCGGCAGCCCTATCCTGGCGCCGGTACCCGCCCGCGCCAGCGCCCGCCACCGGTGCCGCCCTGGCCGCTGCGCCCTCGTCGCCGCCCGCGGCCATGGCGGTCGCCGATCAGCCACGTTCAGGCAGGCGGCGGCAGGAGCTGCGCTGCCGTCAGCTGCTGCCCGCGTCGCTGCCGACCGGCGTATGCTCAGGCCGGCGAACACCCGGCACCGCCACGGCGGCATCGGCCCCGGGAGCATCGGCCGCGCCGGCGCCCGGCGGCGGCCCGCCGCCGTAGGCGATGTCCCGCACCGCGGCCTGGGCGCAGTAGTAGCCGAGTTCCCGGTAGGCCTCGAACTCCTGGTCGTCGTAGAGCTGCTGCAGCGTGCTGTCGGCCGGGAACGTCGTGTGGTTCTGCCGGTAGGCGAGCACGTCGAGCGGCGCGCTGACGGGCACGGCCAGCTTGAGATAGATCAGGTGGTGCGGGCCCGCGCTGTTCTCCTCCGGGTCCGGGTAGCTGAACGTGCCGACGGCATAGGCCCCGGCGCACAGGCCGGTGTCCTTGTCGGGCTTGAGCTGGCCGGCGGGTGAGATGTCGACCTGCACCCTGAGCTCGGACCTGGCCAGCGCGATGGCCTGGCCGAGCGTGCTGAACTGGCCGGGCGCGTCGCCGGAGGCGTCGACGACGATGATGTGATAGGGCCCCCGCCGCAGCGCCTCGACTAGGCCCAGGTTCTCGTAGTGCCCGCCGTCGGTGACGTAGATCCAGCGGCCGTCGAGATGCAGTGTGCCGGCCGCCTCAGCCCACAGGTGCCGCAGGTCCGGCTGCAGCCAGTTCCGGCGGACTGCCGCGCCGGCCCGCCTGAGCCAGCGCGGGGTCACCGCGGCGAGGCGCCGCCGCCAGCCGCGCCGGCCTCCCTCCGCAAGCGCCTGGCCGACCCGCGCGCGGTCCTGTTCGCTCCGCTGCTGCATGGCCTCGGGGCTATCCAGCCATACGCCCAGCCGCACGTCAGCCGCGGCCAGCAGGATCCGCATCGACGGCCTGGTCATCTTCCCCATGACCGGCGAGACCGCCGCCCCGCTCACGGCGACGGCGTCGAACAGCGTCAGCCGCGCCTTGTTCTCATAGGCCGCGGCAGCGGCCCGGGCACCGGCCGGCGAGTCGCCCGCCCTCGGCTCCCGGCTGAGGCCGATGTCGGCGGGGGTGAACGTGAACGAGACGCAGCCGCGCCCAGGCGGCAGGTCGCCGCTCTTCGTGCAGTTGGCTGCCGCGCAGATCACCAGGTTCCGGTCCGGCGCGCGCAGCATGCTGAGCGTGGCCCAGGAGGCGTCGCGCACATAGCTCCGGCCCGTTGCCTCGTCGCGCCGCCGCATCACGCCGTAAGCGGTGGCGAGCCGGTCCCGGTAGAAGCTGTGCATGGAGGTGGAGTTGATGTCGATGGCCGCCTTCACCAGCAGGAACGCGGCCAGCGCGTAAAGGCAGTGGGCGGCTTGGCTATTCCAGCCGCCCTGCAGCGGCGGCACGTTCGCTCCGCTGCCGATCCAGCGCAGCGCGAGCACGACCATGCCGGCCACGATCAGCCCGGAGCCGATCCACGGAACCAGGCGCCGCCGCAGGAAGGCGCCGACCTTGGCGGTGACCCCGGCTAGCGGGCCTGCCTTGAGGTCGGCCTGGAAGGTGCGCAGCCGGCCCATGGTGGCCCTGGCGAGCGTGACGATGGCAGCGGCGACGCTGCCGAAGGTGGCAAGCAGCACCCGGGGACTGCTCGCGCCGCCGCCGTTGCTGCTGGCCGCCCCCGGGGAGTTGTGCACCGCGCCGCACACCTGGTAGCCGGCGTCCGCCGTGGCGGCAGCCTTGCAGCCAGGGCCGCTGGAGAAGCCGAGGAACCTGGTAATGACCGACCAGTTTCCGTGGCCCAGGCTGACGGTATACAGGCCCTTGATCGCCAGCGGCGCGGCCACCAGCGTGAAGGCCGCCGCAAGCGTGCAGACCAGGGCACGGTTGGACCATCGCGCCGGATGATCGCGGAAGATCAGCCGCAGTGCGCGGCGCAGCCGCCCGCGATCGTCCGGTGGCCGCGGGGCAGCTCCGCGGCTGGGGCTCCACCAGCGTGACCTTTGCGACTGCGGACTCAGCGGCAGCGCCTGCGCCCAGGCCAGCGCCACGGTGACTGCCGCAGCCGCCGCCGGGATCAGCCAGTACAGCTGCAGGTTCACCGTCGGCGATCCGACGTGCAGTCCGGTCAGGATCCGGATCCCGTACGCGCCGATCAGCCAGCCCGCCAGCTGGGCGAGGATGAAAATGAGGGATCCCACCAGAATCGTGTTTACGCACACGCCGCGGATGAGCATGCCGATGGCGCGAACCGCTATCTGCCAGCTCTCCAGCAGGTATCTCGTGTGATCGCGCAGGTGCAGCTCTTCCGGGCTCCTCAAGGCGTAGGCAGCGGGCGGTGGCAGGGCCGAGCCTGCCGGGGGCGCGCTTCCCGTCCCATCCCCGGCCAGCCGTCCCAGCCCGTCGGCCGCCGCGGCCGGGCCGTCGGCCGGTGCCCTGGCCAGCCCGCCGGCGGCCGCGGCTGGGCCGTCGTCCGGCGCGCTGGCCGACCCATCGGCGGCCGTGGCCGGCCCGTCGTCCGTCGGCCCGGCCGGATTCGCGGTCACGAGTGCATGCGCGGCCGCGATGTACGAGCCGCCGGAGACTGCAGTCACCGTCTGCACCGCGGCAAACAGATCCTCAGCCTCCTGCAATGCCTGGACGACGCCGAGATTGAACGTGGCTGACCTGATGCCGCCACCCGAGCAGCACAGTGCGAGCGCCTGGCCTACCGGGATCGTGATCTTCTTGCCGTTGGCCCCGGTCACGGTATCCGCGCCGGCAGCCGGCGCATCCGTCGGCACCATGTCGCCCCTCCCGTACCCGGCGCACGATGGCGTCAGCCGCGGTGCGCGCCCCCGGGCGCGATCGACTCGTCGGCACTAGTCTGCGGCATGCGATCTATTGCTGTATATGGCGCGCGAGCTGTTACCGGCGCTTTTGTGTCCTGGTCTCAGCCTAAATCTATCCATTTGCCACGACAATTCCGATAGCTGATCCCTGATTGCGGCGTTTCCATTCCGGCTGCCGCATTAGCGGCCGCGGGGCACCGGCGGAATTTCTGCCGCCTGGCAGCCACGGGCGCAGTTGAACCTGTCCGGCCGCGTCGCAACTGGCTGCAGCCTGGCGGGACGCTTCCCGGTGTCTCATGCTGCATCTGGCGGGTCGCTTCCCGTGCCCGGCCCGGTTCCGGCACCCGGGGCCGGCGCAGAGCACCGGGTCGCGGCCGGCGAGGCCCGGTTCTCCCCTGACCCTGCTGCGCCGCCTCAGCGAGGCGTCTCCTGGCACGAACGTGGCGGCGTCGCCGAGCAGCCTGGCTGCCGCCCTGGCCATGCTGCAACTCGGTGCCAGGGGTGCCACCGCCAGCCAGATCTCCGCAGCGCTCGGCACCCGTGGGATCACCAGCGCCCGCCAGGCGGCAGCCCTGCGCTGGCTGACGGCGAGCGAGGACGTGGCTGCCCGGCAGGCGAGCATCCAGCTGGAGTCCGCTAACGGCCTCTGGACCCGGCCGGCCTGCGACTTCGCCGCGGTGCAGCTCCCCTACCGCGGCCAGCGGTTCGCGGCGCTGGTGATGATGCCGACCGGATGCCGCAGCGAGCCCGCCTGGTTAATCACTAGCACCCGCCTGGCCGGCGTGTGACGCTTGGCCCGTGCCTGAACTCGTGCTGCCGACGCTCGCCGTCAGGGACTCGTTTCTGGCCGGCGAGCGCGCCGCGTGCGCCGCGGACGGCACACCACCGTCGTGGCTGGACAGCGTGGAGGCCGACTTCGAAGGCTACGTCACGCGGATGCGCCAGCCACGGCAGAAGTGGGGCGTTCTGACGAGTGAGTACTGGTACGTGAGCGGCCCGGTGTACTACGGCGGCATCACGATCCGGCACCGGCTCACGCCCGAGCTGCGCCGCAGCGGCGGCCACATCGGCTACATCGTGGTGCCGCCGTACCGGCGCCGAGGGCACGCCACGGCGATGCTGGCCGGCGCCTGCGCCATTTGCCATGCACAGGGCATGACGGAACTGCTGCTGACCTGCGACGAGGACAACACCGGCTCGCGGAGAGTGATCGAGGCCAACGGCGGCACGCTGGCAGAGGTAACCGGCGGGATCTGCCATTACTGGATACGCCGGTGAGCCGCGATGCCGGGCGGCTCAGCGCGCTGACGGGCGGCGGATCCTGGCTGCGAACAGGTCACGCAGGCTGACGACGCCGCAGACGGTCCGGCCGTTCACGACCGGGAGGTGCCGGAATCCGTTCAGCAGCATGATCTGAGCTGCGTCTTCCACGGACGTGTCCGGGCTGGCCGACTGCGGGTCGGGCGTCATCCACGCCGACGCCATGGACGCGGACAGATCCTCGCCGGAAGCCGCTGCCCGCAGGACATCCCGCTCGGTAAGGATTCCGGCCAGGAACCGTCCTTGCATGACGACGGCCGATCCCACCTTGGCCGCGACCATGCCCGCCGCCGCCACGGCCACCGGCGTGTCCGCCGTTATCGTCACCACTCGGGTATTCATGAGATCTCTCAGCGCGGTCACGGCCACCGCCCCGGCCGGCCCAGGCTCTCAGCCACTGCCGCCTACCTCATCCCGCTCGCCGTCGCGGTCCGGACTTGCCGGGCCCGCCAGCTCCTCCGACAGCATCCTCCACAGCGAGCCGGCCCAGGCAGAGACGCCCGGCCATTTCTTCCAGAAGAGCTGCAGCGTCGTCTCATCGAACTCGGCGTGGGCGCGCTCCGGGGTGACCTCAGCACTGACTTCCTCGAGGCCGTGAATAAGCTCGAGGAACTGGCCGGCGGCATCGTCCATGGAATCACCCTCCGGGCGAGTGTAAGCCCGCGCGCATGGCAGACGCGAGAGCTGACTGGCCCGGCCGACCCTCGTCCCGGTGCTCGTGCGCTCTTATCCCTCGCTGATCTTGATCCGCACCCAGGACCAATCAGGCACCTCGCGGTAAACCACCCGCTTATGCCGTGCAGGATAACCGGACGCCTGCCGGAATTCCTTCGATTCTGTGTTCAAATTTCAGGCCATATTGTCGGTGGTCGCCGATACCTTGTTCTCAGCAGCACCACTCGGCAACCAGGGAAGGAGTCAGCCGGATGCCAGCAGCCGACCCCGGTCCGATCGCCGGCCGCGGGGACAGCTCGCCCGGAGGCTGGGTGCCGGGTGATGCTGCCGCGGCAGGCCCGGCGGGCTCCGGTCCGGCCCCGAGCGCCCGCATGCCGGGTGCCCTCGACCCGTCAGACCTGCAGGGCATCTTGGACCTGGCGCGGGAAAGCGACATGGCGGCAGGCGATCCGCTGGGCGAGGACTCGGCCGAGGTCACGCTGTCCGACGCAGGGTGCCGGTGGTCCACTGCGCAGCTGGCCGGAGCGGCGGCCGAGGACCTGCCCCCGGGGGCCGGGCTTGGTTACTGGGTCGACTGCTTCCAGCCCGCCCAGATGAGTGACTTCGCGCTGCCGGCCGCCGCCGCAGCGTGCCGGCGTCTTGCCTCCTGGGCGCAGGCGGTCGAGCTGGAGATGGTGGCCGAGATCGCGGCGCGCGCGGCTGCGCGGGACGCGAAGGTTCCCGTTTACCCTGATGGGCGTCCGGGGCAGGTGCCGGTCGAGGCGGCCGCGGAGGTGTCGCTGGCGCTGCGAATGTCACAGTTCGGGGCTTCCTGCTGGACGGACCTGGCGGTGACCCTGGCCTGGCGGCTGGCCGGTTCGGCCGCCGCGCTACGGGCCGGCCTGATTGACCTGACCCGCGCCCGGCTGATCGCCGAGGCCACCAGCGTGCTCGATGATCGCGGCGCGGCACTGGCCGAGAACCGGGTCCTGCCCCATGCCGGGATCCAGACGCCGGCCCAGCTGCGGGCCGCGCTGCGCCGGGCGGTGATGAGCGTGGATCCGGCAGCCGCGGAACGGCGCAGGGAGGAAGCCGAGCGCAGGGCGAAGGTGAACCTTTACGGCGACGAGGAGGGCACGGCAACGCTGTCCGGGCAGAATCTGCCCGCCGTGCACGCTGCCGCCGCGATGGCCCGGATCACCGCGCTCGCGCGGGCCATGAAGTCTTCCGGGGCAGGCGGCGGGATCGACCTGCTCCGTGCGCAGGTTTACATCGGGCTGCTCCTCGGGACGTTGCCGCTGATTCCCCCGGCCGAGGGCGCGCCCCCCGGCCCACCCGACGACCACCCCGATCCGCCCGATGAGGGTTCCGGCTCTCCCGACGAGCCACCGATCCATTCGACAACTACCCCGATCCGCCCGATGAGCCCCCCAGCCCTCCGCACGAGCCACCTGACGAGCCACCAGGCCCTCCTGACGAGCCACCTGATGAGCCAGCAGGCCCTCCTGACGAGCCACCTGATCCATTCGACGTCCATCCCGATCCGCCCGATAAGCCGCCCAGCCCTCTCGCTGCGCCGCCCGATCCATTCGACGTCCATCCCGATCCGCCCGATCTCCACGACGAGTGCCGCGGCGATCCCGGCGATGAGCCACCAGGCCCTGCCGACAGCAGGCCACCGGGACCGGGCGGCAGCAGACCGCCAGCAGTTCCCGATGCCGCGGAGCATCCGCCCAGCCGGGCGGAGCCGCAGGATCCCGTTGGCCCTAAGCATCCGCCCAGGCCAGCGGGGCCAGGACCACCGCTGCCCGGCGGAGTCCGGCCGGGCTGGCCAAGTCCAAGGCTCGCGCCGTTGCGGGCATGCCGAGGCGACTCGGCAAGGCAAGGCTGCGCCGCATGAGCTGATCCCATGCTTGATCGACGGCAATCCGCTGTCGCTGGTCCGACAGCAACGTGCCATCGACGCTGCCTGCCCAGCAAGGGCGGCGCGGCCGCGCCACCCCGGCTCCGCCACCCCGGCCCCGGCGCGAACCGCGTGAATGGGAATCTGCTGCTGTTGTTGCGACAGCAGAGTGCCATCGACGCTGTTGTGAACGCCTGCCCGGCCGCCATCACCAGCGGCCATGCCGTCCCGGCCATGGCCGCGATGCGGTGCGGGCACGCGCCCGCTGCCGGGACATCGGCAGCGCGGCTGGCTTCCTGCCGCAGTGCTGCTGGCCTCTCTCGTCAGCGCGGCTGGCCTCCCGCCGCAGCGCGGCTGGCCTCTCACAGCAGCGCGGCTGGCCTCTTACAGCAGCGCGGCTGGCCTCTTACCGCAGCGAGCCTGGCCTGGGCGAGGCATCGCGGCAGAGCAGGATGTCAGTCAGGACGCGATCGCGTCCATCGGAGGATACCGTCGCGATGATCGGAGGATCCCGTCGCGATGATCGGAGGATGCCGTGCTGATGTCGACGCTGCCAGGACTGCCTGGCCAGGATTTCGATGTGCGGGGATTCGTCTATGCGCAGGCGACGCTGGGCGCCATCGGCGGAGGTAACACGAGGAAGATGGTTCAGTCGCTGACCGAGCAGGCAACGGCCCTCGGTGCCGACGGCATCGTGGATCTCAAGACCGCCATCGGCGGCGAGACCGGGCACTGCCTGATGACCGGCACCGCTGTCCGGATCCGGTCGGCTCCGGCCTGAGCTGGCTTGCCGCAGCCCGTGGTAGCCACGGCCTTCACTGAGATAGTTGCCGCATGAGCGCGGGACTGGCGATGCCGACGTTGCCGGCCGGGCCGTTCCAGCTCCGCCCGTTCCGGCTCGCCGACCTTGACCTGGTGCGGGAGGCCGCGCAGGATCCGCATATCCCGCTCATTACCACCGTGCCGGCGTCGTTCTCTGCGGAGGCGGGCCGCCAGTTCATCGAGCGCCAGTGGAGCCGCGCCGAGCTGGGAGCCGGCTACTCGTTCGCGATTGCCGAGGCCGCCATGGACCGCGCGGTCGGGCAGGCGGGACTCTGGCTGCGGGATATCAGCGACGGGCGCGCCTCCGTGGGCTACTGGGTGGTCGCGTCGGCGCGAGGCCGCAGGGCCGCCGGTCATGCGGTCGCCGCCATCGCCCGCTGGGCCTTCGGCGACTTGCGGATTCCGCGCCTTGAGCTGTATGTCGAGCCGTGGAATGAGGCGTCCATCCGGACGGCCGAGTACGCCGGCTTCAGCCGCGAGGGACTGCTGCGGAGCTGGGAGGAGGTTGGCGGAGTGCGCAAGGACATGTACATGTACTCGATGCTGCCGGCCGACCTCCCCGATCCGCCCTGACGACCTCTGCCCGGACTGCGCGAATCTGCCCGGGCTGGGAGAATCGCACCTCATGGTCACGCGCACGCTGGACGCCGCCGCCGAGGCGGCCGCGATCGAGGCAGCACTGCGCAACGCCGGGACGCAGCGGCGCGCAGCCAGCGAGAAGGCCTACCTCAAGAGCGAGCTCGAGTTCGCTGGTACCTCGGTGCCGGTAATGCGCGCCACGGTCAGGTCTTGGTGCGCCAGCAGGTCGGATCTGGCCCGCGCCGACGTGATCGCCGTCGCCCGGGCATTGTGGTCCCGGCCCGTGCACGAGTGCCGGATGGCCAGCATCGAGCTACTGGATGCCAACGCCGGCCTGCTGCGCGCGGGGGACGTCCCGCTGCTGGAGACCATGCTGCGGACCGCGCGCACCTGGGCCCTGGTGGACAGCCTGGCGGGCCGCGTTATGGGCCAGCTGGCCGAGCGGTACCCCGAGCTCGGCGAAACGCTGGACCGATGGGCCGCGGACGACGACTTCTGGCTGCGCAGGTCGGCGATGCTCGCGCTGCTCGGCCCGCTACGCCGCGGCGACGGCGACTTCGCCCGGTTCAGCCGGTACGCGGACAGCATGCTGGCGGAGAAGGAGTTCTTCGTCAGGAAGGCCATCGGCTGGATCCTGCGTGACACCGGGAAACGCCGCCCGGGCGCACGGCGGGAACGGCCAGCACTACCGCCGGGCTGAGCATGCCATAGGCCGCGGCGACTGCGAGCACCCTGCCAGGCCCGGCCACGGCCGCTACCGAGCCGATCACCGCAAATCCGGCCGAGCCCAGCGCATAGGAGCCCGTCAGGGACATCGCCGTCACCCGAGCCAGCGCCTGCGCTGGGACCTGCTGCTGCAATGCCGTGGTATAGAACGTCTGGGACACCGCCGAGCCGACGCCGGCCGCCAGCGCCCCGGCGGCCACCGCCCAGGCCGACCCGTGCAGCGCGAGCGCCGCGCACGGTGCCGGGTACCCGAACGTGCCGATCACCGCGACGACCAGCGGATACCTCGGCCGCCGCCCGACCAGCAGCGCCCCGCCGAGTATGCCCCCGGCGGCATTGGCGGCCGTGATCACGCCCCACGCCCGCGCGCCGCCGAGGTAATCCTGCGCCAGCACCGGGCCGAGCAGCAGATAGGGCGCCCAGGTGACGAGGTTGAACAGGGCGAACTGCACCGTGGTGACCCAGAGCCAGGTACGGGACCTGAACTCGGACCAGCCGTCGGTCAGGTCACGCAGCAGCGAGCTGCGCGCTGCCCGCCTGGCCGGCAGCCGCAGCACGCCCAGGGCGAGCACGCTGGCGCCATAGCTGGCCGCGTCCAGCGCGATCACCACGCCGGGCGCCGTTATCGCGACCAGAATCCCGGCCGCCGCCGGACCGGTCACCCGCGCGGCCGACTGGGCGAGCCCGAGCAGCGCGTTTGCGTCGCTCAGCTGTCCGTGCGGCGCGATGTCCGGCGTGAGAGCGGCAAGGGAGGGCGCGAAGAATGCCTCGCCGCTGCCGAGCAGGCCGCTCAGCGCGACGAACTGCCAGCTGCGCGGGGTCCCGGCCAGCAGCGCGGCGGCGAGCGTGGCCTGCGCGGCGAACCGGATCAGGTCCGCGGCCAGCATGACCGGACGGCGGCCGAGGCGGTCCGCGACCACTCCCCCGCCGAGCATGAACGCGACCTGGGGCACTACCTCGGCCGCGAAGACGTAGCCGAGATCAGCGGCACTCCCGCCGCCGTCGAGCACCGCGAATGCCAACGCAACGCCTGACATCGACGTGCCGAGCAATGATGTCACGTAGCCGCAGTAAAACCACCGGAAGTTACGCTCCCGCAGCACGGAGGCGGAGTTAAGAATAAATCCAGGGCAGCATTTACGGGGTCGCGCTGCCCGGTCTGCTCGGGCATATGCGGGCTGCTGGCCGCGGGATTTACTGCGATCGTGCGCAGCAGGGGCGGAATGATTGCACACGATTCCACGATGGCAGCGCGCTTTCTCAGAGCGCAATAAAGAGCCTGATGATTTCCGGGAAATATCCTTTCCGAGCGCCCGGACAGGACCTTTACCGCAGTAAATGCGGTTGTTGCCGTGCGTTATAATGTGGTGGCCGGCAAAGCGCCACATGCGCGACTCTATTCACGCTGCGCGCGGCGGCTGCGGGAGGCGCGACGAGTTGCCGGAGGGCGGCAGGCTGCGGGACGGAGGCAGGGTCATGCGGTCAGGTTCACCGGCGGAGCGGGCTTGCCCGTGCGAGCCGGCGCCGGTCGAGTACGCGGTCGCGGCCGACCGCTTCCTCGCCAGCGCCTCCCTCGGCGCAGCATCGCGCCGCGTCTACCGCATCTCGCTGAGCAGCTGGGCGTGGCCGCTGGTGGGCAGACAGCCGCCGCGGGGAGCCAGCAGGCGGCGCGCGACACCGCCGGTGGTGCCGCTCGCGCTGCTCGACCGCGCGGAGACCGGGCAGGTGCTGGCCGCCGCCACGGCTGACCGGGCCCGCGCCGCGGACGTGCGCACCGTCAACCGCGAGCTGTCCGCGCTGCGCAGCGCAGTGGCCTGGTGGCTGGACCGAGGCTGGATCAGCGCGGATCCGACCGCGAGCATCCGGCCCGTGGCCGGCCCGGCGGCGCCGCTGCCCGCGCTCAGCAGCGATCAGGTAAGCGCGCTGTTCCGGGTAAGCGCCAGCCTGCGCGAACACGCGTTCTGGCGGGTGCTGTACGACTCGGCCGGGCGCGCCGGCGACATCCTGCGCCTTGACGCCGGGCAGCTGGACCCGGGCGGCCTCCGGGCCCGGAGGCCGACGCCCGGGCCGGCCGGGGCGGCAGCCTGGGTCCAGTGGAGCGCGGGAACCAGCCAGCTGCTCAGCTGGCTGCTGGCCGGCCGCAGGTTCGGGCCGGTTTTCCTGACCGACCGGCGGGCGCCGGCCGGTGCCGAGCCGGGCGACGTCTGCCCGGTCACCGGCCGGGCCCGGATGTCCTACCGGCGGGCCGCCGAGATCTTCACGTGCGTCACCCGCCCGCTCGACCAGGCCGGCCGGGGCTGGACGTTGCAGCAGCTCGGTCGGGCGGGGCTGGCCGCGCCGGCACGGGCCGGGCGCTGAACGGCTAGCCGGGCCGCCGAGCCGCCAGCCGGGTCAATGAGCCGCCGCCAGCCGGGTCAATGAGCCGCCGCCCCGGGTGACTGAATCGCCGCCCCGGGTCACTGAACCGCCCCCCGTCCACTGAGCCGCCGCCCGAGCGTGAGCCACTGCCCGAGCGCTAATAAGGCGCCGGGCGGGCGGCTAGGTGAGGCGCCGCTCGGTCGCCCACCGGGTCAGCTGGTGGCGGGTCGACAGCTGCAGCTTGCGCAGTACCGAGGAGACATGGCTCTCCACCGTCTTGACGGAGATATAGAGCTCCCTGGCGATCTCCTTGTACGTGTACCCACGGGCGATCAGGCGCAGCACCTCCCGCTCCCGAGGCGTCAGCTGGTCGAGCTCGGAATCGAAGGCAGGCCGGTCCGCGGCCGCCGGGGCGAGCGCCGCGAAGGCATCGAGCACGAAGCCGGCCAGCATGGGCGAGAAGACCGCGTCCCCGGCCGCAACCCGGCGCACCGCGTCCACCAGCCCCGGCCCGGAGATCGTCTTCGTCACGTAGCCGCGCGCGCCCGCGCGGATGGTGGCGATCACGTCCTCGGGGGCGTCGGAGGCCGACAGCGCTAGAAAGCGCACCTGAGGATGCGTGGCCTTGATCGCCGTGACCACCGCCTGGCCGCCGCCGCCTGGCAGGTGCACGTCGAGCAGGACGACGTCGGGGACGCATTCGGAGATCAGCGCGATCGCAGGTTCCACGTCCTCCGCCTCGCCGACGACCTCGACCTGGTCGCCGAGCTCGGACCGGACCCCGGTACGGAACATGCCATGATCGTCAACGAAGAAGACCCGCGGCTTGCGGCCGGCCGCGGCACCCTGGCCCGCGGCACCCTGGCCGGAAGCACCGGAGCCCGCGGCACCGGGACCCGCCGTGGTCATGCCCGGCTCGGCTGGCGAGTGCCCGTGGCGCGGGGCATCGTCAGCGACACTTCGGTGCCCTCGCCCCGGACGCTGCGGATCGCCGCGGAACCGCCGCGGCGGGCCATCCTGGCACGCACGGACTCGGCCAGCCCTTTCCTGTCGTCGGGCACCGCCGCAGGGTCGAAGCCCTGCCCGCGGTCCCGCACGAACACCGACACCCGGGCCGGCTCCACCTCGGCGAACAGCGAGACGACGTCCGCGCCTGACCACTTCACCGCGTTGACCGTTGCCTCGCGCGCGGCCGCGAGCAGCGCGCTCATGTCCTCGTCCAGGTCACAATCCCCGACCGTCACGGCCTCCACGGCTATCCCGTGCCTGGCCTCCACTTCCTCCTGGAGGAGCCGCACCCCGGCGGCCAGGGTGAGGCCGCGCTCATCCATCGAGCCAGGTGCGCGCCCGCCGAACAGCCAGGACCGCAGCTCCCGCTCCTGGGCGCGGGCAAGCTGGATGACCTGCTGGGGCTCGTGTGCGCGGCGCTGGATCAGGGCCAGGGTCTGCAGCACGGAATCATGCACCCGCGCGGCTATGTCGGCCCGCTCCTCCGCCCGGACCCGGCCCTGGCGCTCGGCGACGAGGTCGCGGACGATGCGCAGCCACCACGGGCCGAGCACCACCACGATCGCGGCAATCACCAGCAGCAGGCCGCCCAGCGGCCGCAGCAGCGCGCCGCTCCTTGGCACCGAAAGCAAGATGAGCAGCCCGGTGAACAGCAGCAGGCCCGAGACCAGCATGCGCGTGACGGTCCCGGACCGGCGGCGGCCCTCTGCCAGGCCAAGCAGCGGCTCGGCCAGGCGCCGCATGGTCGCCTGCTCGTCCGCGGGGGCGTTACGCCAGAGCAGCACGAGGCCGGCCACGGAGATCACGAGCGGCCAGGCCAGCGACCCGAGCCAGTCTGCGCCCAGCGCCGAGGCGATCAGCAGAACCACGACGAGCAGCGACCCGAGGCCGGCGACCAGCGTGATACCGCGCCGGTCGGTCACGGCCGTGCTCGCGATATTCCGTTCCGCTCCGGCCGCGGGCACGAACAGCCAGGCCACCACGTAGACGGCTGTGCCGAAACCGCTCACCAGGGCAGCCAGCACGAAGACCGTCCGCACGACGGTCACGTCGAAGCCGGTCCGGGCGGCGACCCCGGCCGCCACCCCGCCAGCCAGGCGGTCGTCCCGCCCGCGGCGCAACGGCCCGCTGCCCCGCGGGCGCCGGAAGCGGCCGCGGG
>WNGG01000390.1_pt1 | contig 19993 bp, 20 predicted proteins | sample 5400661 | NCBI WGS metagenome assembly WNGG01 (sample SAMN13153372, study PRJNA577476) | soil metagenome | isolation source: 100 cm soil or saprolite under Garry oak tree replicate 1 | place: USA:California | collected 2016-06-15
AGGTTTTTTTAAGATGTCTCGCTCCTGTCGCAGCACTTCATTTTCCCGCCTCAAGTGTCGAATTTCCTCTTCTTGCGGGGTCTGATGTCCACTGCCAGGAAACGCCTGCTCGCCCTGCGAAGATATCAGCTTGCACCAGTGATGCAGCGTGCTGTCAGCAATCCCAAGATCCCGGGCAATTTGCGCCTGCGATTTGTTGCTCGATCGCACCAGTTGGACCGCTTCTTGCTTAAATTCTCGCGTAAAGGTTCGTTGCTCCTTTTGCATGATCCTTTCCCTTTCTGTGGGGAGCCCACTCTTTCAAGTTTACTTCCTCCACTTCTCTGGGTCAAGACCAGGCTGTGCGCCTGCAGGAGTGCGTCGGCAAGCGTCTCGGCAAGCGCACTGGCTTGCCGGAACCACTCGCCAGCCTGGCTGTAATCGCGTCCTGCCCACAGCAAGCCGAGCGCCATCAGACTACGCCATTCCATCAAGCCGTCACGGTCGCTCTTCGCGAGCGCTGACGCTCGCTCATAATCGGCGCGTGCCCGCTCCAATTCACCGAGCGTTTCATAGGCCTGCCCACGCGCAAGATGGAGATGGGCAGGAGGAGGCAGTTGCATGTTGCGAGCAGCGGAGAGGGCGTTCGTGAAATGTTCAATGGCGGCCTGTGGTGCATAGAGGACTTGCGCCTTTTCCCCGGCGCGCTGCCCGTACTCCAACGCTTTCTCCCACGCCCCTGCCTCAGAGAATTGAGCGGCCAGGTCTGCCAGGTACCCGTCAAGCGTGGAGCTATACAGGCGCTCCATCGTCTCAGCAACGGTGCGGTGCAGTGCCTTGCGCTCGCGTACCAGCAGGTTGGCATAAATAGCCTGCCGCGTCAGCGCATGGCGGAAGGCGAATTGCTCCTCTGACTCTTCGACGACCAATTGGGCGGCCATCAACTCCTTGATCAACGTGAGTAGTTGGTCCTCATCGTGCTTCGTCAACGCTTGCAGGAGGGCAAAATCGAAGCGCCGTCCCGCTACCGCCGCGAGGGTCAACACGCGCCGGGCATCCTGGCTCAGCTGGTCAGTCCGTTGCTGCACGGCGTCCTGTACGCTGCGCGGGATGTGCAACTCACCCAGCGGCTTGCGGTCCCAGCGGCCATTGGCGTAAAAGATGTCTCCTGCTGCAATCAGTGACTTGAGCGTTTCTTCGACGAAGAAAGGATTGCCCTCTGTGAGTGTATATATGGGGTCAGCAAGCTCTACACGCGCTGAGCGCGGGAGGGCGAAGATGGCCCGCAGCATCGCGTCGACCTCATCTTGCGCGAAGTGGGCGAGCGGGATCTCCTGAGTAAGACGTTCCCGATCCAATTGCGCCAGGAAATGGCGCAAGCTGGGGCGCACCTCTTCGCTGCGGTAGGTCAGCAGGAGGAGGAGCGGATGAGCAGCACAGCGTCGTGCCAGGTAGTGGAGAAATTCCAGGCTCGTGTCGTCACTCCAGTGGAGGTCCTCCACGATCAAGAAGACAGGTTGCTTGGCCGCTTGCGCTGTAAAGAAGCGGGCCAGGGTCACAAAGCTGCGGCGCTTCTCCTGTTCGGGGTCGAGTGCTGTGAGCGTGGCACCCCTTGTGGGTGCCACTACTATGCCTGCGCCGGATGGTTCATCCGTCCATGGTAGTGGCACCCCTTGTGGGTGCCATGCTGCAAGCAAGTGACCTATATCGGGGAGCAAGGGGAGGAAGGCCTGTGCGACCTGCTGCACCTCGATATCAGGCAGGGCCAACGCGCGACTGGTCAAGAAAGAGCGCAAGAGGTCCAGCAGAGGCGCATAGGGGCAGGAGCGATCGGTCGGAAAGCAACTGCCTTGCACAAGTAGAAAGCCGTGAGAGGCCGCATAGGTTTTGACCTCAGCCACCAGGCGTGATTTGCCAATGCCCGCTTCACCGGAAATCAGGGCAACCTGTCCCTGACCGCTTTTCGCTCGATCGACGAGCAAGCGGAGGGTGGTGAGATCATGCGCGCGGACGATCAAGACCGGACAAATGATCGGGGTAGCAAACTGTGTCTCCATAGTGTTGGCCTTTCTGCAGACAAAGCCCTGTTATCAGAAGTATATCACAGGGTGAGCTTCTGATAAGTTCATCAGGCCGTTGAAAAACCCTTAAACCTATGCTAAGGTGGACCACAGGCCCGCCCTAATAACTATGAGGGGACGTTAAGGTTCTTTCACTAACAAAAAATTAGCTACTTGACAATAGTTAGTTTATATGTTATCATAACTTTAGTTAGTGAAGTTACTAACTATTTGTAAGAAGCAAATAACAGAAGCACATAATAAAGGAGTCACTCCAATGGCCTGGGAAATTGATCCTGTCCACTCACAAGTTACCTTTTCCGTTAAGCATATGATGGTCAGCACCGTCAAGGGGCATTTCCGCGTACTCAGTGGCAAGCTGGATATTGATGAACAGCACCCCGAGAGCTCATGGGTTGAAGCCGAAGTAGACACTGCCAGCATAGACACACGCGAGCCTAACCGCGATGGGCACCTGCGCTCCCCCGATTTCTTCGACGCAGAACACTATCCGAAGCTTGTCTTCAAAAGCAAGAAAGTTGAGCCACTTGGCGATAGCGAATACCGTGTACTTGGCGACCTGACGATCCGTGGCGTTACCAGAGAGGTTGCTTTTACCGGAGAGTATAGCGGTCAACTCAAAGACATGTACGGTCTGCAGCGTGCTGGACTGAGCGCGAAGACAACGATCAACCGTAAGGATTTCGGTTTGAACTGGAACAAGGCACTTGAGTCCGGTGGTGTCCTGGTAGGCGACAAGGTGAATATCGAGATCGACCTGGCTGCCGTCCAGAAGGCATAATAGTATAAAGTATTCATTCATGGTAGCAAAAATGGCCGCACATGCTCGGCCATTTTTGCTACCATGAACACTTTATCCGACCGCGCCGTAAAACCCCTGACTTCTAGCTACGGGGATCTGAGGCGCGTTCCTTTTTTGGAGCGGGATGGCGGGGATACTCTTGATATACGTCTAGTTTGGGTGTACAATAGACGTATGAACACCCCAGATAAAGCCTTAACCAAATCGTTCTCTATCCGTCTCCCGGTGGAGATGCTTGACGCCTTACGGCAGGTCGCCAAGCAGCATCATCGCTCGATCCATGGCGAAATACTCACCGCCCTCTCTGAGCACATCAACAAGAGCCAGAAAGAGCAACGCAAAGAATGACCAAGAACAGACAGCCTCCACCACTGAAGACGAAACGTACACTCCAGCCCAAGAACCCGAACGTGCGGTGCAAAGCGTATAAGTTTCGCTTGTCTCCCACCAGGAAGCAGATCGGGACCTTGGAATGGACCTTGCGGCGGTGCAAAGAGTTGTACAACGCTGCCTTGCAAGAGCGTCGAGATGCCTATCAAATGTGTGGAGTGTCCGTCTCCTATGGCATGCAAGCGGACCAACTTCCAACTATCAAGCAGCTTCGCGAAGAGTACCAGGACATCCACTCTCAGGTGCAGCAAGAGGTGCTCAAGCGACTCGACAAAGCTTTTGATGCCTTCTTTCGTCGTGTGTTGAACGGAGAGGCCCCAGGCTATCCTCGTTTCAAAAGTGGCGACCGCTATGATAGCTTCACGTACCCGCAAGGCGGCTATGAACTCAAGGGCTCGCGGCTCTCGCTCTCCAAAATCGGCCAGATCAAGATCAAGCTGCATCGAGAGATCAAGGGCAAGATCAAAACCTGTACGATCAAACGGGAAGGGGAGCAGTGGTATGCCATTTTCGTCACGGAATATGAGGTCGATCCGTCCATGACCTTTCACCCGTCTGAGGAAGCCGTGGGGATTGACTTGGGCGTCAAATCCTTTGCCGTGCTCTCTAATGGAGAAGCTATTGCTAACCCCCGCTTCTATCGGCAGACGGAAGAGAAGATCAAAGCAGCGCATCAGAAGATCCACCGACGCAAGAAGGGGAGTCACCGGAGCCTCCGCGCCAAGAAAGAGTTGTCTCGATTGTCTCGCAAAGTGCGGAACCGTCGCTGTGACTTTCTGCACAAAGAATCGCAGACCCTGGTCAAGACTTACGGGACCCTGGTCTTCGAGGACTTGCATGTTGACAACATGACGGCGCGTGCCAAACCGAAACAAGACGAAAATGGGAAGTATGTTCCCAATGGAGCCGCCTCCAAAGGCGGCCTGAACAAGAGTATTCTGGATGCAGGATGGGGAGCCTTCGTCACGATGACGCGCAATAAAGCGGAAGAGGCTGGTTGCACGGTCGTGAAAGTCGCTCCCCATAATACAAGTCAAGCGTGTAGTGGTTGTGGGTGCATCGTCGAGAAAGACCTCAGTGTGCGTTGGCACTCCTGCCCACACTGTGGGACCGAACTGGACCGCGACCAGAACGCCGCGAAGAATATCCTGCATCGCTACCAGGAACTACGAAGAATGGATGGGGCAGGAAGTGTCCCACACAAGCCCCGGCGGGTACGTTCCGTCGGTGGGACTGTGTAGAAGCCCCTGCCTTTTAGGCATGGGGTGCTTCACGACTCTGGTTCTTCTTTCTTCTCGGGCGTCATGAGCATCTGTACGACCTGATAGGGGCTGGTCGGCACACGAGGAATTTGCTGAGTCACTTCGGAGATTTCTTCCATCGGCAACTCGGCCATGACTTTTTCTTTGATTTTGTTGGCCTCACGTACCCCTTTTCCCGCATCACGAGCCATCGATTGCAGGGCCTTGGGTCCGAAGATTGCCAGGGCAATCAGGAGTATTGGGATAAGATCGAAAAAATGAAATCCCATAAGGAACTACCTTTCCGTCGGTGATGTCTTCCTGCTTGCTGCTTTCCGTTTTCTTGCATGTTACATCGACTCTATCATACCACAGAGAGGTCAGTATAGGGTAACATTTTTGAGAACACCCTACTAAAAAATCCAAAAATGACGTTTATAATCATAGAGAGTATACAAGAAACGGTGAAGTGGCAGGATGGCTCAGTGGCTCCTGACGTTTCTAACCAATCAAGCTCCATTGAGCCATCCTGGTTCTTCTCCGTAGAAGGTATTCTGAAAAACCCGGGACTTCCCCCACACACCCCTACCTGGGTACCGGGCGCGTTTCCCCCAGGACAGCGCCCGGTCTCTTTTTTTCTGATTAGCTGTATTGCAAATTCAATATTAGTTTTACCGCAGCGGCAAAACTTACGTTGAATTTGCACTTGGAGCAATAGGCCCCGAAAGACAGGGTAATATTTTTCATGGAAACGCGAACAGGACGAGAGTTAGACTTGTCATTTTGCGAACGGATATTCCATGTAGCCAACACAACGTTACTCTTCACGCTGTAAGAGCGGAATCCTGATGACCTTGGTCATCGCGGTCACCCGTCACAGAAAAATCTCTCCCTCCATCGAGAAATCATAACCAATCCTTAACCTGACCACAACCCCACTGCTCTTGCCTCTGTTACACTTTCCCCCTATGATTGCCTGGTTTGGCACAACTCTTTTCCATGACTCGAATCTCAACAGATGCGATTTTGCTCATTGAGCAGCTTTCTTGAAAGTGAGGTCCTTGTATGTCTTTCTCTTCACGCTCAAAGGTAGGCTTTCTCCTCTCCCTTATCAGCTTTGTCGCCATTGTGGGCATAGTTATGGTGAATGCAGCGTTTCAGCGCCCAGCCGACCTATACGGGCTGGACCGCCCGCAACTGTCTGGGTGTGGTGGGTAACAGTGATCTTGTGCCGGTTGCATGGGTTATATCAAATGCGCTCATATAGTTATCATTCTCTATCTTTGCACATTTTGGACTAGGCCGCCTCAAGCGGCGAACAGATCGTACAAGGAGTCAGGTTGAACGCCGGATTGAAATTGCTCAAAGAGCCAGAGAAGCAGCAGACGTCGATGGCGGCGCTGGATCTCGCAGCGAGCTTCGCCAATGGAAACCGGGCGCTGCCACAGCTGCTGCAAGCGGTGCTGCTCTTCCTCCAGGAAGGTATAGGCGAGCATCGCCAGAGTATACTATCCCCCAGAAACTGGACAGGCAAATAAGATAAAATGGCTGTGTCAAAGCAAGAAGAAACGAGAGGGAACAATGAAGACACAGCGAAAGCGACATAGTGCGGAGACCAAAGCCAGGGTAGCCTTGGAGGCAATCAAGGGACAGAAGACGGCCAATGAACTGGCAGCAGAGTATGGGGTGCATCCCACGCAAATCGCCCAATGGAAGAAGCATCTCTTGGATGAGCTTCCAGAGCTGTTTTCCAGTCGGCAAGGCAGGAAAGAGAAAGCAGACGAAGCGCTGACCGCCAGTCTGTATCAGCAGATCGGCCAACTGACGATGGAACTGGAGTGGATCAAAAAAAAAGTTGAACGGGTCCGTTGAGGACAAGCGGCGTTTGATTGAGCCAGAGCATTCCCAGATCAGCCTTGTGCGCCAATGCGAATTGTTGGATCTGCCACGGTCCAGCTACTACTACCAGCCAGTGGGCGAAAGTGCCGAGAATCTGCATCTGATGCGGAGGCTCGGATGAAGAGTACACCCGCGCCCCGTTTTACGGCATCAAACGGATGACGGCCTGGCTGCACACGCAAGGCTACCAGGTCAATCACAAGCGCGTGGCCCGGCTGATGCACACGATGGGATTGGAGGCCATCTATCCCAAGCCACGGCTCAGTCAAGCGGGGGCACCTCAGCACCTGTATCCGTACTTATTGAGAGGAGTGAAGATCGAACGAGTCAATCATGTCTGGAGTACCGATATCACCTACATCCGCTTGGCACAGGGCTTTGTGTACTTAGTCGCCATCATGGACTGGTTCAGTCGCTATGTGCTGTCTTGGCAAGTCTCGATCACCTTAGACCTGGGCTTCTGTGTCGAGGCCTTAGAGCAGGCCTTGGCCTTGGCGCGGCCCGAAATTTTCAATAGCGATCAAGGGGTCCAGTTCACGAGCCGCGACTTTACGCAGCGCTTGGAGACGGCTGGTATCCGCATTAGTATGGATGGGCGAGGGCGAGCACTCGACAACATTTTTGTGGAACGCTTATGGCGGACAGTCAAATATGAGGAAGTCTATCTCAAGGATTATCAGACCGTCCCAGAGGCGGTAGGCAGTCTGAGGGACTCTTTCACCTTTTACAATCACGAGCGGCTGCATCAAGCCCCTGGGTATCGAACCCCGGCGGCCGTCTATGCCGGTCAATGAAAGGAGGGATGTGGATCGACAAGGCATTTTGCACTGACAAGTAGTCCATCACAGCAGTTTATCTTATTTTGGGTCAAAAACTGTCTTGACAATGGGGTACACCATACTTGTGTCACCCCCTCCTTTCCAAAAGTGCAAACATAGAGTATCATTAAAGTCAGTACAAACTGGTCAGAAATTCGTATCCTAAAAAAGTGCTCACTCTTATCGTTTTAGAAGTGATTAACCGGATCTGATATTATTTGGTAACCAGATAGTAAACAGCTAGACATTAAACCTTATCGCCACCTGTCTGGAGTGTAGATGGCGAAGAAAAGGAACGAGCAGAGCCATCATTGACGCTTTTTTGGAACGGATATCCTAAGGTAGCCAGTACACCAAGGGGTAGGAAATGCTCTCTATACATCAAAATTATAAATTGTGATTAATCTGTGTTGATGTAGTTACATTTTGTGAGAGTATGGTGATACCAACGCTTTAACATACCTAATAATTCCTCTGCACAACTTACTTTGTTGTCATCAGCACTAGTTCCGTGAAAGTATTGAGAGTAAGGGGGAAATTCATAAAATGCTCTCAAGAAAGGATAGAGATCTCTATGATAAGGCCAAAACCTTATCTGCAATTCGCTATCTAAATCTCATGTCGTCAAGAGAGGTGGAATATGATGGCGTATGTTCTCTTTATTAGTCCCTATTATCCTCCTGAGAATGGGGCTGCGGCAGTCTGCGTAAGCGAAACAGCGAAACGACTGGTGAAGCGAGGATACCAGGTAACAGTTTTAACTACCGTTCCTAACTATCCAACAGGCGTCGTCCCTCCAGAATATCGCGGGCACAAAATTCAACGTGAGGTACTTGACGGGGTACAGATTGTACGCGTATGGAGTTATGTTAGCCCGAACAAAGGCTTTCTGCGTCGTATATTAGCTCAATTATCTTTTGCTTTCCTCGCGCCACTACTTGGAGGGAGTGAGGTAGGTCAGCCAGACTTGATTATTGTGCAATCGCCGCCGCTCTTTGATGCGATTGCGACACGTATACTTGCCTGGCGCAAGCACTGTCCATTTATTTTCATGGTTTCGGATTTGTGGCCAGAATCAGCCGTTCAACTGGGTGTACTGCGTAATCGGATGGCGATCCGCCTTTCCGAATGGCTAGAATGGACGACATATCAACGGGCTGCCTTGGTGTGGGTAGTAACGGAAGGGATTCGAAATTCGCTTATTCAACGAGGGCTCGCCCCAGAACGTGTTTTTCTCTTGACCAATGGTGTTGATACCACAAAGTTCCATCCACTACCCCGGGCAGAGGCACGTAAGGCTCTCGGCTGGACCAATACATTTACTATTATCTATGCAGGTACTCACGGCCTTTCCCATGGACTAATCACCGTATTGGATGCAGCAGAACAATTGCAACAGCATACTGATATACGCTTTATACTCCTTGGCGAAGGGGCAGAAAAAGCAGATCTGGTAGCTGAAGCGCAGAGACGGAACCTAACAAATGTAATATTTCTCGATCCCCAGCCGCACAGCCAAATACCGTTATTTCTATCCGCGGCAGATGTATGCCTGGTGCATACACGCAAACTGCCGGTGTTTACAGGCATGTTACCCATCAAAATGTATGAAGCAATGGCCTGCGCCCGTCCCATTATATTAGCAATGGACGGTGAGGCCCGCCGACTAGTAGAACAAGAGGCCCATGCAGCGATATGCGTGGAACCAGAAAATCCGAGTGCACTTGTGTCCGCGATTCTCTCTTTAAGAGATCAGCCTGAAATGGCTGAGGCATTAGGCCAGCAAGGACGAATGCTGGCAGAGAAACAGTTTGCTTATGAAAAGCTCGTGGCAGCGCTTGATGCGCGCATTACGGTGCTGTTGAAAGAGTGGGCCACAGACACGTTACCTGCGAACAGAACTTTACTGTAGATGCGACTGATATAACACGGTAATGTACTGTCAGCAATCTTTTGCATCCTATGCAAAATGCGGACTGTCATTTTCTCAAATACCGTACTTCAAAATTGAACCAAAGGGATCACATGAAGAGTAGGGGGCAAATCGTGCAACATGATCTTGAACAAGGCATGCTATTAGTACTCCCATCGGAGATAAGCATCTCACGGCTCTATCTCTGCTGGCATACAATCATGGATATCACTTTTGGGCTTGTAGGAACGATAATCCTACTCTTGATTCTGCCCACCATCGCTATGTTAATCTACTTTGATTCACCTGGTCCGATCTTCTACAGTCAGGAACGGTTAGGGTTCCGAGGAAAAATTTTTCGCATTTACAAGTTTCGCTCAATGCAAACAGATGCAGAACAGGACGAATATCCTGTATGGGCTGCCGATGACGATGTAAGAGTGACAAGCATTGGCCGTTTCATGCGGGCCCTCCATCTGGATGAACTGCCACAGGTTCTCAACATTCTACGCGGTGAGATGAGCCTGATAGGCCCACGACCTGAGCGAGAAGAATTTACCCGTGAATTGGAACAAGTTGTTCCTTCCTATCGCTTACGCCTGGCAGTGAAACCCGGTCTGACGGGCTGGGCACAGGTGAACTATCACTATACGCGCACTCAAGAAGAGGCCTTTGTAAAGCTGGACTATGATCTCAACTATATCAAGCACCGCTCCTTCCAACTTGACTTAGTGATCATTTTCAAAACGGTGGTTGAGGTGTTATCTTATCATGGAACATAATAATCATCCATCGAATGCGGCAGTAAAATTGTCTGACTTTCTCTCATCCTTCCCTGCGGAAGAATCTCAGGAAGATGCTCCAAAACAGCCTGCAACAGAGAGGCAAACAACTTCGGATTCCTCTCCTGAACAAGAATCCCCAAAAGTGACAGTCATTCTTCCAGCCGAACAGAAGCAAGGAAAAAAGCCAAAGTCAAAGAAAATCTACCTCTTTATGCTTTTGTTACTCATTTTGGGTACTTCAGGCTCTGCCTTCTCACTAACTGGTTATCAAACCTACAACACAAAGTATCATCAGTATTATGCATTAGCACAGAAAGCAGTACAGCATCTGCAAACGGCAAAATCACTTCTGGCAGCCTATCAAAAAAATCTCCTCGATGCTCACGCAATAAATCAGGCACACCAAGAGTTTGTCGTCGCCAGGGATGAGTTTGTCATGCTAGATACCTACCTGGAGTCTCTACCAAGAATCATCACGTATATCCCTGGGTACGGAGCGAAGTTGCGTGCTGGATTAGACCTTCTACCAATCGCCAACGAGGCATCTAAAGCGGGTATCATAGCTTGTGATGCACTGAATTTACTTATTTCGAGGTTCCATGAACCACTGATTACTCATCAACCAAATGAAGGCTCCCCCGCCAAACCAGGAGGGCTCACCACGGCAGATCTGACCACAATCGATGCCGATTTTGAACAGATCCAGTCAATAGCATACCTTGTTGCTGACCAGATAAAGCACATCCCCCCAAGCGATTTACAAGTTGATGCGCGCCTTGGCAAACTATTTACTACAGTACGTAACGTACTACCATCGCTTCTTACAGGACTCCTTGATGCGAAAAATATCCTATCAATTGCCCCAGCACTGCTTGGAATTGGTACACCCAGCAATTACCTTATCGAGGTGCTTGACTCGACTGAATTGAGACCTGGAGGGGGATTCGTTGGAAATATTGGCATACTCACTCTTTCAAATGCGCGTTTGGCGTCTGCAGAAGTTACTGACGTTGATTTGCTTGACAGACCATTTGAAGCCGCTGGCCATACTATTCCCTATCCACCCGCATATACATGGTTCGACCTTGCCCCCAGTAGCTGGAGTTTACGTGACTCCAATTTAGATGCAGACTTCCCCACAGCGGCACGCTATGCGGAAATAAACTACAAACGCGAGGGGGGCAGTGCTGCCGTGCAAGGGGTGATTGCCATTACCCCTGCTCTCATCGAGAATGTACTTGCAATTACCGGACCAATCTATGTCCCAGAGTATCGCGAGACGGTGACTGCCCAAAACCTGATAAGTCGTATCCACTATCACCAACTCGTAGCGAGCGAAGGAATCGATAACGTTGTCTCATCCGACAAGCTTTCGTCACAACGGAAACATTTCACGGCACTACTGGCTCTACATCTGATGGCGCGGATCAACCAGGTCGCGTCAACAAGATTACCCAGTTTCATACAACTATTCCTCACGTCTCTGCATTCGAAAGATATTCAGATCTATCTCAACTCTGCCATCGCAGAAAATTTGCTGCAACGCTTTCATCTCGATGCAGCAATTCGAGCTCCTCCACTTGGGGATAGCCTTTTTATTGTAGACGCAAATATCTCTCCTAACAAAGCGAATAACTATATTATCAACAAGCTAGATGACCAAGTCGCCATTGATATGGAGGGAAATGCCCTTCATCATACGACGATCAGTTATGCCTGGACTATTGACGGGCCGAGCTATGGCGCGTCACTGTACCGCGATTATGTACGAGTATATGTACCTCCAGGGAGCATCTTACGTGAGCAGGCTGGATGGCAGCCCATGGGTACAAATAAAGCCTTTGGTCGAACAGTATGGGCAGGCTTGTTCACACTCAAATCTGGTCAAACCCAGACCATTACGCTCTATTGGATCACTCCGCATGCTGCTGTAAAGAATACGTTTGCATGGCAGTACCAGTACCTGATACAACGTCAAGCTGGCAGTCAGTGGACAGCACACGTCCAAATAACACTGCCATCATGCGCCAACATAACCAACAAATCGGGAGGGCTGCTATCTCACAATGCATATACGGCCATGTTGTCTAGCCAACTCAATGAGGACATGAATGAGGGGATTGCATATGTGTGCCGAAACTCCTGATACGGTAAAGAAAAACATATGGAATCGGAGCATCACAAGTGCTATAAATATGCTCCTTCAGCATGATGAATTAGCAGCGGTAGTTATCATCGCAGTTCACTTGTATGTGGATTGGTATCTGGGTCTTGCATTCTCAGCACAACTTTTGACTATTGGCATGCTAGTATTGATCTACACTCATCGCTCTCCACAGCACCCCTGGGTGAAACCTCGCGCTTTATGGCTATGGGTCGTATTTCTCGTGCTTGCTCTTTTCCCTGCAACCCGTGGCATCAGTCTCAGTGATAGTGCTTATTATTACTTCAATACGATTTTCAACGCCTTTCTAATATTCTGGCTGGGGTTAGTTATCGCTCAGGATGTTGCGCGTGTGAGGCGTCTCTTCAAAATGCTCTCTATTCTGGGAGCGCTGCTTGCCATACATACCATTATTCAGGCTAAGACTGGAGTGTTGCTCTTCAAGACAACGCGCTATGATGCCTCCATTCAGTCGATGTTGAATTTTGAACTTGGCAATACCGGCATCCATCGCGCAGAAGCATTTCTTCGCAATCCCGACTCAAATGGAGCCTGGTTTGCACTCATCCTCTTGCTGCCTCTTGGGCTATTTACCGAGAGTTCATCATATAGAGAAAAAGCGCTCTACCTTGTCGAAATGTTCCTTATGGTGCTCGCACTACTTTTCACCTATAGCACAGGAGCCTTTATAGCTGCGGCAGCAGGGATTCTGTCGTTCATAATATTCGCCGGACGCACACGCTACCGTATCCAAATTTCATTGTTTATAGTTGTTACCGTACTGGTGCTAATTGTTGTCTTCCCCTCGCAGATCAATCATCTTCTCCAGCACGCTCAGGCATCTGAAGAGTGGTCGTTGCGTTTCGGTGTGTGGCTGACTGGAGTACGTGTGATCCTGGCTTACCCTCTGGCAGGGATCGGCCTTGGTCGCTACATTTATATTCAGCGTGCCGAACCTTACCGGGTGCCGGCACAGTTTATCCCCGTTTATCATCCACACAATTCGTACCTGGAATTTGCCGCGCTAGGAGGTATACCGCTTGCTCTTGTGTTCATTGCCCTGCTCTCGCTAGCTTTATGGCTGGCTATACGGAATTGGATACATGCAGATGCAAACGCTCGTTCTATCCTCGGTGGTGGATTAGCTGCTGTGATAACATTGAGCTTCTGCAGTCTTAATAATGCAGGATGGACACTTACACCATTACTCGCGATTGGGTGGCTGATCTTGGGGGCTATTTCTTCTCCTTTACTTGCACGAGGCCACCAAAGTGAACCGGTAAACGAAGAAAAGTCAGGAGGATTGCATGTACACGCAGAACAAAACAAAGGATAAGCTACTATCGACAGATACATTGCATACCTCTGGTCAGATTGCCTATCCTGTCGACATGTCACAATTCCTTACTTTAAAACAAAGTACACTTGATACAGCCGGTGTGCTATATCAGCTAAACCCAGCAGGATATAACCCGACTACAATTGCACAGTATGCCCTGGCTCATTGGAATCAATATCTCGCATCTCATGATGAAACGCACTATCAGACATTCCTGGCACAGGCAAGCTGGCTTATTGAACACGAGTCACATATTGGTGAAGATGCTGGTGGGTGGCCTATCTCTTTTCCTCTCCTTGAACTTAACACAGGCGGTTCATATTTATCTGCTCTCACACAAGGGATCGGTATCTCAGTGTTGGTAAAGGCATATCAACTTACTGGGAATCAAGGATTTCTGGACGTTACAGACCGAGTTATTCGTACCTTCGAGCGAGATATTCTCGACGGTGGAGTTAGCTCACCTCTGGGGGTTGGTGGCATCTTCTTCGAAGAGATAGCAATCTATCCAGCGTCTCATAATCTCTCCGGTTGTATCTTTGCCATCCTAGGACTCTATGACTACGTGAGACTTACTGGGAATGTCCAGGTTGAAGAGCTTATTCAATGCAGCCTTGCAACTATGCATACCTTTCTTGATGAATTTGATGCTGGCTGCTGGACATATACTAACCTGCTCCATCGACACCTTGCATCTCCATCACACCTTGCATTACAGGCCATGCTTCTCGATGCATTAGCCAGCTACACGAGTTGTAATCATTGCTCGATGCTGGCTTCACGTTGGAAAAGCTATCAATGCCAACCGGGACCTCGCTTTCGCTACTGGATTGCTAGTGGTTATCGCAACTATGGTCGCGTTGTATGGCGTCAAATTCAAAAGATCCTCTTTCCTCAGCCCCAAGTTTCAGATTATCTACGTGTCTGCATTTCCGTCCCGGCATTCCCTGATATTGGTGGTATCCTGACCTTCCTGGCTAAGATTTCCCAGGTAACTCGAGATAAATGGCAACAAGAGTATCTGACACAGCATATCGGACCAAACTCGGAAGGCTACGTTATTCACCGATTCGGTACCAGGAGAATGACTCCTTGGTATTTTCCATTCATCTGGCTCTATATCCTGGCAGGTTTGAGAAAGCTCATCTCGCTGATTCATCGCGGCTCAGGATACCAGGTCATCCTGGCACAAGATGGCGTCTTTACGGGAGCCTTCTCTGCATTGGCTGCTAAATTGGCAGGTAGACGTGTGGTGTGCATTGACCATGGTGATTTGAGTTTAGTAATCGGTCCTAATAGCCAGAGGTATCGTGCCGAACGCCTACGTGAAGTTACACTGAAGGAGTGGCATTGGTTTATTCGCCTGGTGGCTCGACTACTGCTAGTCTTTTACTGGCCATCTCGTTCCCTACTCGCACATATTACAGCTCACCTAGCCGATCATTACCTGATTCCCGGTGTCCCAGACGACGGAGTAAATGAGATATGTAAGCAACTTGGGATACGTCCAAGCCGTATCACCCGCTTTGCCAATATGATCGATATAGATCGTCATGCCATACCTGACGCTGAATCGAGAGCAATGGCCCGCAAAAAAATTGACATTGTCCCTGATGCAACAGTTATTGCTATCATTTGTCGGCTTGCTCAAGAGAAAGGCTTAGAAATAGCTCTCGAGGCTATAAGCCAGGCCCTCTCTGCACTTTCTAAAGACTTGCGTACGTGCGTACGAGTCATCATCGTTGGCGATGGACCACTGCGTAAGCAACTGGAACAAGATATTGAAAAGCGCAAATTAAGTGAGATCTGTCGGCTCTGGGGAGAAGCCTCGATGGAAGTGGTAGCATCAATTTTAGGTATCAGTGATATTTTCCTTTATACCAGTTGGCGAGGAGCAGGTTATCCTCTGGCTATTCTAGAAGCAATGGCTTCTGGCTGCGCAGTTATTGCCTCTACAGAGCCGAAAGCAAACACTTACCTGCTCGCTGAAGAACGTGGAATTGCCATACCACCAGGCGATGTAAGGCAGACGAGTATGGCTCTTGTACGTCTACTGAATAACCCGGAACTCTGCCACCGTATGGGACGACAGGCCAGAGACTACATCATGCGGCATCACAACCCCGATATATTCAGGCGAACCTTAATGCGAGCAACCTGCTGGGCGGAGCTAGATCATTTCCTGACTGGTAGGAAAGGGAGTGAAGGGCGATGATGAAATCATCGTTGGATGGATGGAGAAATTTCCGGCATACACGTGGCAGAAAAGTAGAACCATCTTTATCCCAAACGTCGCTTCTCGGAAAATGGATTTCTCCTATGCTTCAAAACGCAAAGAAAGCGCTCAAACTCGAATCGGTAAACACGAGCGCGGAGGGCCATGTATCACAGATACGTACCCTTGTCAGAAGCTCAGCAATCTATGCTCTACCCTCGTTAGTCTTACCTCTCGTCACGCTTGTACTTGCACCATTTTTGACCCACACGCTTTCACGTACTGATTACGGCGTTCTTGCAGTTTTAAGTACAGCTATTACTTTGATGGTTGGGCTAACTCAGCTTGGACTGAATAACGCTTTTTTTCGTGCGTATGGTTACGATTATGAATCTCAAAAAGATAGGATGGCTGCTCTCTCTACTGTCGTCGTACTACTATCATTCTCTTCAATACCTTTCACCATCACAGCGATGATAGCTGCCCCATGGTTGTCTACCCTATTGTTTAACAATATCGCTTATAGTGGTCCTGTAAGCCTGGCTGCCCTGGTTATTCTTCTGCAAAATCTGACCGTACCGGGACTCTCTTGGCTACGAGCCGAAAGCCGTGCGAGTTATTACGCGGCATTATCAATTGTTAATCTTCTTGTTAATCTGGGAGCAACTGTTGTGCTTGTAGGTACGCTACAAATGGGGATTACAGGCGCGCTTATAGCTATGGCGGGAGGTTATGCGGTGGTGGTAGTCTGTACCTTGCCTGTTGTTCTACTACGTGCAGGCTTACATCACCGTTTTGATATTGCCTGGAATTTGTTATCCTTTGGTTTACCGCTGGTCTCTAATCTTGTGTCTATCTGGGTTCTCCAGCTTTCAGATCGCTACCTGCTCAGTCGCCTTGGATCACTGTCCCAGACGGCAAGCTATACTGTTGCTTATAGCTTGGGAGGCATTTTAGGTGTCGTCATCCTATCACCTTTTTCCTTAGCCTGGCCTACAACTATGTTTGCTATTGCCAAAAGAGCAGATGCCAAACACATTTATCGACTTGTATTTCGTTGGTATAGCATATTTTTGCTCTTTGCCTCCTTAGGCCTTTTGTTCGTCAGTATAAGTGCGCTCTATATATTTTTCCCTCCATCATATTATTCTGCTATGCCAGTTATACCTATCGTCTCCTTGTCCATTATGTTCTTTGGCATCTATAGCTATTTCACAGTTGGCATTTCTATACAGCGTAAAACCTGGTTCGCGGTCATACTCACAACAATATCGGCCCTCGCGAATGTTGGTCTTAATATCATCTTAATACCCCTTTATGGCTCGATTGGGGCGGCTGTATCAACTCTCATCGCTTACACATTGCTCGCCTTAATGGGCTATATAGTGAACCAGCGCCTCTATCCTATCCCGTTCCAGCTCGGAATATTTTTTGTTGCTCTAATCGTTGGTATTGGACTCGATGTTGGAAATAGTTTCATGCTACAGACCTTGAAAATACACGGAGTATATGTCATAGCCACATATTTGTGCACTCTCAGCCTTTACGGCGGTTTCCTGATTTTTCTTGGAAAATATCCGACCAGTAACCACAAGCATGTGTACTAAGTGTACAGGAGGATCCGACATAGTGAACAATTCCATACACGCTAACGCGCCAGTAATAAAGGATATCGCCGCGATATCATCTCCTAATAAGGTGTGTATGCATGTCCTGCGAGATGCGCGGAATGATGTCCGAGCAATGCGAACAGCCTCGGCGCTCATTGAAGCGGGGTTTATAGTTTCTATTATCGATATTGAAAGTGAACACACACGACCTGCTGAGGAAAATATTCGTGGCATCTGCATCAAACATATGATTGTGCACAGTTCCTTTAGCTCTACCCGCTTTGAAAAGTGGGCATTTGTCAAAGCCGTGCAATTGTTCGTTCGCAGTATCCTTCGATTGATCCAATCTCCAGCAGATATCTATCACGTATGCGAGGTAACAGCATTACCCGCGTGTTACATTGCAGCTCGATTACGCCGCAAACCACTTATATTTGAGGCCTACGAGCTACCTTTAGGTGGTAGACCAGTGACTGAAATGGGCAGAAGTAGGCGCCTCTTTTATAAGTTGTTATCTATTCTTCTTGCATATATGGTACCCCGTTGTGCAGGCATTATTACCGTATCGCCTCCCATCGTACAAGAGATATGTAACCAGTATCACGTTTCGCCTTCAAAGGTCTCGCTAATTCGCAATGTCCCTCCCCATCAAATAGTACCGAAAGGCGATCGATTGCGGCATTTTCTCGGTCTGAGTTCACATACTCGCATTGCCCTCTATCAGGGCTATTTGCAGCCTGACCGCAGTCTTGATATCTTGGTTCGTGCAGCAACATACCTCGATTCCAATATCGTCATCGTCATGATGGGCAAGGATATTGGGGCAACACTGTCTCAACTCGAGGTACTCATCTCCAGCGAGGGAGTTGCTGATCGTGTTAAAATTATTCCTCCCGTTCTCTATCAAGAGCTTCTGAACTGGACTGCTTCGGCTGATGTAGGCTTACTTGTATGCGCACCGAACTATGCGCCCAATATTCAAATGCTCCTACCTAACAAACTCTTTGAATATCTTATGGCCGGTCTGCCCGTACTCACTTCCCAACTTGATGCTGTGGTAGAGGTAGTAAAAGCCTATGATGTCGGGCAAGTAGTAAACACACTTGCTCCTGCGGATGTCGGTGCAGCTATCAATACAATCCTAGCAGATCGTGCCGCTTTGGCTCACATGCGTCAAAATGCTCTGGAAGCAGCAAAACATGAGTTCTGCTGGGAAAAGGAAAGTAGCCGGCTTATCCATTTCTATCGAGATATCTGCATGAGCCAGTGCTAGTGCTGCATTCCTCAATGGCGTGAATAAAACGATGAGCCAGGGTCTGGAGCCAAAGGAGATGCCTTATACCCATATGATGCTCTCACAGGAATGATAGCACCAATGAGGAACTGGGCACTAGCTCAGCCAGAGTACGCATTCAAGATGATGCTTTGTCGCTCAGGCGCTGCAATGTACGGACAAGGGCCTGTTGCTCCTCCTGAGCTTGCTGTACCTCCTGGGCTGCCGCCAATATGCGTACAACTTCCAAGCCAAATTTCCCATTTGAGTGAGGCTCTTCCTTTGTGCGAATTGCATTGACAAAATCCTCGCACTCTAAGTGCATCGGCTCCATCCAATCAATATGCGGGATCGTGATTGCGCCAAAACGATAGGAGACGACTGGATCAACATCTACATCCGCCCCCTTGTTATAAATCTTGATCATTTCAGCCGGATTGGTATCGTCATACACCACCATTCTCGCATCACCAATCACCGTCACGCGACGTATTTTACAGGGATGCAGCCAGCTTACGTGGATACGCGCCGTCATCCCATCAACATATGTAAGATCGAGATGGGCAATATCATGAATGCCCGTCTGCAGATGGGTATGTGCCTGCACATTAATCTGTTCCACTTCCTGGCCAAACAGGTAGAGCAAGATCGATATATCGTGCGGGGCAAGATCCCAGATGACATTAATATCGCTGCGATACAGCCCTAAATTTACGCGTTCAGCCTCGACGCAATAGATTTTCCCCAGGTCTCCAGCCTGGATCTGCTCAGCGGTAAGTTCAGGATACATCGGTAACGAGACAATACGCTCTGCGACAGCCTCCGTTACAGGCAACATTCCTCGGCTATAGCCAAAGTGAGCGCATGCTGGCTGCAAATGAACCGGTATCGGATAATGAACGCCCGTGGCTATGCCTGCTTGCCCCAGCGCTTGACGGAACTGTTCCCGCTCCTGCACCTGTACGACGTAGACATAAAAGACATGGGTGTTCCCGGCTCGAACTACTGGCAACGTCCCCACCACACCTTGGAGTTGCTCGGTATAAACTTGTGCGTGAGCCTGGCGAGCAGCGTTCCACTCTTCAAGATGGGGCAACTTTACTCGCAGTACGGCAGCCTGCATTTCATCTAGGCGAGCGTTCGTGCCTAACATCTCGTGCCGATAACGAACGCGTGAACCATGGTCGCGTAACATACTCACAGCTTCAGCAAGCTTTTTGTCACCGATCACCCAGATCCCCGCTTCGCCGTAGGCACCCAGGTTTTTGCTATAGTAGAGGCTAAAACAGCCAATATCTCCCATGCTCCCAACCCGCTGCCCATGGTAGGTAGCTCCATGCGCCTGAGAGGCGTCCTCAATCACCCACAAGCCGTGCACCCGCGCAAAGTCCAGCAGCGGCTGCATTTCTACGGGATGGCCATACAAATGAACGGGCAGAATGGCTCGCGTACGAGGAGTCAAAACGCGCTCCAGTTGTGTCCAGT
>WNGG01003846.1_pt1 | contig 19992 bp, 16 predicted proteins | sample 5400661 | NCBI WGS metagenome assembly WNGG01 (sample SAMN13153372, study PRJNA577476) | soil metagenome | isolation source: 100 cm soil or saprolite under Garry oak tree replicate 1 | place: USA:California | collected 2016-06-15
CACGATCGCCGGCCGCATCCAGCTCAGCATCCAGGGGATTCCCGCGATCGCCGCGGTCGTCCAGCGCGGACAGCTTCGCGCGCTGGCGGTGAGCTCGCCCCGCCGCCTTCCGGAGCTGCCGGACGTGCCGACTTTTTCCGAGACCTTGCCGGGGTTCGAATTCAACGGCTGGTTCGCCGTGGTCGCGCCGACCGGAACGCCGCGCGCAGCCATCCAGCGCATGAACCTGGAATTCAACCGCGTCCTCCTGGACGGAGAGATGGAGCAGCGGCTCCGGGCGCTCGGAATCTACACCGAGGGCACCGGCCCGCCCGAGGAGATCGACGCGTTCCTGAAGAGCGAGCGCGCGTTCTGGAGCCGCGTCGTGCGGGAGCTGAAGATCGAGCCGGAGTAGGCCTCCAGCGGCGCAGGGCTTGACGTTCGCGCGGACCGGACCGAGGATACGATTTCAAAACAACAGAGAGGATTCCCCCATGCCGCACCGCCGTTCCCCGATGTATGCGATGTTCGTCGCCGCGTTCGCGCTCGCCGCGAGCGGTTCGCTCTTGGCACAGCAGAAAAGCGGCAAGCACCACACGCTCGCCGCGACCCTCGAGACGGTGCAGTGGGGCTGGCTCGATCCGAACGAACCACCCAAGCTCAAGGTGAATTCAGGCGACACGGTCTCGATCGAGACCATGATGCACTCGCACGACAAGGTGAAGCCCGGGATCACGATGGACGAGATCGTCGCGCTGCGCAAGGCGAATCCCGGCGGCGGGCCGCATTCGATGACCGGGCCCATCTACGTCGAGGGCGCCGAGCCCGGCGACGTGCTCGAGGTGCGCATCCTCAAGATCGTTCCCAAGCCCTTCGCGGTGAACTTCAATCTTCCGGGCAAGGAATTCCCGACCATAGGCGCGCTCGCCTCCGAGATGCCCGACGGCTTCGTGCGCTTCATGCCGCTCGACTTGAAAACGCGCACGGCCGAGTTCAAACCGGGGATCACCATCGACCTGAAACCCTTTCCGGGCACACTCGCCGTCGGCATCGACCCCAGCGATCCCTCGCCGCGCAAGGGCGGTGTGAAGGACAACCCGATGGCGCCGGTGTCGACGCTGCGCCCATGGAAGAACGGCTCGAACATGGACATCAACGAGATGCAGGCAGGCTCGACCGTCTTCTTCCCGGTGTTCCTGAAGGGCGGGCTCATCTGGATGGGCGATTCGCACTGCCGCCAGGGCAACGGCGAGGTGAACCTCACCGCGCTCGAGTGCTCCTACAAGGAGATCCTGATCCAGCCGATCGTGCGCAAGGACATGAAGCTCGAGTGGCCGCGAATCGAGACGCGGACCCACTGGATCTCGGTCGGATTCGACGAAGACCTCAACAAGGCGATGGTGAACGCGGTGCGCGAAGCGGTGGACTTCCTCGCGGCGCAGACGATGGTGCCGCTCACGCGCTACGAGGCGTACGCGCTCGTCTCGATGGTGGGCGATTGCCGCGTCTCGCAGGTGGTCGACGTGCGCAAGGGCGTGCACTGCATGATCCCGAAGTCGGTGTTCACGAAGAAGTAATTCAAAGTGCGGGCGGTGCGCCGGTTTCTTGCGCCGCTCGCGCTCTCCGCGGCTCTGGCGGGCCCCGCGTGGGGCGCGCCGGAGCGCCTGCAGATCGCGGCCACGACGACCGACCTCAAGGCACTGGTCGAGGAAGTCGGCGGCGAGCGCGTCGAGGTCGAGAGCCTCGCCGCAGCGGTGCACGACCCGCACGCGATCGAGGTGAAGCCGAGCCAGATCGCGCGGCTCAAGCGCTCCGCGCTTCTCGTGCGCATCGGACTCGACCACGAGCCCTGGCTCGCGCGCGTCGTCGCTGTGGCGGGCGAGGCGCGCCTTTCGCCGGGCGGCGAAGGCGATCTCGACGCATCGAAAGGGATCGCGCTCCTTCAATCCGAGACGCCGCGGCTGCGCACGGACCGCCGCGCGCACGTGCACGCCTTCGGCAATCCGCATTACTGGCTCGACCCGGAAAACGCGCGCGCCATGACCGCGGCGATCCTCGAGCGACTCGCGCGGCTGCGGCCGGATGAGCGTGACGCGTTCGCCGCGAACCGCGAGCGCTTCCTCTCCCGGCTGGACTCAGGGCTCGCGCGCTGGAAGCGCGCGCTCGCGCCCCATCGCGGCGCGCGCGCGGTCGTCGTGCACGAGAGCTGGCCCTATTTTGCCGAACGCTTCGGCCTCAAGATCGTCGCCGCCACCGAGCCGACGCCCGGCGTGCCGCCCACCCCGGCGACGCTCGCCGAGCTCGAGCAACGCATGAAAACCTCGGGCGTGCGCCTCATCATCGCCGAGCCCTGGTCCGACGCCTCGCTCGTGCGCCGAGTGGCCGGGCGCACGGGAGCGCGCGTGGCCGTGCTCGTCCCGTCGGTCGGCGCCGATCCGGCGGCCGGCGACTACCTGGCGCTCTTCGACCTGAACGTGAAACGTCTTGCCGCCGCGCTCTCGCCGCAGTGAAGCTCCGATGATCGAATTGCTCGCGCTTCCCCTCCTCGCCTGCCTCGTGCTCACGCTCATGCACGTGCACCTGGGGCTGCACGTGCTCGCGCGCGGCGTGATCTTCGTCGACCTCGCGCTCGCGCAGGTGGCGGCGCTCGGCCTCACCGTGGCGCTCCTCGCCGGGCATTCCCTGCAGGGCGAAGGCGCGTACGGTTACGCGCTCGCCTTCGCGGTCGGCGGGGCGATGCTCTTTGCCCTCACGCGCACGCGCGCAAACGCCGTCCCGCAGGAAGCGGTGATCGGGATCGTGTACGCGGTGTCCGCGGCGCTCGCGGTGATCGTCCTCGACCGCGCACCGCAGGGCGGCGAGCACATCAAGCAGCTCCTCGTCGGCTCTATCCTCACCGTGTCGGGGAGCGACGTCGCCGCGCTCACGGGGCTGTACGCGGCGATCGGCCTCGCGCATTGGGCGCTGCGCCGCCCGCTCACCGAAGTCTCCCTCGACCCCGATGGCGCGCTGCGGGCCGGGCGCGCGCTCGTCTTCTGGGACATTGTTTTCTACGCGAGCTTCGCGCTCGTCGTGACTTCGTCGGTGCGCGTCGCGGGCGTGCTCCTCGTGTTCGCCTACCTCGTCGTCCCCGCGGCGATGGCTTCGCTTTTCGTGCGCTCGGTGCGCGCGCGGCTCGCGCTCGGCTGGGCCCTGGGTGCGGCGGTCAGCGCCGCCGGGCTGTGGGCCTCCTGGGCCTGGGATTTTCCAACCGGCGCGACGCTGGTCGCCGCCTTCGGCGCGGCGATCGCGCTCGCTGCGGCCGGAATCGGCGCGGCGCGCGCTGCGAAAGCCGTTCGCGCGAGAGGCCTTGCGGCGCTGCGTCCCGCCGCGGCGGCGGCGAGCGGCCTCATCGCGCTCGCCGGCGCGCTGCTCGCCGTGCTGCCCGGAATGGACCATCCGTGGCTGGCTGCGATCGAGAGCGCGGTGCCGCGAGTGCGCGAAGCATTCCTCACCGAAGACGAGCTCGAAACCCTGCGCGACACCGAGGCGAGCCTCGCGCGAGGACAGTCGGAGCTCGAGCGGCTGCGGCGCATGCAGCAGGACGTGCGCTGGGGAACGCTCGCGATGGACGCGGAGCGCGAGGAGCGGCTGCGGCAGTTTATCGCCGGCCGGGCCGAGCTCGTAGCGGGCGACGAGCTCGTGCTTCGCACGCTGCGCACCAAGGCGCGCGAGCGCCAGCGCTTTCCGCTTGGCCTCTCGCTCGGCTTCGGCTGCGGCGCGCTCGCCTTTTTCTTCGGCCGCCGCCGTCCCTAATTGGAGCGGTTGACGCTTATCGCGCCCGGACCGAAGGCGAAGAGCAGGAGGAGCCCGCCCGAAATGGCGACGTTCTTCATGAAATGAGCCATCTGTTCCTGTCCGCCCGAGGGGTTGTGAAACACCCAGGTAACGGGAATCATCCAGAGGAACAGCGCGATCGCCGCCCAGCGCGTCTTCCACCCGGCCAGGATCGCGAGCGCCGCCACGATTTCGATGATGCCTGAGGCAATGAGCAGGAATTCCGGGAACGGCAGGCCGGCTTTCTGCATGTAGCCGAGCGTCGCAGCGTAATCCTGGAACTTGTGGATGCCCGAGGGAAGGAAAATCAGCGCGATCAGGATGCGGCCGGCGAGCGCTGCGAGGTTCTGGGTCATGGATGGGCTCCGTGGAATGTGAGCGGGAATTGAAGCATACAATAGCGAGCCGTTGCCCGGGAGAAACGCCATGTCCGCAGGTCCCCGCGAGATCGTGCGCAACAACGTAAAGGAGAAGCTCGCGCGCGGCGAGGTCGTGTCCTCGATGACGGTGCGCCTGGTGCGCTCGATCGAGATCGCGCGAATCGCGAGGACCGCCGGCTTCGATTCGATCTACGTGGACGTCGAGCACTCGAGCCTTTCGCTCGAGACGACGAGCCAGATCTGCATCGCGGCGCTCGAGATCGGCGTCGCACCCTTCGTTCGGGTGCCGAGCACCCGGCCCGAGCACGTTTCGCGGGCGCTGGACGGCGGCGCGCTCGGCGTGATCGCGCCCCATATCCGCTCGGCCGCCGAGGCGCGCGAAGTCGTCGCCTCGGCGAAATATCCCCCGTTCGGCGAGCGCTCCATGGGAGGCGGACTACCGCACCTGCATTACCGCTCGTTTCCGGCCGCGGAGGCGAACGCTGCGATGAACGAGGTCACCATGGTGGTGGTGCAGTTCGAGACCGCCGACGCGATCGACAAGGCCGGCGAGATCGCCGCGGTCGAAGGCGTGGACATGGTGCTGATCGGCACCAATGACCTCCTCGCCGACATGGGCCTCCCCGGACAATACGAGCACGAGCGCGTGCGCGACGCCTACGCGCGCACGATCGCCGCCTGCCACAAGCACGGCAAGCACGTCGGCGTGGGCGGGCTCGCCACGCGTCCCAAGCTCGCAGCGGAGTTCGTGAATATGGGGGCGCGCTATGTTTCGACCGGCACGGACCTTGCATTTCTCCTGGCCGAGTCCACGGCGCGCGCGAAGCAGGTGCACGAGATCGAGCTGCGATGAGCGAGCGCGTATTCGTCGAGCACGAAGAGGCCGATGCGTTCGCAAAGGCGCTGCTCGCCGCGCACGGCGTGCCGAAGAAGGACGCCGCGACCGTCGCCGCGTGCCTGGTGCGCGCCGATTTGCGCGGCGTGGATACGCACGGCCTCTCGCGCCTGCCGGGCTATCTCGACCGCCTTCGCCGCGGCCTCATCAACCCCAAGCCTAAGCTTCTCCCGAAACGGGTCGCGCCCGCGGCGGCGGCGCTCGACGGCCAGAACGGTTTCGGATTCGTGATCGGCACGCGCGCCATGAGCGAAGCGATCTCGCTCGCCCGCGAATCGGGGATCGGGATCGCCTCCGCGCGCAGAAGCACCCACTTCGGCATGGCCGCGTCCTACGTGCTGCAAGCGCTCGACGCGGGCTTCGTTGCGCTCGTCTTCACCAACGCCTCGCGCGCCATGCCGCCCTGGGGCGGGCGCGAGGCCCTGCTCGGCACGAGCCCGCTCGCCGCCGGCGCCCCGGGCGGAAAGCTCGCGCCTTTCGTGCTCGACATGTCGCCCGCAGTCGCCGCGCGCGGCAAGATCCGGATTGCCGAGAAGCGCGGCGAGAAAATTCCCCTCGGCTACGCGCTCGATGGAGAAGGGCGCCCCACGACCGATCCGACGGAAGCCCTGAAGGGCGTGGTGCTGCCGATCGGCGGGCCGAAGGGATCGGGCCTCTCGATGCTGATGGATATCTTCGGAGGCGTGCTCTCGGGCGCGGCCTTTGCCGGCGACGTGACTGATCAATACAAGGTGTTCGACCGGCCGCAGAACGTGGGACACTTCTTCTTCGCGATGAGGCCGGACCTGTTCGTATCGAAGAAAGAATACCGCTCGCGCATGGATACGCTGGTCGAGCGCGTGCGCGCTTGCCCGAAGGCCGAAGGCTTCGACGAGATCCTCCTGCCCGGCGAGCTCGAGGCGCGCGAGGAAGAGAAGCGCGCGAGGAGCGGAATCCCGTACGGCGCCGCCGTGATCGACCCGCTGCAGGAGGAGGCCGCGCGCGCCGGAGTTGCGAAGCTCGATGTTTCAGCCATACCCCTTGATTCCTGAGCGCCCGACATGAAGAGGATCTCGGTTGGGATCGTCGCGCTGCTCGCCGCTTCAGCGAGCGCAGGCGCGCTCGCTCAAGCCTTCCCCGCGAAGCCGGCGCGCATCGTCGTGGCATTCCCCCCGGGCGGGGGCACGGACATCGTGGCGCGTCTCCTCGCGCCGAAACTCGCCGAAGCCTGGGGCCAGCAGGTGATCGTGGACAACCGCGCGGGGGCGAGCGGCGTGATCGGAACCGAATTCGCCGCGCGCTCGGCGCCCGACGGGCACACGCTCTTCATGGGAACGCTCGGCAACCTCGCGGTCAACCCGCACCTGATCGCGAAGATGCCCGTGGATCCCCTGCGCGATTTCGCCCCGGTCACGCAGGTCGTCGCGGTGCATTTCGTGATGGTCGCGCATCCCTCGCTGCCCGCGCGCAACGTCGCCGAGCTGATCGCGCTCGCAAGTTCGCGCCCCGGGCAGATCAACTACTCGTCCTCGGGACCGGGGGGCGCGCCGCACCTCGCAGGCGAGCTCTTCAAGAGCATGGCGAAGGTCAACCTCGTTCATGTCCCGTACAAGGGCAGCGCGCCCAGCTTCCAGGACCTGCTCGGAGGGCAGGTGTCGCTCACTTTCGACAGCCTGGTGCAGGCGCTGCCTTATGTACGCGACAGACGGCTCGTCGCGCTTGCAGTGCTCGGAGCCGCGCGCTCGCCGCTTCTGCCCGAAGTGCCGACCGTCGCCGAATCGCTTCATGGTTACGAGCTGACCAACTGGTTCGGCCTCGTCGCGCCTGTCGCGGTGCCGCGCGCGATCGTCGGGAAGGTCCATGCAGACGTGACCCAGGTGCTGCAGGACGCCGGGGTGTCGGAAAGACTTTCCGCGATGGGCGCAACCGCGGTGGGCAACACCCCCGAGCAGTTCGGCGCCGCGATGCGAGCCGATTCCGAGAAATGGGGTAGGCTGATCCGGGAAGCCAACATCCGGGCGGAGTGAGGAATTCGATGAAGATCGACGCTTACGAGATCGACGTCCTGATCCAGGGCTTTCCCGGGAGGATGGTCTGCCACGGGGGCCTGGGCTGGAGCACCGTCGCGCTCATCCGCGGGCACGGACACGTCGCGCTGGTGGACGTCGGCAGCTTCAGCATGAGGAAGGGTCTCATAGCGCAGCTCGCGAAGCACGGCCTGGAGCCCGCCGACGTGACCGACGTCATCCTCACGCATTCGCATTACGATCACTCGCTCAACTGGATCCTGTTCCGCCAGGCGCGAATCATCATCGGCGCAAGGGAGCTCGCGTGGTCGATGGCCGAGCCCTGGGGCGAAACACCGGTGCCCGAGCTCTACATACGCGAGCTGGAAAGCTGGCCCTCCCTACAACCCGTCGCGGCCGAGCAGGAATGCATGCCGGGACTCAAGGCGCACGCGGCGCCCGGGCACACCCCCGGGCATCTCGTCTTCGTGCTCGAGGGAGAGGAGCGCGACGCGATCTTCACCGGCGACGCCGCGAAGAACCGCGCGGAGCTGCTCTCGCGCAAGGGCGAAGCCACCTACGACGCCGCCCTCAGCGCGGCGTCGATCGAGAGGATCTGGCAACTGTGGCGAAAACGGCCGGGAAGCGTCCTCGTTCCCGGCCATGACCTGCCGATGACGCAACGGGACGGACACATCGAATACATCGGCAAACGCGAGGCCGCGCTCAAAGCGTGGTTCGGCGAAGACATCGAGACGACCACGCTGATCGAATTGGGCATACGCTGAATCTCGGAGGAGAAATGCCACAGCCACTGAAATCCGCGATGCTGTTTCTCGCGTTGACCGCGACCGTCTTTGCGACGAACGCGGCGGCGCAAGTCTATCCGAGCAAGCCGGTGCGGCTCGTCATCCCGTTTCCGCCGGGCGGCAGCAACGACGTCGTCGGGCGCATGATCGCGTTCCAGCTTTCCGATCGTCTCGGCAGGCAGGTCGTCGCCGACAACCAGGGGGGCGCCGGCGGGATCATCGGCACGGAAGCGGTGGCGCGAGCGCTGCCGGACGGGCACACCCTGCTCCTCATCTCGGTCGCCCACGCGTTCGGCGCCTCGATGTACAAGCTGCCCTACGATCCGATCAACGCCTTTGCTCCGGTCGCGCTGCTCGGCACAGGGCCAGTGGTGCTCGCCGTCACCACGAAGCTGCCGGTCGATTCCCTGAAGGATCTCCTCGCGCTCGCAAGAGAAAAGCCCGGGCAGCTGAATTACGCCTCGGCCGGCGTCGGCAGCTTCCAGCATCTGGCGAGCTCGCTGTTCAAACTGCAATCCGGCCTGGACATCGTGCACATTCCGTTCAAGGGCGGCGGGCCCGCGATGATGGACGTGATCGCGGGCAACACCCAGATCGCGATCGGCTCGCTCATCCAGACGCTGCCCCACATCCGCTCGGGACGCTTGAAGCCCCTGGGCGTGGGCAGCGCGAAGCGTGTCCCCGCCCTGCCCGACCTGCCGACGATCTCCGAGGCGGGCGTGCCGGGCTACGAAGCCATCAACTGGTGGGGCATGGTCGCGCCCGCGGGCACGCCGCGCCCGGTCATCGACCGGCTGCATCGGGAGCTCTCGGTGATCCTCTCCTCGGCCGAAACGAAGAAGCGCTTCGAAACCGAAGGCGGGGAAGCGGCGCAGATGAGCGCGGAGGAGTTCGGCCGCTTCATCGCCTCCGAGACGGTCAAATGGGCGAAGGTCGTGAAGGAAGCTGGCATCAAGCCGGAGTAGGAATCATCGCCGACCTCACCCGGTTGCTCGCCGGCTGCTGCGCGGCGATCGCCTGCTCGCTCGGGCCGGCGGCGGCCCAGGAGCCGGCGACTGAACAAAAAACTCCGCTCCCCGCGGAGGCGTCGCCCTCTTCCGCAGGGAAAGTCCCGTCCTTCGCGGAGCTCGAGGCGGCCGGAGCCGTCATCGGCGAGGTGCGGATCGACAACGGCAACATCTTCGACCTCACGGACGAGAAGGAAAACGGCATCCTCTACCGCGCCGCCAACGCGTTACACATTCAAACGCGCGCCGCGGTCATCAGGCGCCAGTTGTTGTTCAAGTCCGGCGAGCGCGTCTCGGTCCGCCTCATCGAGGAGACTGAGCGCCTGATGCGGTCGAACCGGATTTTTTACGATGTCAGCATCGTTCCGGCCGGCTATCGCGACGGCGTGGTCGACATCGAAGTCAGGACGCGCGATACCTGGACGCTTGAGCCCGGCGTGAGCGCGAGCCGCGCGGGGGGCGTCAACAAGACCGGTTGGTCGGTACGGGACACCAACGCCCTCGGCACCGGCATTCTCATCGGTGCCGACCGATCCACGGATGCCGATCGTACCGCAACCGTGTACCGGGTCTCGCTGCCCCACGCTTTCGACGGCTGGACCGCGATCGACTATTCGCACTCCCGGCTCAGCGACGGCCAGAGCAACGCGATGTCGATCGTACGGCCGTTCTACGCTCTGGACACGCGCTGGGCGGCCGGGTTTTCGACCTCCGCCGACACGCGCATCGACTCCCTGTTCAGCAACGGGGCGAAGGTCGCCCAGTTTCGCCACGGGCAGGACAGCGCGGAGGCGTTCGCAGGCTGGTCCGCGGGCCTGGTGAACCACTGGACGCATCGCTATTCGGTGGGCATGAGCTACCTGAAGGAAAGCTACAAGGAGGAACCGGGCCTTCCCCCTCCCCTGCCTCCTCTGCAGATTCCTCCCGATCAGACGCTCATCTCCCCCTTTTTCCGCTACGAGCTGGTGCACGACGACTACGACAAGGTCAAGAACCGCGACCTGATCGAGCGTCCCGAGTACTTCGCGATGGGAACCCAGTCCAAGGTTCAGCTGGGCCGCGCGTTGACCGGCCTCGGCTCGACGCAAAACCTCTGGCTCTACTCCGCGAGCGCGAGCGACGGCTTCCGGCTTCCGTCGAACCGGGTTTTGCTGGGCTCGGCCTCGGTCTCCGGGCAGACCGGTTACGCGCCGCTCGACCGGCAAATGGCGAGCGGCTCGCTTCGATTCTACGACCACCACCGGGACGACCGGACCCTGATGTTCGTCTCTCTCTCCGGCGACACCCTCAAGGACCCCACCGCCTCCAGCCAGCTGACGCTCGGGGGTGACAGCGGCTTGCGCGGATATCCGCGCAGCTACCAGACCGGGGACCGCCGCCTCCTACTCAACGTCGAGGAGCGCGTCTATACGGACTGGTACCCGTTCCGCTTGTTCCGCGTGGGGGGCGCGGTGTTCTACGACTGGGGCCGGGCCTGGGGCGGCCCCGGCGAAAGTCCCTCGAGCGTGCGCTGGCTCAGCGACGTCGGCTTCGGCCTGCGCGTTCTGAGCACGCGCTCCTCATTCGGAAACGTTCTGCACGTCGACTTTGCATTTCCCCTGAACCGCGACCCGAGCATCAAATCGTTTCAGTTCCTGGTCCAGACCAAGGTCTCGCTTTGACGGGTTCAGAACGAGCGCCCGAGCCGCAGGTACCCTTGGGTCCTGCCAGGCGCCTCGAATCCCCTCGCGACGCCGACGCGCAGCTGCGCGCCGAGCAGGTAGCCTACTCGCGCTTCGTAGAGCAGCTCCACGCCCCCGCTCTTGTACCAGTGTCGCGGAGCGTTGTCCCAGGCCGCTCCCGCTTCGGTGAATACGCTCATCGAGATCCGGTTTACCCCCACCGGTGGAACCATGAAATGCCGGTCGACGTCGGAAATGGGAATCCGCCACTCCAGAGTGGCGAGGCTCGCGCGATGTCCGGTGAGCACGGCTTCGCCGCTGCGGTACCCGCGCAGCGGAAACTCGCGCTGGTCGAGCACCGGAAGGGCAAACGCGTTCTCCGAAAGGCTGGCGCCTATGCCCCCCAACTGGATCGGCTCGGCCTGCGATTGCGAGTACGCTTGGTTCCAGCGCAACGATACGACTGTCCTGCCGGCGGGAAGATAGGCGCGCCAGTCGCCCCGATAGAAATTGCCCGAGTGGGCGCCGCGCAATCCGTTCGAGGTCTCGGCGAAGAGCCAGAGATTCTGCCCCTGGCTCGGCCCCTCCGACAGGAACTGCTGCCTTTGCGTATCCACTCCGGCGACGAGCCCCAGCACGCGCTCATCGTGCGGGACCGAAGTTGCAGCGGCGAGGTCGTGCAGAATTTCCCGATGCATCGCTCCACCGAGTCCCCAATAGGCGCGGGCGTCGAAAGAAAGATGGCGCCACAGGGAAACCCACTGCGCCGTTTCATTGACCGTGTAGACCCTGACCTCGTTTGCAGGGGAATCGCTCGCCTTGACCGTCATCCACCGGTTGAGAAGCAGGCCGTGCCGATTGTCGTAAACATAGGTGGCGCTCCCCAGCGCCTGGTGCTGCGTGAACTCGAACAGGGGTGCGAGCGTGTACTGGTGCAGTCCGAGCGCGTCCTGGCCGTCGGTCGCGAAGCCGAGCGCGACGGCGCCCTCAGCGGCATAGCCGTTCGGCAGCCAATAGCGCGGCCGGAGCGAAGACCAGGCGGAATAAGGTCGATCCCCGCCCGGGGGCGATGCATCTTGCGGCGGTGCGACCGAAGGCGCCGCCTCCGCTTCCGCCCGGCGAACCTCGAGCGGCGCATCCGGGAGGCTGCGCACGCGCAGCACGTCGCCGTCGGCCTCGATCGTCGTCACGAGCATTTCACCGCTCAACGGCGCGCTGATTTCCTTGACGCCGTTCCGCGCCTCGGTCCAGCGCGCGAGGCTGCGGTCGCTGCGCCGCCATGACCAGACGTTGTCCACGTTGCCGTAGTCGGCGACGAAATAGATCTCATCCGCAGAATCGCCGAAACGCGGCGAGTGCTTGACCGCCCGGTCGGAGAAGAGCACGGACGACTTGCCGTCGGCGATTCGCACGAGCGACCAGCGCTCGTTACGCAGGCTCGTCACGACCACGGTCTCGCCCTTGGCAGCGAGCCCCGTGAGCGCCTCGCCCGGCGCTGCGCGGTAAAGGGAGCGCTCGAGCTCGCCCCGGGAATTCAGCAGGACGACTTCCGCCTCGCCGTTCACCACGCGGATCGCCGCGATGCGGCCGTCCTCGAGGGGCGCCGTGAACCGGAACCGGCCACACTCGGTCAGCCGCTCGAGGCGCCCAGCCGGCCCGAGCCGATACAGATCGTAGTAATAACTGTAGCTATTGCAGATCTCGGGCTGCGAGAGCAGCAGCTCCCCGTCTGGAAACGCCGTGAGCCGCGTGCCCGACTCGACGTTGCGAACCGCTTCGACGTCCCCGCCTAAGGTCTGACGCATCAGCTTTCGACGCGTGTAGCCGTTTCCCTGCACGTACCAGCGATCTCCCTGAGACGTGCGAAGGGGACTGGTAATCGACCAGTCGTGGACGACGATATCTCCACCCTCGTCGCGCTCCTTGCCGGGCTCCACGCGTTTCTCGGCAAAGCGCGCGTTCAGCCAGTCGTGGTATTCGACCCACAGCTCGTCCATCGCCTTGCCGGTAACGAGCCGCGGGGTGCCGTGCACCTGGAACGGAAACCAGCGGCCGCTGTAGGTCTCGACATACTCGAGGATCGCGTTCGGGCCGTAGCGCTCGGCGAGGAAAAGAAAGAAATAGCTGCCGTAAAGATAATCCCGGTTGAGCGGAAAGCCGCGCCCTTCGGCGTTCACTTCGCCAAGCGAGCGCAGTCCGCGCGCCCTTTCCGCGCGCATCATGCCCTCGAAACGGCTTTGCCCGAGCCGTCCGTACCCCTTGTTCCAGTCGGACTCCGAATAGACCGCCAGACCCTCAATCATCCAGTTGGGCTCCAGCAGATTCGGAAATCCGCTAGGGGAAAACAGCAGGAAAGGAAACGGCAGGACCAGGTACCGGCCGAAGATGCGCCGCAACGCGAGCGGCGGGCCCTGCGCCTTGTCGAGGTGAACGATGTGCGTGAACTCATGCGTGAGCACGAACTCCAGCCACTCGCGGTTTTGCAGCAGCTCGCCTTCGTCGGGCGGCGACAGGATGATGCCGATGAAGTTGAACGGCAGCGGCGAGGCGTACCCGTTCGAAACATCGAGCGAATCCAGCACGACGATTTGCGTGCGCGACTCTGGCTGCCATTTCAGCCAGCCTGTGATGCGGGGATAGACGGTCTCGGCGACCTCTGCTACGGTCTGGGCCCGCGCACGGCTATGCTCGGCGAAATGCACCGAGAAATGCGCCGTGTCGAGCGTGCGCCAGCGAAGCGAAGGATCCACGAATTGCGCCTCGGCGCCGAGCCCCCACACGAGCAGGACCGCTGCCCCGGCGTGCAAGAAAGGTTTCACGTCTCTCGCAAAGATTCGATCCCGCCCGATGATACCGGAATGCCCTACAATTGCGACCACCCCCAAAGCGCTTCGGATCCAAATGGACCTTCGACGACTCGGTCTCCTGATGCTCGCGCTCGCGTGCGTGTCGCTAGCGCGTGCGGCTCCCTTTGCCTATGTCCCCAACGAGAGATCGGGGACCGTGTCGGTGATCGACACGGCGAGCGACCGGGTCGTGGCGACCATCAAGACGGGCGGCAAGCCGCGCGGCATCGCCGCGACTCCCGACGGCCTGCGGCTGTACGTGAGCGACCAGCCGAACGGCTCGCTCGTGGTCGTGGATCTCGCAGCGCGCGAAGTATCGGAGCGGATCCCGGTAGGAAAATCGCCCGAGGGCGTCGCAATCTCGCGCGACGGCGCGTGGATCGCCGTGGCGGTCGAGGAAAACAACAGCGTCGCGCTGATCCGCGCCGCGGCGCCGCACGAGCTGACGAGCGTGAGAGTCAGCGGGCAGAACCCCGAGCACGCGGTGTTCAGTCCCGAAGGCAAATGGCTCTACGTCAGCGCCGAGGACGGCGCGGCGATCGACGTGATCGACGTCGCGAAGCGCAGCGCGGTCAAGTTGATCAAGGTCGGGGAGCGCCCGCGCGGCATCGGCTTCCTTCCCGACGGCAGCCGCGCCTACGTGGCGGCCGAGAATTCCGACCGCGTCTACGTGATCGACTGCGAGCGCGCCGAGGTGATCACCGTCATTGCCGCGGGCAAACGCCCCAACGGAATCGCGGTGCGCCCCGACGGCAAGGTCGTGTTCGTTTCGAACGGCGGCGACGCTTCGGTCTCGGCGATCGACGTCCCCTCCGGAAAAATCACCGCGACCGTTCCCGTCGGCCAGCGCCCCTGGAACATGGCGTTGACTCCGGACGGGAAAAAACTCTACGTCGCGAACGGCCGCTCCAACTCCGTGTCCGTGATCGACGCCGAGGCGATGACCCCGTTGCGCGACATCCCGGTGGGCGAAGCGCCCTGGGGCGTAGCAGTCCGCTGAACTATTGCGCGACGCCGGCCTTGCGGAGCAGCTGCTCCGTTTCCTTGTGCCCGCCCTCGATCGCCATCGCGAGCGCGGTCTTGCCGCGGTTGTCGCGCGCGAGCGCATTGGCGCCGCGCTCGAGCAGCAGCTTCACCGTGCCCGTGTGGCCGTAGGCCGCCGCCCACATCAACGCGGTGAGATCGTTGTGATACGCGGCGCGGGGGCTCTCGCCGTCGGCGAGGAGCAGTTCGACCGTTGCGGTGTGCCCGAGACCGGCGGCATAGACCATGGCCGTTTTTCCGACCCGGTCCACCGGCGCGCGTTTTGCGCCTTTTTTGAGCAGCATTTCCACGAGCTCGGTGCTGCCCGAGAAACTCGCCGCCATCAGCGGAGTCACGCTAGCAAGATTCGCAAGATTCACGTCCGCACCTCTTTCGACGGCGAGCCGCGCCATGTCCTTGTGGCCGCTCTTCAGCGCGATCAGGAGCGGCGTGTCGCCAAGTCGGTTGCGCGAGTTCAGCGCCGCACCGCCCTCCAGCAAGCGCTTCGCCGCAGTGAGGTCGCCTTGCCGCGCTGCAGCAAGAAGCCGGGCGTTGGGGGAAAGATCCTGCGCCCCCGCCGAAACGGGTGCGAGCAGGCAAAGCGATAAAGCCAAGCTGCGAATCAAGGTCTTTCTCCGGATTTCGTGTCGCTGGCCCGTCTGAGCATTGCCCACCTTGCCTGATCGTACCTTTGTTCCTATAGTAACCGCTTCGCGCCACGCAGCCGTTTCGGAAAATCCGGACAACACTCAACAATCACAAGGAGGATTCATGCGCACCCGTCTCCGTTTCTTCATTGCCGCAAGCCTGTGTTCGCTCGCATTCGGCAGCATTCAGGCCCAGGAAGTCAAGGGCGGAACCACCACTGCGGGAGCGCCGATGTCGCCGTCGCTCGTGCCCGTGACCCAGGCGATGCTCGATGCCGCCGCCGGCGACGGCCTGAATCACCTTCATCCGAACAGCAACTACGAGCAGACCCGTTACTATCCCGCGACGCAGATCGGCACGAGTAACGTGGACAAGCTCAGGACCGTGTTCACGTTCCAGACCGCGGTGCTCGAGTCGATGGAAACCTCGCCGCTGGTGGTGAACGGCGTGATGTTCCTCACCACTTCGTTCAACCACGTCCACGCGATCGACGCGGTGACCGGGCGCGAATTCTGGCACTACAAGCACAAGATGGGACCGATCACCACCTTCTGCTGCGGCCCGAACAACCGCGGCGTGGCCGCGTACGAGGGGATGCTCTACATGGGCACGCTCGACGCCAAGCTCGTGGCGCTCGACGCGAAGACCGGCAAGGTCGCCTGGGAGGTCCAGATCGCCGATCCGGAGAAGGGCTACTCCGAGACCATGGCGCCGACCGTGGTCGAGGGCAAGGTGCTGATCGGCACCAACGGCGGCGAGTACGGCATCCGCGGCTTTCTCAAGGCGTTCGACGCCAAGACCGGCAAGCTCCTGTGGACGTTCTATACGATTCCCGAAAAGGGGCACGAGGGTGTGTGGGCGGAGAACGACGCCACCGGCCGCAACATGAAGCGGAACATTGCGGCGGAAAAGAAGCAGCTCGCGGGCAAGGGCGGCGGCTTCTACCAGACGCTCGGCGGCGGCGTGTGGATGACCCCTGCGGTCGACCGCAAGACCAAGACCGTGTTTTTCGTCGCCGGCAATCCCTCGCCCGACCTGTACGGCGCGGAGCGCCCCGGCGACAACCTGTATACCGACTCGCTGGTTGCGATCGATCTGGGCACCGGCAAGTACAAGTGGCACTTCCAGTACATCGCGCACGACGTGTGGGACCTCGATGCGGTCAGCCCGCCGATCCTGACGCAGGCCAAGGACAAGGACGGCAAGACGGTCGACGTCGTGATCCACGGCGGCAAGACCGGCCATATCTACGTGCACGAGCGCGGCACGGGCAAGCTGATCCGTTTTTCGGAGGCGATGATCCCGCAGGAGAACATGTGGGTGCTGCCGACCGCGCAGGGCGCGCGCATGCTCCCAGGTGCGAACGGCGGGGTCGAGTGGTCGCCGATGGCGTTCAATCCGAAGACGCGCCTCGCTTATGCGCTCAACCTGCACCAGCCCATGACCTATCACGTCGAGGCCGCGAACTATCCGGGCGGCAGCAAGCTGTGGCTCGGCGGGGCGTTCAAGGCCATCGCGAGCGAGAAGCAGTGGGGACGTCTCGCGGCGGTCAACGTCGACACCGGCAAGGTCGCGTGGAAGTACGACACCGAGCAGCCGCTCATCGGCGGTGCGCTCGCCACTGCCGGGGGTTTGGTGTTCTTCGGCGAGGGCAACGGCCTGTTCAAGGCGCTGGACGCGGCGACGGGGAGCCTGCTGTGGCAGTACCAGGCCGGGGCCGGCGTCAACGCGCCTCCGGTGTCCTACATGGTGAAGGGCAAGCAGTACGTCGCCGTCGCGGCCGGCGGCAACACTCAGATCGACTTCAAGCGCGGCAACAGCGTGGTGGTATTCGCCCTGCCCTGATCCTCCGCAACCGGCGAGTTTCCCGTCCTCGCCGGCCAGACCGCCCGTTATCTCTATCTGCAGCTCAAGGATTTCAAGGAAGGCCGGCGCAAGGAGCCGTCGATGGAGCCGATGGTGGAGAGGCTTTCGCGCGAGGACATGCTCGACCTCGCCGAATACTTCGCCGCCCAGAAGCCGAAGCCCGTCGTGTTCAGGGCCGACGCGGCGCGCGTTGCCCGCGGCAAAAAAAAGGCCGACGAGGTCCTGTGCACCATGTGTCATCTGGGCGGATTCTCCGGGCAGAACGAGATCCCCCGCGTCGCGGGCCAGCATCCCGAGTACGTCATCAAGCAGCTCAAGGCCTTCAAGGCGCGCACGCGCACCAACGACGCGGGCAGCATGACCAGCGTCGCCCGGACCATCACCGAGCGCGATATCGAGGATTTGGCACACTACATCTCGAGCCTCGACTAGAAATCCGCTGCGGAACGGAACATGGGAGCTGGGCGGGGCGGCGGGCGGATCCTCTCATTGACAAGTTGCGGCGCCTGCAAAATACTGTCCACCTCGTCCGTTCAAGAGGAGGAGGACATGTTCAAAAAACAATCCGCGGTTCTGGCGGCGATCGCGGGCGCGGTCGCCCTTGTGCTTCAAGCGGCGCCCGGTTCCCTGCGAGCGCAAACCGAACCGCCGGCGTTGAGCGGGAGGGTCAGCTCCGCCGAAGAAGGCGCGATGGAGGGCGTGCTGGTGAGCGCGAAGAAAGCGGGCTCGACGATCACGATCACCGTCGTGAGCGACGCGCAGGGCCGGTACCGCTTTCCGACAGGGAAGCTCGAGCCCGGCAGCTACGCGCTTCGCATCCGCGCGGTCGGCTACGATCTCGACGGCCCCGGCGCGGCCGACGTTGCGGCCAACAAGACCGCCACGCTCGACCTCAAGCTCAAGAAGACGTCCGACCTCGCCGCGCAATTGTCCAACGGCGAATGGATGGCGAGCGTCCCCGGCACCGACCAGCAGAAAGGGCAGCTGCTCAACTGCGTCGGCTGCCACACGCTCGAGCGCGTCGCGCGCTCGCAATACGACGCCGACAGCTTCACGAAGACCATCCTGCCGCGCATGCAGGGCTACGTGAACCAGAGCATCCCGCAGCATCCGCAATTGCGCAAAGCCGAGCGGCTGATGGAAGAGCGCGGCGACCAGCGGGTGCAGGTGTACCGCACCACAGCCGAGTATCTCGCCACGATCAACCGCGGAGCTGCGCAGAAGTGGGGCTACGAGCTCAAGACGCATCCGCGCCCCTCGGGCCGCGCGACCCGCGTGATCTATACCGAATACGATCTGCCGCGCGAGACGATCTCGCCGCACGACGTGGTCGTCGATAGCGAGGGCACCGCCTGGTACTCGAGCTTCGGCGAGCAGAACCTCGGCCGGCTCGACCCGAAGACCGGCAAGGTCACGGAATTCGCGATCGACGTGCACAAGCCGGGATTCCCGACGGGGCTCCTCGGCCTGCGCACGGACAAAGAAGGGAATCTGTGGCTCGGCAACATGTATCAGGCGACCATCGTCAAGTTCGACCGCAGGACGACGAAATTCACCACCTGGAAGCTGCCCTCCGAGCAGAACATCGACGCGGCGCAGATCAACATGGTGAGCCCGCAGGCCTCGCACGTGGACGGCAAGGTGTGGACGCAGAACAACGGCTTCGCGGGCGTGCACCGGCTCGACGTCGCCTCGGGAAAGATCGAGACCTGGGAGCCGTTCAAGAGCGCGCCCAAAGGCGAGCCGCACAACATCTACGACGTCATTCCCGACTCGAAGAACAACGCCTGGTTCACCGACTTCCGCTGGCGGCACATCGGGCGCATCGACGCGAAGAACGGCGAGGTGAAGATGTTCGAAATACCTGCCACGGCCAAGGTCGTCGCGCCGCGCCGCGGCATGATGGACGCGCAGGACCGGCTCTGGTTCGCGCAGTACCGCGGCGACAAGATCGCCGTGCTCGACACGAAGAGCGGGCAGTTCCGAGACTGGGCGGTGGGCCCGCGCTGGTCGTCGCCCTACGACGTCACGATCGACAAGAACGAGGAGGCGTGGACGGGCTCGATGATCACCGACCAGGTGACGCGGCTCGACACCAGGACCGGGCAGCTCATCGACTATCTCCTGCCGCGCAAGACTAACATCCGGCGCGTCTTCGTGGACAACTCGACCACGCCGGTGACTTTCTGGGTGGGCAGCAACCACGGCGCCTCGATCGTCAAGCTGGAGCCGCTGGACTAGGTAAACGTACGCGATCGGACATCCGGGATTTACGGGCAAGGCCCATCGCACGTTCGGCGCCGCGAGGCGCAACAGCGTCGCAAGAACCGGTGCCTCGAGGAGCATCCGCGTGCGCGCGGCGACCGGCCGCGCCGGTGCCGGAGACCGGGTTGAAAGAGAGGGGGATACGCTTTCGCCGTTCATGTGCACTCCTTCCGCAAATGGGAATCGGAGCAGCGCTTGGACGCGAAAGGCGTGTTTAGAACCGGGTGCCTGCCAACGACCCGGCTGGGCGCGCCCGAAATCGGCGCACCCACAAAACCAAATTACCGCCCGGATGGGCGCTAGATCTTCAAATCGTGTCGGGTTCTCCCAATAAAAGTCTCAGCGTGTTGTTACGCCGTAGCCGAAATCGTCGAACAGCGTCACGCTGTCCGCCTTGGTCCACACGCCCACGGCGCCGCTGCCCGCGATGTGATCGTCTTCCATCTCGATGTAGGGCTTGCCGTCGAGGATCACGCGAATCCTCTTCCCGGAAAACTCGACCCGCAGCGTGTGCCAGGTGTTGCCGGGCACCGGCGCATCGACGTACTTGAGCGTGTTGCGCCGGCCGTTCGCGGTGTAGTAGAGCGACACGTTGTTCTCGAGCGCGTTGGCGCGCGCGACGTAATAGTTGTCGCCGTCCTTCCAGCGCCACACGAGGCCTCCGGCCTGGTCTTCGCGGCCGGAGAGCGGTTTGAACTTCACCTCCACGTAGCCGTCGGCGAGCGACGCGTCGGGCCTCACGCACCAGGGGAAGGTTCCGCTGCCCGACTGCTTGAGGACGTTCGGCTTACTGGGTGCCGAAGCATCCGTCT